>Ga0163217_1096312_pt1 | contig 16961 bp, 23 predicted proteins | sample SynspAceP_FD_185933 | JGI IMG/M metagenome (GOLD analysis project Ga0163217, IMG submission 185933) | Saline lake microbial communities from Ace Lake in Antarctica - Synechococcus sp. Ace-P (PacBio error correction) | ecosystem: Environmental > Aquatic > Non-marine Saline and Alkaline > Saline ... | reverse complement strand
GGTGAATCTTTCAAAACACGCGGCAGCAATATCACCCGCAATCACTTCCTTTTTGAATTTCTTCGCGATTAGTTAGCGATGCATCTGCAAAATACGACCAATACGCTCTTTTACCTTAAATGGGTTGTAAACAGTATACGCCAGACTTTAAGGACCGGAATTAAAACGCGTAAAAGGTCAATTGACCAACGTAAGGATCCGTATACTTGAAGCCAATTGCCGAGAACTTTTCGCTGTCATCGGCTTTTGCGAGTAATCGGAGAACCATCATCTTAGCTCGCGCCTTGACCGGTGATAATCGTATCGGTGAAGGGCAAGAACTCAATACAGCATCAAGCATCCGCTGCACGCCTTGTTTTAAAGGCTGTTGCGCAAAGATCGGTTGGGATTTCATTGGCGATTGTACGCTGGCGAATAGCATGTTGATTTCTTCATTCTGACAAGTCCCTGTTTCAAGGTACTTTAGTTTCATCAATCCTCGGTTGATTCAGCTGCGGTCTCCAGCAATTTTTCACGACCACTGCTTGGCTGTGCTCCAACAAATCGGCTGGAATCTTCTGTAACTAAATTTGTGCCTGACTTTCCTGATCCGATGTCGTTTCATCTTGGTGAGGCGACAACACCAACAAATCTTCCTCACAACAAATTGGATAAACAAGGGCAACCGGATTGCTTTCACCGCAAACTTTAAACTGTCGTAACCTTGAAAAGGTTAGCGCCCGTTTGCGGTCATTTTTGTTCACAAAAGGCCAGCGGGGGAACCATACTTATTGCTTGGGCGCCGTACGGTTTTGATTGTGGTTGCAACACGACGCGCAGATGACATGCACGCGCCATCAAGCACACGCATTGAACGCTCAACTTCAAATCGTTAAAGTCACGTTGCCATTGGTATGTGATCGATCACATTGATGCGATGCTCAGGCAGGTTATTGGGCCATGCATTTCAGGAAAGCTGTCGTGGCAGCGAGTGATGGTAATACACGCTCCTTGCTGCTTGCTCCATCAATCATGGTGGCAGCACAATCGTGCACTTCACCAATTTGTGATTGACACGGTATAAAAAGGATGACGTTCTGTGGTCCCGTGGGTTTTTACCTGCGTCGATGTGCGAGAGGAATACCGGTATACGTGTGGTGGATCGGGGTTTTACGGGCCATGATAAGACTTCTAAGTTACCAGCGGGAAGATGGCTAAACGCTTTGTTAGTTCCGCATTTTGTGTGTATCGTCGCGCTTTTTCATTCGCGGACCCTCGCCCTTCGGGCGGGTCTAACAGTTCACGCTAGCCGTAGGTCCATCGATTTTTCGCTGCGCTTCTTAGCGGCTTCTCTTAACAACGCATAGCTAATGCAAGCGTCGGACAGGACGCACTTCAACGGGAACTTGATAGTTGGCACCACCAACGCGGGCGGCTTTTTACTTCAACAATGTTTGATGTTTTAATTGCCAAGTTCAAAATACTTCCATCGGCTCTTGCGCTTTGTTTTTGAACCTGCTCCAAAGCCATTAAACCATGCGCTCTGCGACGCTTTTTTACGGAGAGCATAACAACGTTCATGAAACTTGGCTAAATCAAACACTACGAATTTTGGGATCCGGATAAGATTCGCGTTTTTGGTACTTCGCGGCGACGTGGCATTTCTATTCCTTTTTCTAGTTCAGTTGGGACGCCTTAGTCCTCGAACTGTAGTGACAAACAACTTACAATTCCCGAGTGTTTTCGCGTCGGTCACTGGTTTATGCAGTGTTTTTACTTCTTCTTGGGTCCGACTTGCACCATACTTCGAGCGCGATGCTTTACGATCTTAAACGCGGTGATCAGCGAACGCGAACAATGTGGGTAACGAACACCGGCAAATCTATTTTCACTCTACCGCGCGACGAGCACACTGAGTGCTCTGAAGTTGTTGCCTTTCACGCGATGTAAGAGATGATTCAAAAACGTTGGTCAAAACGCACTTTTGCGACTTTAGCGAGTGGAGTTAGGGTTTTTTTTGGTGTCGGTTGTAAATATACGCGGTACACACGCCCACGGACGATGCGGGATTCTTCGAGCGCGGACTTTTGTTTTTAATCGTGGCCACAGGCCTAGGCTTGCGCACGGGAGTGATTGATGGTTGGGCTAATACCTCTTTCTATAAAAACGGCAGGAAATTTCCTGACTCGGCGTTTCTTAATCCGCGGATAATTCAAATTTAAAACGTATCCACCCCGGAACGGAAGAACCGCTAAAGATGCGGGCTATGACACCGGTGGTATCAATACTAAAAACTGTTTGCACCGGGTATTATCGAAATATTTAAACGAGTGTTTACTTTGTTATTGGTTTAATTAGCGAGCCACACGCTGCTTGGCTTGCTTGTTGCTTGCTTGCTTTGCTTGTGCTTGCTTGGTTGCTTGCTTGCTTGCTTGCTTGCTTGCTTGCTTGCTTTGCTGCTTGCTTGCTTGCTTGTTGCTTGCTTGCTTGCTTGCTTGTTTAATACTTGATTCGAATACTACGACAAGATCGATTATTGGGATCTGCAAAAACCCATTTTACCTAAGCCAAAGCAACGCGAGTTCTTCTTAAAGTGGACAGGGAGGCTTACGCACCGCCTGTGACCAACAGAGGCCGAGGGCTATATTCCTAATGGCAATTGACGCTTGTCAAATGTCGAATGGGTGCATCGAACTGGCTTTTTGGCCAGGTTCGATCAATCGCCTTTGTAAAGTGCGGTTTATCGTCAGTTCAGACAAATCTGAAAATCCGCATCACTTCAGTCCTGGTTGCTGGCGCATCTTCAATGGATTTGCGAGTTGATTTTTGCTTGTTCGCGTCGGCCGCATCACTGATTTCCTTTATCGCGACGGCAATCATGATAGCCATTGCCTGTGCCCAGGAATTAGTCGACCAACAATTTGACGTTCTCTTTGGACCACGGCAAATAGTCACGTTTGGCCCATAATGGCGGTTCCGTTAATACTCGGGTGTCTCTTGGAATGAGGCCGGCTGAATAAACGAAGGTCCGTTGGGTGAAGCTTTCGTTAATCCCAATAAGAACGTTTTCGTTGTGTAGCAAGGCAATTTTGGCGCCTTCCATCGATTCGTTCGTGAGGTAACTCTGAGGCTCGACTGCTCGCAGGAATGAGCTGGTGTACCCGCAGTCCATAATCAATACACGAGGCAGCATTTGTCTAACAATCACCTCAAGTGCTTGTCATTGATCTTCCACAGCCTTCAGACGATAGACAATCTTTGAACCTTAATCAACACGTAGGTGGCAACGGCTCAATGCCTTTTAACCGCAGGAATGTCTGTGGATTCTAGGCGGACATCAACCGATGTGTTTCACCCTTATTAACCACTTGCAGTCATTTGTACCAAAACTTGCTTTTCTTTGGGTATTCAAGAATCATTGCGAACCCCATCTAAATCGGTTGATAACCAAGCGCTGTTTGCCTTTGGGTCTTTACGAATTGACAGTACCAGTGATTAAGACACAATCGGCGTTTTGGTGTGAGCGCCGCTCAAAGAGTTACAAGCACGCGCGGCAGAGCACTGTTGATATCCCGTTTTTTTGCGACTCTTGTGAATCGAGCCAAAACCTCACGATTTGTACGGTTTGGACATTCAGCACGGTAAATCAGTTGGCGCAACAGGGAATGAATATAACGGGGATGATCGGTACCTGCAATTTGACATTCTTTCACCCGTTTCACGGTAGCCTTGATTTGTAGGCCGCTTGCACGGTTTTGTTTCGCGCGTTTTTGGGCGTATAAAAACAAGGTAGGGACCAAGTTCCAGTGGGACTTCGTCTTAACTAGCCTGCAACTGTCAACTTCTTCAATGTGTTCGAATCGGATGCACCAGCTATTAGAAATAATGGTCGTAGTAGTGGATCCATGTCGCCAAACGTGAGCCGGCCTTTTAAATTGTCTCCGTCATTAAATTGTAACGTTGCACATAAGGCATTATGGCGTTCCGCTTCTGCGCTCATTCTCGCAAAATGACATTTCCCTGACTTTGAAATTCCGCAACGCGTTCGCCTTTTGGATTTGGTTAACGTTTGGGCTGGTCTCGCCCAAAAGAACTTCGGCGACTTTGGTTTAAGTGTTAGCATCGCAGAACGAGAGCCGCCACCCGATGTGGAAGTAGGCAGGTTTAGTGCGTTTACTGGCTACAATCGACTGCCGCGCCCGTTCACAAACCCGGCTTCCACGAGTTTACCAAAGCACACGCCGGGTCGGACCGTAAAGTGGCAACCGTCCCATGGACGCGTTTGATGTACGGCGTAGTACCCCTGGACTTGTCAACCCAGTTCGTCCAAGTGAAGCGGACCAGTCTTCCGTCAGTAGAGTTCAGCGGCCCAATAGCCGTTTCATGGGAGTCCAGGAGTTTGCGATCATACGGTGCACAACGACAAATTGCGTTGCGAACGGGTTCAATACCTTCGAGCTTAACAATGCCATTTCATCAATAAAGCGAGGTGCGCATCACTTTCGGGGGGGTATGACAAATCTTGCGTAGTCCACCAGCGAGCGTTCAGGTACTTGAGTTAGCCCCGTTTTTAGAGCCCCGGTATTCTGCCAAACCTTTCCGAGCACGTGTGTTGATAAAGTATGCAAAATTACCCTTCACCGGAAATTTTGCTTATCGGCGTTCATAATCGACCGTCAGGTTAGATCATCCCAGCCATACAGCAAGCTGTCGAATTTGGCCGCCCGAGCCACGGGCGCAGAATCAGGATATGAGATGTTGGAATTGAACGGTTTGGGAGTCTTTTTCCCGTGTCGGTCTATAAAGGCTCTATGCTAGTGCTCCTTATCGCTTTACCGAACTTTATCGCCAGCCTTTTGCCCCAGATTCTACTTGTTGTAGGCTCTTTGAGGTAGTCATGGCGACGAGTGTATTGTTTCCAATTTCCCCTTGACTCGTTGCTGGAAGCGCCAAATATGTCGGTTTCTGTGGGTAAATATCGCCCATGGCAATTGAAATTGCACAGGTTGCACAGCGAAATGTTTGACTTGCATCATTTATCCAGGGAAAAATCAGTTCGCGAGCCCGACGCGTGAACGGATTGGTTGATGAGGCGTGAGTTTCTCTTTTTTAGGTCCGGACGATTTCATTGGCTTTTCAAAGGCACCCTTGGGTGATTTCGACCCAACCCGCTCGAACCTTGGTTCCCGAGCGCTTTTTTATTCGAGACCATTGCCTTTTTATCGCGCGACATTCGTTAACGAACAGTTTTACGGCTTGCAAATCAAATGCTTGTGGTCGTAGACGTTTTGTACTTTGAACGTCAGCAAAGAACTGCCCCTCGCTTTAATTGTCGATTCGAGGCGTAGTAAGTGCCTGAGCACGATATTCCTTGTGATGGCAACGATTGATGGTCACCGTTCGCTGGGAAAACGTTTTGGAGACACTTAATGTGGGGTTAATTTGGCGTCAGCGACGGGTACGTGAAGATTTGGTCCGCGTCGAAGCCGGCGTTAAGGGTGCGGACAATGGGTGCATTGAATGGCTTTGCTTCCAATCCAATACTGGCCTCGAAGGTTTGAATGACAACGGTGCACCCGTTTGGGCGACGGTTCAGGCATTCAGGGATGTCTCGAATGACCTTTCAGATATCCACCCCAAGGCTGTGGCTTTTAAGTTTTTAGGCGCCTTTAATGGTGGTAGCATCATAATTTCAACGATGAAAATAAGATGGTTTGAACATTGAAGTGCATCATTAGGAAACGATTGGTGTAGTCGCGTGGGCCACGGAAAGACGAAGCGGGTAATCGCTCGTACCAAAAGGGTTTTTGACGGAAGCGACCGCTTTTTCCTTTGTATGTTCAAGAAAGGATTTGAGTGGCGCTTGTTCGCGTTGTCTCCGCCTTTGCCGCCGAGTTAGTTGTTTAGCCAATGAATCAACGATTTTGCAAATCGCTTTTCATTGGGAAGGTGTTTGCCGGGTGCTTTCACTCCCAAACCCGCTTCAACGGTTGTTAGGTTTATTGAGCCCGACGATTTAGGTCGTTTAGTCAGAGTCGCAAAGGTCCGCCCATCGAGCGGCCAAGGGGATGGGCGGGCACTGGCAGCCTTCCATCACCATCCGTTCGGGTTTCCTGATTTTGAAACTTGTCCTTTGGCTTTGAATCTTCTTTTTCTTGGCATTTGATGAGTGTTGAGCTCCGCGGCCAAGATTTAACTTCTTTGTATATCGAAGTGCGCAACAGTTCCGCGAAGGCCTTCAGGGCATTGAGGGTTTGAATTGTCAATATTCTTCCCGGCTTGGTAAAGTCTGTCAGGACATGATTGACACGCTTTAATGGGTATGCTGGTTAATTAAAAGCCTCCAAAGTACCCAAGACCCCGCTCGATATTCACGCGGCGTATATCCCAAACCTGCTAAAGTGAAGGCGGTCTTTCAAGAACAGTATGGAGGCGGGCTTAGAAGTCCCCGTGTTGCCCCATGCGTCCGCGGCTGAATTTGGCAACCCCAAGTGACTTTCGCGCATTTTTCCGAGTTAAAGCGGTGCTTTAGCGTTTGTTAATTACCGCAAAGGATATGTCTTTGATGGGTCCAAGATGCGTGTGGCAAAATAGACTACGTTTGGTTTAATGTTACCCGGTAGTTTGATTGGTTTCGGGTTTACGAAATCCCCGTCGCCAGACCGGATTTCTTAGGCCGATGCCCGATTACCATTGTGATGCATCCAATTGCTGTTCTTTTGTGTGACTTGTTATAGCCCGGGTAGCGCTTTCTTATTTAGTTCCCAATCCATGTCCGAGGGTGAGAAAGGAATCTCTTTACCAACGTTGAACGTTCGGATACGGTCCGATTGTGTGATCGTTTTGACTGTTTTTCGTTTAAGTTTGTGCGACCGTGATGGTACGGAATTAACGTAACATTCTTTGCAAGGTGTAGGAAGGCACGTAGGCCTAAGTGCCAGACATTTCCAATCGGACACAAATGGGCTTTAACGAGGGTTGCTGTTGTATAGATCGGTTCCCGTTGAACGGGCTGGTTGTCCAGTCAAGCAAGTGGTGAAAGTTTGAGTAAGATGTAACGTGGTCCATGCCGTCAAACTGATTGGTAGTCATACACAAGCTGGGTGGACTTTTGCGTTTTAGTCCGGGAGCGTGGCGATTATGGGGATAGCCTATTCCCGGTTTGGTGTGATTTCTATCCGGTGCCATCTAGAAGCTTGGGTTGCGAATGGATACCATTTTGAGAGTTGTGTGCGTTGTGCGCGAGTACTCTAAGTAAAACTGGATTTTTAGCGTGGTTGGATTTCGAGCCGTTTCGGTCTTCGTTTAAATGGCCGATGCAAGTGTGAATGAGAGGCCACTGGTGATTTGCGTGTTTTTGTGAGCGTTTTGTTTGGAGAATACGGTTTGCAGTCTGTTAGTTGCGTAACTGTGTGAAGGTTGCAATTGACCGGAGTTGTAGTGATGGATGTCGGCCGAAGTTGGGTTGGTAACGGGATGTGACCAGGGGTTAACCGTCCGCCATGTGCTTGAGTCATGTCTTCGAGGGGCAGCCGATGTCGTGGAGAACTACCTTTGTTTATGGGGTCGCATTTTTGTCGTGGTTTTGAGTCGGCTGGTTAAGCCCCGTGGCGTTGAATGGATTGTTGAGTACCTGGGTGTGGGCAATTGGTCATGGGTAGCTTTTTCCGTTCAAGGGCAAATCAACGGGTGCTGAGATTTCAAGTACTCTTGGCTTTCGAGGCGGCGAATTTTGTAGTTTATAATGGAATGTCGATTGCAGCGGTCGGGTCGAGTGGTCGTTCAATGGCCTCGCTGATTGCCGTTGCGTGGGGGCGCATTGCTGGCGGTACCTGGTTAGATTTTGTCGTTCGGTGAGTGTTGTCTGTTCGGGCGGTTGTTTTGGTGGTTTTTAGTCTGGGCCGGATAGACGGGGTAATTTCTCGTAGATGAGTTGGTTTGGGGGTCGCCGTTGTCTACTGGGCTGCTGTGGTTCTGGGTGATGGGGTGTGGAATCCGATGATGTGGGAACGGTAAGAGGAGAAGTGGGTTAAAGGATGTGTCCTTGAGTCGAGCTTTTTGTCAGAGGTGGCGCGCCAGGGTTGTGTCAGGGAGTAGGTGGGGTTTGACCTTAGGTGGTGGAGTTGTCTTAGACACATCGTGTACGTGTATTGGCGGGCGAGATGAGCAAGCTGGATCGTCTGCGTTGGTGGTTCTGCTAATTGGTGCTGATGTAAGGGTGAGTGTTTGCGTGGTGGCCTAAGCTTGTGTTATCGCTCGAGCCAACGCGTCCCTTTCGATATGAGTTAGAGGGTATTTCCGTATAGAGTAAGACGTGTAGTGAGGAGCTTAAGTGCGAGTCTCAAATTGTAACCTTCAGGCTAACGGATCAAATGTTTTGGATGGTGTGGCAATTCCGTGCGCGGAGGGTGTGTAGATGTTCGATTCGGGGGATGGGTCAGTGCGTTGGGGCACCTTTGTTTTCAGGTGAAGATTTGTCCGTGTGTTTGATGTTCGTGATGTTTGGGTGGGTGTGTGGGTGTTATTTGAGTCATGGTTGGTGGATTTCAGAGACGTTTTCAGAGACCGAACGTGTGGGGTCGTGGTGACGATGAATGGGCGATTCTGGGCGGTTCGGGGGGAGTACTGGTGTCGGGGATGGAGGTTGTCGGACTAGGCTTGTACGTTGGTGCTTGGGGCGGGGAGGGGGTGTCTCAGTACCTTTGTCGGTACAGCTGGTTGTGTGAGGGGTGGGCAGCAGGGTGCCGATTGCTCGTTGGTTGTGGTTTGCGCTCATGGGGTTGGGCACGTTGTGGGATGTGTTGGTTGCTCAAGGAAGGAGGTAACGAGGGGGGGGCGAGCGCGTGAGGACATTCTGGCCGGGCTGCGGGGATGGTGGTGCAGAAGGGGTTGTGTTGAATGATTGGCTGGGTGGTTTATGAGTGTGTGTTCGTCCGGAGGGTTATTGGCCGAAGCAGAATCATTAGGGGCGAAGGTATGAGAGGCTGTTTCCGTGACGTTGGGTCGTTGTGTGTTGTGGCGTAATCGAGGAGTGTGGCCTTCTTGGGATGTCGGTAGGTATCAATGTTTCTTGGCCTGGTACTTGATTTCCATTGCCGTAGAGGGTTTCTAAGAGATAGGTCATTTGGTCGTGTGTTACCCACGGCTATTGGGTATTGACAAATATTTGGTCTTCTGGGTAGTTAGTCGAATTGGACGATCGGGTGCGTGAGTCGTGGTGGGTATGGTGGGTGGTGGTGGACTGTAAGCACTTCAATGCCGTCGTCTCGGGCGTCGAGCGAGGTGCGACTAGACGCTGGGTTGTTGCGGGTGTTGTTGATGGTGGTTAGTTGGGTCCATAAATGGAGGATAATTGTCCGGACCGAGATCTTTTATTGCTGGCTGGATATCGGGTGAGGTTATCGATCAGTAGCATATTTTAGTTTCAGTGGTGTCCAGGGCGTATTAATGGACGACGGTCACTCGTACGGACAGTTGAATGTTGTGGCTAGGAGGCAGACACAACGGGAGGCGGCCCGGTTACTAGTGATCCTGAATTCATCGATGTGAGCGAGTGGATTACGTGATGTGATCAAGTTAATGGCTTCTATTGTGTTGTAGTGGTATCGGGCCCCGTGTGTGATGGAGGTAAAGCGGGGGTGTTGCCTTTCTGGGCGGTCGTGTGAAGGATCGTGATTCTTTTTGTCAGGACGTGACCTCGTTTAAGGTCTTTCTGGCGCGGTGAAGAGGTTGCTGGTTTGGCGATGTGGGGGGGGGATGTGGAGTTGGCTGGTTGTGTAGGGTGTTTAGTGTCAGGGTGCGGGGGGGGTTTGGTGTTAGGGGGGCCTGGGCCCGTCTGGTGTGTGCGGGGTGAAAATGTTTGGGGATCTGTGAATTGGGGCGGCTAGGATTGTTTGTAGAGTTGGTTATGTTATTAGTGTGCGGAGAGATTGGGCGGTGTTCGTAATGACTTTTGGTGGTGAGGTGAGCGGGAGCGCGAGGAAGATAGTATAGGCCTGGTCGTGTGGATTTTTGGCGCGGGGTATCCGCCGGTTTGGTTGATGTTGTGTCTTGTCGGAAGTAGGGTTTTTTTGGTCGCATTATTGACGGGAAGTTTGTGGGCGAGTGGACGGCTCGGAAGGTGTAATATGTAGGCATTCAGTTTGGAGTTTAATGGTGTTCGCGAGTTATGTAGGCAGGTTGTTGGGGTCGGTTCGTGGTGTTTGCATTTTCGAAGGTTTTTGGGCGCGTAAGGAAAAAGTGGTGGGTTGGGGATGAAATAAAGTTTACGGCGCGATAGGATGTGGGGCGCGGCGAAGTGGGGTTTTCGGTATGTAGGGTGGTGTACCGTGGCGATGCGGGGTTTTGTGTCGGGTGTTCGGAGAAACGCAGGCGGGGGTGAGGTGTCATGTGGGATGAGCTATTGTTTGTGCGTTGATACGAAGAGGGTGCGTGGTCTCGGTGGATTCGTGTTGTGTTTTTGTTTTGTCACTGTGTGGGTTTTGATGAAGGTCCTCTATCTGCGAGAGTACTTTGACGACGAGCGAGTCGGTTAGGAGTATTGATTTTTGACATAAGGTAAAGATAGTAAAAATTTCAGGGAATTTGGTTATTGTGTTGAAGATGGATGAAAAGCGTTGGAGGTTTCGGGTTCTAGGGAGGTTGTTGAGTTGCTTTGGGACGTTGTTGTTGAGTGTGTTGTTATAGAGGAAGTCTGAGGTCTTCGTTAGGCTTTGGGATGGTTTTTTTGGTGAGGTAAGGCATGAGATGGGATCGGGTTTAGGGGGCGTTATGGGGGGTGGGTGTCGATCTTTGGAGGAGAACACGGCGTGTGAGGTGGAAGGTATGGAGGGCTTTGGTGAGGGCCACGGGAAGTTCGGATCTTGTGTGGGGTGTTTAATTTTTGAGGTGGTTTTGTGGTTTGTCGGCTTTTTTGGTTTTTGGTTGCTTTAGGCTTCTTTAATGTGCTGGTGCAGCAATACGTTGGGTCTTGTCCAAGAGTGATTGGGCGGCTTGGTTGATTTTGTGGCGCATTGTGTCGGTTGAGGTAATCGTTGTTTCCGACGAGGCCGACACCGGCCCGTGCTGGGCCGGGAGCGACAGCCGAGCGAGGTGCGATTTTTTTTCGGGTTTGTGAATTGACGGTTAAGGCCATGGGTTCGGGTTTCGTTTATCTTTAGAGCGTCATTTTTTCAGGTACTTTGGTTGTGTAGTCAAGCGAAGGCGAACTTACGGATTTTTTAATTGGTGTGCGGCAGGGCGGTGGGAAGGTTGTTGGGTATTTGCTGGTGTGGGTGGACGAAGCTGTGGTGGGTGCGTGTGGGTGGATTCGTAGATTGGGTGAAGGCGTTGTTGACGGTTTGTGGCGGTGGGCGAGTGAAGTTGCGGGGGGGAAGGGTGTGGTTTGACTGGTCATTTCTTTGAGAGTGTTGATGCCTTGTGCGTGCAGGGTCCTCTGTGGGGGCTTGTATCCGGTGGTGTCTGTCGGGTGTGGCGATGTGTTTGCCAGGGTATTTGGAGCGTGGAAATGTGGTTTTTTAGTGAGGAGGCGGATGTCGGCGGTGGGGGGGTGGGGTGCGGGGGGTAAGCCGTTTGGGACGAATATGTGGGGACCGGCGTTTGGTGGGGTAAATTTGTGTGCTGTTTTTCTTTCGGGTTGGGGATCGGGCGGTGGTAGCTGTTATAGGGAGGGGGGGCGTCTTATAGGTCGGGAAGCGTTGATGGTGGTTAATAGAAGTGTTGTCCATGGACTCGCGTGGTCTTTGCGTGCTTGGTAGTTGTGGTTTGGTAGGAGATTGTGGAACCGTTTCGGGTCTTTGAGGTTAGATTGTTTATTGAGTATGGTTAGGGGTGTGTTAGCGTTGGAATATGCAGCGGTTGGTATGGGGTAGCGGGGAAAATGGGGAGTGGTTACCGGGTTAGGTGTGTGTACTTGGAGGCTTTGATTTGGTGCGGTTGTGAGCAGGTGTGGTTTGGGAAGTTGGGTGTGCGAGCTTGAGGGTGGGTGAGGATTTGAGGTTTGTCGGGTTGCGTACTTATTGGATGTTGGTTTTTAAGGCTTGGCAAGTTGGGGGTTGTATGTGGTTAGATGGGGGCATAGGGGATCGATGTGAGCTAAGGCGAAACGTGGCGTGGTGTTGGGCGTGAGGCATGGACAATATTTAAGTGTTGGCTTTATTGTGCTGAATTTTGCATGGATTTGTAGCGGTGCTCGTGGGTGTGTTGTGTTTTTCTGTGGGAAAGGGGATGGGTGTTTGGGGTACGTGATTTGTTGGTCTCAGTTAGATCTTGAATTGAGTTTTTTAGGATTCGTTAAAACTGAGCAGCCGGCTGGTGGATTAATTGCGAACTTAGGGGTGAGTCGTGGATTAGGGTGTTAGGCGGTGCTCGGTTGGTAAATTATTGCGTTTTTTTGGCCGGTGATTGGCATGGTGTTGTGATGTTTTTGCCATGTGTCTTTTGATCGTGTTGGCGATAGGTATGTGGTAGGGTTGGTTAGGTATTGGTAATCGGTGTTTGTGTTGCCGATTTTTGGCTTGCGTGTCTTGTAGATGGATGTTATCCGGTGTGTGGCGGTGGATCTTGGAGAGAGGGGCTTTTTTTGTCGGTCATGGAGGCCAGGGGTGGCGGGTTTTGGTTGAGTGTAGGCTGGTATCGGAGGTAGTCCGCGGGTGGAGGGTGCGGGGTGCTATTATGGGTTTGCTGGTTAGGGTTAAAATTGCCTGTATTTTATACCGTTGAGCTCGCGGGACCATTGGGGGAAGGGTTCGTCTGTTACAGTGGTGTGTTGGGTTGTAAGCGTTTTTTTGCTCTTCTGTTTTGGGTGCAGTGTTGCTAGATCTCGGTTTGTGACGATGCAAGCTATTTTGGGGTGTATGTAGTTTGAGGGGTGTGGTTGGGCGACGATGGTTAGGGACGGAGTTGTTCTTTTCGGTAGGATTACGTTTATGGTTGGGCGGTCGTTCGGCTTGGTGGGTTTTAGCGGCCATCGATTCAAGACTTGGTTGGTTTTTTAGGACCATTTTCTGGGGTGATTGCTTGTGGAGTTTTTTTGTGGTGGCCTTGGCGTGATTACGATTACTAGCTGTGACTGGTGGCCGGCGTCTGATTAGTTGCGGTTTCATGCTAAGTCATTCTCAACTCGAATATGGGACGGTGCGGCGTTACGGTTAAGTGACCTGTTCGCCTTTTTCTACCTTCTAGAGGTGCATCAATTTTGACTGAGGTTGTAAGTGCGCGCTCATTTTCCGGCGTATGTTTTTAGGAATTTTCGTGCGATAGATGGGAAAGTCATTGGCTTGCTCTCGTTGGGGTCATGTTATTTCCAGCTTCGGATCATGTATCCGGGTTCTAGTGTTATTATAGTGCAACATGAGGAGGTGGCGTTACTGTACGCCAAGGCCGATGACAATTGCGGTATTGGGTAGTTTGCTTTCCGGTGGGGCAAAGGATTGCTTAGCGGACTTGTACGGAGTGGGCTAAAAGCAAGAGGAGCCCCCGCCGTTTGTGGTGGATGGGCGGCGTGAGATGGAGCGCGGTCATGCAAGGAAGGGACAGACATATATTTGCTCACAGGCGTTGTCCGGCGGCGGCGGCTGTGTGCTTCTAGACGTTGAGGTCAGAGGGTGCACGATCCTCCTGGGCGGGCGTAGTACATTCAGCAACAGAATTATGCGGGGGTTCCGTAATGCTGGTAACGGTCTGGAGCTGTTATTGGATTAGCAAACTTTATATGTTTGGCGTTGTGTGAGGGGAAGATGTGTTTGTGTGGAGGGCGGGGCTCGAACAACCTGTCTCGGTTTTGGAGGACCGACGCGTTGCAATTGAGCTAGCCGCCCGTTTTGTTCAGCGGATGTATCACTCAGGCCGCGTCGCCATGTAACCGGCGTTGATGGTTGTGTTTCTTCGATAGAGGAGCCACGCCCCGGTGCTGCCCAACCGGTAGTCAGCTTCCGGCATAGCAGGAGTTTTCCTGGGATGGTGCTGTGCAGATCATTAAGCCGTCCATGCCACGTTTTATACTGCAACGATTTTATTGTGGGAAATCCCGATCGAGCCACGTTAAACCGTTGTCGGAAGTAATGCGAGTAAGCCATTTGAAAAATGGCTGCGTGTTGACGACCCTTCTTTTTTTCGAGCATGTACATTTGCGGTGGAATCCGGTATGACTGCAGAATGCGGAGTGGCTTGGTAAAGCACTTGGCTCGTCTACTTTTCCTGCTTGGTTGCACCGCAGCAATAATCGTTATCACCCGGTTGGCTCGTGATTCTCGACTTGGAGATTTACACAGTAGTGTGTTGAGCGCTTGTCCGTGAATGATGATCTCGCCCTCTTTGCGACGTTTACTACCATCGGTCCAATGGTCCGGTGCAGTGCGGATCGAGTCGAGAAAGGTCTCCGACCGGCATCAGGAGATGCCGCATCCATGGACCGCTTGGCGTTGGAGTAAGGTGTCTTTTAGGCGTGGACCTTGATTGATTGCTTTCGCTTACGGCGCGGCGTGTGCTTGAGGGCTTGTGTGCTGAGCAGTCAAGTGAGGCAGAGGGGTTGTGGGCGGGATGGTATTTCCTGAGAGCCCGTGGCACCTTTCCATTTCCACGGGCTACAGTCGGGTCATACCTGGTCCGGCCTTTTGTTCAAAAAACACGATGCTAAGGCACGAATGGGCCGCGACCAACCCAGGAGAGATGTGCTCCACGTTGTCTGGGGCTGTGGTCCGATCCGGCCGGCTGATCACCCAAAATCGCCAGTCCATCCTGCCCGCGCAGCCGTGATGTTTTATCTGTAGTTGGACGTGACGGGCTGAGGTCCAGGTGCTGCGTGTGAGGCTTGCAGGTTTGTAATGAACGTGGGGCGTGCGTGTTAATGCGTGGCTGCAGCGCGTTCTGCGTCGTGGGTATCGGTGCGTTAGCGTTGGCTGTCCCGGCCGAATTGCGTGCGGACTGTTCGTTGAGTCGCCGATGTGAACGTTTTCGTTGCCCGTGTATCCACGTGGATCCTCCGTTCCCGAGCGTTATGGTGGCCTTGGTAGTTTAACTTGTTTTGTTATCATCCTGGACTGTATGGAAGGGGTGTAGATTTTTATTCTGCTTTAGCCTTTTATTTCTCTGCCGGTATTGACGGGCGATTATCTAGTTTGGGCATGCGCGGATTTCGACGGTGAATTCCCTTACAAGGGAGCCCGGCGCCGCCCGTGTGAGTGCTCTAAGCTGGAGAGATGGGCCGATGAGCCGGTGTTGGCGTCGGTGTTGTTCGTTTTGTGATTTTTGTGCATGTCAATCTGTATTTTTATCTGGTTTTGTTTCCCGGTATTCTTGTTTCTTGCTTTGCAACTTGCGGATTTCCGTTGTGTGTGTTGTTGGCTTGTTTGTGGATCAAGGATGGATGCGGGTTGTGAGGGGAAGTGACCCTTCTTTAGTTGGAATGCTTCTGCTTCATTGAGCTTTGACAGCTGGGGTCGTTTACTATTTGAACCCCCGTAGTACTTGGTAAGCCAAGCGCATTGTGGTCGGGTTGGATTTCGAGAGTGGCGAGGCAACGATTTGTATGGCTGGTTACACTGTGGACTCTAACAGACACGCAGTTATGGGCTTTGCTTTGTATCGCGTTGTCCAGATCGCGAAGGGTTCCGAGCCGGGTATATGCCAGCCAATAACTCCATGTGGTTATGTTCGTGTATTGAATCAAGTTATTAGTGCTAGATTTTTAGGAACTGGAATTGCTTGTCATGATTGAATGTAGCGCGTCGGTTGGGCATTGTGCTTTGGTGTTGGTTTGAGGCTGACCGGTCGGTGCAATCGTGGTAGGTTTGCTTTAAACGTTCGGAGGGGCTATAGGTTCTATTTTTTTTTGTTTTTGTGTTTGCTTGTGTGCCTGGTTAAGCCCGTTTCGAGTTATGCAGATGTGTTTTTTGCTGACCAATTTGGTTGGCCATGTGGATCTGTTCGGCAGCGGTCAGGTATTAATGCCGCTGGGCGATGGCCCATGTCGTTAGTTTATTTGTTTGCAGTATTTGGACGGGTGCTGCTGTTGTGAGTAGTTCTTAATCAGTGTACTCGTGGCAGATTTCTGACCCCGGACAATGGGATTGCAATTGATCATGCGTTAAGGCCAATTCATCGAGGCAAAGCGGTTGTCGTCGGGGCGTGTTCAGTAAGGGTTTTAAATTTGCTTCGCGTGGAATATTTTCGATATAGCCTGTATCGTGGCTTTGTCGTCATAACTCTTATCGTACTGGTAATTGGGTCAAGTGCACCTGCCCAGTTTGGCTGTCGTAATGGCTATGTGCGGCAAATTAATCTCATACCCTCCACGGCTACGAAGAGGACCAAGGATTGGCTGTTGATGGCCTGCGTGCGCTATTCGTGTTTGCCGAGCCGCTTTGATTCTGTCCCCCTTCCGATGGTTGGTACCGTTGGTTGATGACTGCGAAGTTGTTAAAGTGTTTACCGACAGGTTAGTGGGCCCGGTTCATAAGCCATTTTTTGTTGCTAGAGATCTATTGAGGTCCGAAGTTAGCGCAGTTATGCGTTCCCAGAAGGGCCTTCAGGCTGTTGGGGGTCGTTTTTGGTTTGGGTTGATTAAAAGGTCTTATGCGTGTTAGTAGTTGCTTATTGTCATTGTGCGGGGATTGTGGTGTTTTTATGGCTTCGACGGGGTCCAACCGATCCTTTGAGTCTTTGCAACAGGCAAATTGGCGTTATGGTCGCAGCGATGGAGTGATCAGTTAGTTAACGCGGGTGCCATGATGGGTTGCTTCCGCGGTCTGAGTTTGTTTTTACCGTGGGGATGATAGCGTTTGGAAACTTTAATTTCTTTAAAATGCGTTTTCTAAAATGGGGCGGGATATTTTGTGGTTGGTTAGCGTTAACCGGAGTATCAAAAACATTTTGACGCCGCAAACAGGGGGTGGACGCGGTAAGTTTTTATTGTGGATTTATTATTTGGGGGGGATTGATTTTTTCATGCCTTTTTTTAGTTTTTTGTTTTTTTTTTTTTTTGC
>Ga0163217_1114332_pt1 | contig 16963 bp, 19 predicted proteins | sample SynspAceP_FD_185933 | JGI IMG/M metagenome (GOLD analysis project Ga0163217, IMG submission 185933) | Saline lake microbial communities from Ace Lake in Antarctica - Synechococcus sp. Ace-P (PacBio error correction) | ecosystem: Environmental > Aquatic > Non-marine Saline and Alkaline > Saline ... | reverse complement strand
TGCCCGCCGGCCGGCCATCGTGGGGCGAGCGTGGTGGCGGCGACGCCGCCCGTGCCTGCGTACACGCCTGTGACGGCCTGCCGCCGAGCATCCCCACCGGCTCCGATCAGAACGATTCGTGCGTTATCCTTTCTCTTCGTTAGGCTGACGAAGAAAGGGGTTCAGACTCTTTCTTCGTTGATCGCCTGATATGGCTTCTTCTCGGCGTCCGCGTGCCCGGGAGCGTGTTGGACTTCGGAGGTCCAGCGACGGGCGGATTTCCCGAAAACTCCACCCAATTTCGCGTCCCAAAACGGACTGCCACGCCGGATGACGCAGCGAACCGCATCGAGCTCCTTGTCGCGAGGCTCTTCGTTGACACGGGCAAACCCAGTTTGGCCGAACGGCCAACCGGCCATGGGCGACACAGTCGTGCAAAGGTTCACTTCGGCTGAACCCAAACGAACGAGGACCCCCAAAGCGCATTCCTCTGGCGCGCTCGACCAAGTTGGCACGCTGTGCGTTGCGCGGACGTACCGCGCAGAGAACGTGGAAAGGCTGTCATCCTGAACGTGGAAAAACTCTTGGGATCCGCCGGTGGCGTAAAATTAGTCGCCTCGCTAGCAGTGTGTAGTTGGGCGTGATATCGCATCGTATGCGGCAGGGAACCCAACGCAAAGAAATTTCTCATCCCTCCATCTTCCGGTCGGTTGGAGCACGAGGATGCAATTGATTCGGCATTTCAATTGATACGAAAGGATGCGGCAGGATACGCGAACGAGCCCTTCGGCAAGAATTATCTCCAAACGCTTTCGTAATTCACCCTCCTTGAGGGAAAATGGTCGAAGCGTCCATTGCTCGATTCAGGCATGGTAGATCCATTCTTCTTCATCGAGCGCTTTGGGACGGGGCATCCGCCAAAGCTTAGCCACCTTCACCTCGCCTGAAGCATTCCTGACCCCTTTTCTTCCGTTGACCCCTTTTCTTCGTTCGAGTGATTCTCGATCCTGGCCAACTCGTCGGTAAGAGCGGACGATCCACTCTGAACGCCGGTGGCAAAGAACCCAAGGAGTTAAATCGTTCATGTTGATGAACGAGGATTGGTGTGCTTGCGGCCGGTGCTCGGCACAAGGCGCATGCCCCCTAACCGAAATATCGCCACCACCCACGAATACTTGCGGCAGCGAACAGAGGCGACGAAGCCAAGATGCCGGCAAACGCATTTCGTCGTTCAATGAAATTTTCGGCACGGCATGCGCGGGCAACGGGACCGGGGGACTAAACTGTTTACCACCTTAATCTTCTTTCGAGCGACGAATCAGCAGGGTAACCCCGAGTTTGAAGTTGCCGTTTGAAAGAAGCGATCACTGTTTGGGGCTACTCTACGTCACGACTCCGTCAATCTCCAATTCCACTTTTTGATCGCGTTTCACAGATGTGACGAAAGAACCCGGCGGTTGACGTGCCAACCTCAAAAATGGATTGTCGATGGGCCACCTGCCTTCGCATGCAGGAAACCTACGGCTGGGAATTGGCTTGCCCCCCAACACACAGGCATTGAACTTTATTTCGGACAGGTAGCGGAATTTCGGCCAGTTTCCCGCATGCTCCGTAAATCCACGCGTTTCCATTGCCCTCGAAACGAATTAATTCTCGAAATAGCTTTCGTGGAAAACATTCAAGCTCCCACTCAGTGGCGTTGGCGGGACTGCGCGACCACGGCTGCAAGTTCGGAATCGCATTTCCGGGTTCCAATTGCCGATCGGAAGCGGAACGGATGCCCAAAAGAGTTTCTTTTGTGCTCAAAAGCGTAGAAGCGTCTATACCCGCTGCGTCGACAGGCTTGTCCAAGACGCTTCATAACGTTCTTTAGCCGTTTCGTCGTAGATGCAAGCACGGGGAGCGGCGGGACTGATTGAAACTGGGTACAAGCAATCCGGTCCAAAGCCCAGCTGCGATACTTTGGCCCAAGATTCAACTCAGGCGTCAATTGGGAGCGAGCAAACGCAATTCCTTATTTCGTGTGGCCGCTGCGATATCATTACGTATCCGTATCATCGCCCCCCACAGTGAAGTCGTAGTCATAGCCGATTTTCCTAAACCGTCGTGCGAAGCCATCACATCCAAAACATTTTCCCCGCTTCTAATCAAAACGCTGTTTTGATATCTGGATGTCCAAACATGTGATCCGGTAACTGTCGGGACGCGTTAATACCAAAGAAACTGTTGGAAATGATAAGTTCCTCAAAACTCAGTTCCCAACGTTGTCCACGCGAAAAACAACGTAATTTCTGGTATAGTCCACGCCCGGTAGCTCCAAAGGGTTTTAAACACGCCCACGTAAGTCGTTGTCCGCGACGAACAAAGTCTCCAAGTGCCGACCGCAACATACCCCCACCGCGCAGCAACAAACTCATTCGTAGGCACCACCAAGCCAACGCTGCGCAGCCACTTTCTGATTCCAAGTGTCCCAACGAACAGCATTCCCGTTTCGCTTTTCCGGCCGTGAACCCAGCAGCTCGTCCACGAGCCCCGCTACTCCCTTTGGGGGCTATGTAGCAGATCGAATGGGCTAATTCATCGTCTTGAAGTTGGATGGTTGATTGGCTGACTATTTCGCGCCGGATGAACGATCTTTGACCGGACTGGTTGATGCGACAACTGGTTTGGGCGGCTGCGTGCAACCTGACCGACCACTCCTTTGGCGGAACAGTTCTGCGGGCGGATGCGGGGGCTTTACTGATGTTTTGATTTGCCGACAGTCTCGACCAAAACGCGCCGGAGAGTGCGCAGCACGGCTGCCAATTGACGCGGGATTGTGGATCCCTTGGGACTATTTGCTTCGGGCTGCTGCCCCAGCGTCCTCCCCGATGACGCCAACGATTGGACCGCCGGCGGCACCACAGGGTCCAGGTCATTGCGCATCGCCGACACTTGCCCTTGCATTTCCCGGACCACCTCGTAGTTGGGCACCTTGACGTTTGCCGTTGCCCCAAACAAGCTCCGTTAGCGTTGCTGCTCCCGTAAGGTCCGGCGGTTCCGGGACCAACGCCCAGTAGGCGGTTTCGCGGCCTCCAAGGTTCGACTTCCAGCGGGCTAAACCAACCGCCAATACTGCCCTAGTTCGGCCATTTGTGCAAGCCTGGGCCAAGTATTTTTCATCTCCCACTGTTGCTCGAAACGCTTCGCCAGTTAAAACGATGAAGGCCGCGACCAGCCCAGTGCCGTTAGATACCGCTAAGCCAATCTCTTGCCTAATGGTGAGCGAGGAAACGAAGCCGCGTTGGCCAGGACTGCACTCTGTGGCAACTGGTAATGCTGTAAGGATCGGTAACGTTTAGTCCCCCGGCGGTCCCGTTTGCCTCGCGCATCGCGTGCCGAAATTTCAATTGACGACGAAATGGCGTTTGCCCGGCATCTTGGCTTCGTCGTCTCTGTCGGCTTGCCAGCAAGTATTCGTGGGTGGTGCGATATTTCCGATGGGGCATCGCGATGCCGAGCGACCGCGCCAGCACACAATTCTCGTTCACAACAATGAACGATTTACTCCTGGGTTGTCTTGCCACCGTGTTCAGAGCGACCGTCCGCTTCCTTACCGACGAGTTGGCTTCAGGATCGAGAATCAACTCGATCGGTTACTTCGCAGGCGTCGATGCGTCTGGAAACCGTTTTCATCACCTGATCGGGAGGCGTGTGAGCACTCAAATAGGATGTCGCTTGCGCGGTTGTACCATGACACGTGCCGTTTCGGCCACATGGTCATCAATTTCCGCCATCGTAGGTCGCCCGTTCGCTGCGATGACCGAAGGATCTTACGCAGGACCACCAAAGGACGTAACGCTCGTTCGGCAAGATTGTTCGTTGGGGGACGCCTGTCATCGAATAAAAAGATCAGCCAACTCAGTTGTTAATGACGATTGATTCTGCCCTGTAAGTGATCCGCTTTCGGGTGAGCAACTTGAATTGACTCAAGTGTATTTTAGACGTTCTCGAATCCAGATTCTTCTATTTCGTAGTTGGCCCTTGCTTGAGCGTGGCCCGCAGGCAGACGTTCCCGGTGAAACGCACACGCTCGCCGGACAAACTCTCGGACCGTACTGAAGAAAGCAAAGTCGAGCGTCCCCTCCTTCGTTAAGCTTCTGCCAATCACAAAGCCGTCGAGCCAGTGAGCAAGCATTTTTTGTTTCTTGTCAGTCGATGTGAGCCGCATTACCCACTTGTAGCAGTCCGTTACTAAAGTCCCCGTGAAATGCGGTCCCAAAAACGTCTCGCGACACTTGGCCAGCCGAGTCGGTATCGAACTGAAAAGGATAAACTTTTTCGTCGCCCATGAACCCAGAAGGTAGCGGCGATCACCCATCAAGCGGGTCCAGAAGGTTTTGTCGCAACAGAGCACCATGAACGGACCTTCACTGCTCAGGGTTTCTTGGCAATTGCATCGACCACGGGAGCTGACTTCTCGGCAAGCTCCGTTTTCAAATCCAGATGAGCGCCGCAGATGAAGCTGAACACGAAACAACTCTTCGTGGTTTCTGGGACCTTTGCGATACTGATCCCAATTCACATTGCGGAAGGTAGGCCGCTTTGCATACGAAGGAAAGGACCGACACGGCTGAGTAAATTTCGTTCTTGCCCGTTTGTTCGGACCAGTCGATTCACACCTGCCCGCAACGGACAGGCGGCGGACGATTACAGGACACCCGATACCACCGCCGTCAATGATGTCTCTTGAAGATGGTGTGGACGGCTCTGTGCGCCGCTCCAGGACGTCGACCGGTCCTGGCAATGCGGACACTTACGTGGGCAGGTACATCGACGGCCCAGTCGTAGTGGGTGGGCATCGGGCGAAACCAACCGGGATGACCGACGGGTGTCTCCCCGCTTTCCTTTGGCTTCTCCGGTTCGGATCAGGTTGCGGGTCGGTCAGCTTGTTTTTGCTGAGTTGGTGGCAAACTTGTTTTACGTTCAAGTTTTGAGTTCGAGTTGGACCTGTTTCGAGTTCCGACACCGTTTTCAGTTTTTCATTCTCGGCGACCGATTCGCTCAATCGTTCTCTCTGCGTCGAGCGTTCGGTGGAGATAGTCTCGTGATTGCTCATTCTGGTTGGCAAGAACCAACGAGCGACCGAATCCCCCCACGCCTCCCGCGTGGGGCACCAGCGACCATTCCGGACAGGGATCGTCCTTGCGGGGTAAACGAATTAGAATGCGCGAACTTCTTCCATGATTTCACGCAATGCTAACCGCAAAGCCAGAATCCGCCAAGGCCAATATTTCCCGGATTTCAGGGACCCAGGGACTAAAAACTCTTACGGTTCTGCAACTACATCACTCGAACGGTTACAAGAAATTGGCCTGGCCACTCAGCCATCGACTTCACGCATAGCAACGAATCTCCATTCGTCTAGCACGCAGCCATCTTCGATTTTTCCAAATTCGAACCGCACGATGTAATGAGGCGCTCGTCGTTCAGGAACGGCAGATTCAGGCTGCGAGCCATCGAAGAACCCGCAATTTACCAGCTTTCGGTTAGAAAAGCCTCGCTTGTCCAGAACCAATTCTGCGTTTCCGATGGCTGTTAGTTCATCGATCATTGTGCCTCAAACGTTGAAAAAGTGTCACGGCTTGATCCCATTCCCCAGGCGTTCGCGAAGATAGTTTCCACGCATGATTCTGCCAGTTGGATTCAAGCGTTCCCAAACGCCCTGGATGCGCTAACGATTGAAAAGGGTTTTGCTCAGGGGATGTTAGCACCGACTCGACGAGGAAGTTCAGATAGTCGGCTTTGCCGATTTCTTGTTAGTCGAGATAGTTGGTGAGGATTTCAGTGCCAAGCTTCATATTGAGTAGCATTTTGCGTAGGGGACCAAAGCAGGTCGTTTTGTCGCCCTCGAATACCTTGGAAACCACTGGTATCTTTCCGCGTCGAACGGTCCAAACACCACGTTTCTTCAAGGTACGATCCAAGCTTCGCGTAAATAGTCACGGGATATCACGTCGCCGCCAAGCTTGCCGGTTGATGTTGTCGACCACTGCCACTATGGGGGCATATCTGTAGCCGGATCGAATTGGCTAATCAATCGGTCTTGAAGTTTGGGATGGTTGATTGGCTGACTATTCGGCCGCCGGATTGAAAAACGAATCTGACGACTGGGTTGATGCGACAACTGGTTGGGCGGCTTGCCGTTGCAAAGCCTGGACGACCCACTTCCTTGGCGGAAACAGGTCTATGGCGGCGAGTGCGGGGCTTCTGTGTTGCATATGCCGACAGTCTCGACCCAAAACGCGCCGGAGAGTCGCCTAGCACGGCTTCCACATTGACGACGAGCTGAAAGTTATGGGCACCACCTATTGGCGAAGCCTGGCGGCGGACCGATTTGCTTACTTGACGCAAAAATTCACTCAGTTCACCCCCCATTTGAAGGAGGCGACTCATTGCCCACGAAAGCCAGGATGCGAAGTTACCGACCCGACTCGGTGTAGGGTTTTCATTTGTTTTCAGCGATGCGTGCGTCGGGCCTGGCTTTGCGGAAGATCCACAATTTCGGGCAGTCTTCATGATCATCGCAGAGGATGATTCGCAGGTGCTGAGTTTCTGAATCGATTCTTCGCCATCGACCTTTGCCTGACCTATACTGCTGCTAAGTAACCAATGCCATTTGGTCCTGAGGAACACGTAGCGATGTGTTGCCCTTGTGGAGCGATGAGGAAGTCCGCCCGAGCGAGATGGCTGAAGACTGTTCCCGTACCGCAAGAAGGACGACGGGGCGCCCGAAAGAAGCCGACGCAGCTGAAATCGACATGTCGTCAATCAGCCCGAGCGTGCTTGCTGAGAGGACGCCGGCGGCTGAGCGATGTGCAGGAGCGTGGATGCGTTTGCGTGGCTGAAAACATTGCCCGACGTGCCCACCGTGAAGACGATTTGCACCGGCAGATTTTGGAAGGGCGTTTTGGGAAACTTTCAAAATTTTACTCGATGAAGCCAGCCTGCTGCCTGTTGCCGCCTACGTTGACCTCAATCCGATTCGTGCGGCGATCGCGGAAAACCCCCGAGACCAGCGGACTACACCGGGGCGAAGGATCGCATCGACACCTCGGTGAGCGAGAGGATCCAACGCGGGCCCAGCACGCAGCTTGGCGAGCGGGCAGTCGCCGTCGGCGCAAGAGCGGTTTGGAGAGCCCGAATCGAAATTGACGAACAGCACGATGCGTCGGCCCCTGTTTTGGAAGGGACTCCGGTCGAACGCGGCCAAGTTCCAAAGGATTTCTCGCGTTTCGTATCCCGTTATACTGGAAGTTGCTGGATTGGACGGCCGCCATGTTGCAACAAGACAAATTGGGCCAAGATCCCGAGCATTGGCACCGATCCATGAGCCGGATCGGTCTCGATCCTCCTGGCTGGTGTGACGTGGTGCGTAGTTCGGGCGGGTGTTCAAGCGAGCGCGGGACACGGCCCGAGAGTCTCGCCAGGGAGGCGATCCCGCTGCGGACCAGGGCTGGTTGTGCCGCCCGAGAGAATCCGCTCGGCCTGTCTTCGCCGACAAAGCGACTCGCTTTCATTGCCGGATTAGCGAAAATTCAGCGGGAGTGGCCGAGGTCACCGCTGCGCTGCGATCGGCCTGTTTCCAAAGCTTGTGGCGGGTCCGACGGAGCGACGCAGGAATCGACTGCCGGAAATCGCAGGGACACACACAATTCAGCTGCCGACCTGATCACCAGCTCCGCAGAATGTGGGTGGCTCCTTCTTTGCCCTTCTTTGCCCTCAGCCGCATTGGATGGATCCGCCGGGTTGGTGCGATATCGTTCGCAATTGCGGTCGTGTAATTTAAGCGTTGCGCCGGGAACGCCTGAGAGCCTCGCTCAAGAGGCGATCGTTGCGGGCAAAGTGGTTGTGCGCCAAGGAGAATCGCTCGGCCTGTCCTCGCGTCTAGATCGGTTATGATCACGATTTTGACTTGGCCCTGGAGGCGGTTGTTTTCGATTGCTGCGCTAACCGGATGAAAACGCTTGATGGGAAGCACGGTATCTGCTTCTCGCAAAGAGATTAATCTGATTCATTTGGACCAACGAGGCAGTTGTTTCGGGAAGCCACACCCGATTGTGACAGGGCTGAAAAAATGGGTGGCCCCAAATCCCCCCTCTGAACTGGCAAGGTTTTCTTCCCCTAAGTGTCGCGGCTCGTAAGCGGTCGGTATCGGAATCCGATTTTCCGTTTGCCACGAGGATCGGCGATATACGTAGTCGTCCTTTCCCAACTGCGGTTTCTGACTTTGAAAATTGCGTTGGTAGCCATGCATTGAGCCGGCGGGCCACTTCAAACGGAGACGGAAAAATCGTTCTTCGTGAGCGTTTTTTTGTACCGGTCACGCGTTGCTCGAACCCCAAATTGTTGAAGCTGGCGCCCAGATCGGCCGGATCATGTCTGCATACCGTCAATCCGTGTGCAAAGCAGCCGCCAAATGTCACCACCCAAGTGGGGAATTAGCAGGCAGTTTCCGTACGCTTTGAACCCAAACAAGGATTCGGAAATCGCTCTCAGTCACTCTCATTTAAGAAGAAACTGACAATCCCCGCCGAGCGATCCTTCTGGTTATTCGCTTCACCTAACCGGTTCTCCACTAATTGTTCCCACTAAGCATCCCCGCCTGAAGCCCCCCATTGCCATTTAAAGCGGTTGGAAAGATCACTCGTACAGTAAGCGTCGGCGTTGAAAATACTTTCACGGCATATCGGTGGCGTTCTTTTTGCTTGCCTGCGGTCGCGGTCGTCGCGCAACTCTTCGGCTGCAGTGCCCGCTGGGAACTTTGTGGCAATGATCCGATCGACCTCGCTGCACATGGCGGATGTTCAGTTCGGGAGGTGGGGTCCGAGGGAAAGGCCGGAGGTTTCCGGATCATGCCCAGCTGGGAACAAGGCAATTCCGATTCGATGGGAAAGGGTTTGCCCGGCTGATGCTGCCGGATTCGGGAAAGACAGCGTTTTCAAATTCCGCAGGGGCGATCCGATCACGCTGGAAGCCGGGGTTGGAAACTCGATGTGCGTAAGAACGACTTCACCCATGTATATCATCGGCAAGTGGGCGGACCGGCGATCCGGATTTCGACAAGGACAATGTCAGACTGGTCGCTGCGCGTCGTTTCTGGCGGCGTGCCGCGGCCCAAATTAGCTTCCCTCTTTTGCGCGAAACAGGGCAGCGGGAACCTCAGCTTGGAATCGGGTGGACTTCAAACGCCGGGTTCGCGACAACGACGGCTGGCATTCATGTTGCAGTCGGCCTATCGTTGGGGAACCCTGAATTCCATTTCGTGGTTGGATCACGCAAGCGGGCGATGGACGCTGGAATTTGGGCGGTATGAGGCCAATGCGAAGCCGAGGGGTCGACGATGAGCGGTCTGGATCGGTTCGTCGCAAAATGAAAACTAGTTGGCAACAGGCTTACAGGGAGGCTGGATGCGGTTGGCGTCATCGGCGGTATTGGATATAAGACGATGGCGGCGCGCCAAGCGGTCGTGGTCCGCGGGTCGTCATGCCGAAACCACAGCCCAAACAACGGTCTTCCGGGGTGATGTCGAGTGGCGATGTACCGGCTGATCGCGTGTGCTCCACCATAGCGGAAACGATTTCCATCGGAGACACGGATGGATGAATGAAGGCGAAGGCGGATGACGGGGAGTCCTGTGCGCCTGGCGTCGGCGATGAATTACGTTTTTACCTCGCATTCCCCTGCGGCACGACGATTGGGCAGTCGGCAGGCTGGAAGGTGCCGATGCTGGTGCGGATGGTCGCCGATGTAAAACTTGCCGCCCGGAAAAACAACGCATCTTGCTGCGGGCGAGGGGCTTGGGGGCGTTTTTGTGGATTCGATTGGCAGTTGGTAGCCCGAACCAAAAGCGATCACAGGTCAGCCACCGAATGGGGAAAGAATCCGGTAACCCCGGTTCGGAACCGCCGTGGCCGGTCGCGCATCGCGGGTATCACCAAGCAGAAGTGTTTGCGAAGTGACGGTAGCGGCCGGGAAAACGTCGCGGGTGATTTTGGAGTTGGGGTTGCGCGGAAAAAATTTGCGGCCGGAGACCGGGGAAGTCTGCGGGGCGATCCAAGACGGCCAGACGCGAATCGCTATTTCGGTCTTGAGGGCGGTAGATCGCGCATCGTATGATTTTGACTGATGAGGGCCGTGGTGCCCGGTTCTGCCGGTATTGAAGAATCGGTCTTGCTGCAGTTCGACGACATCAACCGTCCGCAGTGCGGCGGGCCAGTCAAAATGAGATTCTGGGAAAAGGCGGCATTCCACAGACGAAAGAATGGCCAGTGTGAACTCAGCGCCGGCCCGTCGCGCAGATCGATCGAATCAAGTCATCCGATCGACGCATTTCGTGCGGGCAAAGATCGAGGCGGGCGTGGCGGCAAGTGCGAGCACCGATCGAAAGTGGGCCCGAGGCGTTTCACGGAAGATCCTTTCCGCTCTTGCAGAGAAACTGCTTTCGCTTGCCATAGCGAGAAAGAGAAGGGGCTGGATTTTGATACTGGGATTCTCGAGACCGCTTGCTGGACAGCCCGCGTGATACCCGGCGATCCAACGAACAGTGAGTTGATGCCCGCCTGAAAAGCGATGATCAGGCGAAGCGGATGCCGCACGTGTGGACCCGTTGGACAGTAGCCAGATCGCATTGTTTGGAAGACTGGATCGAGCAGGGCGCGGAGTGGCCCAGTCCTTTGGTACGGATGCGGTCGCGATTGCCGAACGACGTTGATCAATGATGCCGCGTTTTCTGCGGCGTGTACCTTGGATACGCTGGGAGTTCCCCACCGACCATCTGGCCGGAAAAAGGGGGGCGGGGGGGCCGGGGAAAACCCGCGTTTCTGGCCGACCAGAGCACGACAAACCCGCGAACGCCTTGATCGGGGTCTTTCTGCAGCGATTGAACGGGGGCGCGGGGACCAAACTGGGTCGGCTAATTGCAGGACATTGTTGGCGGAGAACCCCCGCTGGTGAATCAATCCCAGGATCGACGGGCCGTTTCCTGGTTTCATTCTATGATTCTCTTCCGAGACACAAGCCGTGGATCGGAATGTCACGGACTGATCCTGTTGCGGGGCGGTAAGTATGAGGGGGCAGTGCCGGGTTCGGCATTTGGGCGGCTGAGAACGATGTCGTTCGCGGCGAAAGGCCACATTGTGGCGCCGCCTTTCTGGGTAATCGAACTTTGCAATGTGCGCGGCTGTCCCGACTCGCCCTATCACAGCCACCACGCAGCGTGATCTTTTTGTTGGCGGGCCGATGTTTCAACGCAACCGGCGGGCGCGCCCAAGGACCAGCCAGGTTCCGGCTGGCTTCTTCAGAACCGTTGAACGCGAGCCTCTGATTCCAGGTGACGCTAGCCTGGTGAACAGGTTCCGCCAAAATGGCGTTTCGCCAAGATGACGGGAATGGCTGACGAGAGATGCCGTCGATCGACTGCATGCAAGGATCGAAGGGACACCCGCCGGAACGCTTGCGCGACGTTGAAATCACGGCCCAGGAAATCGTCGCTTTGCACAGGTAGTCGTCAACCGGATTTGGAAACGGCTGATGGGCGCGGGCTTGGTGGAGCCCATTCACGACTGGGAAGGCCGACACCGTCATCCCGAGTTATTGGATTGGTTGGCACACCAGTTTGTTGCCAAAGGTTTCAATGCCAACGCCATTCATCCGTTTTGATTATTACATTCGAATTGCTTATTCAAGCGGCAGGGCCATCGCGAAGGCAATTCTTGACTGCATCCACCGAACTTGCGATTCTTCAGTGGTCCGGAGCTGGCGCCGGACTGAGTGCCGACAGGTTTGTCGATTCACTCTTTGCGGCGGACGGGAAATCAGCTTGATATCGGTGAGCTGGACTTTTGTGGCACGACGGAAAACACGCCGCTCAGTAATCGGGAGTCGCTGGTTTTTTTCCAGGCGTTGCCTGGATGCTGGCGGATCTCATACAACGAACGGGATCGTCCCAGCCTTTCGCCTGCCCGAGGCGCGAGCGATAAACGGATGTCCTCGAGGCCTTCGGATGGAAGGGTGCCCGCCAGCAACCGATCATTGCAACGCGTCCTTGTGAATCCGAACGTTCTTCAAGCCCGGCATTCTCGCGAATGGTACGACTTCGTCACTAACTTGTCGCGCGCGCCGAGATAGAAGTGATTTGGCCGGAGTTGGCGGTAACGCTCTCACCTGGACGGAAGATTGTTTGTGATACGATTTTCTTGCGGGTTCTCGCACGAAACCGAATGTTCACAGGAAACAGAAACAGTCTCCGGCGGCCCTGGCCAAGGGTTTTGCCGAACGAGTGGTTCCAGCCGCCAAGTGCGGCCAATTCGAAGGAACCGAAGCCGTTGCCGCTGATCACGTGGTTCAATCACCCACGGCATTGAAGCGACGAAAGTTCAGCAAATTACCCGTTGAACGCAGGTGTGCAGAAGGTCCGCCAGCCGATTCCGCGTTTGCGTCCGGAATGGCGGGAAGTATTTTGAATACATAGGTTTGGGAGTTTTGATCAATCACCCGGGGTTCGTATGGGTGCCATAAATCTGAATCGGTCGCCAGTTGATCGGTAGCACCGGCGCACGTGGGAGGGCTCGCGGGTTCCGCCTTCGCCGCAACCAAGCGGATCTGCCTGATCCAAGGGCAAGCGGAGGCATTCAATCTCGATGACATCGGAACTGGGCGGCCTGGCATGGACCAGATCGATATACCCTCATACACACAGTCAGTGTCCTATGCACGCTCAGTGCCTGATACATGCACTCTCTGACAATACAGCGTTCCGCGCGTTACTACTACGTAGCTATCGAATGTGTGCGTGCGGATTCCGGGTTCCAGTTGAGCGAACTTTCGCCAACCTTGCCCGCGGGGGACTGTGGAGCACGTACGGGCCGTTCGCACGGGTGAACCCATACGTCATCAACGAGCATGCCCGCCGCGACCAATCGTATGCAAGGGGCGTCCCATCAGCGGAAACGGTCACCTATCCCTTCTGATCGGGATCAATCATTTCTCCGAGCGCGCGGCCGCGGGCCGACGAAGGGGCGCCGCCCTTACGTTTTGATTGGTACCCAATGTACCGCGGCCCAGGCTTCCTTGGGCCGAGGCGGGTTACCTCTATTACCACTGATACCAGACGGGGGCCGGCGGATTGTCCCGACCGGGATAGGCAGTACACAAAAGTCGCCAATCCAGACGCGAAACGGTTCTTTCGGTTCTGCAGCAAGAATCGCACAGCCGACTGACGAATCCCGCTTGCTGAATTACGACGCCGCGATTGAGCAAAGCCTCAAGCTCAGCGGTCCCGAGTTTCAATCGTGCCTTCCAGGTCGAAGAAGAGCCGCAGATCTGGCGCAACCAAGTTGGCGGCGAGTTTCGAAGTCAGCGATTTGTCTGCCTCCAGTCGCCGCCTGGTCGAACGAGGCGTGCGGTTAGAAGTTGCCATAACCTTGATTTTGCATGAATGGCGCTCCGGATGGGACGTCCATTCACGAAGGAATCTTGGATCAGCACGAATTTGACCGGGAATTGGGGACACGGCCGTTTCGGCGATGATCACGGATCTCAAAGCGGAAGCGTCTTACTGAACAAGACACTCTTTGTTGATACGACCGAGTTCGGTCGGGCCCGCCGAGTTCGATGTGCGCGGCGGTCGCGCTCACCAAGGGAGACATTTCAGTTGCGTGTTGGCTGGGGAGGTCTATCACCACAAGGGCGCCTTTGGAGTGACAGACGAACTTTCAAAACAACCGGGTGGTTCGATTGCCAGTCAGTGTGCCTGATTTCTTTGCAACGATCGTGCCGCCGTCGGGCGTGAATGATTTCCGTAAGAGTCTCTATGATGGCGCTCGGCCCTGTGCCGATCACGATCGCGGAAACCGATCGCGGACATATACTATATCACATATATAGAATTACCCAAAACTGCTGGGCCCACACGGCCTTAGCAAGTTCCTCGTCGCGTTTCAGCATATGAGACTTGCGTCACATCGGCCATTGCGATGACCAAGCGTGATTTGTGCGGCTTCAACCCGAACTCTCTACGGATCTCGGTTCCACGGCTAGCCTCAGCATCCTTTTGGACGAAACAAAGCATTGTTCGAATCGGTGTCAATCTTACTTTCCCCACATTCTCATTTGAATAATCTCGGGAATTCCCGTGGCGGCTTGGTTGCCGCGATCACGCTGTGTCATCGGTGGCCGAGAGTTCCACAGCAGTTTCAGGATTTCGTGCGGTGAATCCGTGAAAGTTCAGTTGTAAAAAAAATCTCGAAGTCGCCGGTTTCCCCCAACGGTGGACGCATGGTCGCAGCGTCAGCGAGGTTCGCAACACGTCAATGAGCTGCGCGTTGTGGGACGACGGACACCGGCCCGGCCCTCGGGGGACAGGCCGGGGATCGGACACCCGGTCTTCGTCTTTCTCCATGCTTTTGGTGAAGCTCTCCGCCACTCTAATTAATCTTGGACCATCAAAGCCGAAGAAGAGTCCATCCTCAGGCCCATCGCTGTACACATAGACTCCTCACACAGAACTGCGTGCCTCATGCACATTCTAGTACCACCTCGGAGCCGATATAGTCACACTGCCCATGGCGCATTTAGAGTTGCGCCGGCACAATTAATTTTAGTCTCGATAATCGTGTTTTGACGCGCCTATTGTAGAGCTTTGATCGTATGAAACCTGAGCAAGTAATGCACGAGGCCAGTTCTTCACTTGTTTGCTATATATTGGGTCTGGCGGGCTATATGCATGGCTCGGGCGACAAGCTACAGTCTCATCATCCTGAGTTCGTGGTGTTCCGCGCCTGATACAATGTGGTTCAGCATTATTTCTCCTCGGCCATAGTGAGATTCTTCCCACTGGATGTCGTCCTATATAACTCTCTGAGTATCGGTTATTGCCACCGTCGCGTTACGATCTTTATTTTTAGTGTGTATGGTCACTCTTCCGTTTCAACTATCCCAATAAGGAGCTGCCACCCAAACCGTGCTTGATGATTTGCAGCTCTAAGTGGCTAAGTTGTGGCTTCTGGTGCTGGAACATTTCCTATTCCGTGCGTGACTGCCCTTTGCAATAACTGGTTGCAGTGACTCCGTGCCCGGTGTTTGACTACCATAAGGTAGGTCTTATCTCTATGTGAGCCTGGCCTTGGCAACCTCTGTCTCCTCCCGTGGCTGGACCGACAGCCCTGACGTTGCTCCAGTTGGCAATGCAAAATTCTCCCTCTGCGACCGAAAAGGCTTGGTTAACTCGCGTAATAGTTCCTGACCGGGAACTCATAGAGCAAAGCCGACCTCTCTGTGCTCATAATAATGCCGGGTCACCATCTACTTATCATCTTTGGTTTTGTGTTGCTGGCATTTAGCGCGACAATAGCAGGTGTTGTCGCACATGTTTGGCTTGCTGAATGGTCCTGCGGTGGTATCGGGAATCATGTTATTGCCTCAGGGGAATTTTAATATTGCCGTGTTTCAAGACATTGCCCCTTCAGGTTACTTTGGAGAAGCGTTGGGCGCCACAATGGGTGCAGGTAATGGATATTTGCGCTTGGGTTGGTGGGTTATACTGTTGGATGCAATAATTAAAATTATAGATAAAAATGTATACAAAATCACTTGTTTTGAAATATAGTAATATTAATTTCAAACCATAAGGTAATAGGGGATGGTGTGCGTGCCCGTCCAAAATATGTTAAGGGAGAGGAGTTTTCAGGCTGTGCTTGAGTTTCCGTGGGAATTCCTATATTTCCTGCGTCTGTCTACGGCTTCTGGCTCGGCGGTGGGCTCAGTGCTGCGCTCTCTCGCTAGTTGCTTCTGGATGAGCTGGTCCCGGCCCGAATCGTCGTGTCTGGTTACAATTTCCGCGGCGCTATGATCTGGCTTGTGTGCTCTGGCGTCTCCGTACCTACCGACATTCGTGTCGTGGTTATCGTTAGGTACTCGACAGACATGTTGTCGTTGCAAACTGCGCGTATACTTCGGTTTGCTCCCCACCAATTTCTTCAAGTTTATCTTTTGTATGAGCGAGAGTGCGGTCCTCTGCGATTCCTTCCACCGAGCTTATGCGTTCCCAACTAGCGAGCCTAGGTGGAAGGCCGCGAACTTCGTACCTCGCAATATCTTATACAGTTTCTCACGGGAGCCGCGAGATTGTTAAAGCTCAGTATTTTGTGTGAGTGATACAGGGCGAAGGTGGGCTTTGTCGGTAGCATTTGTCCTCCTTAATGCTCGGCATTCGTCATCTCCTCAGACTCTAGATGTATATATCAGTGTGATCGGCATCGCTCCGATCTGCGAAGATGTTGTAATATCGGATTCGCATTGCACGTGCTATTGATGCGGCGATTTTTCGCCTCTAGCCACTCGTGCAGGTCCTTGGGCCGTCGAGCTTGCCGGTTGCCGGTCTTGATCGTTTCTGGGCTCTTTTTCGGTTGCAATAGAGTTGGTTCCTACTGTAAGGGCGCGACAGCGTGTTCGACACACAAAGAAATAGGACACTGGAGGCTCAGCTTCAGCTGGAGTGTCCCGGGTGTAGGCACGGAAAAAATCGAAAAACCACCAGCTTACCGAAAGACACCTATTTTACGTTTTTAATGGTAGCGGCTTCTCAAAAAACTAGGCGTCAAAAGGGATTTTCGAAGTTTTTTACAGCGGCGATTTCTGCTGATAATCGGACATCCCTTGTACAAAATTGCTCGTCGTGGCCGATGGTTAAGTGGACGGTTGTGGGGAGCCTAACACTTGCCCGGGTCGGCCCGCCTGCGGTTGTCGGCGGTGGAATTCGCGGCGACACCCAGGCAACCGAAAAAACCAGATTCACGCCAATCGCGGCCCAGGTTTCACTCGTTAAAAACGTCTCAGAAGCAGTGGCTTGGGGGCCAGCGCTCAAGGGAACGGTGTCCACCATCAACGCCGGGCCCAATCATGAAGATTTCAAGTCAAAAGTGTATAGTCGCAGGAAATTGGAATT
>Ga0163217_1085151_pt1 | contig 16967 bp, 16 predicted proteins | sample SynspAceP_FD_185933 | JGI IMG/M metagenome (GOLD analysis project Ga0163217, IMG submission 185933) | Saline lake microbial communities from Ace Lake in Antarctica - Synechococcus sp. Ace-P (PacBio error correction) | ecosystem: Environmental > Aquatic > Non-marine Saline and Alkaline > Saline ... | reverse complement strand
GGAAATACATCACAGCTAAGATTTCATGTTCAGTTCTATCTGAATGATAGGGGCTCATTTTTTAATATTAAATTAAATTTTTTTAGCGGTCAATAGATACCGTTCGAGTCGGACAGGTCTGGGGGAGGAAAATTTCAATAGGGAATCTTCCAATTCCTTTCGAAGTGGCCAATCGGAACTCGAAATCATTAATTCTTTTTCAACGATTATAAAGGGAATTGGGCAGTATTTGATAATAGCACAATCTAATTATACAGGAAAGTGATGAAAGTAAATCGATTGAAACATTAAATGAATTCCAATTCCGCGCAATTAGAAGGTCTCCTATTCACGTAGTGAAACGCGAACTCTCAAAATTAAAGTAGTTAGTTCGCTTAATAAGAAAGATAATCTTGGCTACTTTTTTTCTTAGATATGTCAAACCCGGAATTGAAATTGCAGTGTTCTTGATTTTGATAAGAAAGAAATAAAATCTTCCCGACGGTGTTGGATTCATATTTCTGGAAAGCTAGGATAATATAGTAAAATCTCAAAATCAAGTCGAAAAAGGCTGCCATCACAAATCCCTATTATCCAAACTTTTGTTTTTTGACGGCATGATAGTGATATTTTCTTACCCATTGTTAATCAGATCCAAAATTACTTACTCCAAAACCCGTGGAAACAGTATCAAAATTGTCCGAGACAAAATCCAATCTTTTCAAACGTGAGAAAAAGATTTACCAGAACAAAATATATAACCGAAATTTCATTTAAAGATATTCTAAAATTTCTTGGTGACTGGCAGGATGATGTCTTATTTTGGCCCTATTATGAGTATTGGGTTGATACTAAATATTTCAGATTATAAGGGGGGAGTTGGAAGTTGAAGGAGGGGCTGATATACATAGAGTTAATTAAAAGCAATCGCAAAAATTAAGGCGAAGTGAACTTATCTGCCATTCAACCAGATTCTTGGAATGTACTATATGCCTATCGGCAACCGATTTTGTGAAGGCTAAAAGTCAGCCCAAGTGAAGATATACTGGAAATTATCTGATAAACCTAGATTAAATACACCTTGGAATTATTTAGGTATGCATGAGTTCGGGTCTACGATAGCCCCATTTTCAGTCCTCGTCCTAACCAGTTTGGACTTGAAGTGGAAGAGTAGTATTCGTAACGTACTTGGTTAAAGAGTAAAAACAAAAAATCTAGTACATTTAAATAAAAATTAGTCATCAAAATCAAACTAATATATTTAGAAAAAAAAATTCAACCTAGAGTTGCAAAATATAGTTGGGGGGGTATATTGAAACGGAAAGATCAAGGTACTGGCCCAGCGGAGATTTTTTTAATTCTATTATTTCTAACCCGCTCCTCAGTTTGTTAGCTCGGGGCACAATGACAAAAAAAAAATGAAAAAAAGTAGCTTCTCTTTTATTTTCCTTATAATCATGTTTATGATTTCAGGGAATACACAGCACAATCAACTTCGATGAAATTGATTATAGTTATGTTCCTATACAAGTGGAGGTATTTTCATCGTCACCACTGTAACTTCCATTCCGGGTTTCCAGGCATGCTATGCCGGCTCCAATCATAGAAGTGATATAGGCCAATTTGGCGATGCATGGTTAAAATTAAATTCTGACTTAAGGCTGGCCTAATTATGGTCAGCCATTTGTTTTATTTACCTTATGCGTGTATTTCTATTATATCTATTCTCTTTCTTTTTTTTCTCATGCAAAGAAAAAGGAATATCTGTTATCCTATTCTTGAGATAGAACATACAATCGCGTTTAATTTTGATTAATATACCTATCAAATGAGCGGAGTTCTTTTGGGGTTCCTCGGAATTCATTTACTATACCTATGGTTTACAGATTCTTTGGGATTATGATCAATATGAATTCGAAAAGGACTTGGAAGCTTTATTTTTTCATTTCGATGGACCAAATGGGTAAAAAAAGATGATGATCGTGTTAATAAATGACACATTAGCTATCATAATCTTAAGGGGATATCCTCATTTCAATTAATTGACCTGAGATCTAAAACAACTAAACTTTTCAAATTTGAAGATTCCAAGAATGGGTTGGAAGAAACTCACATCCAAAACTCTATATATTTGATGGCAGAAAGTGATTTGGCGTTTCCTAGCTCCTTATTAACATTGAGTAATAAGGATAGAGGAATATACCAAGGACTGTCCCTATATTTTGGGATTTACCACCTAGATTCTCAAAGATTATTTTCTCATTTTGGTTCCCAAAGATTTCCATGATGATGTTTACAGTTTAAATTTCTTGAGTCGGAGTTTTTCTATTTAGATCAAACGATTTATTTAAATATGAAAAATCCGCGCATATTTTTTCTTACGATTTAGACGGTAAATTAATAAAGAAAAAAACACTAGTCGATTCTGAGATTTGTACTATTTCAAAATCTGGAATAGGGGAAAAATCAAATAAGTGATATGTTATCTTCAGTAATTGAGGAGATTATTCTTCATTTGTTTTTGATGTCAGATATTCTTTCTCGAACATCCTCCAATTCTATTTCCGAATGGCACCCCCAAACCTAAGACAATTAAATGTAGAATCATTTATGGTGCTTAGACCAGTTTAGATTAAAGTAATAAAAACTTGATAAAAAAATAGAAAAAGTTGGAGGAAGGAGATTTAGCGGATCACCTTCAAAAAAGGAATAGTGATGATTGTAATTTTACTAAAATGAAACAATTATTTTTGGGTTATTAGACAAAGCAAAGCGAAATATGATTAAGTTGTTTCAGCTAGAGTAGTTTGATTTTCACCCTTTTAACAAGTCTTCCAAACCTTTCATTTTGTGAGTTGAAAGATTAGTTAAGTTTATTTAGGTTTAAACTTTAATAACCTCATGAAAAACGCTAGGCGGAATACTTTTTGCATGGCCTGCCTGACTTTTACCTTTCCGGCAAAGAGGAAACCGATAAAGTCGACGAAGCACCACTGAATCCTTTCGAAATGAAGTGCCGCTACGGAAGTTCAGAAACAGCCGCTGCCGAGCGCAAAAGCTTCGATTAAACCTGATCAATGCTTACCGGAAAACTGGAAGCGGTTCGGAAGTCATGGCGCTAATCGAGCGGCTGGCTACCTCTTGGGAAGGTCAATGTGAAAGAAGGTTCAAGTACGTCAAAAAAGGCGACGTCATCGCCAAGCTCGATCCGCGGAAGCGCAGTTTCGATGAGAAAAAAGTCAGATTGCGCTCCGCAACGCAAAAAGCGAATTACGGTCGATGAAAGTTTCGGCTATGATTTTGCCGTGTTTTCTGTCAAAGATCAGGAGCGGATCGCCTTGATGATGATCAGCTTTAAAGCAAAATCTGGAGTATTCTGCAGAAGTAGAACTCAGGAAGGCAGATGAACTTCGAGCGCGGCCAGGTCCAAGGCGGCCTATTTCCGGACAAATAGCAGACTTAAAGTCAATCTGGAAGTTGGTCAAGTAATTCCAAGCACTTGCGAAATTCTGATACGAATCAATTGCAATTCTAAGAGTCAAAAGTGTTGGAGTCAGATAATCCACAGATTCTATCGGGCAATTCCGCTGAAGTCTATCGATTTACAGCGACACCGTTGCTTTATTCTGGCGGGTGACAGATCAACCCAAGGGTGGATGAAAATGGCCTGGTTCAAGTTCAATTTCTCTGGGAGGAAATAAAAACCTGCTACCGGAATGAATGCTCGAGCTATCATCGTTGCACCACAAAAATTAATTCGCTAGTCGTCCCTTAAAGCCGCTCTGTCTATCGCTCAGGAGGGCGGTGGTCTTTACCATGAGAATAATGAGTCCCCAAGTGGAAACTATGTCGAAGTAAGGAAAAGACAACGGGAAGAAGTGAAAATTCCTCGACGGGGATCGAGGCGGGGAAGTACGGTCATCACTACAAACAACCTGCAACTGCGCATCAGGCACCGTTCAAATCGTAAAAGACTAAACCATGGTGAGATTTTACTGCTCGACCGATTGCGGTTCTGACTTTTATGCTTTGATGGTTCTTTGTCTTCAATGTCTTGCGTACGGCTAGCCGATTTCACTTCTGCCTCCGATCATGACCGCAGATCGTAGTCAAGACAGCTATCCTAATGGCCTCGCCGGGAATCCATGAGCAAATGTGCTCAGTTCAATCCGTGAAGGGCTGATTCACGCTGAATGTCTGGAGAAATGGATTCCAAAGCAGGGTTGCGGGGTAGTTACGATCGCTTGACTTTCGATTACAGCACCCAGATGGCAGCTGGCCTACACGATGTCAATGAGAAAAATCGATCGACTCACCAAGTCCCTTCCGAAGATCTGGGGCGACCGGACGGTGGATCCGAATCAATACTTCAGATATTCCCGTGTTCTCGTGTTTTCAAAAGTCGTGCCAAAGGAAGATGTGACGAGGTGGAAGTAAGCTTGCTGGCAGAGAAGTGCTCAAGAAGCGAATCGAGGCAACGTCCAGTGTTCTCTATCGATACAATGGGAAGAAGAGCGAATCATCCACGGTGGAACCAGTTGAGCAAGGCACTTGCGGCATGGGGATGACCCAGCAGCAGGTATTCGGCCATTCAATCCGGAAACTCGGAGCTCCCGGGGATTTCGGTGAAGGATGGACAGTTTCGCTACACCTTCGACTGCTACTCGAGTGGATAGTTCAAGTGATATCGAAACACTTCCTGTAGCGTCTCCTTCCGTGCGATCATTCCACTTGGTCGTTGGCTAAAGTGACTTATGAACACAGAGAAATGCTTGGCGTACCACTTATGGAGCCAAAGGAGGCCTTGGTCATCATGTAACCCACAAGCAGGCTTCAGCCAAAATGAAACTCGAGTTGATTCCTGAATTGGAAAGCAGCGTTGGAACTGTTCAAAACAGTTATCCTCAAGTTGATTATTGAACCTCACGCAGGATCAATCCAACCTGTTAATGCGGCGATTTCCCAATTGGAAACTTCGCTGCTCTTCGGAGCATTTCGCCTGTTGCCGTTCTTTTCCCTTTATGAAAGATTACAGATTGCCGTGATGATCGGGTGGTTGGGGTGGTGTAGTGTGTTGGGCCTCTTTCACATGGTAGTAGTCTATCATATTGTTACTATTGTTATTTGGTCTCTATCAAACGTACATCCAGGCTGGCGTTGCATCGGGATGTGATTGATAATGCGGATTATCTCGTGGTTAATATTACCGGAAAAGCGGGAAAGTGCTTTACCACTTTTTGAGGCTTGCGTAGCAGTGTGAGGAAGTGATGGGGAGCCTTGATCCAGTTCAGTTGCTGACGACTTTGGCAGTTTTCGTTCCCGCTGGTATTTCTGAAGCCGGGATCTCAGCTGCCTTGTTTTTTGACCCACGGCAGTTGCGGTGGCAGCGATTGACTTTCGGTTTCCTTTGCGGTGGCTTTTATCCTGCTTCCGATTGCTTGATTATCTCCCTTTTCTCCCAAAAGCAAAAAAAGTGGAGATGGAAAAGAGGGGCCTTTTTTCTCCAAGGTTCTGGATATTTAGAGTTTGGCATATCGCAAAATCACTGCCCAAATCGGAAGGTGCCATTTTCAATTTTTGCGATTCTGATTCCCCTGGACTGTTGAGCAGCAAGTATTGAAAACGGGGACTTCCGGAAATTGAGAAGTTAGGATGCCACGCTGGGAAGTAGATGGAATAGCCGATTCTGCTTTGGAGAATCGGGAGCGGGTGATCCAACTGATGCAACGGGAGAAGGTGATATTCGAGGCAGAAGCAGATGTGGAGTGCGACAGTTTTTGCTTTTGATGGGGAAAATTCCATTCAGCATCGCTACTTTATTTCTTTTTACAAATGTGGAAGCAAAAAGAAGTTGCGATCGAAAAAGCTTGAAAATATGTAAGCGAAACTTTATCCGCAGGCAGCATTTACTTGGGCGACGCTCCAAACGCATTTGATCAGTTATTCAATGCCTCCATGCCGTATATTGAAGGAGATGAAAGATCGTGACTTGCCAAGAGCCCGTGTCGGAGGAGAAAATGGATCTTGGCTTGAGTCAATTCCCTTACTGAAGAATGGGAGCGGGTTCCAGGGTTGCAAAAAAAGAAGCCTCTCAGTCGTATGTACTCTTCGAGCAGATCATTGCGCTACCTACAGATTCCTGTGAATGCCATTCAGGAGCAGCTTTCGAAGCTCTATGGTAACCTTTACGATCACGGATATTCGAAGATTTGGAGAGGTGACGGCGATCAGACTGGAAAGAGCCCAATGATCGCTTTGAGGATTGCTCGTACTACCCGAGTCATGCTTCGGATTCGACTTTCATACATCTTAGGGTGGAATTTGTAATTTTCGATATGAGGATATACAAATATGTGACTGCCGATAGGGGATCTACAGTCGGCTTGGTGACTTGTAGAAAATCAATGATGCGAAGCGAGCGTTTATACGTGCGTAAGTCAGATAAAAACTTGGGAATTAGACATTGTTCGGCCAATATTTCCAAAGACCGGGAAAATATCCAGCAACTGATCGGATTTGCTGATTCTCGGGGTTGCCCTTTTGTATTTTATTCTTGCTGCGCCAATTGAGAGTTTTGTCCAGGCGGCTTATCGTGGTTTTTACACTCCTCTGGGCATCATGCGTGCATTATTGTCCTTTGGCTAAGCAGGGTTCTTTCCGCTGAATGTGATGTCTGCCATCGGTCTTGTCGTGATGCTGGGAATTATGGTTCAATGATGCGATTTTGAAGGATCGATACGGATCAATCGTCTAAATTAGGTATGTAGGAACTCTGATGAAATCAATGACCGAAAAACAAGCCTTGGAAATGGGCACTTTCACCGAGCTGGAACAGATCGATGAAGCGATTTGCATGACTTCTATCACCACGATCCTGGCCTTGATTCCGAATTTTTTTCAGCAGCGACTGGGGGCAAGACCTGCAGCGACCTTTTGGAAGCGGTAATTGGTGGTTTGACTAAGGGCTGGACGTGACGGCCTTGTATTTGTGCCGGCTGGCGTATTGGTTTTTTGTTGCCAAAGTCAAAATTAAAACAAAAAGCTGATTATGACCCATTTCGGATTCATGATCGCTTTGTTTACTTTCCATTGTGGATTGGCCGTGATTATGCTTTCGGTGGACCGAATCCTCGAGATCGCGAAACCGTTTGAGAAATTTCCTAGGCGATTCCTAGATCTTTCGCCGGAGATTGTCGAGAAACTTGGTAGCTTCTCATAGAAGGTTCTTTTTCCCGAACTTTCGGAAGTTGAAGGAAAATCGCCTCTGTTTCCAATTATGTCAAGGTTCGATCACTTTGACTTTGATAAGAAGCAGGATAGGAGCTCAAGAAGTTTGAGGTGAGTTCTATGATCCGTCAGTCTATCCCCAGCTCGATCAGCGGTTCCTATCCGATGATCACACAGTCATCCGATGATCGTAGAGAGGTCAAAACTCCATTTTTGACTTAACAGTTGTGAACGGACCCTTCGCTTCTTTTGAAATAAAAAAAAATAGCTGAAGATATTCTAAAACCCGCTTTGACCAGATTTTGAGCAGTGGAGGAAGTTTCTGTTCGTGGCGCAAACGATTTACAGCGTTTACGTGACTTTCGATATTCAGAAAATGCAAGCTCGGGGTGACTCGAGGAGATTTGAATTCGGAAATCAATCAAGCTTTCGGCGAGAAATTCCCCGGTGCAGTGCGTCCAATGACCAAAGGAGAGACACTTTTTGTGCAGGTAGACGCTCAGAAGGAGTGATCAACTCGAAAATCTAACCGATCCGCCAAGTCAATGAATGCCCGTCCGACTTAAGGATGTTGCCAAAACTACTTTGGAAGAAGCAGGAACCCGATTTAGCTATTACCGAATTAATGGCAAACAACTCAGTGACACTTTCGGTTTCCATCGAGAAGGGATTAAAGTAAAGTCTTGCTGGCGCAAAAAATTTAAAAGAATCGATATTCAAGCAGGAGAACTTTTACCGCGGGTTTGAGGTTGTCTCGGAAAATGATGATTACTGAGTTTTGGAAAAAGAGCTCGATAAAATCTTACAAGCGCTCGGACTTTCCATCCTGATTTTTATTGTATGTTATCTTCCTGATTATCGCAATCTGAAAATACCTCACAATACTTTTTAGATTGTTCGCAAATTTGAGTCTTTCTGCGATTGTGCTTTATTTCCTCAAAGTGGATATTCATTTGTATTTCACTGCAGGCTGACGGATCAGCTTGGGTTTGATTGGCGATAATGGCGATCATCATGATGGATCACTTGCCACAAAAGCACGAAATCGAAAGGTGTTTTTGGCTTTAGCTGCGGCTTCTATTGACGGACTATTGCGGCGCTGATGATCGTTTTTTCCTTACCGGAAAGAAGACGAAAAAACTTAACCGAATTTTTCCATGTGGTCTCAGTGATGCTTGGCATTAGTTTGTTGATCGCACTATTCTTACCCTGCCTTTTACCAAGTTTATGTTTGGCGATTCGATTAAGAAAGCGCGCCAATTGGACCATCCAAACTTCGAAGTCGCGGTCAGGCTTTACGAGATACGGAAAGGGGAATTGGCCTGGACGGCTCCGTTATCGGCAATCCTTTTCTATTCCTCTTGATTTTGTTTCGTTTTCCGGTTTTCTTTCTCCCTGCCAAATGGCGAGAAGGACCAGGAGTGGTACAATAAGACCGTCGAAACACTTTCTATCAGGAGGGAAATCCGGCCCTAGGTGAACAAAGCGGCTAAGGGGATCGCTTCGAATGTTTGTCCGGTGGAGTGTATGAGAAAAAGCTCTATCGAGAGGCAGAAAAAACCAGATTATGTCTCAGCGGACTTCCATTTGGAAAACACCGCTGGATCAGATGGATTTTATCATGCGGGGTTTGAAGCTTATCTGAAAGACGTGAAAGGTATCGATCAGTTTGCACCGTAGTCCGATTCTGGACAGAGTGCTCAGATCTCGATAACTTTCGAGGAAGCCTATGAAAAAGCTGGCTTTGCCGCCCCCCCCCCCCCCCCCCCCCCCCCCCCCCCCCCCCCCCCCCCCCCCCCCCCCCCTATCAGTTGAAAGGCAACCTCTCGGTAAAGTCACCGACTGTCCGGCGCACAATGGAATATTTATGGTGTGGGTCAGGGCTTCTATACCGGTGGAGGAGGAGAGGGGATCCTAGTTTCGAGTAGAGATGCGCGGCTACAATTTCGACGAACTTCGAAAGGCAAACTGTAGTCTTGGCAGAAAAGCTTTGAAGCACAAGCGATTCAAGAGGTCAATACCATGAGCGCATGGGATACGATGCAGCAAAGACTGAAAGAATAGCGCTGAGTCTGGATCAAATCAGATCGGCTTTGGGAGATAGAAACCAAAACCAATACGAGGTGATCAACACCATGCTGGATCTGAGCAAACCTCAGTCCTTCGGGGATGTTGACTTTGGAAGATAAAAAACTATTAGTTTGTGATTTCTGAGAAACTGATTCCATAGGGATTTTAGCAAGTTTGACCCTAGAGCAGAAAAGGCTGATCGGGGAATGATCGAATCTAAATCTCGGATACGGCACCCTGACTAAAGAAACCACGACAATGCGTACACCAAAGAAGGACAGGCAATACCTTTCGCGTAGCATCATTTGACTATAGTGGTTCCAGCAAGTTTGTAATGAATACTTGGATGAATCCTAGATGAATTAAGCCAAATTCATTGCCGATCGGCTATGAGGCGAAAAGCAGACTTGGTCTGTGGAACTATTGAAAAAGCAAAAGCGGCAATATGGATTGATGGTTTGCTGATCGTGGGGATTTTCTTCATCTGCACGGTGCTTTTTGATTGAATTTTAAGCAGCCAGTCTATATTCATTGCTTGATTATTCCGATCAGTTTCATTCGGCTTATTTTGATCTTTTTCATTGTTTTATTTTTACTTCGATTCAGGTGGGTTATGCCGCATTTGTGATGCTGGGAGGTTGGCCGTGAATGCGGGGATCTTATTCATCAATGATCTTGATAATCGTGATACGGGACTTTATAATCGAAACGTCCTAAAATCCGGTCGCCGGGAAAAGCGATTCGATGTTTGCTGACGATTATTGTCCACCTGCTTTGGTTTGATCCATTTTGATTGAAGGGCAAAATAAATTCTTCTGGTTCACTGGCCATCGGGACGATAGGGGCGGGCTGATCTTTAGTATGGTGGGAGTATTCTGGGTTGCTGCGATGTTGTGTGGAGAAAAGTTAAGGGGTAAAGGCCTATCTGATATGCTTAAGAGTACTTGAATATTTGGAGTTTGAAACTTGAGGATTGAAAAAATTTAAGAAAAGGCTCAATTAGCAATTATCAAATTCAATGTTCATTTACTGAGACCCGAAGATTGTGAATGAAATATTTAACTAAAATATAACTTTTTACTAGCATGAAAAAACTTTTAGCATTTGCATTTTTGGGCTATAATCGGCTGCGGAGAGAAAAGGAAACTGAACCGTGAAATTGATTGATATTGGAGGCGGTTGGAGGCCGTTTCTTCGGATTGCTGATAGAAAAAGCGCGTACTTCTTGAGTCTGATACTACTGCTTTGCTCGGTTGAATATCTGATCGGGAAATAAGGACAAGGACGGATTTTTCGTGGCTAATTTATAATCGCCCTTAACAGGAATCCAACATTTCTCGAAGGATGGAATTACCGGGTTTGTTGGTTGAACTAAATCCGGCGAGGCCCAGGGGCAGCGTTACGGGGAAACGGAATTCAGGCTATTCGAAGATGTGGTCCCAAGTGAATTACAGGAATGGGGAATTCGCTGGAGATTTCCACTCTTCAAACAAGTCTGGAAGAGCTGCGAGGCAACTATTCCCTATCCAATTATGCATTTGCCTTTTATTCCTCTGAATAAAGACGAAGTATGGGTTCTTACAGCGGGTATAATATGTGGCTGGTGATCCACGTTATTTATGGGGCTGGATGCGGCAAGAATGGAAAAAGAGCTGCTGCCAAATGATTTCAATGAGAAAATGCTACCTATGATGAGTAATCCTTTTTCGAGGGGGATGATGCAGTGTTGTTTAGGGGAGTCTTTTTAAGACTAGCGTATATTGAGTGAGCGAGGGAGATCTTACGGGAAGTTACCGCGTTTGATTTGTGAGCGACTACCGTTCCAGACAAGTAATTGGGAGAGAGCTTTCCGGGATTTGAAAAAGATGAATTAATAAGCAAGGGTTTTAAATCTTAGTTATTTGCAAGAAACAGAGAAGTACTTAGTGGCAGATGTAGTCACTCAGGTCAAAATGGTCAAAAGGAAGGAATTGTTCACTCTGGAAATAAGTCAAGCACATAAAAGAGTTCAAGATGAAATTAATAAGAGGATCAAGGGTATATTTTTAATTCGCTTATCGAATAGAAAGGAGACAACTAGTATTTATTATATCCTATGCGCCTTATTTGTGAGAAATAGTGAAAGCTAAACCTAGTGATGAGCCAAAGCCTCTTTAGCCACTCTGACGGAAGAGGTCTAAATCCCGTGATTTGTATGCGAAGATTCCAGAATAGGTTTAATGCTCGCGGCGACGCGGCGTTGGATAACACTTGAGGTGCCTGCCTAACGGAAGGCAGGTCATTCCTGCGGCGAAGCGCAGAATAATCTCCCTCGAAGCGTTTTGAGTAGTGGATAAAGTCTCCCGCTAAGGTGCAACGGGGCGCATATTGCGATTTCACCTAGTTCTAGGAAGATTGAAAAACTAAAATCTTGTCCCTGCAATTTAAAAATCTATTTTAAAAAAAACGGGGATAAGTAAAATTTTACTAAAAATTTTGTCCATATATTTTCAACTTTCCCGACTACCTTGGTAGACAACCACTTTCCAAGAATAAATCCACTTTTTGTTGCCCCTTTAACCACACTTTTGCCAATCACGCTTATTCTCCTTTGCTCTCAATCCGAAAAAGAATGCCAGTTCTACTATTACTGATCCGATTCAAGATTGGAGTTTGAGGTAATAGATAGGCATTGTCGTAAGATCTATTGAACCCCGAAGCCATTTGGGATTACTGCCTTCAAAGGATTTATATCTGATTGAAAAATACCAAAGAAGGAAATTGTTTTCCTTGTCGGTATGGGAAGGGGAGAGATTCTAGAAAAGCGTGAATTTAGCGTGGGGAAGGGCCAAATCAAATTTCAGCAATTTTTTGAAGAAGATTTTACGGTGAATCTGATATGTTTCAAGGAGCTTCAATGGAAATGGCCTATTCAAATTTTTGATTTGGAATTCAACAGATTAAAAAGACAAATGGTACTGTCAAGAAATGATGGCTTTTGACATTAATTCAAATAAGCAGAGCTTTGCCAGTATATGAAGGAGGAGGGGAAAGTATAAGATAGTTGGGAAGGAACCGAACTCCTTTCTCTATCGCTGATATTAATTTAGAGATAGGGAATAAGCTGATTTTACACTAAGTGAATGACTGCAGTTCTTGACAGGAGCGCAAGACTCCGTACCACTATATCAATGATATCCCGAAGATTGGACTTTCAAGAAAGAACTCAAGTGGGTAGGTCCTAAGTTCATTCCGATGATTTCTTTGACCCCAAACACCAAAAAACATTGGCTTCCTTACCGCAAATGGGAAAGCAACTTGGGATTTACAAGTTGGGAGGAATAAGGCAGGTTTTAATATTCGTCTATTACAATTGAGCCATCCGTGATCGGGACGAGCTACGAGCCAACAGGAAATCGATCAAATAACCTTTTCCTGGGAAGTTTAGCGAACATCAAGACTTTCGGCGACTACCAAGATTTTGACATTTTTCACAGCAGCCTGAGACATTTTTAAATGGATTTAAAGCAAAAATCGGACGAGTATTTCAGGGACCAGAATTCAGAGAGGCTATGAACCACCTATAGAAAAGCTCGCCGATAGCATCATAAAGGAGATTCGCAAATCGGGGGGAAATTTTATTTTACAAAAAATGAGCTTCAGTGAGGGCACCGTGAATCTCGGACTTCCAGATGGGCCACGCTTAATCGGCAAAGTAGCCGACGGAGAAGTGGAGCGAGATATATAAGTCTGTTTTATAAGATCAGCTGAAAGCCACTCAAAAAAAACAAATTATCATAGACCACCACACTATAGAGAAAGTAAGAAAACTCCAAAGGTCCCCTTTGAAAATTGTAATCAAAAAATACCTCATCTGGTAGATAGGTGACATCTCCCTTGGTCAAGGAATCGGATGCTGTTGCTGTTTTTGGTAGGTAGTCTTTTGAATTCCAGCTAGTGCTTTCAGGTAAAAAATGTAAAAAAGGAATTTGGATTCCGGCTCCTAGTCGATAAGCTATTAGAGCCCAATCCTTCATGTTCTACATCTTTTTTCAAAAGCCTCCTCATCAATGGAGGTGCAGTTATAAGGTAATTAGTGAACAAGTAATTGGCCGCCAAATTTTTGGGCTCAATAAAAGGATGAATTTGTCTGACAAGAGGTAATAGCGCATAGTTGACAAAACCTGTAACGATACGATACTTTCTTCGCAGTTCAATTCATCAGTAAATCCTTGATATAAGTCTGTTCGGCTTTTTCCAGCTTGCTTCCATAGAGTCCATAGCCCAGATCCAGACCTATTTTATGGGTGCTTGCTCAAAATTCATAAGAGCATAAATCCTGAAAGAGTAGGAAAGAAAAATCGCTCCAGCCGTCTTTTTTAAAGGGTCACCGACTGATGTACTTCCGTTGAAATGTGGCACCAACCTAGGAAAAAATTGAGCTTGGGCCGAAAAAAAAGCTAAAAGAAGAAGAGAAATAGTAAAAAGTCTTCGCATCCAAAGGTTTTAGTTTCTATTTCATACGGGCCAGCGAAAAAACCCTTGTTAGGTTTTGTTTCTCTAAATCTAGTTTTGCTAAATGACGAACTTTTTAGCCTCGAAGGAGCTGTCTTCACTCACGAATAAAATCCAATGCCTCCGGTGGAGTGTCTTCACTCACCGAAATGGAGACTATCTGCTTTTAGCTGTTTAGTGAAGGACACTGGACAGCGGCAAAGATATATCCGCCTCGGGTAGTGTCTCCCACTCCACCGAAATGAAATCAATATTTATTTTTATTACTTGTTAGGAAGACACTAACACGGCAATTGCGCGAATCTTCCAATTTTTCAACCGCCTCGGCGGACAAAGTTATTCCAATCTAAAATCAATTACTCCGCCAACATTCTTCAATTTGCCTTAAACTCGAACGTCAACCGGTAGAAACTGCTTTTCCAAGGCTGGGGCAAAGAACTGGTGTATCCAATTTCCTGTCCCGCATCACCGGCGCGTCCAAGATCTTTGAAGGCATGCTCCGAAATCATGCGCAGAGCTCCGCGCCAATTCCACCTGTCAAACAATCCTCCTGAAGGAAAATCACTTTGCTCGTTTTGCTTAACCGTGGGCTTTTACCGCCTTCTTGATCCCAAGGCAAAAAGTGTACGCAGAATCCAGGATGTCAGCAGGAAATCCCCAATTCTTCCACTGCTTTAGTGCCCAATGCACGCCCAATGCCGTAGAGTGATAATGGAAATCTGATCTCCGGTTTTGGCTAAGCTGCTTTGGCCGATTTACCGTAGAGTAATGTTCATCTGGAATTCTCCGCACTGATGGAGCGTTACATGCCTTTGTTGCTTCAAAAATAGAGGTAAGGATAGGATCTTCCAAAGCTGCATTTAGCATTCCTTCGCAGTCATTAAGGATTGGAAGATAGACGATTTTCAATCCTGGGGTATGAAAAAACAAAGGCTTCATTCCGGATTGGGAGGGGGTGATGAAAAAGGTCTGCAGCCATTCCCGGCCACCGGTGGGCATTCTTCACGACTACGTCTGCATTTTGGCCCAAGCGGTAAATGGATTTCGCAATTTATTATTGATGATTTGGTTAAAGCCACCGTAGACGAAATCTGCAAACTGCATTTCCAGCCATGGATTTAAAGGCCCGATGAAAGTCCCAATCCCAGCCCATAATTGCACTTTCGCAAAGCGGCGTATTTCGAAACACGTTCTGCTCGAACTTCGCTTCTGAAAAAACATCTGTGATTTTAAAGCACCGCCATACTCTCCCTATATCCTTTCCATCAGTAAGTTTTGGATTCTTCCAAGGATTGCTTTAATCCATCTGAGGATGCATCGGATTAAAATCGGTTTTTCAGACGTGTACTTCCTGACTTGGAGTAATGACTTCCTCGCAAAATGGCGCATAGACATCGCACTCAACTCCAATTCCAAATTGCGGCTGGATTGGCCTCTTCTGCAAAGGCGATGATCCAAAACCATCGTGATCGCCTTTTTGACTTTTTTATTGATGCGTTCTTTGGTCTTTTGTTCTAAGACCCAATCTCTTCTAAAGTAAGCCTCATAATTATCGACTGATCAAGCTTCTGCCCAATATCTTCCATCAATTGCTCGAACATACTTGGTGCCAGAAGGCCCTCTCATGACCACGCAATTCGGAAAGTAATGGCTTCCTACGAGTTACAGGACGAGGGTTTTCACGAATGTCTTTCTGCCAGAGTTTTGATTGCATATAGACTCCAATACGTTATTCCCTCGATCCGAAGTGTCTCCATTTGCCATACCCAGGTCCTTTTCGGTAAATACCTAAACGCAAATTCTCTTCGCTGGCGTAGAAAGACCGAGCCGTTGTGCTCCACCACGCAAAATCACAGGAAAGCTTCCAAACTGCCGCCGACATCCAATCCCTCATGAAATCACCTTCGGAACTTGACTCCATCTCCTGAGAAAACCAGCGTGGAAACTTTTTTTTTCATTGGAAAAGTCCTATCTGCCAAAGCATCCATCAGCAATCGCCAAAACTGTGGGCCGGGATGGGAAATCATCCTGACGATATGATGTCAATTTGCTTGCCAAAGTGAAAGATCGATCCCCGACTTATGGTATAGCCGGAAGCTTTCCCTGAAACCTGGGCAAAGAGGCTTTTCCAAGTGGCATTATTCCTACCAGTGAAAGATTCCCGGGTTCCGATGGCATTCGGAGAGAATGTATTCATCAGCTGCCAAAGCGTTTACGAGTCCAATGGAAATTGCTTCTTGGCCCAACCGCTAAACCACTTCGAATCCGACCTTGACGAAGGCAGAATTAACATTTTCTCTCGATTCGGCGAGGTGATGATCAGGATTCGTAAAGGTTGGGATAAGGGTTTCGTCAGAAATAGGCTTTCGCGTTCAAAATTCAAGTGGGTTCGTTTGGCGCAATTCGGCCATTTGTTATAGGATTGGGTTACTAAGTTAAAAAAACGAGGATTTAGGGGCTTTGCAAAGCCTAAAATCAGGCTTTCTGCCAAGTTCAGCAACAGTCGGAAAGGGCAAAAAAGTGGCTTTAGTCAATTTAAACTATTAAACAAGCAAAAACCCCGACCTTAGGGGCCGGGGTTGAAAAATAAAATGCATAGGAGTTAAAAAGTTTTTTCTTGCTGTATGTGTCTCAAAAGTAAGGCTTACTAAGCCCATCTCACCGACTCTTTTTCCGATTAAGCCTTAGTTTAACCAAAAAAAATCCGCTCATTTAATATAATGGTAACAAACTGATTTTGAAAAAAGGAAAAGAGGAACTTAGTTCCATATGTTTTTTTGAATAAGTTTTGGGTACTTTTCTCCACATAATTTTTAAAGTTAATTGAAGCATTTCTTCAAAGCTTATGAAAAAAATTCTTACAATCTTGCCTGATTTCGGAAGTTTTATAAATTTGGACTGGGGACTCAAGCAATTTGTTATGCCCCAACAGAAGGCGCAACAAAACTGGAATTGGAAAATAATAGGTACACCAATTTTTCATTTTTCAAATTTGTGGAAAAACCTTAACCTTTATGGAAGGAAAAAGAACGTGGGAAAGTGGGGAAAAAAAAAAGTCCGAAAGGGGGTTTTCTCTTTTTGATTTTTGTTGAATTTCGGAGAAAAAATGGGGGTCAGGGGGGAGGGGAATTTTTTTTCCCCCTTTTCCGGGGGAAAACCGAATCTGAAGGCTTTGAAACCGGTTATAATTACCTCTC
>Ga0163217_1092840_pt1 | contig 16968 bp, 20 predicted proteins | sample SynspAceP_FD_185933 | JGI IMG/M metagenome (GOLD analysis project Ga0163217, IMG submission 185933) | Saline lake microbial communities from Ace Lake in Antarctica - Synechococcus sp. Ace-P (PacBio error correction) | ecosystem: Environmental > Aquatic > Non-marine Saline and Alkaline > Saline ... | reverse complement strand
GCGCCCGATCCCGCGCTCCCACTACAGCCCCGCTATGATACGTTGGTGAATTGATGTCTCACCCGCAGCCCACACATGGACAAAACCCCAAGATGACTTCCGCCAATTCGGCAGCAGCAAAATCAGGCATAACGCCATTTCGGAAGATCTGGGCATATTCGACGCAAATTAGCAATGGCTTCAAACGCGCGCTACCGGATGCGACATGTAGTCGAAAAGCCCGCGAGTTAGAGACAGTTTGGCGCTGGCTGAGGACGCTTGCCCGACCCCGAGATCCGCGCGAATCATCCCTCACTGATCTGGAGAATCATCCGCATGTGCAATGGTCCGGTGACACACTTGTAAAGTTACCGGTGACACCAACCTTATTCGGCTGCCCTGCTCGAACGACGTCCATGCAACCTATATATCGAAAGGCATTAGCCCGGGCACTGATCAAAAATCACTGACCCTAAACGGCCAACTCATCGCCTGCCTGACCTCGGACTGAGATGAACCGACGCGGCCCGCCCAAGCATCGAAAGGTTTACCGCAATCGCCCAGCCCCAACCCGCAGGTGGCCCGAACGACTGCCCCGCGCCAGTTCGACGCAATCTGGAAAAGAAGATAGCCAGTTCGAATCAGAACCCCCTGCAAGCGCAATGGCGCCTGCAACCGACGTCTGGAACCCTTCGATTATTTAAGGTATCTGACCCATGAGGCCATTCTGTCTCCCCTTATTAATGACTGATATTCACCAGCCACGATCGCGGACGCCGTTCGTGTTGGACCCTTGCAACCGAGACACCTCAACGGCTGTCGCCTTCAAGCAGGCAGTATAATGAACATTCCAGACGAGCGGATTCGGCTTACGTATGATGGTACCGAAACTCGTGCGCCGGCAACGTATTTCCATCTGCGCGGGTTGGACGTAACGTGTGCTATTGTTGCAAGCGGGGATCAAGCGGCTGGATGGAACGGCGCGATCTCTAGCTTGCGAACGAAATGTACAGTCGGGATACGCTGCACCGCAATGCCCCTTCAAGGCACGTTTTCCGCCGTATTAGAGCCCTGATCACGCGAAGAATTACCTTGATTTGCCGCGCGGGTCGGGGTCACGCGCGGTGCTGTCGATCCTCAGGGGACCCGCTTCTGCAAACGCGGAGCCCAAATCCCAACCATTTACGCTGTCTATTGCCAACCGCGCCTGAACACTGATACATGTTCGCGAAGAGTGGAGGACCTCAAGAATCTGGTGGTCATATGGGTTCGGCTTTTGAGCGTCAATCCAAATTGGAAAGCGGTGCAGGATATCCGATCTGTTCCCGGCCGTGTGGACACGAACAAATTGCGCCGAGCTGTTCAAAGACATGATCGACGTGTCTGACATGGATATGCATTATCTGCGGCCTGACCGATGATGCTTGCTATGCTGACGCACTAAAAAACCCACGTTTAGTAGAGCCTGATTCCAAATTAATTCGAGCTCTTCAGTCGGAACAGCAAGTCGGCTTGGCGAAACAGAATGCCGCGCAGCGAAGGTCAGGCCGAAACCGCAAGTCACTTAAAATCGACGGCGCGCAGCACGAGCTTTACCATGCCAAGGGTACATCTGTGGCTCGACGCTGGCGCTGCGAAAACAACTTTGACTGCCGCCCTTGCCTGCAAAAAGCAGGGTCTGTTCGACCTGCATGTGCAAGTGATCCGCAAGGCGAGCGTCGATGATGCCGTCTACCCACCGCGCTGGAGATTACGAGGTCGAACGTGGGTTACCGGGCCTGAGCTGCCAAAGCTTATCCGTTCTAGCGACACGCTTTCATTGACTACTGACCATCACTAAGGGGCCTGACATGCCGCATATCAAAAGCTTTGCCGCCCGGACAATGAAATTTCACCCCTGTGCCCGTTTGCACGCCACATCCTGCAGCGCGATTACTCAGCTCTCTTGAACGCCCAATCAGCAATGACGCGCATGCAGCGTTTCAGCAATGCGTGGGCTTACGCCCGTTGACAATCGGTTGGGCTCTGCCCTGCGCAGTGACGTTCATGACCGTGCCAAGAGCTCAAGGCTGTTCGCGCTATACCTGACATGACCATAACAGAGCTATACGAGGCTGAACCTCGCGTCGAACACGGGCGGTACGCAAGTCGACCACCTTGATCGACGTGGGATGGCGGGCATCGGCACGATGCCAGGTTTATGGCGCCAAGCCGTCCGAGATGCGGGTTATCATCAGGTCTATTGACGAGTCTCCGTAGGTAACAGTGCGGGCTCGCACCCGGTCAGTTCATGGGGCGCGCACATCTGCACCCGCTGCAAGGCAACGTCGCCGGTGGCAGATCAACGGCTCAACTTCCCCGTTGGGGCATGTTGGAAAAGCTCGCCCCGACGCTGCTCGCCGGTGTGCCGCTATCGTCCAAACCAGCCACCCCACCTTGTCAGTGACCGAAGCCTGTTTCCGCCTTGATAATTCAGTCCGGCATTCTGCCAATAGGCGCGATCAACTGTGACGGGGGGCTGGGCGATATGTTGACCACCTCATTCAGAGTGGTCAGCTTTACCGGAATTCAGCGAAACGGCCTGAAACTAGCGCATGACCCCACCCTGTGCTGGTTCGAACGCTCTTCCGGTCGCTCTAGCAAGATAAGTCTCACATGGCCTCTGTGTTAGGTCTTTGATGCGGGCCCGGCCAGCCGGTAAGTATTGACCTGTTCGTCAAAGAGGTCCGGCGCGATGTTCACGGCCAAGGTCAGGGCCAGAAATGCACCGCATCTCGCCGTGTATCATGGTTCCCGCAACCCCATTGGATGCGATATTGCAGCCCTGACGGATCGCTTGCCACAAGTCACCATCGGGAACCCGCACTGGAACAGCACGATATGGCGCGCTCTGTCTCACTTTCCAACGTCGGACGTGCTGACGAAGGCCCGCTTGACGGTCAGAGGCGGAGCGTGTCTTTGGCGACCCCGATGCCTTCGCGTTAGAGGGCGCGATGCACATGGACAAAGTCTTTTGTTCCCGGCCGATGCTGTCCACTTGCGCCAATCCAGAGCGCCCCACCCCATGTGCACGCACCGAAGCCTTTGCCGGTGTCCACCATCATGCCCTACCGCGATACCGAACATGCCATCGCATTGTGAAACAAGGGCAAAGGTCGCTGGTTGCGTCGAGCATCACCCGCGACGGCGATGTTGCACGGCAAATGGCGATGGGGCCGGCTGCGTTTCACGGGCGGCTCTATTTCAACAACCGCTGACTCCTATGGCCGAAGCAGGGGCCATGGTTGCCCCCCTGCCCCATATGGTTGCACGGGGCGGGCCCTGGACGTGCCGGCGGGCGCGAGGAGCTTGCGGCCGTGCGCTGCTTCATGCATTCATGAGCGTACCGCCATTCAGGGCAGCCCCGGACATTCTGACCGCCATCAGCAAGCAATGGACCCCCGGCTGCGACCGAGATTCGGACCCGCCACCCGTTCACCGCCACTTTGGTTGCGCTTGATCTGGCAGGGACGTTCAATTCGGGCCAAAGCCGTTCGGTGTCGCTGAAGACATCGAACCTTGGCGCATTTCACCGGCGATATTCTATGCGCATTTATGGACGACGCCGCGGCAAAGGCGAACCGTTCTTTCCGGCCGCGTTGCCCATGCGGTACCTGCCTGCTCAGGCTTTGCCGCAGTCTGTTCCGTGCAACCCGACCCGACCTTGCTGGGAAACACCGGATGACAACCTGCGTTCATGGCACCCGTGCAGGCGGGCGATAGCCATCAGGTGCGCACTAAGCCTCAAGCAAAGGACGCCTCCAATGATGACTACGTTGAGGTACGGCCTTGGCACGTGACCCTGACCAATTCAGATGATGCGCGTGGCCGAATATAATATGCTGCGATCCATGAATGGCCTATGACGACTTTGACCTTGCGCATCGCACCTCTGACAGACCTCCGGCGGGCCAGCGGTTCTGGTCCCTATGATCAGCCTCTTTTGCGGAACATGCGTAGACAAGGGGCAAAAATTATTGCGCGGGGCCTGGTGTTAGTCTGCGATCATGACTCGGCAATGGATGTCCGCCCGAAAGCCGGCTTAGGCGTCAGCCTGCCACCGCTTGCTCAAGACAAATGATTCGCCGTCAGAAAAGCACGGGCGATCAGCCACCACAGCCTGGACCCGCAGGCCCAGCGCGCCCAAAGTCAGGCGGCAAGTGGCAGGATTTTTAGCGCACCTGCCGCAGCTGCCGGACAAACACTGGCAGATGATCGTAGACCGAGGATTGCGAGAGTGATTGCAGCGGAGAAGGCCGGGCGGTTCATGCCTGATACGCCGCCTCGTATGTCAGGCAATGCGCTCACCTGCCTGTGCCAAAAAAGGGAGCGCCGCCCTGTTCCGGCAAGAAACGCGCTGACTGGATAAACGGCCAGCTAGAGCCCGCATCCGCTGGCGAAGCATACGCAACTGTCAAGACGCGCTGCACAGGCTTGGCGCGCGACTCTCCGCAGCCCGAGACATTTGACCCCGTTGCAAATCGCACCCTACGCTGCTTGATTGTTGCTTAATGCGTCGTCTCCGCTCCTCAAATCATCCTGCGTTGCCCCCCCATGATCCAGCCTACGATTTGGGCCGGAATTAACCGCGCATCAGATGTCGCCAGAGCTTTGTCAGCATCGGCGCCCGATCTGCCGGAAATCGCCACGGTCTGAAGCTGCACACAAAGCTATGCTTTCCAAAAGCGCACCAGCGGGATATAGGAAAGGCATGACAAATACAGTTTACCAAAATGACCTGCCCGGATCGGGCTGGAAGCTTGGACCGATTGGTCGCGAAATTGATTGCGAAAAACCCATGGCTGCATCCGCACCGCGATCGGCCTTTGTGTTCGGAAACTCTCTGTGGCGATGGCAACACGCCCATCTGATCCAGATTTGCCAAAGGCCAGGACCGGAGGACGCCTTAATCTGTGCGCCCTGCTTCGAAGATCCCCATGTGCTCAAGCTGTACTCCACATATGGGCGCTTTGACATCGCGCGCGCTGAACACCTTTGGTGCACGCCGCACGGTCTATTGCCCACCAAGATCGCCGCCGCCTTGTGCGCAACCTATACCGACCGCCCGGCTTGCCAAAACCTTTGCCAAGAGAACTGCTGAGCGTCGATTATTCTCCAAGCAGCAAACAACTCCAGCGTTGGGGGCTGGAAAAGCTGACCAAGCGCAGATCGGCTAGCTGCGTCGACGGCTGCACCTGCACAAACTGCCGACGTGCTGAACCAGATGTTGATCCGCGAAGGTCGACGAGCTCGCGCAGCGTGTTTTGAATTGTTTGCCCAACCCGTGCCCAGCTGACTTGCGGCTGCCCGAAACGGATATTTTTGCACACGCATGACCACACCATTCTAGATTTACCGCCCGCCGCGTCATTCGCACCGAAGGCCCAGCGCTGGCAACTGGCCGACAGCCTGATGATCGTTTTGTCAGGCGATCGACCTGTTGTTGACCCGCGGCGCGTGATTGTCACCGGCCATTCGCAAAATCCGGCCATATCGCCAAAAAGAGCGCGGCGACTCTGGCCAGCACCCGGGCCGCCCGGCGCAATTCGTCCATTCCCGCCGAGGCGAGCCACGGCGATTGGCATGATCACCGCCGATGATGTCGTGCTTGCGATCCCGAACTCGGGGAGGCACCTTTGAACTGGCCAATCTGATCGGCCTATTCGCGTCGCTTTTCATCCGCTGATTCGGTTATCACCAGCCGTGCGACAAGCAGCCTTGGCCGCGCATTGGCGACGTGGTGCTTGAACTGCCCCCAGCTGCAGAGCCTGCAGGCACCGCGTTTGTCCGCACCTCGACCACGATGACGCTGGCAAATGGGGGATGCCGTGGCGATTGCGCTGATGGGCAAAACGCTCTTTCACCGCCGCAACATTTCGGAATTCCACCCCCGGCGGAAAACTGGGCGACACGCTCAGCCGCGTTGCGACCCTGATGCACCACCAGCGATGCGTTGCCCTTGGGCAGGCGTTGCCCCATGTCTTGATTGCGCTGATGGGCATATGGAGCAGGGTCAAAATCCCTTGGTGTGTGGAATTCGTCACCGAGCTGCCAGGGTTGCCCTTGGCGGCTGCTCCATCACACAACGGCGATCTGGGCGGCATCTGGACGGTGTGAGGAAAAAACCGCGCGCGACGGTTATGACGCCAAACCGCTGTACCGTCGCCTCTGAGCCGCGCGGAAAAGGCCAGTTTGGCATCATCAACGCGCGCAAGATCACTTGTTTTGTGCTTTGTACTGACCCCACCAATGGGGAACGTTCCCTGCGGTTCTGCTGGCATATTCCGACGATTGCCTGCGCGTCCGGTTCTGGGCTATAGCCGCGATGCAGGGACCGCATATTACCAGACTGACGCTGGGGAAATAAAGCTTGCAGCGCTTGCGCCTGCTGTCGACCTCGCTGTCCTGCCTGTCTGCGCGCGATTTGATCCCGGGGCAGCGATCCCCGCTGAAAGGATGTGCAGGACCCGCATGCCACCAGCAGATCCCGGCCCCTTCTTTTACTTGTCACGGCTGACGGTTACGAGCTGTCATTTCTATGCTGATGTTGCTGACCCGTCCGGACGGCAGACCGCATGAACACGCTGAAAACCTGACGCCGGACCATAAAGGACCCCGAAGGATCGACTTTTTCGCCTGCAATCGGACCTTGCCCGATTTCGACATCGCAAAGACGTTGCGACCCTGCTGGGCGGGGCTGTGCTTTGACACCTCTACGTGTCGGTACCGGCTTGCAAGTGACAAAATCACCTCTGACTGTCCGGCCTGAACATCCAATCGCCGACAGTATTGCACAGCCCCGGGTGGCAACCCTAGAGGCCCGGTGCCATGATCGATCACACAAACAGGACGCACCAAGCCTCGCCCCAATTGGTTTCACAGAATCGAGTGAGCTGATATACAAACCGAAACCCAAAATCAGCAGGACGCGCAGCGAAACAACTATTATGTCTGTTTTCCTGCTTTTTCTGCGATTGCCAATCGCCGCAACAACGTGGGGACCAACGGCCTTTGGGACGATCCGTCAGGATACGGGCCTCCCCCGTCGAGGTGACCGCCGATTAACCTGTCTGTCCGAGTTCATAGTCGATTGGGGACTCGGTGCTGTTTTCACCGGAATGTGCTGATCGGTCAGGCGAGATGCGCTTGTCCGCCGCACGGTCTAGTTGTATATTCGCGCCGAAGCGAGGCATTCGCCGCTGACAGCGACCGCGGTGTGGACCCTTGTGTTCGGGCATAAGACCCGCCGAATCAGAGCGGCGGATTACGATACGGACACCGGGCACGATCTTCTATGTCGGGCAATGTGTTGCGAACCCTAAGGGCATGCAACTGGCAGTCTCGCAGCATCTGCAAACCATGAGCGTCAATTTATCTGAGGCACGAGCGCAATATGTCGGCGCGTGAAAACCATTCTGCAAAACGGTCAGCAAAAACTGATGTCTGCCCCCACATTAACGGTTCACGGACTGGCGCAACCGGTCTGCCATTGAACATCTGCGTAAATTCATACCGCAAAAAACCGGATCCGCGACTTCCGATGGAGCTTGAACCGCGGCGAAGTCTTCGCCTGCTCGGAACGAACGGGATCCGTTAAAACCACTACTTTGATGCGGTGGCTGGTCTGGTGGATGCCCGAAGGTGGCACCGTACCATCGATGGCAAGAACGTCACCAACCCCTTGCCCGATTGATATCGCCGCGCACAGCTGCGCGGTATCGGCTGATCTGCCCCCAAGAGTGAGCATCTTTCGCAGGGTCTTAAGCGTGCAGGACAATATCTCCGCGCCTTCTGACAATCTCCACTCTGAATTTGCGCCAGCGGGCGCCGCCGAAAGGCTCGATGGGCATTGCTGTTCGGAATTTTCCATCGAACACCTGCGCCCGCGCGCTCTGGCTTTGAGCGCTGTCGGGCGCGGGAACTTCGCGTCCCGAAATGCCCGCGTCTGGCCGCCGATCCCAAATACCTACTGCTGGATGAAACCCCTTTGCCGGGGTCGACTCCCTTTATATATATCTAGTCGGTCCGACCTGAAAAACGCAGCTATCGGCGTGCTGATTCACGGACCATAAACGTTCGGGAAACGCTGCATATTGTGGATCGCGCCTACAGTTTGCACCGAAGGCACGGTATTTGATGGTCAGGCACCCCGAAGAGGTCGTACAGAACGAAAATCGTAGCGCGTCTACCTTTTATACTTCCGCATTCCTAAGCAACTACAGAAAATATCTCGCACAATTTAACCGACTTCATTTGACACGCAGCCCATTCGGCGCTCAAGCCCATGCGAGACTTGCGTATCATGTTCGTGCTGGCAATCCCCCCCTCGAAAGCCGGTAATGCTTCACACGCTGGTTGCGCATCGTCAGTCACCGCATTCTGACCCCGCCATTTACCGGGCTTATTCTTGTTGTCCGGATTATAGTAGTAAGGAGATTTTATGCAGCGGATTCGGTACCAATTCATTTATATCGCGCAGCCCTGCATTAGACGCATGTGAAAAACGGAATGGGCGAGATAGCTTCCTAGATAGATGCTGAATACGTTCTCAAGCGGTGACGCGTAATTTTCATTTGCTGTTTCAGAATGTTCCCTGCAGGCTGTCTGTCACGTAATTTGTTCTTGCCGAAGCGTACGGTGCAGTGCCTATCGACTGCGGCCTTGATCGCGGTTCAGCCGAAAGCGCATGGCTATCTGTATTAGTGTTTATTGGATTCTTTGCGAGGTTTCATTGCGCGAAGATGAAGCAACTGCGGGCGTACTCCAAGTCGGTGCGTGTTTGAAAGGATTGCACTCGAGTTCGCGAGCGTGCAGAAACCGTGGGTTGAACTTTTCGGTGCGTCCTGGGTTATGATGTCGCGGCGTCAGAATAGCGAGATGGTTTTCTGACTCGCAGTGGAAATCCTGATAACCCCGTCCTGACTGATGTATCATATGGCGAGTAAATGTGCGTTGGCAGGACTCAATTGATTTCGGACCTTGTCTGCTCGGTGTAAGCTGTGATCCAATGGAATACCGTCGTTCGGTCTTTCGCAAAACGGCCAAGAAGCGTGAATGTTGTCTACCGCCGCCGAGGGATGGCAACATCGGCTGGAATTGAATCCGTCACGTAACAGGAAAACCGGACCCGTAAACGGCCGAAGAAACCAGAAGCGAGCAGAATGAATTTTGCGGAAAACTCCTAAAACCCGACGGGCTGTCAAAGGTCCTCACATCGGCCTCAAGCAAAAAATAAACCGCGGCTCCACGATATCGGGAGTTGGCGCATAATGCTTACGCTTACATAGCCGCTGCGGTGGTCGATGCGCTTGATGACGCTGGAATCCCTTGCCCAAAACAGGTGTGGCCCAAGGGGTTTGCCGCGTCCCCCTATGCGCGTCTTGAAGGACTAGAAGAGTGTTGGGGGCCTCTTGTGCTTCTCGGAACAAAACCGATTGATTCACACCGTTCGGACCGCCAGCCGGTTGATATCCGCTTTTGCCGCGTTCGCCCCGAAGTGGCCTGTGTCGATACACCTTTTCAAGGGCGTGCTCGCGCTGGTGTCGCGCCACCCTGCGCAGACTCCTCTGTCTTGCGCCAAGGCTGCGGGCCCAATTCCGGATTCCTGCCACGTTGTATGCGATCCTGACCGAAGCACAGGCGACACAGGCCGCCTAAGCGGCCCCTAGCGGCCAGCTGTTAAATCCGAATCACATATAGTCCCGTCGTACGCGTCGGACCGTAAGTTTCTGAATCTCGGCGTCGTAGATGTCGCCAGCACTAGGTTGGGTCAACCGGGCGCGGACGTTCAATCGTAGCCGGGCTGATACTGCCAACGCTCTTGCGCCAGCGCTGACAGCTCTGCTGCCAACTCGTCTTCGCGGATGATTCCGGTCCGGGCAGCAAAACTCTCGGAAACCCTGCACCGGACTGGCGCTTGGTAGCACACGCCTGATCACTCGTAGTCGCCCGGTCTGCCGTTCAGGTTCCCCTTGAGAAACGTCAGAAATGCCTGACGCGGCGCGATGTGCATTAGCGTTCATAGCTATTGTCCGCTCGCCTGGTGGCAGCGATCTCTATTAGCGTATCATCGCGTTTCGCCGCAGCTGAGCGTAGCTGCTTTTGCCGTGGTCAGATATGCGGCAGAAAGCGTCTATGGGGCGGGTCTACGGTGTCCGTAGGCACGGTAAAGTCTGCGGTGACCGGGATGCTTGCGATTCCACTAGGCGCATTGTCTTTTGTTGAGCTTGTTTGCAAAGCGCCCCCGCCGAACACCGTTCCAGCGCCGCCAACCAATTCCAAGCACCTGCGTTCGGGCCCGTGCGCGGCTCAGTGCAGATATAGCAGCGGAGCTGGCTGCGACACATAGGACCGGCACACTGGCCCGCGTCGGGGTCCGAAAATTCGCGTCGGGTCAGTCAAACGATCCATCCGGCAAGCCCTGGCGGGGGGTTTTTTTCTCTTTTCCCAAAAGGGGGCGGGGGGAGGGGGGGCCCCAATTTTTTTTCCATTTCCGCCCAATCTTGGTTTTTGGCCTTAAACCCTTGCCGAAATCCGGTTCGGGGTTCGCTTTTTCAGCTCTTCGTCCAGTTGCGTCGAGCTATGATCCAACCCCCAGATACGGGCCAAACCTTTCGTATACGCACTTTGGGCAGTCTTCGTAACGCCACACTAGAAAGCCGTCTCTGCCCCACTTTCACAAGCCGCATTTCAACAGCAGTCAGACTGAACTCTTGCAGCCCTCAAGTGGTCAGGAGAAACTCGTGCTCGTCGAACACGTCTTTGCGCCTTTTATGCGCCTTTGACGTCAAGTTCCAGCTTCCAATTGTCCCCGTGCTGCGCGCGATCTTCCAGCTGAACATATAAGCTTGCTCTCCGGATTGACCGCTCAGGAATGATCCCTTGGCGCAGGGTGTCATCTTCCAGCAGCGGGTCCAGCACGCGCGGGTCGTGGTTGTGAAATAGCGAAATTCGCCGATGCCCTTGGTCTTGTCACTTATCGCGGCCAGCAACCTTGGCCGGATCATCGTCCCGCGTTATCCTGATCCACGCCAAAATCTCTGCGGCTTTTTGGGTAGCCTGATGAAACTGCGGGCATGAACGCCTCCCCGTGACAGGTGATCCCGTCAAGGCGTTCAGTTCTTTCCAGAAAATTGGAGCCTGTTGCGCATCTCGGCAAAAGACGACGAACGCTTTTGAATTATCAAAGCATATTTTATATGCACCAAATAGGGTTTGCGCGCGTTTCTGGAGCGGCCGACATGCCACGTTTCAACGCGGAAAGCGCCCACGACTAGGTGCAATCCCCTGGTTTTGAGGTTTTGCAGGAATGCCCAAAGCCTGTCAGATCCATTCTTCGCACCTCGGCAACGGCCGGTTTTGATCCCTGACCGATCTCGTCGAGAATGCTTGCAACGTTCCATCAGGGCTTCGCATGAATTCGCCAATGTCCAAGATACGCAACCCGCGCCTGGCATAATGCCGAACCCGCAGGACGCCATACATATCTCGCTTTCGATCTTTTGCGCGCGGCAGCAGGTACGGCGGGATCGGCAAAGTCCTTATTCGACCGAAACAGTCGGCGACGGCACGCGCCGGGATCACCGACACCTGTTTTGCATTCGTGTCCTTTTGGCGATCTCCCAGCAGATTTGTCTGATTGTCCTGCGGCTGAACTGAAAGCACTGACGTTCGCCACGGGATGTTCCAGATCAGATTTGGTTCAGAAACGCCTTTTTGGGCGATAATTCGGATTTGGCGCTATTGCTAAGCGACACCATATCGCATCTCGCCCCAATCTGCAAAATGCACGCGGTCCGTGCAAACAGATGGCCGTGGACCCGCGCCGCGGTGGGATTTTTGCCAGCCAAGCTCAAATTTCTCGAACAGTGCGACGAAGCCCTGAAAGACGATACGGGCGCGCGGTTGACACACGTTTCCAACCTTGTCGGGGGAAGCGGCTGCATATACAGCCCTGCGCGCCCGCCGTGCGGCGTTCAACGGCTTTGCAAAGACGCGGTTCGGAGCTTTGCCCGGTTCGGCTCCTGTCCGTTCATCGCCCGCCCGCCTCCATCGTTCAGGAACGCGTCATAAAGACGCCCGCCTTAGGGCCAAGATCTGCGTGCACAAACAATCGGACCGCCGTAAAACGCTGCAGTGATCGTTCGGTTAATAAATATTGTTGGCTTCCCTTGAAAATCGAAACTTGGAAAGGTCAGCGACGGCTTTCGATCTGGTAATAGAGGCCGCGCGAGCGTCTGGAAATAGCTTCATCCGGGAATCCAAACATAGGCGGAAATAGGCCGTCGTATTCCGGCGCGTTTTCGGGTCCTGAAGGGCTCGCGGACAGGGTTTGGCGGGTCAGGCACCATCCATTGCGGCCCATTATGCGCACATGCCCTTAGGTACGCCCGCTTGAGGCCCGAGAAGCCGCTGAACAGCAACCGACGTTCGAAAAGATACCGGATGCCGCTTCCAGAAAAGGGAAACGCCATGTAAAGCGTTCGACATCCAAGCCCGCCCAAACAGTCCAGGACATTCTGCCTAGTTCGCCGCTTCTTATTTGAATCGGTACGCGACGGGCGGCAATAAATCGATCAGCTCTTTCACCGGACGCAGCTGCAGCATGAACCGGACCCAGAAGACATGGCGACGTCTGCGAAGCCATTCGAACATCAGTTTCGGACCGCGGTCTGAGACGCGGCCAACCAGCCCCCCACGTCCCCCATTCGGCACGATAGCGTTTGCTGAACACCAGATTAGGGGACATCAGCCAGTCGCCTGCACCAAATCGTCATGGGGTTTTCCACGCGGCACCGATTTGTCGACGTGGATCCACCACGCGGACAGCCCCGCCGCAGCCAATGCGCGCCACCTTGTTCGGCGCGGTCCAGGGCGGTATGCATCCAGCATGACCAGTCCGGACGCTCATTGCCCAGTTGCCCTGGACATAAGGCCCAGAATCGAGCTGGCGTGCCAGTAATGTATTTCTCGACCACTCCCCCAAACGCTGTGGGTCTTGGTCCGGCTATTGCAAGGCCTTATATCAACGGACTTTGCATAATGCTGTCCGCGCTCCAAGCTCTTCTGCGGGCCTTGGCCCGAAGGTGTCCGAGGAACTTGGCAGTAAGCAAAAAACGCCCGAAGGCTTTCTCTCCGCCCATCTCACTCCAAACCCCGGTTCAGCCCGCGCGGCAGCAGCTATGTGGGGTCGAAACTGACATTAAGCATAGCGACGGTCCATTTAACCAAGGCACTTGTTGAGCGCAGTTGCCTTGGCAGGCTTGTGCTTGAAGAACACGCGCGCACGCGCCCACCCTCGTATCCGATGTTGCCGTCATTCGCATTGCGCGAAATCGCGTAGTTTGCCGCAATCCGAACCACGAGGCGATCTCCAATCGGTTGTTGACCGGCTTGATAGGGTTCATCCCCCAGCCGGCCCTGGAGTAACACATTCCAGCAGCATCGGCCAAAAGCTGGGATCTCGCAGATCCAGCCAGTCGGTCAGCGCCTGAACCGGCCGGGTATCACAGAACACGGATAGGACAAAGAATTCATCCGGATCGACACCAGCACCAACTTCGCCCATGCGCGTATTTGCGTGAAATAGTTCATCAGTCGATACCGAAACCGGATCGACGATAGCTGGCGGTCGGTGTGCCAGACAGACACGTCCTCATCCCGCGCAGTAATCGGCACTGCCGTCGTCGACCGTTATCGACAAATAGACAGTGTGATCCCGACGCGCGCTGGATAATACTCAGAAAGTAGGGCAGCCGGATTTTTTCGTCGCATTGCAGACAAGGCAAACAATCTCAGGACGGATTCGCGCGGGTATTGTCCTGAACATTTTTCAGCTCGGCACATTGCGGAGGGCCCGGACAACCTCCTTCTTGCCCGGCACCGCGATCTTCTAAGAAATCCAAAAGGCTCACGTGTTTCTCCATTACCCTGCCTCAACACGCCCCGCCCGTTGCGTCGCTTTATTGCATTTCAGAGTTTGAGGGACCCAATATGTCATGGCCGTCTTTAAAAACAACTAATTGAACAGTTACACCTGCACTGATGGATTGAGCAGCTGGTACAGTGATTGCCCAAGGCTGCGATCAGACGCAGGCTTCCAGATCGTGCGGCCCGCTTATAGTCGCGCGCGCCCTCGTGCCACAGATGCGGGGCGTGTTCGCATCTATCATAGTTATCCGTCCAAACTGTCAGGCGTATGGGGAAAATGCTGCCCCACGCGCCTTTTCCTGAAGGATTTCGGTCATATTCTCTGGCAGGAACTTACTGTGTAGCACGACCCCTGACGGGCTCCCCTCCGGCCATCATAAGCTCGTTCAACCGCCCGGGGCAGCAAAGAGTGGTCGATTTGACGCTAGACATACGCCGGTTCCAAGCGCACAGGCGGTATCTTGTTCAGCGTCGGCGATTGCATCGGCTGGTCAGCCAAAAAAATGCGTTCACGCGGCCCGCCCTTGCACCCAAAGGTTGTTCAGGGCCACTGTACGCACCAGCGCGGTATTGGTCGCGTCAAACCAGGTTTCAATATAGCGCGACGATTCATCCCCAAGCACATAGGCCTGCGCCCCAAGGCCTTTTGGGAAAATATCCAACATGCAGCGTACCGAACCCGAGCGGCCTTCCCTCTCAAGCTGCCCCGCGAGACGCCGGCAGCATTGTGCGCGTCCATTTCTGGTCAATAGACCCAGCGCTCGTCGGCATCACGGGTCAGGCACTAGCGCCCGTGCCCGTGCCCGCCACAGGCAGCCAGTTGAAGCAATCCAGCACGAACCGCGACCCCGGTAGTGGCGGTCGTTTGCCACAGGTCAACATCGGGGCTGCGCCGCCAGCAGGTCGGCTCGCTGCCATCGTCCGCTGCCATTGTCGACAATCAGAAATTGCGCAACGCAGATCGCGGTTGTGTTGCAGAAAATACGGAAGCCGCGCGCTCGCTTACGCAGCACGACAAAGCCCAGCACCCCTTCAGCGGGATTGCCCCACTGCCACCGACGAGGACCCCGAAGCTGGATGCCTCGCCCGCAATTGCACGCCACAGCAAGCCGCCGCCGCTTTCAACCGGCATTCCGGAGGCACCGACAGGCGGCCCATCGGACGCAGGACCAGCGGCGCTGTCCGTCATGGCCTATAGTTCGCCGGTTTGTGCCATTCTCAATGCGTCGCGATCATCATTTGCGGCAGGTCAGATCGTTTGGGCAGCCACCCCAGGTTCAGTCTCTGCACGACCGCATCCTTGATACAGCTTGTGCAATCACCCTGTCGGCCGGTCGCCTTCGTTCATCGGCCGGCCCGGTGGCACTCGCGGCTGTGTTCAACAACCTCGCGCATCCGAAACCCGTGCGGTGCCCCAAATTGAACACGCGGTTCCCTATCCTCAAGCAGCCAGTCACCCCAAATACACATGGGCGTCGGACCAGATCGCATACTGCACATAATTCGCGGATGCAGGCCATCGCGGTGTCGTAATCGGTTGCCAAAAAATCGTCAGCGGCATCGGCGTTCCCGTCGATAGCATCCAAACATCAGGGTCAAAGCGTCTCGGGCGTGAAGTTCGCCCACTTCGCCTCGGGGTCGGCACCCGCCACGTTGAATAAGCGAAAGATCACGCTTTGCAGCCATAGGCGGCTCGAAATCGCGCAGGATATCTTGATTGGCGCGCTTGGGAGGCCCCGTTAGGCATTAATCGGATTTGCGCGCGTTTCGTCCAACACGACATTCATCACTGATCGCCAATAGTCGCACAGGCCTGATGAAAGACAAACACTGGTTTTGCAGCCCGCGCGCGTCGCCTCGATCGGTTTCAGCGACCCTTCGACCATTGTTGCGCCAGTAGGTGCCGGGCTGGCTTTCATTGCTGTCGCCCACCTGACTGAGCGCGGCGAAATGCATGACGGCGACCGGTTGGTAGCTGTTCAAACACGGCATCAATCTCGGCCGGTTCAGCAGATCACCCTTGTAACAAAGGGCGAATCTTCAACCGCATCGCGGCCAGCCGGTGAACCAGATGTCAAAAGTGACGGCGCTATGCCCGCAGCAGGCCAGCGGCCTTGCACGGCATGCGACCCGATGTACCCCGCGCCGCCTGTGCCGAGATACTCTCGCCATACGGCCCGTCCTTTGAGCCAGCGCTTATTGCGCCGCAGTTTTCGCCCCTGCATGATGTGCTTGCAGATAGGCGCGCAGATCATCGCCGCAGTTCCTCGCGGCCAAGCCCAAGGAGACCGATCGCACTGCAAGAACCCAGATTTAGAGCCGCAGTCGAAACGCTGACCCTTTAAAGCAGGAGCCGCTTATGACATCGTTGGCTTGGTCAGCTCCGCCTCGATGGCATCTTCAGTTGGATTTCCGCCGCCCCGAGGCCGGACTTTAGCGGTTTCAGGTTCTCAGCAACATTCGCGACAGGGAGATAGCGGCCGATCACGGCAAGGTTTGACGTGCGTCTTCCGGCTATTGGGCTTTTCACTGGCTCTTGGACCTTGATCAAGGTCCCCAATTCGGGATTGACGTATCCATGTCCAACCATTCCCGAAGAGAGAGACTTTCAGGGTTCCCACTTCCATCGCGCAACCATGTTGCCGCCGGTTTCATTATAGGCTTCGATCAATCTGTTGCAGGCAGGCTTGTTCAGGCGCGAATCACGTCATCGGCAGCATTTCACCGCAAAGGTTCGTTGCCGATCAGGACGACGGCACACCATACCGGGCGTGGGGCCCAGGACCACAAGTTGCTTTTTGTGCTGGCGGATATAGGCCGGGATGCACCACCTATCCATTATTGTTTGGGTCTTGTAAGGATCTTCCAACAGCTCTTGGTTTTGGGCCCCTTGGGAGCGGAAAAGCTCCTGTTTCCAGGGCCACGGGAGAGAAGTGGGTCCAAAGCTAAGTTTTCTTTCCAGCGCCCACCCTTTTTTTGCCGCGGGGGGGATTGTTCTGAATCCTTCTTTTTTTCCTCCCC
>Ga0163217_1104084_pt1 | contig 16973 bp, 16 predicted proteins | sample SynspAceP_FD_185933 | JGI IMG/M metagenome (GOLD analysis project Ga0163217, IMG submission 185933) | Saline lake microbial communities from Ace Lake in Antarctica - Synechococcus sp. Ace-P (PacBio error correction) | ecosystem: Environmental > Aquatic > Non-marine Saline and Alkaline > Saline ... | reverse complement strand
CAAGCCATTCCGCAGGGCTGAATTGACCCTGCTCCCAGGAGCCGCCGCAGCTGTCTGGTCCAGTGTTGAAAGCTGGAGGGGCGATGGCCCGGGCCCACACGCCGGAATCTCTGTGGAGAAACAACTGGGCCAGGCACGGGTGAGTTTGGCTGCGCAGCCTTGATCACCCCCACGTCTGCGGGCTGCACCCACCTGGACCACACCAGCGAGAGAAGGAATGGAGCGGAGCTGGTTGGGCCGCCCTCAACTCCTTTCTCCACAGCAGTGCCCGGTATGGCTGTCAAGGCCTGGTCGTCAGTCAGGCTGTTCGGGGAGTCGGGAACATCGCCTTTGAAGACCCAACCGGCCAGCCAGAAGCCCCCACGATTGGGCCAGAGCAGAAAGCAGCCGACAAACTGCAACCACGGCCTGGCCTCCGACCCAGAGCGCCCACCACCGGTGCTTGCGCGGCAGGGGATTACAAACCCGAGGAGTTGGTGCACAGGAGATTACTGATCAGGTGAAATTCAGGGTCAGGGAGAGACAATACGGCACGCCGGACATGGCGCCGAGCTCCTGTTTGTGGGTGCGCGCGAGGATCAGCCAGCAGGGAAGACGAAGGTGAGGATGCACTTCGATCCCGAGCGCAGAGAGCAAGCTGCAGGATAAGCCACCGGGGGAGTGGGCACGAACCATTTGGTGGCCAAAGGGATTGTTTTAGGGACCTGCCCTGTCAGTTCAAAACCCGGGGCGCGCGCCACTGGCGACCAAAAGCTTGATCACGCACGGCGAATCACGGCGCCGAAGCAGGCCTGGGCGACGATGTAAGGAGCATCCGCGGAGCCTGGAAACCTTGCGCCGGGCCCAGAAGGCCGAGAAGCTCACGGCGGAGTTTGAATGTGGCCGCCGGAATATGGCCGATGGCATAAAAACATCGTGAACATGGGTGAGGGCCGCCCAAGGAAGAGTCGATAACGCCGAGAAAAACGAGGCCCAGGGGGTTGCATGGCGGCGTTGTCATAAGGGAAAGACGGCAGACCAGCACAGGCCGCTTGCCGCAGCCACCGAGACGAAGCAGGAATGGTCCCAATCGAGTTCGGCTAGGGAAACTTTTGCGGGCATCGGCACAGCTTGGGAACATGAATTTGAAAAACGTTGGTCGAAGAAAGGCGTTGTTAGAGGATAAGATCAATTCACCCCGTTCCACGCTCCAATAGGCAGCGATCGAAGCCAGGCGGCAATGTGTGCAGGCCTGCTGCGCTTCCTCCCGGTCGTCGAAGGGATGCTTGGTGGTTGCGAGGGAATCTGGTGTAATCCTCGTGCCTTAACCCGGCGATCGCAACCAGACACCGGCCGTTGCTGCCGCAATGCTTCGAGGGCAATAGCGGCTGGCCCGATCCCTAGTTCCACCAAGCAGATACCAGTGCCGGCAGGGGATGCGGCCGGCCACGTGCGGTCAAGGGATTGCGCCAAGCTAACCGGCATTCTTCGGTGCGTGGGTTGTCGGAGGGTGACGACCCACCGGTCGGCCAGGCGAGCGGGCAATGGCCGCCATCTGGGGCCGCTTTGCCCCGATCCCGCCGTTCACCTTACCGCAGCCAGAGCCACACAGATCAGTCGCCCGCTGCCAGAAGGTGCTGCAGGCGGGCCAAGGCGTTCTTCCAGGCCATCTGGCGTGTGGGACGTAGTCGGACCAGGCACCAGCCGGCAAGGGCCTCAACGTGCCAGCCGAGTGAATTCCAAGCAGCCGCAGCCCGATACATACGCCCGGGCCACGCCGGGGAATGAGGGGGACTGGCCTCCAGCAGCCGGAGGCAATTGCACGCCCTGCTGCTGCAGCACCCCCACCGCCAGTGCAACAGGTCAATCAGGGCTTGAAGACGGGCCCAACACAGGGGCTGAATCGGAACGGGCGCCATGGACCCAGCGGAGCGTAATGCAGCCTGCCGCTGACCCCATCGCACTAAGCTCAGCTCCCCCAATCCGCAGCTCCTGCGTCGGCTTGCGGTTGAGGAAGCTGCCGCACAGAGGCGCTCGCCAGGCTGCCGCGAGAGTGGTACCCGCCAGAGTTTCGCCCCCAGGGAAATCATCGATGTTCACACCGCACAGGGCCCGCCAGCAACGGTTTCGGCGAACCAACAGGGCCTTGGCCGTCGAATTTAGGCCTAGCATCGACGCGGTTGGTAGTCGAGTGGTCCTGGCCTCAAGGGTGGTGAACACGGCTCCGGCGAAATGGCAGCCGCCACCCGCCCCTGGTCGAGGGCGGTGGGAAACTCACGCTTCGCATGCCGCCAGGCGCTGCCCGCCGCAGACTGGGGCCTTCGAGCCAAACGCTGGGCCCTGCAGCAAGGTCAGGGCGTAAAGGCTCGTGTGTGAGCTGGCCGTGGCGACGGAAATGGCGGGCCAGCGGATTAAGACCAGGGGTGGGAGCCCCGAAACAAGGGCCGGTTGGGTCTGGCCCGCCGCGGCGGCCAGGTGCCTCGATTCAGGTGGTTGGTCCCGTGGTTTGTGCCATTTGGTGCCGGTGACACCGATCAAGGCAGCTTCTGGCTTGGGAGTTTTTGCCAGAACAGACCGGCCGCCCGGCCGTCCGGGGCCAGGGGGCCCAGTGGCCCATCCAGCAACCAGCAACTGGCATCGCCCGGCATGGGGGGGCTGCGCCGCCGCCGGCTTCCACCAGCCGATCACCGCAACGGCCAAGCCAACGGCACCGGCCATCCAAGGCCTTGGGCCAGAAGCTGCCGCCATCGACCTGGCCGCCGGGCAGGGCCGAAATGAAACAAGCTGCCAGGGCTGATCCGCCGCGAATCGGAGCTGACGCCGCTGAACCTCCCGTCTGGCAGGCCAGGGGAATGCAAGGAACGGTGGCCTAAGAAGCAGCAGGGAGGGTGGAGCGTTGGGGCATGGGCGGGCTGGGAAGCGGGCGCCGGTGTGATGGTTCGAGCCGGGGCGAGCCGCGGGCGAGCCAGAGAAGCTGGGCCAGTGTGTGCTCGCAGGAGGATTCAGGCTTGGTGGGGGGAAAGAGGCAGCAAGCGCTTTGCCCAGCCAGCGCATGCCAGGCCATCCACCCGCAGCCGGGAGGAAGCGCCGCGAGCAAGCTCGATCAGGCCGCTGCTTCGGCCCGCACGGCCAGTACCGGCACCTCAGGCTAGCGAGCCTTCAAGGCTGGATCGAGTGTCGATGTCGTGACCCACCTCAGCAATGTGGCGGGAGCGCAGGGCGGCCAGGCGGGAGTCCAGCCAGGCCTGCAAGCACAGGCAACACCCTTCACGGCACTGAACAGTTGTAGCGGGGGAGGGCAAGCCATGGTGCGCGGCGAGAGGGTGTTATTGGAGAGGGCGCCTGTGGAGGGGTGTGGGGCCCGCTTGAAGAGGGCCAGCCGGGCTCGAGTCCGGGACGGAATCGCAGCGCGCAGGGGTGAAGGAGAGTGGCCAGCGCACGATCAGGCGGCGGGCCCCCAGGGGGGGTTGAGAAAAAAAAAGGGGGGGGGCCAAAAGCCGCGACACGCAGGGGCCGATAAGGCGCTTCGATCGCTCGCATCCCATAGGCGCTGCAGCTGGGGATTGAAGCGCAAGCGGGGGCCAGCCAAGGGTGAGATCCAGCGCGGTAGGCCGCCGAATCAGGGGCTCCGCGAGCAGCAGGGCGCTCAGAAGCCTGCTGAGAGCCAGGATGGAGGCCAGGTCTCCTGAAGACAAACCGATAGGATCTCGATGGTGGTGCGGCACTGCAGGCAGGCGATGGGGAGACGGTTCCCCAAAATCCTGGCCTTGCAGCAGGAGGCCCCACTTTCCTGCCCTTTGCCCCGTCCTTCATGGTCTCGCTACCGCGGTCCTCGCCTGAGGGATGACGCGGCGGCTTTGAGGAGACCTTCACCGTCTCACCCGTAAGATCCGCCAAGCGGAGCTTTATCCCCCGGGTCAGCACGGCCAAGCACCGTCGCAGAAGCGCGTCGAATGACGCCATCCGCCTCGAAGAAAAGCAAAAGCTTCGCTTTCAAACTACGGCATCTCCGAGGCGCCAGCTCGGGGCGCTACGTGAAGAACAGCGCGCGCCAGTGACGGCTCTCACAGGAACAACAGACCTGCTCAAACTGCTTGAGGAAGTCGCTCGGACAACATCTCTTCCGCGTGCGTTCGGGCCCAACGGTCCCGGGTGGCTCGCAAACTTGGTCAACCATGCGGTCACGTTGACTGTGAATGGTCGTGTGGGGTGACATCCCCAGCTACCAGCTGCCGCCCCGGCGACCTGATTGTGGTCGCGATCGCAAGGCCAGCCGCCAACTCGCTGAAGCACGACCTAGGAAGTTCCCCGTCTGGACCAACATTCCCCCCAATTTGGAGCTCGACAGACCAAGCTCTCCGCCAAGGTGGAATGGCCCGGATCGAGCGGGAATGGGCTGGCCCTGGAAATCAACGAATTTGCTGGTGGTGGAGTTACTGACAGCCGCAAGGTCTGATCCTCGGGACCTTTCCACTTCAGCTCAAACGATTGCTTGCTTCTCATCACGCGCCGCCTTTGCGGGGTTTTTTGATGGGAAGGGGAGCTGCTTGACCAACAGGCCGAGATGGCAGATCCTGTAGCCAGCTTTGGTTCTTTAAACCCGAGGCCGAGGGACCGCGGACGTAGGTAACATCCTGGTGGAGCAGACCTTGATCCGCTGAGTGCTCTCCCGCGAGATGCGCGCGTTCTCGATCCCAATCGAGCAGCAAGCTGAATGTCTTCATACGGGTAATCGTGGAAAACAATCACCCGCCTGATCGGCCCATTTGTCTCCAGGGCCACACCGGAGGGGGGCATCCGCACACACTCCCGTATGTGGTCACCATCACATGGGCTCTTCAGCGTTCGTCTGACGGAGATAACGGACTCAACGCCGTCCCGACCGATAGTTGGTACCACGTGCGCACGGCTTCCCAGCCGCCAGCACATCGTAAGGCAGGGTTTCACCCATATAGGCCCAAGGATCACCGAGGCTGAGAGTGGCGGTCAAACACCCTAGTGAGACGAGCCAGCCGCAGGACGTGGTGGGCTGGTGGTCCATGTCCAGCTCCAGACGCGCCCTCCGAGCTCAGGGAAAAACCACTGCCCTGACTCCACCATTTCTTTAGCGACTAAGGCAAATCGAAGAGGGTTCATTCGTGGCTGGCCATGGGTGCTCTGAGCCCAGATACCGATGGAATCAGTAATATAGGAAAAGATTAACAACGGAGAAAAATGAGTCAATAAGCGTTCGATACTTTTCATGGCACTGGAACTTAACTGCCAAGCATTGATTGGAATTCATTTAGCGGTATTCGTGATTTCTGTTAGGTGGGTTTACTGTGCAAGTGGACGAGAGCGATGCTGTTCTTAAATACAGACCGACAAAACTTAAATAGCTGGATATCAGCGAATTAGCAATACGACTTACTATGATTTGTTCCATTCGCAGACCCGCATCAAACTGCCCTTTTCCAGTAAGCCGCAAATATAAACATTGTGGAATTATAACCAATCAACGGAGATAAAAAATGCGCGTGGGCTAAACGTTTGGTGCTACCTGCTATTGAAATTTGTTTAAGACATTAAACTGTCCCACGGGTATGAAACGAATAATAATTGTTTGCGGGTTGGGCTGGTTTTTACTAAAAGATGTATAATTATGCGCAAGATTTGCTTGTGGAACTTCCTTTTGAATCAGGCGGTTATTACCATCATTTTAGACGCATAGAAAAAGTAAGCAATACAGCCACCCAATGTGGCTACTGTCGCTATATAACGCCTGGTGTTATAGAACCGAATGCATACCCACCAAAAACGCGACAATTTTGGCGAGGTGCGGCCGCAAGCCGTAATACAATAAGGCTAATACCCAAAAAAGCTATTAGAGCCCTTTGAGCCCATCATCTCGAATATCTCCTATCAAATCAAGTTTGGACCTGAATTGCATTGAGCATATCTATATTCGTAAAAACATAGCCAATACAATACAAAAGACAACGGTGACCAACAACTCTTGCTTGTCCACTTTAGTGACTCACTCTCATCAGAAATAGTTCCTTTTGGCGTCGGTAATTGATTGCGGCGTTGGCAGCCACATCACACCCAACATATCTATTACTAGCAGACAAAATAGCCTGGACCCCCACAGTTACCATAATTAGATTGCCCAGCTGGCGAATCACGGATGACACCACTTCAACGACACTATTTTGCCACCCATTTGCGTTTTTATTAATGCGGGCGTAACGGTGCATATGATCAAAATAAGGGAGAAGTAAACGCTCTGCGTGGAAGATAACTTCAATCCACAACCTGTATCAGGAGTATCATCACCGCAGCGTTTAGCAAGTTCCCGAAACGACCTATTGCTAAGCGGAGGCGACTGCAGCCGTTTCCCATGGCGGGGTCTTTTCTATGTTTTCTATTACCCGGCAACGCAAGAAAATTCGGACCGCGCTTTAGGGAACGTCATTGCCAGTTTGCAAGAATAAAGATTAAAAATTAATATCAGCAGCGATTTTATTTTGGCCGTTCTGCATTCAATCGTAACAAGTCAACCAATCACCTAGGCGCATGTCGAACGACCGAGTGTAAATTTAGCAAGTACTTTGCCGACTGATTGCCTCATGCTGATTAATGCGTAAGTATATTTGGTGCACCTACACCTTTAGCCCCAGCTACTTTTCTGCTGTTAACATCAGCCACTTTCCATCGTCATATAAATAATTTGCGACAATTGTATATTGCAAACTTAAAATGCGTAATTATTTCAGATTTACCAGTAAACGATATGTCAGCTTACATTTTTTGCTGGAACAATAACGCTCAATAGAAAGTAGTGAAAATTTCCGATAGGGTCAAAAATGCGTTCGTGTTTTCTAGAGAAAGTTTAAAATAACAAAAAGTTATTTCTTGCTGTCAAACTCAAGGATTCCCTAGGTTATTCCTAAAGTGTTCACAGCGTCAATAAGATACCTCACCGTTTTCTTAAGTAAAGTCTTAAGACAAGTTAAAGTATAATTGAAAAAATTAAACTATCAGTAACGAACTAAATCTCACATAGCATTGTACAAACCTTAAATAGGCTATTTTAGTCTCTCAGATACGGGGTAAAAAGAATGGCTGAACAAGGTTCAGCCATTTGAAAATAACTACCACTAGAGGCGCAGACGCTAAATTAATTTGCCACTCTGTGCTTTATAGATACAAAAGCGCAGGCAAGCAGCAAGCAAAGCCTCGGGAGGGTGTGAGCTACTACTTTATAGAATACAGGGTTCCATTGCGTCAGCTTCAGTATCGCGCGTTCAACATCATCGTCGTCGGTTCTGTCGACTCGCTACTTCATTGCTTTTTTGGTTAATTAGGCATACCAGCAACTCAAAGCACGAATTTGAACGCTATTCAATCTTCGTCTGGCCAATTTTCTAACATGTTCTTTCAAATAGTTACCACGTTAGCGAAGCAAGGTTTGACCATTGACCCAATGCGCTCGCCCTTGTGAGAGCCTGTACCAAGCGCCGCTTTATCCTCGACAAGCTTGCTGTTTAAAACCTTGAAATCAATAAAGCTCTGCCTGTTACAACACCAGGCGCCTTACATAATTTGGTAATTCAGCTTGTTTAAACGGCGGAGTGCCAACTTTGGTTTTTGGACCAACCTTAACCCGCGTTTCGTTGCCGACCAGCTTCGTCGCCGTCTTTAATTGGCGTACGACGGATATTCTACGAACTGATTGCAATAGAAATTTAATGCATTACCACCCAGTGTGGTTTCTGGGTTACCAAAACATCACACCAATTTTCATTACGGATTTGGTTAATAAAATAAGCCAATGTATTTGAACGTGATTATTGCGGTAATTTACGTAACGCTTGGGGACATTAAGCGTTTGCTGTAACCAACGTGTGAATCACCCATGTCGCTTCAATTTCAGCTCTGGGTTAAAGCCGCTACGGAGTCAATTACCACTGACGTTCAACTGCATTTGAGCGAACCCAGCATGTCCGCAAATTTCAAGAGCTTGCTCACCCGTGTCAGGGTTTGAGAACGAAAGCAAGTCGTTGATATTCACACCAATTTTTAGCAATATATAGGTCAAGAGCATGCTCAGCATCAACAAATGCGACAACTTTAAAGCGAGCATGCTGGTTCGCTCAAATGCAGTTGGACGTAGTGGTAATTTGACTCCGTCGTAGCGGACGGTGTTAACCCCTAGAGCTGAATTGAAGGGCGACTGGGTGATTCACACGTTGGTTAAACAAGCACGCTTAATGTCCCAAGCGTTACGTAAATTAACGCAAAATATCAAACGTTCAAAATACATTGTTATTTTTTATTAACCAGAATCGTATGAAAAATGGGGTGTGATGTTTGGGTAAGACACAGAAACCACAACTGGTGGTAATTGATAAGAGTTATTTATTTGTAAGGAACTTATGGGAGAAGTTGGAATGGTCGGAAGTTCGGGTGGAGGTGGGGAGGAGAGTATGGAGGAGGGTGTATGTGTTAGGTAGTGACAGTACGGAAATGGAGTTGAAGTGGTGGGAGCAGGGGGAGATGAGTAAGTTAGTGGGTGAGAGGTATGATTTGTAGGATGGTGGTATGTAGGGAGGGGGGGAGGAAGTAGGTTGGACAGTGTGGGTGGTTATGGTAGGAAGTAGTGGTAGAAATCTTTGGGTCTGGTGGTGGTGAGATGGGTATGAGTAAGGCTATACATAGGGTAGTGATGGAGCTATACGAAAGGGATAGTGGATTAAGAAAGACCGAAAGGAGATGATATAATTGAACGTTTAAGGAAATAGATGAAGAGATAGTACAGTGGTCGGGAGATACGAGTGGACCATAGAAGGACAGCGGTGTTAGACATGGAGATGATAAAAGAGAAGATGAAGATAGAGGAAGAGACGAGTTAGATACGACGGTATGAGAGAGATCGGAGAGTAAAGAGAATAGATGCAGCAGAGGCTGTTTATCGAGCACGTGAATGGAAGACATGAAGGACAGTGCTTAGAAGTAAGAGTAAGCGATTTTGTTTTAGGAAGGGGGACCGAGATCCGGTATTGAGCACAGGAATAGATGTCAAGGAAAGATGGGAGAGTCTGTTAGAGGTAACGAACGTTTCGATGAGATATTATAGTAAGTAGCTGTAGTGGATACCGGGTAGTTAGAGAAGCATTAAAATTCTAAATGGCATCAGTTCGTTTAATATATCCGTCGTTATCGGCGGCCAATGTAAAGACGGGCGACGAAGTGGTCCCAAGGGCAACGCCAATACGTCGGGTTAAAGGTGTCAAAAACAGAAGTGTGCACCGCCGGGAAACAAGCTGAATTCCAAATTATGTACGGGCGCTGGTGATCTGTAAACAGGCAAGAGCTTAATGATTTAGAGTGTTAAAAACAGGAAGCATTGTTCGAAAACGCAGCGGGCGCTTGGTACAGCTACAAGGCGAGCGCATTGTCAAGGTAAAGCTAACGTGGTTAACTATTTGAAACCGAAGAACATTGTAGAAATGGCAGACGAAATGAAGCGTTAATTCGTGCTGAGTTTGCTTCATGCCTAAAACTCAAAAAGCGGATGAAGAGAGTAGCAGTAGACAGAAACCTGACGACATGATCGTTGGACGGCAAAGCTTGAAGCTGGACGAATAACCTGTATTTTATAAAGTATAGCTTCAAACACCCTCCCGACTTTCTTGGCTGCGCCTGGCGCTTTTGTTAATTAAGTAAAGACACAGGATGGCAATTAAGTTTAGCGCTGCCCTTAGTTGGTAGTTTTCAATGGCTGACTTGTTCAGCCATTTCCTTTACCCGTAATCTGAGAGACAAAATAGGCCATCTTAAGGTTGTGTCCACGATGCTAAAGTGTGAGAGTTTAGTCGTTTGAATAGGTTTAAATTTTTTCGAATAATATACTGTTACTTGGTCTTAAAAGACTTACTTAAGAACGGTGTGGAGTATTATTGAACGCTGTGAAATCTTAGTGACCTAGGGAATCCTGAGTGACGAGCAGAAATATTTTTGTTACTTTAAACCCTTAGGAGAAAACACGGAACCGCATTTGACTATGGAAAATTCACCTACTATTAGCGTCCCTATTGTTCCGAGCAAGAAAATGAAGCTGACAAGATATCGTTTATTTGGGCTGGTAACTGAAAATTAGTTACGCGATTTTAAGTTTGCAATATAAATGTGTGAAAATAATATTTAATATTGGACGATGAAGTGCTGATTAACGAGCAGGAAAAAGGTTGCTTGGGGGCTAATGATGCAGTTGCACCCAAAATTATCCATACGATGTAATTCAGCAGATGAGCAATCAGTGCGGTGGGCAAACCAGGTAGCTGCTATTTACCAACTGGTGTTCGACCATGCCCTAGGTGTGAGTTGATTGTTTACGATTTGATGCAGACGGCCAAATAATCCTGCTGAGTATTATTAATTTACTTGCAAACTACAAATGACGTTCCTAAAGGCGCCGATTTATGCGGTTGCCGGAACGGTAGCAATAGAAAACATAGAAAAAGACCACCGCATGGAGAACGGGCTGCAGTTTCGCGCTTAGCAAAATAGTGGTTCGAGCTAAAACTGCTCCCGCGTGATGATTACTCGCCTTGATACAGTTGTGGATTGAAGGTTCCACGCAGAGCGTGTTATTACTTTCTCCCTTATTATTGAATCATATGCACGTTACTGCCCGCCTGATTAATAAAAACGCGGACATGGGTGGGCAAAAATAGTGGGTCGTTGGAAGTGGGGTTCATCGGTGAAGAATCGCCAGCATGCAGGCAATCGTAAATTATGGTAGTGTGAGGCAGGCTATTTGCTGGTATTAATAGCCAGTAATGTTGACGGTGTATGTGGCTGGCAGACGCCGCAATAAATTACCGACGCCAAACAGGAAGCTATTTCTGATGAGGAGTGGTCACTAAAAGTTGGTGACGAAGCAAGGTTTGGGTACCGTTGTTCCTTGTTGTGATTGTATCAGTTGGACTATGTTTTTAACGAATATAGATATGCTTCAATGCATTCAATAAACTTGGATGGGATAGAGATATTCAGATGATGGGCTCAAAAGGAAGGAGCTCTTATACTTTTTTTGTAGGTGGTATTAGCCTTATTATTAACGGCTTGCGGGACGCACCTTCGCCAAATTGCGCGTTTTTGGGAGTCGGGGTGATGGCATTCGGTTTTCTTACCAGGCGTGAATATATTAAGCGACAGTAGCCACATGGGTGGCTGTATTGTTAAACTTTTTATGCGTCTAAAATGATGGTAAAACCGCTGATTCAAAGGAAGTTCCACAAGCCAATCTTGCGGCGAATGAATCATTTTTAAGTGAAACCACAGCCCACCCGCAAAACAGGATGATTATTCGTTTTACAATAACCGTGGGCAGTAATGTCTTTAACAATTTAATAGCAAGGGTAGCAACCAACGTTAGTCCACCCGCGCATTTTTTATCGGCTCGTTGATTGGTATAGTCATTCCACAAATGTGTGTATATAATGCGTTACTTAGGAAAAGGCATGTTTGATCGGGCTGAATGGAAAATCATAGTAAGCGTAGTTGCTATTGCTTGATATCCAGTATTTAAGTTGTCGTTTGTATAAAAAAGCATCGCTCGTCCACTTTTGAAGTAATACCCACCAACAGAATCAGAACCGCTAATGAATTCATCAATTCTTGCTAGTTTAAGTCCAAGTGCCATGAAAAGTATTTCGAACGCTTTATTGACGTCATTTTCCTTCCCGTTGTTAATCTTTTTCATATTTACTGATTTTCATCGTATTGGCTCAGAGAACCCATGGCCAGCCGTAATGAACCTCGATTTGCCTTAGTCGCGTAAAGAAATGGTGGAGGTTCCAGGGCAGTGGTTTTCCCTGAGCTGGAGGGGCGCCGTCTGGAGCTGGACCTGTGACACCGCCACCCACCGTCTGCGGCTGGCTGTTCTCCAGGGTGTTTGGACCGCCATCCTCAGGGCCTCGGTGATTCGCTTGGTGCCATATGGGTGAAACCCTTTGCCTTAACATGCTCTGGCGCTGGACAAGCCCGTTGCCGCACGTGACAACTATCGGTCGGACGTTGAGTCGATCTCCGTCAGAGACGATGAAGAGCCATGTAGATGTCGTGAAAACGCACATAGGAGTGTCGTGCGGGATGCCCCCCTCCGGTGTAGCCCTGGAGGGACACCGATTGGGGCGATCAAACGGTTGATGTGTACCAGCGATCTACCGTTATTGAACAGACATTCAGGCTTGCTTGGCCGATTGGATCGAGAAGCGCCGCACATCCGCGAGACCAGCAGGATCAAGGTCTGCCTCACACCGATTGCCCGCGCGTCCTGGCGCCTCGGGCCTAAAGAAACCAAAGCTGGCACAGGATCTGGCCCCGATGCTCGGGTCTGTTGGCAGCAGCCCCCTTTCCCATCAAAAAACCCCGTCCAAAGGCGGAGGTGAGTTGAGAAAGCAAGCAAGGAGCTGAGTGGAAATGGGTCCCGAGGATCAGGACCTTGCGGCCTTGGTAGAACTCCTACACCAGCATTATGCGTTGATTTCCCCAGGGCCACCCGATTCCGCTCGATCGGGCATTCACCTTGGCGGAGAAGCGTGGTACTGTCGAGCTCCAAATTGGGGAATGTGGCCAGACCGGGGGGGAATTCTTCAGGTTTGCCTTAATCAAGCGAGGTTGGCGGCTGGCCCTTTCTGCGATCGCGAACCACGACTCACGTCGCCGAAAGCGAGCCACTGGTAGCTGCGTGGATTGTCAACCCACAACGACCGATTCAACCAGGTCACGTGACCGGATGGTTGAACCAGTTGGCGACACCGGAACCGGTCGGCCCGAACCGAGGGCGAAAGCAGATGTGTCGAGGGCGAATTCTCAAGCAGGTGTTGAGCAGGTGGGTTCCTGTGGAGCCGTCTGGGCGCGCGCTTTCTGTCACGATAAAGCGCACGAGCTGGCGCTCGGAGATGCCGTAGTTTGAAGGCGAAGGCTTTTTGCTTTCTTCTTCGAGGCGGGCGATTGGCGTATCGACCGCGCTTGCGACGGGCTTGGCCGTCCTGAGCCGGGGGGGGTGGGGGATTAAAAGCCCGGCTGTGGGCGCGACTTAGCGGTGCAGAACCGGAAGGTCTCCACAACCGCGCCGCGTCACCCTCAGCGCGAGGACCGCGGGGCTAGCGAGAACATGGAAGGAGAGGGAGCAAAAGGGCAGGGAAAGGTGGGGCTCTGCTTGCAGCAGGATGGGGAACGTGCGTCCCCCCATGCCTGCCTAAGCAGTGCCGCCACCAATCGGAGATCCTATCGGTTGGCTCTATTCAGGAGAGCCGGGCCTGCCTCTGGCTTGAGGCAGGCTTCTGAGCGCACCCTGCTGGCTGGGCCTGATCGAGGGCCTACGCGCCGCTGGATCTCCCCTTGCTGGGCCCCGCTGCCGCTTCATCCCCAGCTGGGCCAGCGGCCTATGGAATCGAAGGGCGATCGAGCGCCATGGCCCCTGCGTGGCGCTGGCTCACCCTGCGCCGCCTGTTTGCGCTGGTTTCCATCCTTCCAACCCCCCTGCGGCTGCGATTCGTGGTCCGGACTGAGGCCCGGGCTGGCCCTGCAGTAAGCGGGCCCCCACAACAACCTCCACATCGCGCCTCTCCATAAACCACCCTCTCGCGCGCACCATGGCTCCCCCCCCGCTCAACCCGTGTGGTCCACCGTGAAGGTGTGTTGAACGCTACCCGGTGCGGCTAGGGCGACTGGCTGATGCCTGGCGACCCTGCCGCTCCCGCCACAGCTGCAAGAGTGGGTCCGACATCGAGACAGCCGATCCAGCCCTGAAGGCTCGCTATGACCTGGAGGTGCCGTACTGGCCGTGGGCGAGAGCAGGCAGGCCCCTGATCGAGCTTGCCGGCGGTGGTCCTGCCCGGCTGCGGGTGGTGATGGCCTGGAAGCGCTGGCCCTGGGCAAAGCGCTGCTGCCCTTTTCCCCCCGCCACCAGAACCTGAATCCTGCCGAGCAACACTGGCCAAGCTCCGGCTTCGCCCCCGGCTCGCCCCGGCTGAACCATCCACCCGCCGCCCTTCCAGCCCGCCATGCCCCAACGCTCCCACCCCCTGACTGGCCTTCAGTGGCCGGTCTTGACCATCCCAACTGGCCTGCCAGACGGGTGAGGTCAGGGCGTCAAGCCCGAAGTTTCGCGGGGCGGATCAGCCCTGGCGACCTTCCCGTTCATCCGGCCTGCCCGGGCTGGGACCAGGTCGATGGCTCGGGCAGCTTCTGGTCCCAAGGCCTTGGAAGGCCGGTGCCGTGGCCGCAGTGATCGGGTGGAAGCGGCGGCGGGCGAGCCCCCAGCCGCGAAAGCGGATCCAGTCTGGGCTGAAGACAGAGACACACTGGGCCCCCTGGCCCGGAACGGCTGGCGATTGAGACCGCCGTTCTTGGGCAAAATCCAAGCCAGAAGCGGCCTGTGATCGGTTAGTCCACCAGGGCGAAAACCCAATGGCAAAACCAACGACCACCCCCAACCTGATCGAGGCACCTGGGCCGCGGCGGCGTGCCAAGACCACGGCCCTGTTCGGCCACCCTGGGTCAGACGCTGGTCTGCCAAGGCCATCGCGCCACGGCCAAGCCACACCGCAAGCCTTTCGCCGACCTGACTGCAGGGCGCAGCTGAAGCTGAGGCCCGTGCGCGGGCAGGCGCCCTGGCGGCCCATGGACCCGGCTGAGTTCCACACGGCCCTCGACCATGGCGGCGGGTGGCGGCGCTGCCATTTCGCCGGGAGCCGTGTCACCAACCTTGACCAGGACCACCTCGAACTACACCCGTCGGATTGCAGGCCTATTTCGGAGGGCCAAGGGCCCTGTTTCGCCGAACCGTTGCTGGCGGGGCTCGCGGCCTGGTGAACCACGATGATCCTGCGGGGGCGGAAATTGGCGGACCAGCCTGCGCCCGAGCGAGCCTACGGCGAGCGCGCCTCTGGCGCACGCTCAACCTCACCGCAAAAGACCGGACGCCGGGCTGACGGAATGGGGAGTTGGAGGGCTTCAGTCCGCCGAGTGGGGTCAGCGGCAGGGGCTGCATACGCCGCTTGGGCCATGGGCCCGTTCCGATCACCCCTGGTGGGCCGCTTCACCTGATGAACCTGTGCAGGCGGTGGGGGTGCGCGCAGCAGGGAGCGTCCGCATTGCCCGGCTTGCTGGAGAGGGCCATTCCCCTCATTCCCCGGCGTGCCCGGGCGCATGGAGCGGGTGCGGCTGGCTGAACACTCGTGCTGGCGACGGAGGCACTTTGCCTGGTGGTGCTGGTCGCAATACGGCCCAACACGCCGAGGATGGCCTGAGAGAACGCCTTGCCGGGCCTGCTGACCCATTCCTTGCGCGGGGCGACTGATCTGTGTGTTCGGCTTGCGGGTGACCGAATTCGGGGGCAAGCGCACCCAGGGATGGCGGCCATAATTGCCGCTCCGCCTGAGACCGATCCGGGTGGTCGGTCACCTTCGGCACAACCCACGCACCGAAAAGGATCCGGGGGCGCATCCTTGACGACGTTGGGCAGGCCGGCATCCCGGGCCGGCACGGAGTCTGCTGTGGAAGGGGATCGGGCAGCGCCCAGTGCCCTGAGCATGCTGGCAAGCAACGGGCCGGTTGATCTAGTGGTAGATCGCGCGGCTGAAGTGCCACGAGGATTGACCAGATTCCTCAGGCCAACCACCAAATCCACTTCGACGACCGGGAGAAGCGCAGCAAGAGCCCTTGCCAACCGAGGCGCCTGGCTTGATCGCATCCAGGAAGCGGGAAGGAAAGGTGTTGGTTATCCTTACAACGCAACTCCCTTCTTACGGACGGAACGCCAAGCCGGTTTCAATTCATGTCCCAAAGTGTGACCGGAATGCCCCAATAAAAAAAGTTCCTAAGCCGAACTGATTGGGCCACCTTCTGGCTTGTTACCGCCTTCGGTGGCTGCGAGCCGCGGCCGTGCTGGCTGGGCCGAGTAATTCCGCCATATGACCAACGGCCGCCGCCAAACCACCCTGCGGCCTTCGTTTTTCTCGGGACGTATCGATCGCCATTCGGGCCTCACCCTGGTTAACGATTGGTTTATTGCCAGCGGCCATTTCTCGGCTGCCACATATATCCCGCCAGTGATGAGAAAGCTTCGAAGCCTCTGGACGGCGAGCGAAGTTTCCTAGGCTCCGGGCTGCTGCCTTACATCGTCGCCCAAGGTTTTGCCGCTCGGCGCCGTGATAATCGCCGGTGCCGTTGGATCAAGCGTGGTAAAGCGCACAGTGCGGGCGCCCCGGTTTTTTTGAATCTGACAAGGCAGCCAATCACCTTTGGCCACCAATGGCTTCGGTGCCCACTTGCCGGCGCCGGGTGGGCTACGGCTTGCTCTCTAAGCGGCTGGTGATGCGGAAGTGGATCCTCGACTTGTCTTCCTGCTTGGTGATCCTCGGCGGCACCCCACAAACAGAGAGGCTCGGCGGCTCCATCGCACGCCCGGCGCCATTAGCCGATTGGTCTCTCCCCTGACCCTGATTCACAGCTGATAACAGTATTTCCTGTCACCAACACCTCGGTGAAACCCTGCCGCGGCACCGGGAGGTGTAGAAAGGCGCTCTGGGTCCGGGAGACGAGGGCCAAGCCGTGGGCCAGTTGTGGCTGTCTGGCTGGGCCCCAATCGTGGGGGCTCTTGCTGGCCGGTTGGGTCTTCAAGAGCGGATGTATTCGATCCCGAAAAACAAGACCTGGACTGACGGACCAGGCCTGAGACACGCCATTTACCGGTGCACTGCTAAAGATGGAGGAAAGGAGAGTGAGGGCGGCCAACAGCAGTGCCCAACCTCTCCGGCTGGTTGGGTGTTCAGGTAGGGTGGCAGGGCCCGCAGGAACAAGTGGGGAGTGATCAAGGACTGCGCGAGCCATAACTCCCTGCGTGGCGCAGGTGTAATCACCAGAAGGATTCCGGGCGTGTCCGCGGCCCCCGGGGCCATCGCGCTCCAGTTCAACACTGACCCAAGACCAGCTGGGGG
>Ga0163217_1057066_pt1 | contig 16973 bp, 23 predicted proteins | sample SynspAceP_FD_185933 | JGI IMG/M metagenome (GOLD analysis project Ga0163217, IMG submission 185933) | Saline lake microbial communities from Ace Lake in Antarctica - Synechococcus sp. Ace-P (PacBio error correction) | ecosystem: Environmental > Aquatic > Non-marine Saline and Alkaline > Saline ... | reverse complement strand
TCGAACCAGCCGCACACTCGTCAAGCGCGAGGGACCTCTGGCGCGGGCGATGAGCCCTCGGCCCACCCGCAGTTCGGTGATGGTGCGGCTGGCGCGCACCCACCTGCGCTTCGGCAGCTTGCGCGGCGGCTGCGGACACCTGGGCCAGCCCCAGCAAACTGGAGCGGCTGTTTGCGCCATGTTGGTGCCTCATTACCCGCAGATCGCGGAGCCCACTCCGCGATGGCCGCCCCCACCCAGTGCTGGGCCTTCTACGGGCGCCTTGGTGGAGCGGGCTGCGCGGCTGGGGCCGAATGGATGGTGGCCTGCTTCACCATGGGGGTGCTCAACACGACAACATTGTCGTGGCGGGCGAGAGCTTCGACTACGCCCCTCGCCTCTGGAAACTGGGATCCAGGCTTCACCGCCGCCTATTTCGACCAGAACGGCTCTACGCCTAAGGCCAGCAAGCCGCTGATCTTCCATCAAGAACCTGCGCCGCTGCAAGGAGCCCCTGGCGATGCGCTGCCCGCCCTGAACTTGGGTGAGCCGCCTCGTAAGCGCTTCGCCCCCGCCCTTACGACCAGCACTACCGCCTGCGCCTGCTGCGGCGCCTCGGTTTCGACCTCAGCGTTGATCCACGGTGGCGATCAGCCGGTGGGGTCAGCGCTGAGTTGCCCGACCTGTGCCGCTCCAGCCCTGCAGCTGCTGGCGCATGGCCGGTGGGCCTACGGCTCCTTTTCGCCGGCCCTGGCGGCACGGATCAGCAGCGCGGTGTGCCCCAGGAAGCCGAAGCCTCCTGCCCTGTCCTGCCTGGTGCCCCGCCACCCCCGAGGCCCTGGCAGGCTGGCGCGATGGCTGGTGGGCTGGAGCCATGCCCTTGCCGACGATAAGTAGCCCAACGCCCACCCTTGCGCGCTGGGAACCCTACCGATCACCCGTGCGCGCTTGGAGTGGAGCGCCTCTTGGGAAGCGATCGATCAACGCGACGACTGGCAACCCGGCATAGTGGCTGGATTCAGTTGTTTGAGGCGCGTGGTTTGAATCATTTGAGTCTGCGATGGGCTGGCCGAGCGGGTGTTTTTTGCGCTACAGCCCCAAAAAGCTGAATCGTCTGACTTTCCCTAACAAGACTTCGAAATTGCATTGCATCCGATGGACTTCCGAACAAGCCCCGCCCAGCCTGATTGACGACACCTCTATCTGCCATCAACGGCTCCAGGCAGTTGGACGCCGTGCAACAACGGCGCGAACATCGGGCCCTTCTCCGAGGAGTTCAGGGAGTGGCGTCACCAGTGTGCTGGCCACATCGACCTGATTGCTCTGCCCTGGATTTCGGCAAGGGGGTTGATCCCGGCACAGGATCCGGCTCAGGATGGTGTCAGCGGGTGGCGTGCTTTCGCGCTCCAGGCCAATACCAATAAGCCGGGAACGGTGCTGGACGCACCAGGCCCACAAGGGCTGGAGCCCCAGCAGCAAGCGGCTCGAGGACGGACCAGCCCAGCTCCAGAACCCTTCTCGCTGCAGCACCTCGGCGCTGGGCCAGCCGCGCCGGGCGAGCAGCCAGGGCGCCGAGCTGGTGTGTGAACCCAAGTAGAGCTGGCACGTTATGGTGATGGGGTTGCTGAATCCAGGTGCCGGCCGGCGCCAGCAGGTTGATTGCCCACGCAGCAGGCTGGCCGAGGCCGATGCCGAGCAGGGTCTGAAAACCCCGGAAGAAGGGAAAAGCAGCCAGAAGATGCCGGCCGCCAGGCCCACGGGCCCGCTGGCCATGGCTGCCCTCCTGCTGGCCAGAAGCCAAAGCAGCCACCGCCAGCCGAGACTGCAGCGAGCGTCGTTGCGAAGGACTGGGTGGGATCAGACGACACGATTGCGGGGCGATCGCCACGGCGTGGCGCCCGGGCAGGGGAAGTGTGGCAATCGTAAGGATCTCGGAGACCGCAGGCGGAGGACGATCGGCGTCTGCTCTTCCGTGCCCCAGGCCAGCAACCTGGGGAAGCCACCGGTGCTCTACGGCCACATCTTGCGAATCCAGCCACGGATGAACGGGTGGACGAGGCCTGCTGCTGTGGTATTGAAGGCCCCCCGCAGCTTCAGCGGCGGAAGGACGTGATCGAGTTACACGGCCATGGCGGATTGATTCGTGGTGGAGCGGGTTGCTGGAGCTGGTGCTTGGCGGCCGGGGCGCGCCGGCGGGTCCTGGCGGGTTCAGCCAGCGGGCCTTCCTGAATGGCCGCCTCGATCTCACCCGCGCCGAGGCGATCAGTGAACTGATTCACGGCCCGCAGCGCCGGGCCGCCAGCTGGCGATGGCCGGATTGGAGGGGGGATTACGGCCGCATCGAGCCTGCGCCAACAACTTCTTGACCAAATTGGCCGAGCTGGAGGCCGGGTGGAATTTCGAGAAGACCTGCCGCCCTCGATGGGTGCTGCGGTGGTGGCAGCTCTCGAAGAGAGTGCGCAAGGCGTTGGAGGAAGCTGTGGCGGAGGCGGCCAAGGCCAGCTGTTGCGTGAAGGGTTGAGGGTGGCGATCGTTGGCCGGCCCAATGTCGGCAAATCAAGCCTGCTTCAATGCCTCAGCCGGCGGGGAGCGGGGCCGATCGTCGCCGGACCAGCCGCACCACCCGTGAACCTGGTCGAAGCGAAGAGCTTGGTTGCTCGAAGGGGTGCCGCTACCTGCTGGACGACCGCCGGCATCCGCCCCCACCGCGACCCGATCGAGCAGCTGGGCATCCGCCCGCAGTCATCAGCGATGGCGACGCGATGCGGTGCTGCTACTGGTCGATCTGGCCGAGGGCTGGACAAACGGGCCGAACCGGGAACCTCGGCGCGCCCAATTCCGGATCAGGTGCCCCAGCTGGTGGGGGCAACAGGCGGATCTGGCCGGGGTTGACGCCAGGCCTGCTGCAGGACGCCGACGCGACGGCCATCGATGGGCGATCAGCGCCCTCCATTGGCGACGGCCTCAAGGCCCTGGCGGGAACCGCCCTGCTCAGCCGCTGCGGGCAACAGGCCTCGTCCTGCCTGGTGGTTGGCGCTGAACCGGGCGGCAACGGATCTGGCCGCCGCCGCCGCGGCAGCCTGGGACCGGAGCTGGAAGGCCGCCGCCCCAGCAGTTGCCTACGACTCTGGACGATCTATCTGCGCCAGGCCCGCGGAAAGTCTCGGCGCATCACCGGCGAGGAGGTCACGAAAAGCGTGGCTGATCGGTTTTCGCCCGCTTCTGGCATCGGGCAAATTGGAGCCGGAGGGCGGGCTGGCGTTGGAGCAGGATGGAGCCGACACGTTGCTGCGCAAAGCCTTGACTCCGCTGCCTGAGTCTCTAATCATTCAGGCCTCAGGCGGCGGCCCAGTTGACCAGCGGCCTGGAGGAGCTGCTGCGCGCCTGCTGCGCGAAGGACATCGGCCGCGGCGATTTCACGGCCCAGCCCTTGTCGGCCGCCGCGGCCGGGCCACTGTACCTGCAAACAGGCGGGCCTGTCTGCGCGGCGTTGCTGCTTGGAGCCCTGTTCCAGCTGCTGGATCCACGCGCTGAGCTGCGCCTTTGCTGGTGGCGGACGGGAGCCTGTTTTGCAGGCGGCCAGCGGTCGTGGAGCTCGATGGCCCTGGCGACAGCCGCTGGTGGCCGCTTGAGCGCACGCCCTGAATCTGGCGATGCGGCTCTCGGTATCGCCACCGCACCGCCACTTTGGTGGCGCCTTGGAAGCACAGGGGGTTCGCCTGGCTGGACCACGCAAACCACACCGGGTCTGCCGGCTGCTGGAGAAGTACGCCGGTGCGCTGTGGGGGGGGCTTGAATCACCGCTCGGCCTCGATGACGCGCCATGCTCAAGGAAAACACCTGCGGCCTGGGCGGAATGGCGGGCTTGGAAGCGGCTGATTGGCGGCGGTGCGCGGCTCGCCCCTGCCGGCAAGGCTGATTGTGGAAGCGGAAAACCGCGCCGAAGCGGAAGGCGGGCGTGCGGGCGGGCCGATGGCGGTCTTGCTCGATGAGTTCTCCCCGGCGGAGCTGGCCCAGCTGGTGCCGCGGCTGCGGCACTGGCGGCCACCGCCGGCCGGGCGGTTGGTGCTGGAGGCCTCCGGCATCCAACCGAGCAGCTTTGCGCGCCTACGCCCGCCACCGGCATTGATCTGATCTCCAGGCAGGCGCCCGATCACCGGGCCCCCTGGCTCGACCTCAGCATGCGCTTCACAGAATGGGCCTCCTGAACCTTGCTTCAAGCACGTGCCAGTCCGTTTGCGGCTTGCTGCAGACCAGACAGCATGGGCAGGAGTGGCGGTGGGTTTTTGATGCCGAGGCATTGCCGCACCCGCCGCTTGAATCCCCTCGCCCTTGTGGGCCTCAGCGCTACTGGCCCTGCTGACCGCGTGTGGTGGCGGCCGCCGGCCAGGGCCGGAGGGTCCTGAAACAGTGGCCACCAGCGGGAGCTGCGGTGGGCGGCGACACCGACTGCCACCGTTGCTGTTCAGCGAGCCGGCGCAAGCCATCGCTACGGCATGGCGGTGAACAAAACGCATCCAGGGCGGAGGCTGGCCACGACCCTGGGCCGGCCCTGACGCTTGCGCTTTGGGCGGTGGCCGATCCGCCGAGCTGGTGCGTCCGCGTTCGCCGCGGGCGAGCTGGGCCCTGGCCATGCGGCGGTGCCCTTCTCCTGGGGCGCGCGACAGCCAGGTGGATTACACCCCTGCGATCGGCCGTTTCGGGGTTCCGGGTGCTGGCCGAAGACGGGCCGCCTCGGAACGGCACAGCGAGTCGCTGCAGGGCCAACGCATCGGCGTGGTGGCCGGATCCCTGGGCGAGGGGGTGGCTAAACCAGGCCCATTCCAGCCCCAGGCCACAAGCCACCCAGCTTCTCGCCTGGGCGCAGCCTGTGGCCGCCCTGCAGGCGGAGACTCGATGGCGGTGATCGGCGACACAAACCTGCTCAGTCGGCACTGCCCAGCAGCCGCAAACGCCAAGGGCCTGGTCCTCACGCCCTCGCTTTCCCTACGAGCGCTACGCGATCGGTTGCTCGTTCCCCGCCGGACGACTCCGGCTTCCGTGACCTCAAGGCCAACCTGGGCGATCGCCCGATTGCGCAGGATTATTCTAACGGACGAGCCCGAGGCGATCGCCAGCGTGGATCCCTGGGTGGGCCCCAGGGGGTGCTGGTGCCCTCTGAGCGCATCCGGCACTATTTCGAGTCGGTGCTTGCCAACACGAAGCCGATCGACCCCCAGGATCCGGCCACAACCCGCTAACCACCAGCGTCCGTCACCCCGCCGTTGTCTTCCCGGTCCCCCCGATGCATTTCTGCTTCGTTCCAGGCTGTTCGGGGTTTCCTGTTGATCCTGGCGGCCCTGCCCGTGATCCCAGCGCCGCCCAGGCGGCTGCCTCCGACGGGCCCGACCCTGACACCCTCTCCGTGGAGGCCCGCCTGCGCCGCATGCCGGAGCGCTGCGAAAGCAGCGGGACGGGCCGAGAGGCCCGACGGACCCAGCGCTGGGCAGGAGGATTCCGCCACCTGGGCGCCTCGGAGATCTGCTCGCCTACGTCTTCGTCAACGGTCCAGGGATCGGCTTGGCGCATATGGGCGGCTTCCGCAACGGGGCTTCCGCCAATGGGCGGCCTTCTGGAATGCGCGGTTTCCGCAAATGGCGGGCGGCTTCCGCAAACAGCGGCGGGCACCCGGCGGTTTCCGCAATGGCAGTCATGGCTTCCGGCAAAAACTACTGGTGAACCGGCGCGAAGCCATGCAGAACCATGGCCCTGAGCCCAGCCCAAGCCCACCAAGCGCAGACAGCTTCGGCCCCCTGCGCCTGCTGGTGTGGCAAGCCCACGCCGTTCTGGCAACCTCGACGCGACTACTGCTTACCTGCCCACCGCAACGAACCGCACGTCGCCTGCCGCTGGAGCTGCTGGAGCGCACGCTGGAGCGGTGCTGGAGAGCCCCCTATGTGTCGGGCGATTCACCCTGCTCTGGCATTGCCGGTGACCGCTTCACCATTGCCGATCGCCTTCTATGACGACGGCCACGGCCCTGATTCGCGCGTTCTGGAGAGGGCGCGTTGGGCCGCCGCTGCGGGATCAGCAGTCCGCTGCAGACCAACGCCATGGTGATCGACGCCGCCTGTTGCGATGCTTCGAGCGGCAATGACATCCATTGTGGGCGTCAGCCTCGATGGCCCGGCCTCCCTGCACGACGCCATCGCCGCACCCGCACGGGGCCTGCCCAGCCATCGCCGCAGCCTGCGCGGCATCCGCTGGGCTTTAATGCAGGCGCGGCATCCCCCTTCCAGGTGATCGCCGTGCTCCCACCGACGACGCCCCGGATCAGGCCACCTGCTGTTCGATTTTCTTCGCTGACCACGGCCTTCACAACCTGGCTTTCAACATGGAGGGAACCGAAGGGGCGACAACTCAAGCTCCTCCCTGTCGCGGCACGCGAGGCCCGCTACGTCAGCTTGCTGGAGCGTTTCTGGGAACGGCTGCGCCAGCAGCCCGCGGGGCCGTTGCGCCTGCGCGAGTTTCGACGAGCATCACCAACTGGCCTGCTTGACCAGCGGCTCAGCCGCACCGACCATGACAACCCACCCGTTCGCGATTGTAACGTGGATTTGCCCGCGGCCCAATTTCTCCCCTTCCCGACCCGGAGCTGCTGCCGGGTGGCCACCGCGGAGTACGGCGACTTCGTCTTCGGCAAACGTGACGCCAGCGACCAGAGCCTTGAATCGGCGGGTGGACAGCGCCAAATTTCCAGCGCTGCTCAGCGAGATCCGCTTCCGGCGTTGGGCGCGCTGCAAGGCGAATGCGGACTACTTCGGCCTATCTGCGGCGGAGTGCCGGCCAAGCCAACAAGTACTGAGCAGGGCAAGGCTTCGACTGCAGCGAAAAAACCCAGCCTTGCCGCTACCGCATCAAACTCAGCGCCGACGTCGGTGATGGCGGCCTGGCAGAGCGAACTGCGAGCTGACTGGCTGAGTGGGCCTGCCAGCGGGGTCCGCTGAACGCAGGATGATCGGAACCAGTGACCGCGCCGCCGCGACCGACCACCCCAGCCATTGACTTGCGCATCTTCGAAGAGCTTTAAAACGCGCATCTCGCTGCTGCGACCCAGAGGGCCTTCCCGGCTGCCCCGCCGCCGGCCAGCCCCTCGACCCCCAGCTGGCCGCCGCAGCAAGCCGGAAATTCGCGATTTCCAGGCAACGGCCGCCCTCGCCCTGGGCCAGCCCCTGAAGCAGGGCACCCCGGGCGATGTGCGACCCGCCCGATCGTTTGAACCAGCTGAACGCCGACACCAGCTTACGGCCCTGTGGCCTGCCCGGAAGATCGCCGGCCCCGGCTTCATCAAACCTCACCCTGCGAACCGAGCGGCTGGCCCATAACTGCGCCAGCGCCTGGCGATCCCGCCTGGGGTGCCCAGCGTGGCCGCGTCGGCGCCAGTGGTTGGTGGATTTCTTCCAGCCCCACATCGCAAAGAGATGCATGTGGGGCAACCTGCGCTCACGATCATCGGCGACTCGCTGGCGCGGGTTGCTGGAGGTTCCGCGGGCCATCCGTGCTTGGCGCTCAACCATGTGGGCGAACTGGGGCACCCAGTTCGCATGTTGAATCACCCATCTCAAGCAGGAGGCCCACCGAAGCGCTCAAGCACTTGCCGATGCGGTTGGATCTGGGTGACCTGGTGGCCTTTCTACCGCCAGGCCAAGGCCCCGCTTTGATGCGTGAGGCCTTCCAGGCCACCTTCGCGTGAGGAGGTGGTGAAAGCTGCAGGGGGGTCCGGTGTCGCTTTTGAAGGGCCTGCGGGGCTGCTGTTGCGATCAGAAGTCGCCGCGAAATTCCAGAAGCTCTAGACCGGCTCGGACATTCGCCTGAAACGAAACGGGGCGAATCCTCTTACAACCCCTACCCTCGAAGCGCTGGTGGCGATCTGGGAAGCACGGCCTGCTGCGTGACCGGACGACGGCGCCCGCTGCGTGTTCTTGAAGGGTCTGGGCAAAGACGGCACCCCCCTGCCGGTGATTGTGCAGAAGCGCGACGGCGGCTTCAACTACTCGCCACACGACCTGGACGGCGATCCGGCTACCGATTCGCTGAACCGCCGAGGGCGATGGGGCCGGCGGGGATCTACGTGACCGATGCCGGCAGGCGGCCTTTCGCCGGCGTGTTCCAGGTTGGCGGCTCGGCCGGCTGGATTCCAAGGAGGCCCGCCTGGAGCACGTGCCCTTCGGCTAGTGCAGGGGGGTCGACGGCAAGAAGTCAAGACTCCCGCGCTGTGACACCGTGCGGCCTGCGCGATCTGCTCGATTGAAGCCGTCGACGCGCTGAGGCTACCTGCGCCGTCGCCTCAGGAGAAGAGCGCAGTGAGGGACAAGCCTTTCATCATCACCCATGGGCACCACCGTGGGGCTGGCGGCGGTGAAGTATGCCGATCCAAGCCAGAACCGCAGCACCAACTATCAATTCACTTTGATCGGAAATGCTGGCCTCACCGGGCAACACCGGCGCCTTACCTGCTCTAATGCGGTTCCGGTGCGTATCGCCGGGGCATCGCCCGCAAGGGAGGCGCATGGCACGCCGGAACGAGAACTGCATTTTCAGCGGAACCCCAGGAATGGGGCCTGGGCGGGAGCTGCTTAAGCTCGATGGCGTTGATTGCGAAGTGGTAAGAAGAGCTGCTGCCCAATCGCCTCTGCAGCCTTACCTGTTTTGAGTGCTCAGCCAGGTGTTCAACCGCTTCTACGACCAGGTTGCGTGCTCAAGGCCGCCGAACCGGCCCCCTCCTCCCGCCTTGGGGCCCTCTGCAGCCTCACTCGCCGACACCCTGAAATAGCATGGCCTCTGCTGGAATCCCCAGACTCCTGTGAGGGATGTGATGGCAGTGAACGGCCGTGGGGTTGCCTAGCCAGAAGGCCAGCTTAATTGCCGCGATAGGTGGAGTAGCCATTAGGGGGATTCAGCAGGCTCCAGTGGCACGGTGATAGGATCCAGGCTGACCATCCGATGCTGGAAGATTCACGGATCTCGGATAAGATATGCTGCTGCACGGCTTGTTTTTCGCAGCCAGAATCACCTGTCTGGAACGTGACGCGAGTAGTCGCCCTTCCTCAAGTCGGTAAGTCATCCACTGCCGGTTACCTTCGGATAGAGATCGCGAAAACGCAGGCCTTGAGCATTGGTGCGAGCCGTACGCAACAGCGTCCATTGCTCACCCTTCATCCGGCCTCAAAGAATCACCTCAACACCAGCACTGGCAGCCCATCTTGTGTATTGAACATGAACGCTTAACGGGATTGTCAGCAGCCACGGCCATCGAACAAGAGTGAAGTCTTGCATGGCAAAGCCGATGTGCCAGTGTCTTGAGCATCTTAAGGAGTCTTCCACCAGAGACAGTCTACTGAGCCTACCCAACCAGACGTATCTGCAGGCATTTGAAGCGCAGTGGCACTAGACGTGGGCAGGAGAAAAACACTGGTCTGGGGCGCAGTTCTTCTCTCATCCCACTTCAAAAGATTAGAGAGTGACGTGCAAACAGGCGATCAACTGGTCCAGGTCAAGGCATTCCTCTCCACCTGAACATATCTGGCGACTCGCTGTTCCTTCGAAACTCGCCGGCAATGCATGCCGTTGCGCTGCTCCAGCCATGTCCCATGCAGCCTGGTTGACGTCTGGTGTGTCAGAAAGATTGGCCCTGAAGGCTTACCAAGCTTCAGGGCAGAAAACAATGATTTCCGCCCATTCTGATTGTCCGCAAAGTGGCCCGATCTTATGGCCAGAGCGGCACTGGCGAATCACACGCATAACAAACAAGCGGCCCGTTATGATCATTCCCAGAGGCCTTCACAATTTGGTTTGCTTTAATCCAGGTCGAAAGGAAACGGAAACCGGTTCTGCAGGAAAAAAAATGGCTGGTCGTAATGTTCGATCATTTCAAAGTGGGCAATGTATTCAGCTGGCACGATGTCTGCATTTACAGGCATGCTGCCGCTGGCCAGGCTCCTTGATTAGCGTCTGTGCGATTAGGCAAAATGGAAGCCTGACTATTCGAGTTGGCTTGCTGGTCTGCGACGCCATCAAGGCCAATGGGTGCGCCTTCAAGCTGCTGATAGGGCCGGGCGTTCCAGATTCTGGATGCCATGCCTCTTGCCGGCGATACCCTGCTTTCACCCAATGTAAGAACCCTAAAAAAATCGGACCAAAGATTCGCCATATTGGATTTGCGGAGAGATGATAGCAATCGGTCCTCCTAGCCAAGAAATCAACTCAGAAAACCATTTCTGGGGGATCAAGGCGGCCCATCGAGTGCTACCGCCGACACAATGCTGCGCTTATAGTAGCAATGGCAGCGATCCATGAGTCCTGGTGATTTTCATCCTTACCTGCGCGCCACATACGACGATAGCAACTTTTCGCTTCGGCTCATTGTCTGGTGATTCCTTGCTCAGTCGTGTTCTTGCGACCATGAAGGCGTAGTATTTACGTGTTTTGTGCCCGCGAATCAACTTCGCCACACGAAGCAGGCGAATTGCGTGCTAGACCAGTTGAACTTTACTCTCAACTCAGGGCCGCACGCAATTGACCCAATGGCGTACGATGAGGTTGAGGTTGGACCCTCTATCTTCAAGAGCCGCTTAAAGATAGGGCTGATATTAATCTTGACCTAGAAGGCTTGTCTATACTGAAAGAATGCGAAAACCACTCGCCAAGCGTTCGAGCGTAAAAATAAGATACGCCAAGCCTGAGCAGTTCAATATCAAAAACCCAAACCTCCTCCCTAGCATGTCGAATATTCCACTGGATTCATAGATGCAGTTTTGTCACCCTCTAACGCTCCAGATCAGAAAGCGAGCCCGCCTTTTGCCGTTAAACAATCACCCCATTATCCCATCTTCTGTTTTCTTAATGTAGCCAGAGGACACGCCAACTTCACAGGTCGCCTGGCTTCAAGGGCCGGTTGCTTGGCCGATTTGGACAAGCATACTGGGGCCTATCTCCACGCCCTCATGGGAAAGCAAAGACGATAGTCCGTGGTATCCCTCATGTTCATGCGTCTTTTCGTGTGATCCTGATTGTCGCTTAAACTCTCCATTCCAATTGAACTTGAGCGCGCAAAGACCTTTTTGCTTTGGGTGACGGCTTTTGCTCATTGCAGAGATGGAAGTGAGAAGCTGATGCTGATTGGCTCGAATCCCCATTTTCAAGTCGATCAGCGATGACAGCGAAGAGCCAAAAACCTCCAGCCTTTGCCAATTCGCATTAGCAGAAGAACCCCCCATAAGCCGAACTCAGGCAAGCTCTGGCACTTCGGCCGATCCAGCACGTCTACTCTGCTCACACTCCAACGAGGAAATTCATGTCTTCCTCCCAGCAGAGGCGACTGGGAGCAGTTCCAGGGTTTAAAGGCACAATCCATTCCTTAAAAAAGCTGGCCGTGCCTCCTACGATTCAGCTAACGCTCAAGATCAGCGGCGGGGGAAGTTGATCATTTTGCTCAGAATAGAGTTGAATACGCCCGCGCGCTGCTGAATCTTGATGTTAGATATCTCTGAAATCGCTTGCGGGAGCAGCCTCAAGCTAGCCCAACAGGACTAGATTCGTTGCGCGATTGTCAGTCCGGACTTCCTCTATGCCTAACAGTTAGGAAAGCGACTGGCGCCATTAACGGGTATTTCAAGATTCGAATTAGCGATTCGAATGGAATGTGAAACCATAGGAATGTCAGCATGGCCGGCGACTCGAGATGACTGATCTGCGTTTCACAAAAGAACATTGTGGGCGCAGATTGTGAGAATACGGTGCTTTCCCATGCCACCCAAAAGGAATGCCCTCATCCACTGAAACCCCCCAAGCTTTGAGGGTCGTTACCAACGCGTTCGTGAGCTGGCGCATTTCGCGCAGTCAACAATTGCAAGTCTCAGTATCTTCTGTATTGAGGATTTCATCTTTTTGCTGGCTTTTGTTCTAGCTTTTGCATGAAGCAAGTTTTTGAATAGTCGGCCAAAGGCCCTGGCTGATGAGCGTTTTCCTGATGAACTGTTTCATGCGCCTGGAACTCTACAAGATCATTGTTCTTCTTGAAAACGGCCTCCGCTTTCATCGTTTTTGCAACACCACCGTCAAAAGTCGTAAAGCTGACTTCTTAAGTTCGGCGTCGGCAGCCATCACGAGACTTTTGACTGCAGCACAACTCCAGCGGGAATAATCCGAAGCAATTTGCTTGCCGGAACTCGCTTGGTTTGCGCTTAGGGGAAAGAGAGATGCGTTAAATGCAGGGAGATATTCGTTGCGGCGACCGGCCAGCAATAAATGCAGCTCTTGTTATATTAAGCGAGTAATGGTGATAGAGCGAAAACTCGATAGGGCCTGTCTCAGGAGATTCTTGGATAACAAAAAACACCTCAACAGGCTCTCTCTCGGAAACGCCCATTAATGCCAAGAAATACGACGATGAAAGGAAATGCCACTCCCTTAGGACAAGTGAATGTCAATATTTTCCCTCCTGTGCACACGGATATTTTTTCAATGCCTCCTCTATTTTAAATATCCGATTTGACTCGGACAAGTCAAACAGGGCGCTGAGGCGACGCCGATAACCCAGCCTTTCGATCGATGGGGTAAAGCATAGAGCAAAATCTAACGCTCGCAAATCACCTGGCGCAAAGGGAGATTGCGATTTCACAATGTCCATGCGGTGCGGCTCAGGTGGAAAATGGCGATGTTAGGGCAGAACCTAGCCGCCGCAATTGAAGTCTTTCGCATATCGTGAATTACCGAGAAGCCTGTCCGAATGGCTACGGCTTTCAAACTAGCAAGCCATCAGTATTATTGAACCATGATTTCTTTTTTTCAGCTTTACCGAGCGATCTATTAGCTTCTTCTTCCTGCTTCCGCGCTTGAGGAGCTCAGGTGGACACCTCCTTGACGTTTGGCAAATATATTTAATCACCTTCACGGCGCTTGAAACCTCCATCCGTGAATTACTTCCTGGGTGGGAATCAAGGAAATCTGTTCAGCGTGAATACACGCGTCAAAGGATTAGCCGTTTTCACGAATTGCTCCGGCGGGGATTGCCAAGAGGACCATTTCCTGTGGATCACCATTGCAGCATTTCTGGGACGCCTCGAAGTCAGCCCTCCGCCGCAAGAGCAATATCATTCAGTCCAATCATTCCCTAGAATCATGTCTAGATCTACTGCGATGAAGCCTTGGCTGTTTAGGGGTCCAAGTGATCTCCAGGGTGCCAATGCGACCTCCAGAGCAATCGACCGCAGGAACAGCGGATGCCCCGCCGAATTTCGGATACTTGATTTCCGCCACCAAGGTTGCCAACATATTCAAGATCCTCGGCCACTAGCAGGAAGATTGATTCGGCTGTTCCATGTTTGAATAGTTCCGCCTAACGCTTGATACTGGACGAAAGTAGTAGTAGAACGAAAGAGCCAAACAGTGATACAGGGCTAGTTTGTGGCAGCTCCAGGTGAAATGGCTGTGTTAGGGGGAGGGGCATCCTTTTGGCAACATTTAGAATTAACGCCCGAACGGACCATAGTCACCAGCTACACCTCTTATTTCGGTGCACATGGCAACAAAGTGCGTACAACCAGCAGTCGCCCACTCACGTGATGCGCACACGGTATATCAAGATGCAACACTATCGACAGGACCAGATTTACGTCATCGGCACATAAGGACAGTTTGGGAGCGCCCGATACATGGGCAGCCCTGACAGAAACCTGGTAACGCTGCGACTTCTGAAAACTTCCAGACTCAACATTCGCACGAGACTACAACCCCTCGCGAAAAGGAGGAGATTCTCTGGGAATCTGATATGCAACTGAGCCAGAGCCTCTCCGCAAAGGAAGTAGAGATGATCCGTCTCTAGTCGATCCAATGACCCCAGCTACCGCACGCACTGTGGATACAATAGAATCGCGCCAAGCAGCTCGCAACGAATGATTGAGTGTGGAGGAGAATTGTTGCTTCTATGAGCATATCAGTCTATACGAGCTAACCCGCTTTAACGGGCAGCGACTTCACAGCTGCGCGGCACGAACGACGAAGCGGCAAAAGCGGCTTAGCTTTTTGCCCGAAACGATAACAGCGCGCTTTAGGTTAGCGTTTACTTGATCATTATCATTCGGACTGGTGAGAGGATGGCAGACGTAATCGAGACCTCGAGTTACGCTATAAACGTACCACAGTAAGCCTCGCACTTCAACCTTCCTTATACGTCTTCCTTTTGAGCCGTATGTTTCGGATCTATTTCCTTCTAGCCTCATTTCTGGACTGGGAGTTATTTGAATTGAGAAATACCCCCAAAACTGACAGTAAACGGCAGATAGTATTTGTACGGATTCCTTAATCTTCTCAACCATTTTCTCTGGAACAAGAAAATCACTGAGATTGAAACAGATCCATACCTGAATGTTGCATCTTTTGTTTTCGTTATACCAATGGAAACAAGATCACCTGAGTAGCCCCCGGGGCCTCTCTTCACATGGTTTCGTAACAAGACCTTCCACTTTTAAAAAATCAATGAATTTATATTCATCCTTTGGGCTTTTTCTTCAGAACAAGCTTTGCAGAAACAAGCTTGCAGAAACAAGCTTGCGAACAAGAGTTGCAGAACAAGCACTGTAACTTAAAGAAACCCATCATTTTCTTGGAATTGCCTCTTCATATATTTTCTTTAAACGCTAACTTGTTATTGGACGGTTCTTGAGAACCAACCTGCAGGGCGGCCGCTGCCTTCTGTTGAACCCTGCTCATGGCGAGGCGCCTCTGGTCAGAATCAAGTAGCCGTCTTAGATTCCTTAGGATCCGCAAGCACAATCCGTCCGCGGTTCTCTGGTCAGAGAAACCACATGTTCAATCTGCTACATTAAAATCTGCGGGGGCTGCTCACCGAGCCAGGGGGCCTCTGTTCGCACATGCGTGATAGTAGATCATGGTCGGTGCTCACATCCTGATGGCCCAGCAACTTCCTGGAATCGTAACGTGGATTTCCTTGGCCCCGGTTCCAGAGGTGCGTGCAAAGGAGTGGACGGAAAGGTTATGGCCAGCTTGGCCAGCTTGCTCACGCCAGCATTAGCCAACCGCCTGTTTTCACGGCTCGCTGCACCACGGTGGTCGAGGCTGGTGTCTTCCCTGGCCCCTGTGTTGCGATCCAGCCAGCGTTTCTGCTGAGGGGAAACACCCACTGCCAGGCAGCTGCCAGATTCCCCCTGGTGCAACCGCCATCTCTAATAGATTGCTGCCGGAGAATCCAGCCATCTGGCTCTGGGGCGCAATGTGAGCCGATCCTTCCCGCCCTTGCCGTCCCGAACACAAACAGTTCACGACGCTTCGAAGTCAAGATCTTTCACCCGTTTAATCTCAGCCCGCTCCATCAGGGGCCGAAGGGCCACTGCCATACAAAACAGACCCACACCAATATGCCGGGCACCCCTTCTAAGCGCTGACGCACGCTTTCACTCCCCCTCGTGAGCACCTGGATGCCAGCTTCAGCATTTCCGCGTGCAGGCGGCCTCCCTACGCTGCGGAGGGTTGTCGGCTCCGCTGTGGCCCTTGACCCTTTGCCTTTGCCTGGACGGTCCCAGGCCCGGCCGAGGTGGGAGAGCCTGCAGTCATACAAGCGCTCCGCTGGAAGGCGGCGCGGTTTGCTTGCGCTCGATTTTCAACGAAAAACATCCATCGGCCCCCGTTCCGCAGGTGGTGCGGCGATCCGCGCCATCCCGGCCGATCACTTACGCCAATTCTACCCGAATACGACGGCCTTGCCGTGAAGCGGTGCTGGCCAACCTGCGGATTGCCGGCCCCTCACCCTGGGCCACCATCGGCCTGTTCAACGGCCGTCGATGCGGCGATCCATGCTCTCTTTCATGCCTTCGGAGGCTGCGGGCAACGTTTCTGCTCACCACCAGCCCCCACCTTCGGCTACTACAGCCCCTGCGCCCAAGGCAGGGCATGGCGATCGAGGCGAATCCGTACCTGGGAGCGGATTTCAGCTTCCCCCTGGGGGCGATCCGCACCGCCCTGTTTCAAGCGGGCCCAGGCCCGCGCCTGTTGCTGCTCTGCAATCCCAAACAACCCCACCCGGCACTCGCTGGCTCCGAGTTGAATCTTGGCAGCTCGGCTGCCTGCCGCACCGGCCACGGCTGGTGGTGGTGGGATTTGAGCTCTATTGAGGGCCTTGTTCCACCGGCGACAAGCGTGCTGCCCAGCGCCGGACTTCAGCGCCACAACCCAACCTTGCTGGTGCTGCGCTCCCTGGCCAAAAACGGCCGGCTTGGCCGGGTTGCGTATCGGGTTTGCGATCGGAAGCGAAGGCGGTGTGGAATTCGGCCTCAGCCGTGTCACGGGCCCCTACGGGACATTGCAACAGCTTGCGGTCACGGCCTCCCGGGCGGCTTTGGACGGATCAGGCCTTCACCGATGCCTACCGTGTGCCGAGGTTGTTGCGCTCCCGCCCATAGTTGGCTGGCTGGAGCCAGCTGCGGGGCGGGGCCGTGCGGTTACCACGCCGCCCGGTGGGCAACTACCTGCTGATCTGGCCCCCAGGCCGTCCGTGGGCAGGGCGGTGGCAGGCGAAAACTCGCGCGCGACAGGCATTTTCTGGTGCCGCTCCAATGCCGCGCAAGCCCCTGATCGATGGCTTCCTTGCGCGGTTCAGCAATCGGCCCACACAAGGGAAGCAAGATTGGAGCAATTTTCTGGACGGGCCTTTTTACCGCGAAAAATTGAGAAAACCTAGGTTTCTCTCGCTTGGAAAACAGGGCTTTTCGGTCAGCTGTTCATTTCCCACAAACAATTGAGGCTTATTCTGGGGACTGCGGCCCATTTCGTCAATTTCAAAAGCAGGAGAAAAAGTTAAAAGAACTGAACCAGGGAACAAGAAAAGTTTGGGGGGACCGCAATGGGGGTTGTTGTGAAAAAGGTTTTTCAAGGTTTCCAGGGCCCCCCGGCGGGGTTTTTTTTTCAAGGGGGGGGCCCTTTTATCTTCTCCTCGGTGGTGT
>Ga0163217_1012349_pt1 | contig 16973 bp, 16 predicted proteins | sample SynspAceP_FD_185933 | JGI IMG/M metagenome (GOLD analysis project Ga0163217, IMG submission 185933) | Saline lake microbial communities from Ace Lake in Antarctica - Synechococcus sp. Ace-P (PacBio error correction) | ecosystem: Environmental > Aquatic > Non-marine Saline and Alkaline > Saline ... | reverse complement strand
CAATCCGCATGTTAAAAAAAGACATTATACGGGGCGCCCACCAAGACCTGGATTGTTTACTAGGATCCATTAAGACCATATGGTCAATTCCCTAAAAATATCAACCGCCCCAATCCCGATCTTTTCATTTGTTTGAGCCTTTTCTTACTGCGTTTAAAGTTAACTATTTTACTTTAATTGATGTACACCTGCCAGTGGGTGCAGCATCCTAAAATTTATTTAGAAAGGGGTATTCCTTTACTCTATTTCTTTTTTGTCTTTTCTTAGCGAAGCTATGGGCCTTACAAAGTTTGCGCCATAAAATAAAAAAACTAAACGTCGGCGAATCCTAAAAAAATCTAAATTCAGTTCGATACTTTTGCTTTTTTAAAACCTTAAAAAAAAACTTTCGCGTTGTTCTACGCATTATAGCTGCAAATACAAAACAAACTTCATGGGGTTGGCCTTTTTAGCAGCGTTTATTTTATGTAATTTTTCAAAAGTCGGAATTAAAGGAATTGCTATTATCATTGTAACACTTTATGGCACCTACTTCGGAGGCTAAGAATTCTACCGGTTTAATTGTCCTTATTTTAATTGTTCGGCGAATTTTTTTGCTCAGTAATATATTACAACCGACACGCCCAAATGGAATTAATTATTAGGTGTTTACCATGGATGATTTTTTGGGGTTTTAATCCCGGTGTTTTTATAGGGAAAAGACTTGGATGAAGAAACCTTTTAAATACGGAATGTCTTTTATTATTCTTGGGAGCGTTATTATGATGTATTGGTGGGAATCAACGTAGCCTTCTAAAAACGTTCCAACGCATTTGGGCTTTTGCTGGTTCTATAGGTATCTAGCTGGGGATTACACCATGATTTGGAAACGCTTGCTGGCGCATTTTCCAACATTTTTTTCTTAGCGATGCGATTACCAAAAATGAATTTATTGGTACAGCGCAGGCTTGGTTATTTTTTATTGTCAAGTTTTTAAACTGCCGTTTCCATGTTTCGTTTGGCCACACGATTACTCCAGAAACCTTTACTTCACTTTAAATCTAAAATTAGTTTCCTTGCCATTGTTAGTGTGACTTATTTGTGGGTGTGGCGCCTTGGTGAAAAAAATTAAAAGATAGCTTTTACCGGAAAATGATTCTTGTTTTAACTGCTTTAGGCGGCCTGTTGATTTTACTACAGTAATACACACTGCTCCCTTGCGAAAGGCCACTATAAAACCTCGCTGATTTAAAAACGCGAACTATCCAAATCCCAAGTAGGGGCAAGACCAAAATACACAAAAAGGGTTAGTAAAATTATAGATATTATATTCATTTCCAAAATCCTGCTTTTATTCATATCGGCAATTTTAAATAGCCAGACCAAATACTACCGCGTTTGGCGGCGTTTGCCTACAAGGAAGCTTAAAAAGCACAAGATGCTTTGGCAACAGTAGTGGGCTACCATTAATATAAAAACGGATTTTACATGAGGGGTTTAATGTATAGGAGCTAAAATAAGGCATCAACATCGCGGTAGTCGCTAAATTTGAGGTTACTTCTGTTAAAAAAATTTACTGCAGCTATTATTTATTAAAATTAATAAGAAAAAAGATAATCCCCTTCTAATAGGTCCCATTTGATTGCCGAGCCAAACCGCTAAACCTGTTGTTCAAAACCCCCATGTTGCTAAGCGCCATGCCACCACGAATAAAAGAATAATCCCCAAGGAATTTTTATGGCATCTGACCAAATAATTAAAGGTTTGTTTTTCTTACTCAGGGCAAAACAAAGGAGGACCACTGCTGGCCGTAATAGCAATTGACAGTATCGTCAATGCCTGGAATTAATTTTTGAATAATAAAAGATCTGGTTATCCAACATAAGGCGGTCAATTATAAAAAACTTTAAAAAAAACGATTTTTTTCTTCCTTTTTTTTAAGGGTCCTAGTTCCAGTAAAAAGACGTTTTATTTCTTGTTTTCTCCCAGGAAAGTTCGGTTTGCTTATAAAAGTGTAGGCCAACTCGCTCAGTTAATACAACCAAGCAATACCCAGTAAACACAATAGATATAGGGTATCCAAATTTTATCCCACTGCGATAAAATGTAAGTTTCTATGCCATAGGTTTTGTTGAACAAAGCCGGCAAAAACAGTTGGGTGGTGTTGCCAATTAAGGTGGCAATACCTCCTATAGATGCGGCATAGGCGATACTTAACATTAATGTCTTTCCAAAAATGGAATTTTCATATAGATTCATCGGTGGTAGGGTTGTCTTGAGTGTTGATACTATAGACATTCCCCACCATGGCGTAACAATCATTACAGCGCCGTTGCTTGTTATTGAAATCCAACATCGATAAAAAAGCTTGTTTAAGGACCATAAAACCTAAAATAATACGGATAAAATATTTAGGTTCCTATAAGGTTGATGATATTGAGGGTCTTATTCTTTTATGCAAAGTTCCATTTTCTCAATGGCGATGGCTAAAATAAAACCTCCTAAGTAATTAAAAAAACATATTTATCGCCAAAAGCAAAGCTGTGGTTTCGCTAAATGAGAATTCCGTGCAGGGAAAAGTATAATAGGCAATAGGGAAGTACGGCTATGGGAACAGCTTCCGATATCACCCAAATTTAGCCAATCCACTGTAGGGTCGATTACCTACCATGATAAAAGCCGTTACTCGGACATTCCTTCACAGGTTGGCTGAAGAATCAAAAACACTATTAAAAACTAAAGGACGCAGGAGTAAGAAAAATAACTTTTTGCTCAAATTCATTGGGATTAGCTATTTATAAAAATAACAATTAAAGCTAAGATAGGTAAGATCTCATATACATCAACTTTAACATTATCTTATGGCCTCTCTAGATCCCAATTTTTAGCGAGTGATCAATTATAGCGCCGTTAAAATATGATTCAGCTTTTTTAAGCTTTAGGGCTTGTGCATACATTTTACTCATTACGATATTTAAATCCTGGGATGATCTTTTTTTCAAATTATTCTTAGGGTGATTAAAAAAAAGTTATTCACTAGCTTTACGCTTAAAAATCGAATCTTTACTTGTGCGCCATTTTAGGGTTATATGTCTGCAATCCTTTTCTTTGATGTCGATAATCCTTCTTCGTGCATTGCATTTAACCAAGGTAGTACAAATTGTTGTTTGCATTAAAACTTTCTGGAAGGTCCGTCGTACAGCACCGTCCGCTTTATCAATTAAATGTACAATCTCATGAATACCTACGTTCTTTTACTCATGCTGTTGACTAAACCCCGTTACGGTAAGGGCAGGGGCAGTGAAAGTTATCATCAAGCGATTCGATTGGTGCCCGAACCTACTTTCCCTAAAATATTTCTTTTTTCACCTTCAAATTGATGTTCCTCATTAAAGGCATCTTTGTAAAGTAATACTTCATTTTGATGTTTTGATTAACGTAGTTCCAGGGAAACAAGAGTGGAAATAAACGCACTTGATGCTACCAATAATCGAATCTGTATCGTCAATTTCTACTTTTACGCCTTGTAATTTGCTTACCGTATTAACAAAAATACAAGATTTCTTGCTCAAAAATCTGAGCTTTTCTGGAGGCGGATAAAAGCCGGTATAAAAAATAGACCTTATCGTTAAAAATAGTTACTCCAACGCTTGATTCAAAAAGACTTTTGTTTTTTTGTCGCGTTTTTGCCAAACCAAATATTCCAAAGTAAAATAAACACAATTAAAAAGGCAAAGCCCAAAGAATCCAACATGTACATAGTTATAAAAATTAAGTTTTAAAATAGTTGTTCTGTTATGGATGTTGAGAAAAACAAAAATTATTAGGTTAGCGAAAATTCAAAGTGTCACGTGTCAAACTTCAAAAAAATTTTTCAGACAACGAACAACAACTCTTTTCTCTTTTTTCTCTATTCTTTTTTCTCTTTTTACCCAACAGCTATTTTATCACGCTGTATTTCATCATTTAAATAGATACCAACGAGCGTCCATCTGGTTTGGTGTGATGCCCCCTATTCCGCGCCCATTATCGCATTCCAAAAATATTTCGTAATACAATATTAAATCTTTAAAATCTTCACGGGCATATGTTTCTTTTGTGTAAACGCATGCACAGTTTCTATCTCCATGTTCATCCTTCTCCAAAAAATGAGCAATCATTCTTTTGCTAATCTCAATACTAATTTCTTGAAGTGTTTAGTCGGTTTTTTAACTGCCTGTAGGGTATTTCAAATTTTAATCGGATCCCCCGCATAGGAATGATATCTTTTAGGCTTGAATAAATAAGTAATCATAGGAAACCAAACTGGTCCACGCCAATTTAGAAATGCCCCAAATAGCGGTGTTGTTGCATTCATTAAAAGGCTCGTAATTTATTGCTAAATGTTATTTCGCCATTTATTCCTATAATAATAGGGTCCCTTTCATGCCGTTTTTGACAGTTGGAACCGAAATACCAAAACGGACTTAAAAAATTCTTTCTCGTCTAAAAGCACATTCACTAAATTTTTCATCCTGTCTTCGCAACTAAAGATAGCCTAAAGGCAAAATCATTTGCCGTCTGCAAACTCTTTTGTTACCACAGGGTATTTTAAAAACGTTTCATTCTTATGGTTTTTTAAACCACTGGAACCGCTTGTTTAAACTTCGGAAGTTTTTTTCTTAGGGTTTTCTTTTTTTTGATGCAAAGCACGGCCGCAATAGATTACATTACCCGCGAAGAGGCACTTTTATAGACGTAGAATTACCATTGGGTAGTAATAATTTATCATAAAAGAAGTTTTCTGTTCATCCCAAATTCCTTTGTTTTCGATACTCATTTTATTTAAAGCTTCGCAATAAAAATAAAATGACCCAAAATATTTAATGCCATATCATTCATAAGATCATCCTTCTAAAGCCAACTCGATACTTTATTTTCGGAGCATATTTTAAACAATACAATGCCATCCAAGGCAGTTGCCATCCACTGTTTCTTAGAGTTGCCTTCCTCCAGGAAACGCCATTGGCTTCATTTCAAAAAACCCCGAATATTATTCTAAAGCCTAAAAGATCCACTTCCTTAAAAAAACATTATTTGACTACCGTCAATACGATTTACCCACCAGGTAAAATTTTTAAGGCCAGTTTATTAAACATTCGTTTTAAAAAACTGACGATCTGCTTTTCCTGTTTTTCTTTTTTTTTTTTCCTTTTCTTTTTTTCAATTTTGTAAATTCTTAGCGGTTGCCCAGCTTGAACAGGTGGGTTAAAACTCGCTAAAATTCCATTCATATGCCGGAATTGGCCGTTTGGCAGCCATATACCATTCTCTGGTAAACAACAACATTGTTGTTTGGCCATAAAGCGGATCAAATTAATGCCTATGGTCACACAATGGAAGCAGAATCCCCATGCTGCCATACCATGGGTATTCGCCAGCATCAGGCATAGCATAATATCATGATTTCTTAAGGTTTTCCAAGTATTATTTCTGCCACTTAAGCGTTCCTGAAGGCAGGATAGACGCTTTTGGATCCGCCATCAAGCAACGTTCCACATTCGTAATTATAATACTTTTTTGACCACAATAAGCCAGCAAAAAGCTTGTTTTTTGAATTTCTTGCTGTCCCTTGTCTTTTAGTTTTGTGTCATAAAAAATAGGCACATTCTTCCTGCCTTTTTGCTTAAAAATACCATCAAAAATCATCATTTAAACGGATTTTAATGGCATTTACTAGCCTTAGTTTACCAACCTCTGTGGCACCGCAGCAATATTTAATTGATAAAGGGGTGCAATTTGTCCCTTTTTCAACCGCAGTTGGCACGCTATAATTCGCCAGTTAGTTACTGCTTTATTGAAATAAATCTTTTTTATAGGGGGTTATTCAATTTTTAGCCATAAAAAAAACGGCTTCCACTATTGGTTTCATTTCTCCGTAAATAAAAGTTCGGAAGCTTCTTCCAAAATATAAGTTGTTACTCCCAACAAAGCAAATGCTTTAACACTACATAAGGTACGCCGTTCTGCTTTTTTCTCAATACTAGGCTTCTCAAGTCATTCCCGAAAACTCCAATAATTCCTAAACCCATTAAGGTGGGTAAACACATGAAATTCGGTGCCTTTTTTGCCTTTATTGCTAATGCTAATTTTGATTAAAATATCTTTCATTATCAGCCTTGCCTGTAATTCGGTAACACATCAAAATAAGCCTTGTCGTCAAAATACCCGTAATCTAATAACTCGTATTTTCGAGCTCGTTTCTATTTTCTTTTGGCGTTCTTCAACCAGTTTCTCATAGGGGAAAATTCTTGTTGCGGGATACTTATACAAATGTTTATAATAGGAATGCGGAAGGCGTATTTTCTAAGTAGTAATACAAACTCTTTAACATCTTCCCCATGGTTTTCCCTTGGGACCTTGTAAGACCAAAAATACGCTCCTTTAATATCCTGTCCTTTACCATTCCATAAGGAAAACCACCAAAACAAATATTACTGTATCGCGTCCGCATATGCCGCCAAACCCGTCTTTCTCCCCAACATTATACTCTACTTCTAGCGTGTTCATGAGGAAAATTTAATTTTCCAGGCATTCACCATTAGCGCTATTAATCTTCCACGAACCGTTCCCACTGCCGTTCGCTTAAATAGGGACCCCATTTAACCAATCTTTTTTTCTTTAACTATAATTCGCCCTCTATACGCTGGTCTTCTGCCTGTGTTTTTATTCATTATAAAAAATGATTCTGGAAACTGGCTCATAAAAAGGTTGACCCTCTTTACCCACTTAAGTTAATGATCAAAAAAGCTGCGCTTTTGTGATCTTTCAAACAGATTTTCATTTAGAGCAGCGCAAAAATAACACTCAACGAGGCCTAAAGAGTCTTTATTCGCTTTTACTTTTTTCTGCTTACATCACATTTTACCTAAAAGAAATTAAAAATAAAAAAAAAAGCCTAAAAATTTATTTTCATTACGCTTAGCTAGTTTACACTAACCAAGTGCTTTTTTTTTGCGGGAGCTAATATTTCCCTTATCAAGAGAAAGTTTCAAGAGGGCCAACGTAGCGTTAAAAAAAAAATATAGTCGGTTTTGAAAAATAATCTGCGAAAAAACAATACGAATACTTTCTATTATTTTAACCATTAATTTACCTGAAAAACATATTTTATGTGTTGAAATTTATGCTAATTTTTACTTGTGAAAAATTTACTGAAAATAGTCGCGTATTCTTACGTTTTGGTGTTTATTTCCAACGGGAAACAACTCTAGCTAGCTTAAAATACCCAACTACACTATTCATGTTGAAATTAAGGGTTTAAACTGCGCAAGAGAGTGCCCTTTGGCATGCTCCAATTTTTTTAGTGAAATCAACAATTTAGAAAACGGTTTGTTTACTGAGTATACGATTATGTAAAACCGCTCCAGTTTAGCTTTTCTCAGGCTTTAGTGGACTTGTAAAAAATTTAACTTTATAAACCATTATTCCTTCAGAATTATTTTTACTTCAAAGCAAGTTCTCAGCGGTTGTTGCGTACAAAAAACTATCTTTCCTTTTCATTACTTTTCTTTTATAACATTAAATGTTTTTATTCTCTAAAGAAATAGCTCTGCTTGAGTATTCTTTTAAAGTTCCTGTTATTAAAACAGTTCACAACAACTACATGAATTATTGAGAAAAAAACAAACAATGGAATTAGGAGTTTTTAAGACATTTACGATGCTTTATGATTGTAATTATTAGTTATCCCGGTTACAGTTATAAATTAAATGCACAAATAGAAAAGAAAAACAAGGGTCTTCTTAAATTGAGAAAAACATTGGGCGGGCGAGGAGAAACGCCGATCACATTTAAGCATTACGATATACTTGGAAAATTTTGTTTTATTGGTTGGGATGTAAACTACTAAAACATCTTTACTTTTATAAAAAATAAACAGCACTTACCGACTTTTTTTTGAATTTATGTTGATTTAAAAACGATAAAAGCTTTTGCATCTTAATAAACAAAACTAAGCGCATTAAAACATGCCAAAGAAAGTTATGAGAATTTTAGACAAAATTGACCCTTATCATTTTTGTCGGTTTTCAAAACAATACGTTACAACAGATTGAATGTATGACGCTGACGAAAGCTAATTCAGCTTACTGGAGAATTGGAGCTTCGCAGAAAAAATGGGAAAAATTTAATTTGCCAGTATTTGGCGGGGACAAACAAAGTATTCGTTCCTTAAACAGGTCAGCAGCTGTTTCTGCCCTTCGGCAATGAAAAAAGCGAGTTAACTCGCTTTTATATCCCATAGTTCTAATAAGTACCTCCCCGAATCTTATAAGGTCGGGGATTTTTTGCTTTTTTTACCGTAGTAGACAGTGCTAATTTTATGGATAATTTTCTTTTAGAAAAATAGATTTTGAAATTTGTGATAGGTTTGTCTATAACGTAATACCGATTCCTACCAAAAGCACTAGTCACCAAAAATCATTTTGTAAAACTTGGTCGCTTCATTTTTAAAAAATAACCGGCTAATAGCGCTGTGGATAAAAAGCCTGTGCCAAAAGACTTAAAGACACTCCTTGTGGTTTCTCATATGTTTTATGGCATAGCTCAGTGAAAACCAAGCTAAAAGCTGACAAACAACAGGCTTGTATGTGTTAATACCACCAAGTTTTAAAGTATAACCATTTAAAAAGCCTCTTCCTGCCTGCAAAGTTTATAAAGCCTTAAAAAAATAGCCGACGAAAAAAGGCTGTATAACATAAAATTTAGGATTATTTACTTGGGCCAATTATCACGCTTAGAAATTAATAAATAAAAAAGCATAAATACCCCTGACAATAGGCCAAACGATAAAATGCACTGTTTTAAATGAAATGCTATTAAAAAATTTGGAAGCCAACAACTGTAATCATACCTAAAAGCGCTATTAAAGTGCCCATCCAAAATTAGAAGAAGGTTTTATTTTTTAAAAAACAAAAAATGTAAATAATTCCCACCCAAATTAGGCGATAAATTGTGTTTAAAGTGAGTGCTTGAGTGCTGTAGATTCTTCTATTGCGATGGTTCAAAATGCTACATCGCATTCAAATAATACTCCACTCAACAAGTGCTAAAAGTGTTAAGGAGTAAAACTTGGTAATTCCATTGTTTTTTCCAAAGTACGACAGGTAAAAGCAACAATAAAATGCTATGCGAACATTCGGTAAAAGGCTGAATTAAGCAGAGGTTATCCTTAATTTTACCAAAGAGGGAAAAAATTGGGAAAATTACATAAAATACCCACTGCTAAAGCCACTCTAGGTTTCTTCATTGCCTTGTTTTTAGTCTGAATAGTACAACTTAAATTAAAATCAGTTTAGTTAACTTGTGTATAAAATTAGTCTCTCAAAAAAAACAAAAAATCCCCTTCTAAAATAGAGAGGATCTTAAAGAGGCATCGAGCGGATTCGAACCGCTGTACAAGCTTTGCAGAGCTCTGCCTAGCACTCGGCCACCAATGCCTTTTTGGGATAGATGCAAATTTACCAAAAATTTATGAGTATTGTGTAAAATAAACTTACATAAAAAAGCCCTTTTCTTCTCTATTTAAAAAAGAGCGGGCTATCTTTGAGATTCGAGTGGACTCTGATCTATGGAAGTTCTTGCGGAACTTGTGTTCTATCCATTTCACCACAATGCCTTTTGCATCACAAGATGCTGTTTATTTTACTAAATAAAATTGAAACCAAAAAAAGGTTGTGATTTTCAACGAGTTAATGATAAAGTTTATCCGAAAACCATTTTAACGTCTCCGTTAATAGGGAGGGTTAATTTTGAACGCTAACTTCTGCTTTGGAAACTGAACTACAGGGACTTCAAAAATTCGGTCTAAGATACGTTTTGCCACATGCTCTAACAGCTTTGATTTTAATCGCCATTTCTTCTTTTACGATGTGATTGATCAGTACATATCTAACCGGTATTCCTCAGATCATCTTGTTATTGAGCTTAGTTAATCCGGCAACAAGCTCAACATTCAACCCTATTAGTCACTACCAATTATACTTTCTTCTCTTAAACACCCATTGATAGCGTTTACACTTTAATATTACTTAGCACTTAATTTTTCCCATACTTGTTTTTTTACAAAGCTAGTAAAACCCTAGTTTTAATTCTGGAAACTTTTTGGCTAAAGGGTGTTTAGTAGGTACATCTACAAATTACTTATTCCTTTGAATAAATCTACACCTAAGGTTTACCACATGGGTTCCAGTACTATAATTACCTTATTTTCATTTAATTGAATTTTGGTAGGAATAGCCCAAAAATATAATTATTCTTTTTTGACACCGAAAAGAGGTGTTCAAAAAGTTTAGAGTCCAGGCTGCTCAATTTAAAACTCGAATTAACTTAGTCCTAAATAGTAGTAATCTTTCAAAATCATAAACTAATTTCAAAATTAAAAATCTGTTTTCAGATCTATTGTCACTTTCCAAACATTTTAAAAAAGCAGAGAGGGTTCTATTTCTAAACGCTGTTTTACTTTTTATACCGATTAGCCTGTACCAAATAATAGTTTCTTAATCTGTTTGGTTCAAAAGTTACATGAAACTAGTAAGGATCTTTGTTCAAGTATATTTGAAAACGCTTAAGGCTAAAATAAAAATTAGCTTTTCGATACAAACAAACCAACATCTAAATTGTGGATTTGTTGTTTGAACGGTCATCGGGTTTACGCTTGGACTCCACCTGAATCAATTTAAACTCTTGAATGTCGATTCTAAATTGATTAAAAATTATAGACAAACCAAAAAGATAAAAATTCATCATCGTAAACGGTCTAAAGTTAAATGATGTGCCAAAGATCAAAGTCTTGCTTCCTTGCTGTTTTGTATATCCGTTTCTATCGTTTGTATAAAAAAACACCTTTACTCCTGATCTATTTCCCTAAACTCATATCAGCAGCCAAAGATTGGTGTCAGGGGCATCTTTAATACCCTACCCACTGCGGTTAAAACCATTTACCACGTATTTTAAACATGATCACCAATACCCGCCGTAGGTTAGGCGATAAACACAAATGGGTTATCTGGCCAAGTATTGGGACAGTTGGGCGAGAGTTAAGCTCTTGAGCTTTACTTATGAAAGTAAAACAAAAGAAATACTCTGTTATTATTATTTTCTTTTCATTTATTACTGTAGGTTAAATTTCATTATCTATATAAGGTAAAATGGCCGGACCAAATTCTCTCTCAATCATTTTTCACCTTGTAGCTTGATTTTCAATTACCAGGTAATCTCCTGTAGGAAGGATTATTCCACTGTTTTGTCGTAAATTACCTTCAACCATCCCTAAGATCATTTTGACCCATGCGTATATCTCTCTTCCATAACGGTCAAAAAATTACGGTTATTATATTTCGGGAAGCCTTCTAAGTTTCTAGGCTTTCCAAATAATTCATTTGTTACCATCTGCCGTCAGGGGAAAGAAATTAGGGATTTCTATTATCGATAAATTCCATTTCTATCGTGGCAATAGCCCTTCACAACCATTACCATCGACCACTCTAAACAGTATATTTGCATACGATTAATAAAGTTAGGTATTATTCATCCCCCATTATCAAACGCATTCAAAATAGAAGGTATAATTTACCATTCTCCACCCAACTAGCAACAGCCGTTATCTCGTGATGTTATTTGTTCTCTAAGGTTAAAACCAAAGGATCAAATCTTCTATAGTGAAATGTATAATCTCCACACAACCATTTAACGAGATAATTAAGTAGATCCCCTGCAGGGAATATTTGTGAAGCTAGGGCTCTAAAACGAAACATCTGCGAATTCACATCATCTAACTGATATAATACAGATTCCTGCTTACTGATGGGTCATCCAATGTTACCATTCAAATAAAATTTATCAGGCCACAGTACCCGTACATTCATAACATTGGTGCTACTGTTGCTTTAATATTTACACCTGGATTAATAATTGACTGACACTGTTTTCACAACCTAAAGCATCTAATACATAAACAGTATGTGTGCCGATGGTAAAATCGGTATACGATAATAAGTCAGCTACATTAACTAAGTTATTGTCTATCGCGTTACTATAGGGCGAGCAACGCCTCCAGTGATCAACAAGGTCAATAGCACATCGCTATCTCCCAAACAAGTTCACCCGTTGCAGGTAGCATCAATAGCTATCCTCGGTAGACTCAGCTATCGTATATTCTGTTTGTACAAAAAACAACCGTTGGCATCTTGAGCAATGACAGTATTAGGTAAACCTGCGCCGCTAAATTTATCCAAAACTGATTGATATCATCAAATTGAGCCAAGTTTGAGAAATTGCATATTGTAATTTCCAAGATCCACCTGATAAGGATACATTGATATACCCCCTGTTTTCACCAAAACAAATCATGGCCGAATAATCACCGTCTTATACACTAAAGGCCGCTGGCTCTGCTAACAGTACATATCTCTATAAATATGCTTCACAATCGCCACTAGTACTTTTACATAATGCAGATCACCAGCTATTAAATTTGTCTAAATACTCCATTAGACTTGGTCCTTGAAGTGGCGTTCGTGCTCGTTGCGGGCTGATTCTAACAATTCATACTGATAATTGCCTAAAACCGCCACTTCCTCTAGCTATTAAAAATAGCCGAAATTGTCACGCTACAATTTACCGGGAAGCTTGCAGAAAGCATCAATAGTATAACTATGGGTTCTACGGTATCCGCTGTAATTTCGTTCGAAAAATTAGACGACAATTGAACGCATCTTGAACATTAATTAGGCGATAGGTTCCAGCCCCCGCATTACCGAAGGCAAACTATTAAACCACATGCTGATTACCGCTATTAAACGGCATTAAAGCTTACCCATTCAGTTACTATAGCTTGAAGGTGCTGTTCCACCATTGGCGCTTCAACAAACATTCTACAAATCCATCCACACAGCTCTATAGGGCTTGCGTCATCGTGGTTTAATGATTCCTCCTACAGGGATCTGAACATCTATTGCTATAGGTGTTCTCTGTACTACAGCGAACCGCATACGACTTTTACACTATACATATAACCGACCTGACGAATAAGCCTGTGGAAACTTATTCAGCACTCTTGAAGCTACCGACAGTAGAGGTAAATAATTACCGTACCCGTAAACATCGTTAGTGGTGTTTAATCGGTACTGTAACCAGTACCTAAACCACTGAAATTACGTGGCTCTCAGTTACTATGCCTGATCATCGCCATAAAACAATCTAAAACTATGTCCGCTGAAATAGCGAGCAACACAATTGGGATCGGGCTTGCACTAAAGTTATTGTATCACTGTAAATTTAAAACGATACCAAAACTTATCCGGGACATATACACTTACCGATAAAGTTCTCCATAAGCCTTGATAATCCGGTAAAAATATACGCATCAACCCCCTGCTTGTGTAAAGCTTTTGCGTCGCTGAGCTAATTGTAATCGATTACGAACCTTTTTCCACCTGAAGGATCCACTAACAATGCTACCTCTGGGTATTGTCAAAGTAACGTTTTGATTGTTCACTTATTGCTGCCGGGTTAATAGGGAATTTCAGGGCGTAAGGAATGTTACAGCATTAGAAGTAATCACTACAGAATGTTACTTGACGCATCCGGTTCTATAATTTGAACCATTAATAACTTACCCCCAGAGTAATCCAATTGGATCCCTAGTCTTAAAACAACTAGGGTGTTGACGTATTCCCTGCGATTAAATGCAACAGACCTCGGAACAGACCGTTCCCGTTTTGCTCTAAATTACTTGATACGTATACCCCCCTGAATAATCGCCAATACTTACCGTTATAAAAAACTTCTCCGTTTATTTTACTATCAATTTAAGCAGGTTTTCATCGGTAGCTGTTCCACTGCAAGTTACTTCAATCACTTTAGGAATCTGGAAAACTACGTGCGTTGTGGTTAAACCTACAACCGTATCTAAATTGGTAATTTGTAATTACATAAAATTACCAATAACCTAAGCCAGTTACAAAGTCTTTCTGAGGTACTCGACTAGAATTTATTGTTTTGGTCGTAAACTGTTTTTCCTGTTACCACATACGATAAGTTTTGGCGTGGCACTTGCAGGTGATCGTCACTCCCCAAACAGTAATTTCTTCATTCATTACCATTACAAGATCACAGGATCAACAAGAATAACAGTTTCGGCGCACTTATGCCTACAATGAGCTATGCTACTGTTGTAGAAGCTGAACAGCCCCATATCATCGTAAAACAGTTTAATCGTATTAATTTACCACTACTACATTGTTTTCTGTATATATTTGAATTTGCATACCATCTCATGTACTGGAGTACCTGGCGTTTGCATCATTAACAAACACCATAGCGCACACTAGGTACTAGAGCCACCGTTGCTAATCCCGTAAGTCCAATGGTAGCATAGTTTCGTTGCATTTTCCTGACCGTACAATCAAACTCAGGGGGACACTACAGGGTGTCGAAATGGCTTTACTGCCGCGGCAGGTTTTGACTAATCGGTTCGTACAAACTGTCGTTGCCACAGGTTATTGCTTCCCGTTACGGTTAAATGTATTAACCAGCTTCCTACTGTGTTTGCTAAGCCTTTTGTAAATTCAGCACTTGCAGCAATTCACTACTTGTAGGATTTATTACGCATGGCTGTATCCATCCCTATCGGTAATTTGGAATACATTAAGGATCAATACCATTGTCTAAAACATTCTTTACCGAAATAGTACCGTCAGCTGCATTTAAAAAACAGGTAACATTGGTTAACGGCTCAATAGTTGGTGTTGGTGGTTGTACGCCGCTGCTAAATTTTGTCTAATGATTTTCAGTACAATTGCCATCGGTAATGGTAAACGTATATTCCCCTACTTGTGTTTAAGCCTGTAAAGAATTCCGTCTGTATTTGCGTTAGTTAACTCCAAATGGGATCTGTTCCTGAATATGCATAAAGCTACCGAACCACCCTTTTGGAGGAAATGGTTATTTTGTCCACCTGGATTCAAGGGTACAGTCTATCGGTTTCACTATAGTGCTTATATGGCCACTTAATTCATTATATAAGGTCTATCGCCATTGCTTTGTCTGGAGTTAGCACAGGCCCCATTGATCACTGACAAGGTACTGATATTGAACCAGCACTAATTGTTGCTTTAAATATAGCTGCTAGTTGTAGAGCTTCAGTTTACATTAAAACAGCGCCATCCCAACGTTGTATTGGTGTGGTAGCTGTAGTTACTTCCTTGACCCCCGGCTTGATTAATTACCTTGTAGCTCGCCTTCAAAATTAGCACAGTTTCATGTTTAATTGAAGATCGGCGTTAATTCGCAGTTGGAACAAGCTAAGGGGATGTCCGCCAATTGTAAAGGACAACCGCGGACTATCTATTACCCATATTTCATAGGTGCCTGCAGCTAAGTTTTCAAATCTAGGAGGAAGCCTTACATAGTTTGCAGGATTAGTTAAATCAGGAATTGGCTGTTTGGCTTACGTAATTACGCATTTAGCCTTCCCCCAGCCGCCCGTAACAATTTGGGTAATTTCGATAACTCCGGTCAGTTACCCGGAAACAACACAGTAGAGTACGACCGTGGTTGGTATTCCTGCTTGCTAATAAAGCGCTTTGGTTCTGTAAATACTGAAGGCTTTCTGTTGTCACAAGTGGGCAGCGTCTTGCGTGAACGTGTACATAATAACCACCAGCCAAATAAAGCAGTGGCTTACTAAGTTGGTATTCATTTCTACTTGTACTGAAGTATCATCTCCATAATTTGTTGGGGTACCAAATTATCATTAAAAATTTTCCCATTGAATACGTTCCTGCTATAGCTTGCATCAGTTACTGTAATGTCGCTGTTCCTGGGGCAGGTTCCACACACAATCAACATCTGTATGTTAACCGGGTGTTGCAACGGTAAAGGTGATTAGGGTTATTACTTAGATCGGTAAAAAACAAACCACACTGTTGTGTTCCTACTTTCCTTCCAACATTCAAAGTATGGTTACTCCCTTCCGCTACAATTCATTACGACATTAGAAGCTCCAAAAAGCATGGTGAAGCATCTAAATTCATAATTCTCGCGCTTCCAAACAGCAGGGAGTACCCTTTGAATCCGTTAAAAAGAAAACAAAGGCGGACATTCGATCGGTGCATACTCTCCTCCTCCATGCATTGTGTACAGAAATGCCCTCTTAAATAGCAATCAGGCTGTTGGCGTTAGTAATTTCATCGAAAGCAGCTATTCGTTGCTGTTGTAGAACCTAAACAAACCTTTGATTTCATCATTACAATTTTTAATAGTGTAAGATCCCACCGTTTCTGTTTGGTTTTCAATATACGTATGCATTAGTTCCGATTGTTCAAACAATATTCATCTGCGGTTGTTTACCGTTAACCTTGGATTATATTTAAAACTCGTAAATTGTTATTAAGTTCCAAGAACCACCAGAAATACTGAATGGGTTTTACCGTTTATAGTGGCATTGTTATCCGCTATGGTGCTTTGGAGTACATTTCCAAAGGTACCCAATTATCCACCAATGGATCTTATAGTTACTGCAAATTAGCATTAGGCTCTGCAATAGCCAATAGCAACATCCAAAATGAACAAGCATTTCGTTTCCAAATAACCCCTTACGATATAATTAATCAAGGATGCTTAAGTCTGAAAATAGAGGTTTTTAGCTGTTTTTTGCAGCATTCAAACGTTAAAATCAGCCGCAAAGCCACTTAAAGGGATTCCCAGCCGTTGGCAACGTAATTCAATAAGTTAATGGGTTTCAATTACCATTATTTGGTTTTGATTCTAAAGGTAATGCGTACCCATCAATCAGCTTCCGTTTACACCGCTTAACTCCGTATGGAAATTTTCAAGCAAATTAACAGGTTCATTTTATAAAAGCTGCCGGGAACCATTTACAGTTTAAAAACGTTTTTTCTGTTTTAACAAAGGGGCGGCACTTAATTAAGCTGTAAGGGGGCTGTATCATA
>Ga0163217_1099564_pt1 | contig 16976 bp, 23 predicted proteins | sample SynspAceP_FD_185933 | JGI IMG/M metagenome (GOLD analysis project Ga0163217, IMG submission 185933) | Saline lake microbial communities from Ace Lake in Antarctica - Synechococcus sp. Ace-P (PacBio error correction) | ecosystem: Environmental > Aquatic > Non-marine Saline and Alkaline > Saline ... | reverse complement strand
CGGTGATGGGCCATTCGTCGGGTCAGGGCCCAGCAGGGGCCGTCTGGGCGGTGGCTCCACGATCACCTTTAGCTCGAACCCCTCGCGTGCTGAAGTTGCGGGCGATCGTCCCGTGGACGGGTTGCGGGCTGGGCAGGTGACGGTCTGCTGCAGCTGGGCAGCAGCGCAGGCTGCTCCGAACCAGTGCCGCCAGTTGGCATGGAGCAGCCTTTGTCGCGCCCATCGCGACTCTCCCGCCGCTCGCAGCAGGGCAGAACGGATGGAGACGGCCTACCCATCTCTCAAGCCAGGCCATGCTGGCGCTGGTTGACCTGCCTGCATCTATCAGGAGTCCATTTAGGATGGGTCTCCAGCAACAGCGTTCGGTGGGTGTCAGGTCGTTTCTTTTTGTCGCCCTAATCCCTTTTTTACAGTGAAAGTCCTGTCAGTGATTGAACCTTGACGTGAGGCTCGATCTCTTGCTCAGTCAGGTGGTTCTTCAACGAGGGATTGTACTTCACTCGATTTTCGAGGCAGATTTGAGCTGGGCCCCGGCATCCTTCGGATCAGCACTCTTAAGGTGTGGGCTCGAGGTGAAGGAGGGCCCTATGCATCCGTGATGAGACGCACAACAAGAGCAGCAACGAATTCAGGCGCCATTGCCACGTCTCTACTGGAGTTGAGCGCGCAGGACTCCAGGTCCCTTCAATCAATTCAGGGGATAGCATTAGTGACTCAGACAGCAAGGGAAGCAATACCAGTACGCTCGCAGCATAACAATCAGCAAATCGTGGTATGGTCCAAGAAGTTCTGGACAGTGAAGAATGCATTTCGCAGCAGACTATAGACATCGTAAAGGCAGACTGCTCCGGCGGTTTAAAGAGCACGCAAAAGATCACCTCTCGATGTATAATTGCCTTTGCAGAGCGTCCCGACTATAGGATAGGGGCTTTGAAAATGCTGGATTGGTGCCCATGGCACGAGTCAGCCAAAGAAGTGGCCGCCTCTGTCTATGCCTATGCACTATTATTGACCGCCTCGAAGAATTGCTTCAGCGTCGAGCGAATTGCTCACAAGAGTGGAGGCCAGATCCTGCCGAGCAATACTCCCTCATCGCGCCAGCTGCTAGGCGATTGAAAGATGTGCTGGGAGAAGCTGCTACAGTCAGGTTATCGAATGTCCTGGGGCGGGGCTTACAACGCCCTCGGCAACATTCATGGGCCGAGCAAAGCTCTACAGAAATGATTCGATCTCGTGGAAATTAAAGAGCTGGAGCAGGTGATCAGGTGATCGCGGGGCTCCCTTGCCTTGCCTATTCACAGCCTGATCCAGGGGAAGCCTCGCGGAGTTTTGTATTGTGAATGGCGTGGGTGTTTGATTGGTCTGGGAGAAGGGCGGCCAGCGGACCAGGCAGGCCTGACAGATCGTATCTACAACACAGAGAAGGAGTGCTCCGGATTGCTCTATATTTGTGTCTCGTCGCATGTGCGCCGTTTCAGGTCTGAGCGCTTTTTTTCGAAGCAGGGTTCCTCTTTCGTGACCATGCTGCCGAACTCTGTCTCCCAGGGAGATACAAACACCTGCCATCTTCACCTGTTTGCCTTCTTTTCACCTTCGTGTCTGGTTCAACTCGCTCCACTGGCCAACCACGGTCAAGGAGGACTTGGTCTCCGTTCCAATCCCGTTACGTTGGCGAATCTTGCCAATGTGGCTCCCCGGTGCCAGCCCGCATCCTCATTGTGGATGGTGCTCGATAAGTACGGCACCTCGAATCACCTATTCCCACCATTCATGGTATTTTTCAGCCATTCTTGCTTACTATTTGCAAGCGCCAGGATTTGCATCAACTGGTGATTGCCGGCTGTGCTCCCATTGTTGTGCGGCTTCGTGATCGGATCCGATGTGCTGATGTTTTCCGCGAAGGCATGGCGGGGAAGGATTAACGGCGGTGGGGGAATTGGCTCGCCTTTCGCCCTTACCAATCGTGATCTGCGGGCGCTTCGTTTGCGGCGGAGCTCAGATTCGTGATGTTAGCTGCTCAACTGGTCGCGGCGCCTTGCCTAATGGACTGATCGCTGCAGCACGGCATCTTCTATTTTTCACACATTGTTTCCGATACTCACCGGAAGGGTTTTCAAAAGCCCTAAAGCCGGCGGGTAGAGGGACCTCCATGCGCGACTCTGGGGCTGCTCGGCATGAACGTTTCCGTTTGCAGCCTTCTCAGCGTGCTGGCCTTGCGTTCAGAAGGTTAACTTCTCATGACATGTCTTTACCATCGCCCTGTTGCTGTGCTTGCCTTTTTTCCGTGGCCCAACCCTGGGCTCATCCGCACAATTGGATTCTCATTTCAAAGGGTACGAAAGTGTATCCAAGCGATCGTTATGAGTCAAGGCATGGCTTTTGGAGCTACCTTTGTAGGTGAATTTCGGCTCAAACTGGCTGTGGTGCGCATGTGCCCACCTTTTTGAAATACCTCTGTGCCGAAGGCGAACTGCCGGTATCTTGCCGCCTCCTTTGCGTTCGTCAACTGGTGCCCGGGGTGGTGACTCATTTCCGATCGTCTGGAGATCGCGCGCAAGACAATGGGCTCTTTGACCCGTGGCCGCGGTATCGGTTTACTTGGTGGATGAGATGATTAAACGGGAAATTTCGTGGGTAACGCCGGCATCCTGCTGCCCTGGTGTCACATGGGTTGCTCCTTCTGTGTACAGGGCTGGAGAAGATCAACCTAATGCCATTGTTCGTTGGTGAAGCGCCGGGTCAACAGCCAGATCGCCGGCATGGTCGGGGTTATGGAATGTGGGAGCCGTGGACCTATCTCACCATCTACAGCCTGCTGCCCTCTGGATCGGTGACGATCGGTATCCGTCTCCGCGGTAGATGCGGCATCCAACAGTGCTTTTCCAGGTTTGGGTGTTGGCCCGGGGGGGGGCGGTTGGTGGTGGCGCCTGCATGGTTTACTTCTTCCTCAAGGAACAAAGGTTCCTCGATTGATCTCCAACGAGGAGCAAGTGATACTGGCTGAGTGCCTGATGGTGGCCGAGCTGGGCGATTCCCGCCACAAAGCGAAGCTCTGCCGTTAACACCCAGTGCCCTACGCGGTGTGGTACTGTGGTCTCACCATGCTGCGCCAGCAGCCCCCCAAATTCAAGACGACCCGTCGCGCGGCTCGGACGGACCTGCCGATCTGGGGGGTGAAGGGGATCGCGGTTCATCACCAGCCTGGGGCAGGTCTGCATTCAAGGGGCCACAGGTTGGCGAAACGCATCGATCGATCCGCCTGCTGGAACCTCTCTTACCGCCCCACCTGGACTCAGGCCCTTCCAGCCGATCAGCTGGAGAAGGCGCTCGATCTCATCGCTGGCCAGCTTCACAACAGCCTCGCCAGGCAAGCGATCCGATCCATCGCCTTACGTCTCAGGGCAGTTTCACTACGGAAGGGACTATACGTTGCCCATAAGCTATCAATAGGAAGCAGCGGATCCAATATTTCGATGCATTCTCGGCTTGTGCATGAGCTCAGCGTTGCCCCCGTTATTGCCCGCAGGCCTTGCTCCGATGGCCCTCCCTGTGTTCGACGACCTTGATTCATTGCGATCTGGCCTTTCTTGATCAGGCACCAACACGCTGCGCTGTCTCCGGTGTGTTCCAGGCGGACTAGTTTAAACGTCGACAAGAAAAAAACCCCAGCAGACTCAGAATCTGTTGTGGTCGATCGCGAGCCAAGCCACCTCAGACGCCGCTGATCTTCATTTGGCAATTCAGCCCAGTCCGTACATGGCAACTCCTATGCCTTGCCCATCTTTGTGCCCGGGAACAATCGATCTACGAGTCATCGACGAGGCCACTATTGGCTTCCCGCCTTCGCCGCCTGCTGACAGGACGACGCCAACAAAGGTCTGCTGCCATCGGTGGCGTCAGCGAGGGACAACCTGCGGCGGTGGCCGAGCTCTGGGAGCGGCGGGCCCGACTCAGCCTCTGGTCGATGGGGGACAATCAAGGCGTGGAGGGCACGGCTACGGTGGCGGCCTGATCACCTGCATCTGCTCCACCGGCTCAGATCGGCCGGCCCGGGGCGGGACCCCTTCTCTATCTCACGGGCCAGCCCAATGCCATGGGTGCCGGAGGCTGGCCGTCTGGCCCACCTGCCTGCCGGCCGACCGGCAATGTGAATGATGCCGGGCACCGTGACGGGATGAGCGGTTGCCTGGGAACTCTGGCGCCGGCTCGATCGCCCCATGCCTCGATTGGCGATGTAGCAGCTGGAGGCCATGGAGCGCCGGACGAGGATTGATCAGTGGGGTGCCGCCACCAACCCTCTGGTGAGGATGCCCCACCTGGAACGGGTCAAGGCCTCCATGGCCCTGTTGCCCATTGATCGGCCTCAGTGAGGCTATGCCGGTTTACCGAAACCGCGCATTACCCCCACCTGCTCGTGCCGGCCGCCCAGTGGGCGAGAAAGCCACGACACGATGACCCAATTCAAGCGCGGGTACACCTTCTGGTCCGGCCCTTCCGCCGCCCCCCGGCAAGCCCGTCCGCTGGCAGATCTCCCGCTGTTGACGCGCTGGTTTACGAGCATCAGTTGCACCTAACCGCCGCAGCCGACGGTTCTATGCAGAGCCGGCCACTCTCGGCCGGCCGCCTTTTGCGACGTCCCGGCCTCAGCCACGAGCTCACTGGCCAGCCACGGCCGCAGCAAGCCCCGCTCCCAAGGCAGCGCACCAACGACCGAAGCGAAACGCCTCTACACGATCGCTCTTCCCAACCGCCAAACGGCCGCGCCCGTTATCTGCGCGATCCGCCGCTGGGCCTGGGCGAGATCTCGGAGGCTATCCCCTTGTACTCACTGTGGGGCGTTATCTGGGCCAGTGCACCCACGATGACCGCACGGCCAGGTTCCTCGGGCTGGTGGCCATGCATCCCGAGCCTCTGCTGGAGATGCCATCCGGTGGACGCTCCTTAGTCTCGGCTGGCGACGGCGCGCTTGGCCCGACTCAACCTCAAGACGCTCCCGCATCCCACCGGCCCGGCTGTCGATCAGCATCGATCACGCGCCGGCCACGGTGTTTCATGCCGATGCACTGGGGGTCAGCTTAGGGTTGGCCTGCGGAGCCACCGGCCTCATGCTGAGTGGCCGCCACGACTCTACCGGCCAGCCGGAGCTGAAGGCGGCGGCGGTTCGCGTCACGAGGCTGCGCGGCGTGATTCTGCCGATCGGCGCGGGGCCTAAACCATCCTCAGCAAGCTTTTCTGATCAACGTTTCTAATCAAGCAGTCGGATTGAGAATTCATTGCTTGCTTGGTCATCAGGTTGGGTCGCGTCGCCACCCGGGTGCCCGAGGTCCTTGATGTTCATGGGCTAATCGCCCAAGCCAACTCGCGGAATGGGCCCCAGATAGGTTGCGGTGTTCAGTGGCCAGGGTGGTGAGTTGACAAGCAAAGCGTTGCAGTTCCACCAGCCCGCCAGGCCGCAAGGGGATGAGCAGCCCAATTGCGCGCAAGACGAGGCGCAGCCGATCGGTAGCTGCTCGCTTGTTGCCAAGCTCTCGCGGTGCTGCATCCAGGGGCTCTTGGCGGGCCACTCGGCCATGGCGGCGGTGCGCCCGCTCAGCCACTGCCGCAGGGCAGGATCGCGTCAGGCCTGATACGCCCACTCAAACAGCGTAGCCGCTCGTTCGTGCTCAAGGCTCCCAGTGGCTGAGTTTGAGCTTACTGCCGGCGACGATCGAGCTTGCGCCGCACGGCCATCGGGCAGGCAGCGGACAGGGAGCGACGAAATCGCGACTCGAAGCCCAAGCAATGGTTGTGTTGTCATGCCGCCAGCTCCTGGCGAGCTTTTCGCCGCTACGGCAGCAGCAGGGCCCTGCCTGGTCAGGGGGCTTCGAGTCTGCTGCACCCTGATCGGCCAGCCAGAGGTAGGCCCCAATTCAGAAGCAGGCCTCGGCCAGGGGCCCTCCCGACCGCGCCGCAAGTCGGCACTCCTCCGCCCATTCTGCTCGCAGGTTCTCCAGGCCTGTTCATGGCTCTGATCCCATGGTCGCGGGGATGGAAGCAGGGTCGGGCGTCATCCACGCCTCGCGCACGAAGCGCGGTGATTGCGCCCGGGAGTGGGCAGGTCGGTGGAGCTCGCCCTTGACGGTGAGCAGGTCGGAGTCGCCTGCCATGGCGAGGCTCCGGCCCGGTTCTCGGTGGGGGTGACGAAGCCGCTCACCAGCAGGTAGCCTCCCCGTTGAATGAAGTCCAGAGAAGCGTCCAGGCTGGCCACCGCGGGACACGTTTGCCGATCACGCGTCCGCGCACCGGCAGCAGGCGATCCGGCGTGCGGCGAAGTGCGGGCTGTGAGCGTTGAGGGCAGGTTGTGCGTCTCCCAGCCTGGCCTGCACCGCCGAGCAGGCTGAGGTTCCCGCTATTACGATACCAGGCGCAAACAGTCTCGGCGATGTGATGCCGTACTTCACGGCATTCGGATCGCCGCCACTAGCACTGTGCGCACAACCGCTGGCGCGCGCCGCCAGCCATCAGCGCCAGCAGGGTAGCACGGGCGCTTTCGGGCTGCGGCCGTCGTAAGGCACCCCAAAACAGAGCCGGCTTCTTCCCCGGACGAAGCAACCCGGATGCGCAAGACCGGCGCCGGGGCGCGGATACTTGTCGAGCATCCGCGAGCTCAACCGGCGAAGCCGCGGATCCGAGGGCGATCAGAAGGCGCGAGCTGGCCTCCCCACCTCGCCGGCCAGCATCAGTTCCATCGCCTCACGGGCCTCGGCTGGGTCAGGCCCTTGTGTGTGCTCACCGCTGCACCTTGGCGACAAACCACGAAACGCAGGGCATCGGCGCCATCGCGCCGTCTGGCCTGTTTCAGAGGGCTCCGCCCCCCAGTCGGCCTTGACGTGGCAAGTGGCAACGAGTCGTGGTTGATGTCCCGTAAAACCGAGCTTGAATGATTGATCTTCAGACCTTCTCCTTGACCTACACCCTGACCTCAGCCCCTCACATTCAACCCGCTCATGAGGTCATTGGCTGTAGTGGTCTGAGGCACTGCCATTACATCGCGCGCAGATGTGCAGAGGCACCGGGAAGCTGGCTGGAAAACCCGCAGGGACAAACTGACTCAGGCTGTTTTCGCCCTTGGTTGCCTTGCGTGACCGGCACGGTGACCTGGTGGAGCCGACCTGGTACCCCGGAGCTGCTCACCTCAAGCACCGTTGCTGCGCCAGCTGTGTGCGCTCGTCTACGACTCTCTGGTTTCAGCCACTCGCCTTAGCTGACCTCATGAGGCGGTGATTGTGAGGGGCTGGGTCAGGGCGGTGAGGTCAAGGAGAAGGTCTGAAGATCAATCATTCCTAAGCTCGTTTTTACGGGACCTCACCACGACCTCTTGCCACTCCCGCAAGGCCGAACTCGGGGCGGGAGCCCTTCTGAACAGGCCAGACGGCGGCGATGGTGCCGATGCCCTGCGTTTTCGTGAGTTGCTCGCCAGGTGGCAGACGTGAGCCACCAGCAAGGGCCTGAGCCAGCCGGGCGTGAGCGATGGACCGATGCTGGCCGGCGAAGGTGGGGGGAGGCCAGCTCGCGCGCCTTCTGATCGCCCATCGGATCCGGCGGGCCTTCTCGTTGAGCTCGGCGCATGCTCGACAGTTACCGCGGCCCGCGGCCCGCAGTCCTGCGCAGTCCGGTGTTGCTCAGTCGCGGAAGAAGCCGCTCTGTTTTGGGGTCCCTACGACGGGCCGCAGCCGCACGGCGCCCCTGCTACCCGCTGGCCCTGATTGCTTGGCGGCCCCGGCAAGCGGTTAGTGCTGCACGGCGGCGATTCGTTGCGGTGAAGTAAGGGCATCCCCTCTCCGAGCGTTTGCGGCCCTGGGCGAATCGAATGGCCGGACGCTCAGCCTGCCGGTCCGGTGCAGGCCAGGCTGGAGGCGCACCAAGACCTGGCCCTCCACCCTACCAGCTCCCTCCTGCACTATCGCGCCGACCGATCGCCTGTGCCGGTGCGCGACCCGATCGGCAAACGCCCGCCCGGTGCCAGCTGGAGCTTCTCTGGACTCGCCCTCAAGAGGGCGAAGCACCTGCTGGTGAGCTCTTCGTCACCCCCCACGAGAACCGGACCTGGGAGGCCCTCGCCATGGCAGGCGAACCGACCTGCTCACCTCAAAAGGGGCTGGAAGGCTCCACCGACTGGCCCACATTCCGGCTCCACCCGCTCGGGTGGCGTAGATGCGTTGATGACCGAACTTCCCCTCGCTCCATCCCCTGCGACATGGGATCAGGCACCCTCCGCCCATGACAGGCCTTTGGGAGACCTCGTAGCTCATGGCGAGAGTGATTCACTTGCCGGCCTGTTCGGGGACGGGCCCCTGGCGAAGGCCTGCTCTGAATCTGGGGGCCTTAACTCTGGCTGGCCGATCAGTGCAGCAGCCTCGAAGCCGCCGGACCAGGCCAGCCTGCTGCTGGCCCGTAGCGGGCGAAAGCTTCGCCAGAGCTGCGCATGAAACACACAACATGCTGGCTTCGATGGCCGATTTCGTCGCCTCCCGCCGCTGCTGCGGCGAATGGCCGTGCGGCGCTAGCCTTACTGACGATCCTCCGGCGTCACGCTCAAAAATCCTCAGCCTCTGGCACGCCCCTGTAAGCATACGACGAGCGCTCAGCGTGTTGGGTGGGCCGATCGTCTCCTGCCGCGATCACCGCCCTTGCGGCAGTGCTGAGCGGCAGGCACACTCTCGCCGCATGCCGAAACTAGTGACGTGCCAAAGCGCCCTGGAGCCAGCACTGCTCGAGGTGCAACAAAGCGACAAGTCGTATTGCCTACGGATCGTTGCCGCCTCTCTTGCGCGCAATTGGGCGCTCACATTCCTTGGCTTGGCTGAGGACGGGATTTTGGGTGACCAGCAAACGTTCGCCTCTAGTCAAACTCAGCCCCTGGCCGCACGAACCCGCTACACCTACGCTGGTGCGATTCGCGTTATGTTCGGCTTGCCGATTAGCATCGACCTCAGGACTCGCCTGTGGACCCCATGGTAGGCTCGACGCTGATCTCCAGCCTGACCCTCGACAGTCAGCCCAATGATTCAATCCGTGCTTGCTGGATGCTAGACAACGTTGATCAGAAAGGCTGCTGAGGCTGGTTCATTAGGCCGGCTCGCGTCGAATTCGCAGCATCCCGCCGCTCGGCAGCCTCGATCCGGCGATACACGCCGCCGCTTCAGCTTCGGCTGGCGGCGTCGGCGGCCTATCCTGCATGAGCGCGTTGGCCTCGTCAGGCAACTCCTGCCTGACCCCAGCTGCTCGGCAAGAAAAACGTGGCGGCGCGGATGCTCGATCGCTATCGACAGCCGGCCGTGACATGCTGGGTCGTCCTGGGTCTCCCGTCAGCACGCGCCCCGCTCCGCCAAGGCCAGATCAAGTCAGACTCACGGATGCATCTCCAGCAAGGGTCGGGATGCATGGCACCGCCGAGGAACCTGGCCGTGCGGGTCATTCGTGTGCCCATGGCCCAGTACGCCCAACGTGAGTACAGGTGCCTCCGAAGAGTCGGCTCGCCAGGCCAGCGCAGCATTCGGTGCGGCCGGACACGGCGCCGGCGTTGGCGGTTGGAAGCGCCAATCGCGCCTCCTTTCGAGGCCGTTTCGCTTCGTGCGGTTGGTGCCGCCCTGCCTTTGGGCGCGAGCATTGTTGCGGGCGTCGCTGGCAACAGTTTTTTTAAAGGCCTTTTTTTCAGTTCTGGGGGCGGGGTAGGTGGGCGGGGTCTGCGAGGGCGCCCGGGGGGAAAAAGAGGCAGGGAGGGGGGTGCGCGGGGCGTCTTCATCCGCGAAAGGCATGCGTGCGCGGGCCCAGAGTTGGCCGTCTTGCTCTTCATAGACCTCGCTGCGTAGTGTAGAGTGAAAACTGCTTGCCTCGAAACCGCCGCGACTCAACAGCGGCCGAGATCTCCCAGTCGGGACGCCTTGCCTCGGGGGCGGCGGACAGGCCGGACAAGAAGGGTGACCCGCCGTCGGTTGGTCATCGTTCCCTGCTTCTCGCTCCCTGGGCGGCGGCAGAAGCGGCGGGGCGTTTAATGCGGGTTTCGGGACCCGGCTATAGGGCCCATCCACTGAGCACGATCAATGGGCCACTGCAGGAGGGCCAATTGCCGCGGCCTTGGACGTTCCAGCGTTGGGCTACTCACCAGAGGAGTTTCGTGGCCCCGCCACCCACCCACAGATCAATCTCGCGGACGTCTACTGGCCTCCACAGCTCCGCTGGCCATGGCCGCCAAGGTCCAGGCCTCCTTGGTAGGCGATCGTATGCCCGGCGCCAGTATCCCAGCGCGCACGCTCCCACCTCGTCAGCCGGTGCCCGCGGCATTCATTTACACTTGCGGGTAGCCACTCGGCAGCAGGTGGGCCCAGGACGCAGCCCTTCCGAGGCTCAACCCATGGATTGGGCTGGCCGGGTCTGATGAGGGAGAGATTGAGAGAGATGAGGAGAGTTTTGTGATGTGAGGAGAGAGAGAAGAGGGTTCCCGCCCGGCCGCCGATCTGACCGAGTGAATCGTGGCAGGATGCATGGTTGATCAGGCCCCGCCACCCGTAGCGTTTTGCCCTCCACGGCTGCTGATTGACCCCCATCGACCAGAGGCTGAAGCGCGGCCCCGGGCCTCCCAGAGCTCGGCCACCGCCCAGCTTGCCTCGCTTGGACGCCACAGATGAGGCACCTTGTTGGGTCCACTCCTTCAGCACGGCGTGCGAAGGCGGGGAAAGCCATCGGTGGGCCTGCGATGAACTCGTGATCGATGGTTTTCGACGGGCCGCAAAGATGGGCAGGCATAGAGAAGTGCCAGGTTCGTACCGGGGCATGGCCAGATGAAATCAGCGGCGTCTGAGGGGCTTGGTCGCGGATCGACCACAACGATCTTGAGCTGCTGGGGTTGTCTTGGACGTTTAACTCTAGTCGTGTGCCACGGAGAGGCAGCCGTTTTTGGTGCGAATTCAAGAAAGCAGATCGCAATGTCAGGTGTCGTACAACAGGAGGGCCATCGGGCAAGGCTGCGCATAACGCACGGCTGGCTCATGCACAGCCGAGAATTGCATCGAATTATTGATCCGATCGTCTTTGATGCTTTGGGCAACGTAATAGTCTTCCGTTGGAAGCTGCCTGAGCCGTAAGCGATGGAATCGGATCGCTGCCTGGGAGCTGTTGATGCCGCGGAGAAGCGCCTTCTCAGCTGATCGGCTGGAGTATCCAGGGTGGGCGGTGGAGGTTTCAGCAGAGCGGATCGTTCGAGGTTTCCCCAACCGTGGCCCCTTGTATGCAGACTGCCCCGCTGATGGATGACCGCGATCCCCCTTCCACCCCAAGATCGCAGCCGTCGCCCGCGACGGTGCTTGTTGGGTGCTGCCGCAGCATGTGACACAACCACACCGCGAGTAGGGACTTGGGTGTTAACGGGAGGGTTCGGTTGTGGCCGGGGATCGGCCATCTCGGCACCTCAGGGCACTTCAGCCAGTATCAACTTTCCTCGGGAGATATCGAAGAACTTTTGGTTCTTGGGAGAAGAACACATCAGCCCCACCAGACCGGCACCCAGCTGGAAGACCAACTGTTGGATGCCGCCAATACCGCGGAGACGGCCCGGGTGCGTCACGATCGCAACGGCAGCAGGTGTAGTGGTAGATAGGCCACGGCTCCACTTTCATAAGCCACCATGCCGGCGATCTGGCCTGTGGACCCGGCGCTTCACCAACGGACAGTGGCATAGGGTGGTCCTTCTTCCAGCCTGTCCAAGAAGGAGCAAAACCCTGGTGGCACCAGGCCAGCAGAATGCGGCCGTACCCACGAGTTCACGGTTAATCTGCTCACCAGTACCGGATTACCCCAGGCCCACGGTCAGAAAGCCATTGTCTTGCGGCGCTCAGACGATCCGGAATGGCACACCGGGCGGGCCACCAGGTTCGAAACGCAGGGGCGCAAGGATACGCGTCGCTCGCAAGGAAGTGTTTCAAAGGTGGCACTCGACACACAGCGTTCTGGCCGAAATTCACCCAGGTGAGCTTCGAAGCCACTCTTGACTTCATACGATCGTCTTTGGATACACTTCGTCCTTGATGAGTATCCATATTTGTTTCGGATGATGCCAGGTTGGGCACGACAAACGGCAAGATCAAGCAAAGGGCGGATTCTGAATCCCGTGTCATGAGAAGTTACTTTTGAGCCGCAGGCCAGCAGCTCGGAAGGCTGCCACGAACTTCATGCCCGCAGCAGCCCCAGAGTCGCGCATGAGGTCACTTACCAGCGCTTGCGGGCTTTGATAACCCTTCCCGTGGGTATCGGAACATTGAATGAGATGCGTAGGGTGCAGCGTCAGTCGTTATGCATGGCGCCGCCCAGCTGAGCACACATCCCGATCTGAGCTCCGCCGGCAAAGAAAGCAAGCCCGCACGATCACCATGTAGGGCCGAAATGCGAGCCGAAATTCCCCCAGCCGCCGTAATCTCGCCGTCCAATCTCCTTCGCGGACTTCACCACATGCGGATTTCCGTCACGAGCCTGCACCAACAATGGGGCAACAGCCGGGCAATCACCGTGATTGAAATCTGGGGCTGCAAAATAGCAAGCAGGATGGCGATTGAATACAGAGTGGTGATAGGTGTTCGAGGCCGTCGTATTATCGAGCCCATCCATCAGGTGCGGCTGGCGTGGACCATTTGCAGTCTCCAAGCGGATTGGGACGCGAGAGACCCAGTCCCTTGACCGTTGTGGCGTGGAGCGAGTTGAACTAGGACGACGAAGTTGAGAAGAAGGCAAACGTGTGAGATGCAGGTTTGTATTCCTGGAGAGACCAGGTCGGCAAAGGGGATGCGGTCACGAAGAGGGAACCTGCTTCGAAAAAAGCCTCAGGCTGCATCGCGCACATGCTGCCGAGACAATAAGAGCTCGGAGCACGCCTCTCGTAGTTGGATACGAATCTGTCAGGGCCTTGCCTTGTCCGTGGTGCCCTCTCCAGACCAATCAACCCCGCTTTCACATACAAATCGGCAGCTTTCCTGCGATCCGAGCCTGAATAGCAAAGCAAGGGCCCCGCGTCGCCTGATCAGCCTGTTCGCTCTTTATTTCTCAAGGTCATCATTTTTCTGTAGAGCTTTGCTCGGCCCATGCAAATGTTTGCGAGTGCGTTAAAGCCCGCCCAGGCACGATACTTGATCGTAGCCGTTTCCGCAATCTTCATCGTTCAAGCGCTTTGGGCGCGATGGGTATGCTCGGGCAGGATCTGGCTCCATCATTGTTGTGAGCATTTCGTCGCCGCTGAGCAAGTTCTTCGATGCGGTCAAATGAGTGGCTAGGCATGAAGAGGCGCCGCTTCTTGGCTTGCGTTGCCTGGGCATCACTCAGTATTTTCAGGCAATCTATAGTCGGACGCTCGCAAGGCTTGCTACATTCGAGAGGTATCTTTCGCCGTGCTCTTAACGCCGGACAGTGCCTTGCGATGTTCTAATCGTCTCTGCCGAAATTGTTATTCTTCCACTGTCCCAGGAACTTCTTGGCCATTACCCATTTTGCTTGATGATTTCTTGCGAGCGTATGTTTTGCTTCCCCTGCTGTCTAGTCACTATGCTCTCCTATTGATGGGCTGAGTCCTGCGCCGCTTCACTTCCATGAGCGTTTTGCAATGGCGCTGATCGTTGCTGCTTCTTGGTTGTGCGTCATAGGGATTGCAGGGCTTTACTCGGAGCCCACACCTTCCGAGTGCTGATCGAAGATGCTCGGGCCAGTTTCAACACGCTCAAAACTCGTTGAGTCACATCCGCGTTGAGACCACTGACTGAGCGAGGTGAGTCTCCGAGGTTTCAAATACATTGCAGGCTTCACTGTAACAAGGGTAATTAGGCGACAGACGCTGTCGACCAGCCGACCTGTTCTGGAGACATGCCTAAATGACCTGATGTGCAGCAGTCCCGCCAGCATGGCCTGCTGAGAGTGGGGTATGGCGTCTCCATCGTTCTGCCTGTTGCTGAGCCGGCGGTGATCGGCGGGGGAGCCGCGACAAAGCGCTGACTTCCATCAGTGGCGCCCTGGTTGAGCAGCCCTTGCGCCTGCTGGCCCTGCAGCAGCCCGTTCACCTTGCTCACCGCCACGCCCACGGGACGATGCCGTTAACTTCACAGCGCGAGGGAGTGGCTAGAGGTGATTGGATACACCGCCCAGGGGGCACCCTTGTGGGCCTGACCGGCTGATTGGCCCTCCGCGCCGCGATGTATGCGCGTGACATGCCTGGCTTGCCAGCCAGGGCCCCTGAAGAAAACTGTGGAAGGCCGGCGGGCGGCAGCCGGAGCGGATTTGTGCCACGACGGCCAGCGGCTTGCCCCTGCTCGGTCTCCCGCCAGACCCTCCCGTCGTCGCCGAAAGTTCCCGGGACCAGAGCCGCGCTGCTGCGCTTGGCTGAATCAACCAGCGATTCAGTTCGGTGCCGTGGACCCACTGCAAGCTGCGCGTAACGCAACCTGCCGCCGGAATGGGCGCCTGGAGCCATCGAACACGCCGCGCAGCTTGCGCCCGCAGCAAACCAGAGGAGGTTGTGATGCTGAACCGGCCTCCTTGAAGTGTCGCCTCGGACGCCCACACGGCGTGTTGCGATCTTCGTGAGGCCGTTGCAATCTGGCGTCCCTATGCTGCCGGTCACCGGGAACACCCTGAGTTCGCCGCGGGCGCTGCACGGTGCCGCGCCGTGATCTGGCTTCGGCACGCTTCGGCTCGCGGTGACCCGTTGCTGACCTGGATCTGGGGCCTTGATCGCGTCCTCCAAGCCTCTGAGTCCCTTCACCCCGCCCCCGCGCCCGTGCGACTCCGCTGCACCACTGGGCGCTGGCTGGGGGCGGAGCGGCCCGGGGCCTAGGCCCCGGGCTCGATCGGTCACCTCGCCTCGATGGCACCGATGGCGAAGGAGCGGGCGCGGTGGCGGTCTGTGGCGGGGCCCAGCGCGAGCCCTGGTGGCAAGTGCTGGGCTGTGGAGCGCCGTGCGCCGGCTTCGACGGCCGCAGGCCAGCTCGTCGCCGGATCGCCCGCGCCGCACACATCAGCTGCTGCCGTGGGCGGCGCTGGCGCGGCGGGCTGGGGGAGTTGGCCTGATTGGAGTTGATTGGATGTGGGGCAACCGCACGGCTGGACTCGAGCTGTTCCAGCGGCCGGGATGCTTCAACGGGACGGCGCCGTCTGGCCGCTTTGGCAGCCCGGTGGGACGTGCCGCGCTGCCACCGCCACGATGCGCTACCGCGCGGCGGGCTGGAGGCGTCCGGTGGCGGGCACTGCCGTGGTGGCTCGATCCAGCGTCCCCTTTCTGCGGGCGACTGCAACCGCTGCGAATCACCGCCGTGGTGCCTAACCTGTTCGCTCCAGCGCTTCGCCAACCCTGGCTCGGCCAGCGGGCGCCCGGGAGCTGACGGGTGGCTGGACGCCCTGCCGCCTCTGGCCGAGCGCCGGATCTAAGGAAAGACGGGGCCGAGCGGCTCGCCGAGCCAGCCACGCAGCGGCCCACCGGTGGCCTACTTGGGCGGTTGGAGCTGCCGGTCAACATGTGGGGGAACGCCGCGCACACAACGGCACCCGTTTTGAAGGCCGGACGTGCCGCTTGCGGGCATCCACCTTGCGTGCGGATCGATGGCGTTCACTGGATGAACATCAAGGCGCCCTTCGCGGATTGGCCGGGATGATCTCGTGTTGTAGACGCCGGCTTCGCCCTGCCCGACACCGCTGGTGGCGCTCGAGGCCGAGCGGGCCAGATCCGCCGCGGTTTCTTAGGTCGTCTGGCGGATGCGGCTGCCCCGGAGCTCGCCGGCTTTGTAGACAACCGTGTTGTGCTGCGTACTGCTGGGCTTGATCAGGCCACCACCAAAGGCGTGCTTCCCGGCCAGGTCCGAAGTGGGCGGCTCAGCAGACCAGGGCGGCAGGGGGCGTGGCTCATCCGTGCTCGCCCCGATGGTGTCGGGAGGGGCTGCTCGACAGCCGCCTCACGCTGGAATTCCCGTTCTGGCATCGATTCGGGCATCGCCATGCCGGGCACGGGCGGGCGATAACTGGGCCGTACACGGATCCTGCAGGCGTTCCCAGTCGATTGATCGCGCCTCAGCCGCTGCCAGCTCGCGAGGAAGCCACTCGCTATCAGATCGGCGCGCTTGAGTGGCTGCTGCCGGCGGTTCGTTGGGCGCACAATTTCCGATTGCAGTCGTGGTGCCGGTGTGGTGTTTCAGCGTTGAAACATCGGCAACACCCAGGTTGGTGCGGGCCGCGGCCGTTGGATTCCTGGTCTGGCTTGGTGCGAGGAAGAAGATCGTGCGCGTTTGCGGCCCGCTTGCCGGGCTGGTCCCGGAATTCGGGTTGGCCCAGAGATTGCCCCAGCGAGCAGGCTGTCGCCGTGTCCGGCCTCGCCGCCTCATCAGGCGCGGGTGTTCTAGCGGGCACCACTGGCGGACGGCCCAGAGGTTCCAGGGTTTTTGATCTCGGGCGGCAAGTTTACGTCCACGCCCATCCGGCCGAGCCCTGCACGTTGCAGGGCCGCGATCGAATCGTGCGCCCGGACTTCGAAGTTGCCGTGAGCAGGGGGCGGGGTTGCGAATGGCATGGCACATTGGCCCGTGCGTTGGCCTGGGTGGGTGATGCCCATCGGGCCCAGGGCGGCACCACCCCCTTGGGGCCGGGCCGATTCACGGCGGCGGTCTCTCCAAAGCTCTTCGCGGTGAGCGCAGCAGGCTGGTGATCGGCTCCCAGGAGTTTGAACTTTGCGACTTCCCACCACGGGCTGCCAGGCCTCGGCGTGGGCCTTGAGGAAGTCGAACTTTGATGCTTTTTGCGGGCCTCGCAGTGGGCTTTCTGGGGGCAGGCCCGGGAAAGACGCCGTGGTCGTGCGGGAATTGCTTGCAGGGAAGCGGAGGCGGATCCGTCGAGGTCCCCGCACAATCGGGGACTTGATTCGGGAAAAAGGGGGCCGGCGAAATTTTCCTTTTCTTCTCCTTTTTGTGTTGGTGGTT
>Ga0163217_1038472_pt1 | contig 16976 bp, 8 predicted proteins | sample SynspAceP_FD_185933 | JGI IMG/M metagenome (GOLD analysis project Ga0163217, IMG submission 185933) | Saline lake microbial communities from Ace Lake in Antarctica - Synechococcus sp. Ace-P (PacBio error correction) | ecosystem: Environmental > Aquatic > Non-marine Saline and Alkaline > Saline ... | reverse complement strand
TTCATTTGTTGTACCACCAATTTACTTGTTGTGTGCTTGCAGACAATTTATGTTATCTGGTGGTATTATATTTAATGCTTTTACTCAACTCAATACCTCCACATACATACACAATATCTTGCCTGATAGACATCTAATTCTAATTACTCTCTAACATTCTTAATGCTTACCTATTTCTATATCATGTTTCATTATATTTATTGCCTTATATCTTCTATAAAGAGGGCAACCGAAACAAACAAGTCAAGTAATCGGACCTAAAAGCGCCCTTTCTTGAACTTAGCCAATGAGATCATGGAAACTCAGATTAGGGGCAAGATAAAATGGAATCGTAACATTCCTTATCCTAAAGGAAAGACTGAGAGGTTCGTCTTATATCCAAGGCCCAAACACAATTCCCTGAGGCTTAACAGATCTTCGATGTTAAGGCACGACATAACCTCCTAGCAAGCTGGCTTTCTCCGAAAGCTGAGTTATTTGCATGATGCAAAAAAAAAAGTCTTGATCACTTCTCAACTAGAGTATTGCTTGCAAATAAATCATTCAAAAATTATTTATCGCTTCCCAAACTAAAGTGCTTCTAAGTAACATCTCTAGTCTCAGGTTCGCTACTGAATTCATCGCTAGAAAAACTAATATCCAAAACTACCCACATAACGACTTAAAATCAATTCTCAAGCATGTACCTTAAGCACTAATCTAAAACATCAAAAAGTAGAGTCTTAAATGTATGAGCAGCTAAGGAGCTAGAAAAAAAACTTAACTCCAAATGCCCTAATTAACATCTATATCAGTATAGAAAGGTGCCGCCATCTAAATACACTTGAAATTGAGCATGTAATCGTTCAGCGCATAAACAAGTTCCTTAGTTCCCGCAAAACAGCGCGCTGTGACAAAATATACTGGGCAAAGCCCAACAAACGTTCCCATTTCCCTTGGGCAAACTTTTATATCCATTGAAAAAGCGTAAGTTTAATGAAAAGATAATTGGTACCTTTCAAAAGAATTACTTTTGACTCTCTCCTTTACTATTTGCTCTTCACTTCTTATATTTTATCGGACCCGGTAACTGTCTTGGTTGATACTCAATTTGCTTCATTAATAAACGCTTTTTATTACGTTTTATTAGTTAACATATGTGCCTTAAAGCTTACATAGAAAAAGGAGTGAGTGCATGCATTAAACAACCAAAGTCAACGGAATTTTACTCGCTAACAAAACACCATAAACAGTCTCCCGCCTTGGCCTTTATTTGCTAATTGAATTCATGGCATGGATAGACACTGTAGAAATTGGCTGGGCTGAACAGAATTATGTTCTATGCCGACGAAGAAGTTGGTGCAAAGTACACTGTCGGCCAATTCTACATACATCGCCAAAAAAAGAAATAAGAAAGAACTAACATGACTCACACGACACTCTTCCAAAAATCATCAATATGACTGGAATCGATTGTGTTAACGTCAAAGATCCACTAGGTCTAGTAAAATTTCCAAGATCTGGTTCTTTGTAACATGCAACATAAGCAAAACATCAACGGGAAAAACTTACTCGCTGTAAAGCCTCCGTATTTTCCCGTTATATCAGCGTTAGCCTTTTAAGGAATATCCAATCATTCGAGATCTATATTGGAAATGTAGACACCTGTGATACCATAGTATATATAGACTTATGATTTCTCGACACGTATGCAAAAAAACAACGCGAAAGCAACAAACGCTATCTCAGGGCTCATTGGCTCAATCCGAAATAAAAGAATGTGGCTTAGTCAATTCTTCTCTAACCACAAAACTGCTTAGCACCTGAAGCAGTGGCTCATTTATCAAATGCGCATCCTGAGTGCGCAGGAAGGCAAATCGAATGCATGAAATTCTTGATGAATACCCTAAGATCCAGTTGCTAAGAATATTCTTGACAAATCTTATCGACGAAATGCTGACTCAAACGATACCCCTTAGAACAATATAGGGTATATTGTTGCTGAAAAATGCAAGAAGAAAATGGTGGCTTTTGGGATCTCAAATCAGTACTCGCTCAAGGCTAAACAAAAACAATCAATTGGGAATATACTCGCTGAAAAAAGCGCTCCCAAAAATCCCCCATATGTTAACGTTATATTCAAGGGATTAGCAATTAACGTAAAGAAGTTGCAGCTTACGGCAAAAGAATACAAAACCACTGTTTGATAAGTGCATTGCGGGTAGCGCTCCAGAACATCACGTACAGGACACGGAAAAAAGAGAGTTTAGCTCAACAAATAAACAAGTAGTAACTCATACAAAATGAGGAGTCAAATAAACTCAACTGTCGGAGCTCTATTTGGCTTAGATTTTGTTCAACATTCTGTTGCCACGTTTGACTAATAAGCTATTCAATATAACAAAAACAATAACACAACATTCGCTCGCTCATGGGGAAAAAGCCTCGCTGCAACTCTTGGCAAAAACGGCCCCGGTTTCTTATTAAGCTTAGGATTACCGAGAATTCTCGAAGCTTTCAAAATTTTACTAATTATTCTGAATGTTTTTTGCCATAATGCCTTTGCGCTTATTCATCTATCATATTTCCTTTCCAGACGGCAGCATTACGCCATGAATTCATATATCATGCATCATGTTTTTACAGCCATTTCTTTTTAGTCCCTACATTATGTACTTATGGTTAAAATCCACTAACCAACCAAACTAAAGTACGATGCAAACACCTTTTGGGGTAAATGTTTCTATCGGTGTTGCAAAGCTAAATGTGTCCGGTAGTAAACCTAACAACCAAGTCCGGGGAAAACCCCTCACTGCTGCCCCAAAACTTCGCCCTTCCGCGCTGGGCAGTTATAGCCTTTGTCTTACAAACTTATCTCAGTATCGTAGTTGATTTAATTCCAAAGGTTGGTTGCTCTTGCTCTTTTTGCAACGCCTTCATTTCTTAGCCCAATTAAACTTTAAAACCTTCCAACATTTAATCAGGCATCAGCACCTAAACAGCATTTTCGTTTAGTTTTGCTCAAGGTTTGTTTTACAGTTGGGTAATAATTTTAAATCCATGTTGTTGTTTAACAGAGCACGCAAGCCGCATAGTCATATTTGCCAATAACAAGCATAAGCACGGACGCAAAAAGCCGCCCGTTGCTTTTGAACGTTAGCCTTTAAAATATCCAATCGAGCTGACTAATATGGATTTGTAGAACCTGGTGGGAACCATAGTATATATGATCCGGATGTAATTCTCGACAGGTATGCAAAAGCAACGGAAAGCAACAAACGGCCATCTCAGCTCATTTGCTCAATCCGAAATAATGAAATGTGGCCTAGTCAATTCCTTCCTAACCGAAACTGCTTTAAGCACCTAAGCAGTGGCTGCATATCCAAATTGGCATGCCTGAAGTGCGCAGAAGCAATCGGAATCCATGAAATCTTGGGATGAATACCCTACGATATCCCATTGCGAAGAGGAATTTGTACTAAATTTTATGACGAGAATGTATCATTCAAGCGATACCCTAGAACAATATAGAATATTGTCTGATAAAATGAAGGACAGAAAATGCTCTTTTGAACTGCAAATCATATCGTCTCAAGCTAACAAGAAACATCCATGGTGATTTTACTCCTAAAACGCCCCAAAATCCCCATATGTTACCGTTATAGCGGCTTAGCCTACCAACATTTTGTCAGTATCCATATAGTTTAAGTAAAAAAGGTGTGTGCTAGTCTCTTTGCAATCGTCCTTTATTACTGACCTAACAAACTTTTATATATCCAGCACTTTTATCAAACGTTCAACCTAACATGCAATTTCGTTGCAGTATCCAAGTGGGTTAGCACGGTGGGGAAATATTTATTAATCATGTGTTGTGCAAAACCAGATGGCGGTAAACCCGATGTCATTAGCTTGGCGCAATAACAAAAAACATCAACTGGAAATCACTCGCGGGCTTCGCCCAAAAGCCGCGCGTTTCCACTATATTAAAGTAGCTGATCTTAAGGGCACCAAGGAAACCCAAAGAAATACTTTCCGTTATTTTATTGCACTTTTTCGTTTATCTTTGTTGGCTTCAGAAAAACTATCTTATCAAACCAAAACCTTGAACACCTAAATTATTGACATTCAAATATGTCGCGGACTAAACAAAATTCGATTATATTTTATTTTCATTCATGGAAGGAACATTATTCCAGCTAATCAAGAAACTGTGTAATATTTGACATGAGGAAATGTCAATAGAATGAAAATACCAGTGTTAGTTTGCAGACCAAATAATAAATACAGCTAACAAGTGCATCAGTGGGAAAATTACTCGCTAAAAATCAGTCGCACCAAAATCCCATATGCAAAGCGTAACATACTGAGAACTATATGGTTAACATATTTGATAAAGAATGAAAGAAAAAGCAATTCGAACTGCTAAAAGCAAATAGAATAATATGAAACAGGCCCTTTAAAGATTTAATAACCAATGCAGCATATGCTTAATATTCAATCTTGGGTTACATTGTGATGGAGATTTTTAATTATCATACGAGGCAACTAGTGGGGATCAAGACAGCGCTATCGGACATCTAAGTTGTAGTTTTATTCACACCTAATCAGGAACTTCTGCTTGAAGCAGTAATTTTCGTGTCTCTCGTACGGACATCAAAATTTTCCTAAAAGTAAATTCATGAATCGTTGAAAACTTTGAAAATCTTAAAGTAATCAAATCTACAATCAGGCAATATGTTAACAAGCCATAAAACACCAAAAGCGCGCCTTTCTGCAGCTATTTTAAAGACGCTATGAATGATACACGTCTTCTTGAAATTATATTTATGATTGTAAAATAACATATAAAAGATAATCGAAAATAACAATGAATCTCGGAACGAATAAACTAATAATGGATCGATTCATCCCGATTCATTTATAAGCCCAAACTGCTTTGCATCAAATAAAAATACATGGAAAATACCATGAAATCACTTAAAATTAAGATACTGACCAGCTTTGGGATACATCAGACCAGCTTTGATTTAGAAAAATCTTCTATATCAAGAAACAGTCATTTCGGAAGCTCTGAAAAAACAAAAAATAAATGCCGTTCATTCCGAAGAATCACCAAAGACTCAAAGATCAAAAAAATTTACCTTCAATTTTGTATCTGATACTTTAGTTGCAGCTTCTCTAGCAAGCCCAACAACTTGCCAAATCTCGGGAGTGTCTTTATCTGATTATGATCTATGTACGACACATGAAACTTAAATTGATCACTGCACGAAGTACGATTATGAAAAGTCTCTTAAAGAACGCGAGAAAATCGTTACACGCGTTAAGAATGTGATAGCAAACATACAACACATAAAATCGCCCACAAAAAAGCGTGCGACTCGGTACGCTCGCCTTTTATTGGCGTTACGTCTTAAAGAGTATCAACATGTTCACTATTTAAATCTATTCCATCGGCAGTTTTTTTGTAGCAGTGCTTATTCTCATATATATATTTCAAGATACATATCAGACAAAAAAATCACTATATCGGTTTTTGCAGGGTGCAGCTTTTCTTCTATATAGACATTAATTACTAAAAAACAAAGTCAAATACCAATAACAGCCTAACAAAAACATCATGTGGGGAATTTACTCCTGTAAACTCCTAAAATCCCCATATTTAAGCGTTAGTGTCACGGAATGATTCGGATAATGCCACTTACAGTGGTTTTGCCTTAATAATTATCTTTTTCAAGCGACTGCATGGGATATTACTCCACCAAATGAAAATACTAAGCTACGCTTCTTAACTTGCCGTTCGCTGCGGTCAAATTTTCCGAATCAACTGCGCTAATCCCGATTTTTTACATGCAATGCATATTATAATGTTGATATTTGTATATTCTATTTTAGAAGCGCTAAACGTTGCGGTAAAGTAACACCCTAAACAACATGGCTCAATTCCAGGCCGAAAAACCTGGACAGTTACTCCGCGGCTTCGCCAACAACACCGCAACTGCCCTAGCAGGCTAAAACTACTGAGCTTCTCAATGAAAAAAACTACTTTCAATCCTCTCATTTTTAATACCTTATCCTTAATGATGATTTCAAAAGTTCCTTTACATTATGTTTGACACTGATGGCGAATTTGTTGGAATTAGATGCTACGATACGGCAGAAGAAATTTAGATTGTAAGAGAACCATATTTTCATAAGGAGTATTGCCTCTCTAATCTTATAGCACATTCATTTTATGGCTTTGTTTAAGAACGTCTGACATGGTGAAGTAGTAGTTATACCAAAAACATCATGTTGGAATTTTACTCGCTGGAAAAGCGGCTCCAAAATCCAACATAGTAAGCTTATAATCGCTTTAGCCTATCTCTCTCTTCCTCCCTCTTTTTGGAGAGATAGGCTAAACCTATTAACGCAACATAGGGATTTGGACCTTTTCCAGGAAGGTAAAAATCCACCATGATTTTTTGTATAAACTACTTCCACCAGCCTTCCTTAAAAACAAACACAATAAACAAAATGAATTGCCATAAGAAATTAGAGAGCCACCAATAAACTTCACTTCATAGAAAAAATATTTTCCTCTAAACCCCAAAAAATGTATTTGCGTATCCGTACAACACTCATATTCAAACAAAATCGCTCATGTGTCCACCCAAATAATGTTAAAGAACTATGAATCACATTAAGGATAAGTATTAAACAAAGAAGCGATGAAACTAGTCTTCATGGAAGCTCAGTTTTATAACCCCTAAGGTCAGCAGTGCGAGTGTTGCAAGGCCACGAACTGTCCCGCAACGTTTTGTTGCGAAACTGAGCAGCTTTATTGTACCTTACCAAACGTTACCCACTTCTAAAAATAGAAAACAAAATATCCACACACAAATTAGCAAATTTCCAATTGTGGCAAGAAACAAAATCAGATCAACCGCCATGAAATTCCGGAAATTGACCCGCAGCAAAACGCAATTATAACAGCGGTAGCAAATTACCGTATTTCATTTTGGGATAATATTATCCCATGCAACTCCTGCACCTCCAACAAAAGCATTCCCAATTTCAAGGACAAAACACCAAACATAAGACGCAAATACCGAATCTCCGTCGACACCTTATACCTTAACATATGGGATTTAGGAAGCGCTTATACCACGATAAAAATGCCCAACCATATTTTTTACTGTCATCGTATTACTTATTTATAAATAATGTCAATAAGAGAAAAACTACACCTGCCAAAAACCCCCCAATACTAGTGCTTATTGTTCTAATATTACCGAAAAATATATATAAGAAAAAAGACCTGCTACACCAACAAAAAACTCCGATGGTCAATAATTAAATAAGGACTCCAATACTTGATACTCCTTAAGACTTCAACGCCCACATAAAACGACTGTAGCATCACCACCTTTTGGCGATTTAAGTGCTGTTATGTTTGCACAACATTCTCAAACGTCTTGAAACGAAACTCGCTTCTTTAAAGACCTTTCATACTCCATATACATCTCGTACATGTTGATCAATACATTTCAATTTCTACCAAATCATCATCATGCAAAACAACAGACACATCTCCCGAATTTTGCAAGTGTCCTGCTAGAAAGCATACGCAACTCAAAATTATCAGAAATACCAAAAGTGAAGGAACCACATATTTTATCTTATCATTTGGTCATCTCTTCGGGGAACTGAAACGGCAAATTAAATTTTGTTTTCAAGAGCTCTCAAAAATGACGCTCTTCTTAACTCAAAATTGCTTCTTAAATCAACAGCTCTAGATAGACTCAAACCTCAAGTAATCTTTATCAAAGGATCATATATTTTCAGTATGTTAAATTGAATGCAAAACAGTTTGCTTAAATTGAAAAAACTCGGAGAACCTCCAATCCATTCTAGTATTCAGTTCCGAGATCCAACACTTATTTTCGAATCATCAAATCATTCAAGAAACGTTAACTCATAACTCATAGCTCTCTCCTAAAACATAACCTCCAGAAACGCCGCGCTTTTAAACGTCCTTTACCCTCGCTTTATACATATCCGCCTGATTTATATTTATACTTAAATTGACAAGTTTTCAACGATCAGATGACATTTAGCCCAAAAATCTTTATTCTACGAAGAAACCCAAAAATTAACGGCTCCCAAGCACAAGCCTATTATGTGAAAATACAAACTACAACTTAGATGTTCCATAGCGCTCTGCATCACCACTAAGTGGCCTGTCAAATCGATATTAAAAAACTCTCCATCACCAAAATCTAACAACCAAATTGAAAAAAAAGCATATCCTCATCGGTTTATTAAAAATCTTTAAAGGGACACTGGCAAGTAATTCATCCTATAACAGTTCAAATTGCTTTTCTTCAATCTTATTCAAAAACTGTCTAAAACCATATATTCTCACTATGTATAACCTTCCACTATGGTTACGCTGTTTAGCTGAGAAAATCCCACCATATGCACTTGATACGTAGTATTTATTCGTTCTGCAAACAACACACTCGTATTTCAATCTTATGACATTCTCCATGTCAAAAATATGTACAACCAGCCTATACTGAACAATTTCCTTCCATGAATGAAAATAACAATCACAATCGAATTTGTTCATCCGAACAATTTGAATCTCAATAATCTAGTAGTTCATTGGTTAAAACCATAGTTATCTGGAAAAGCCCCAACAAAAAAATTAAAACGAAAAAAGCTGCAATAAAAAATAAACCCGAAAATCCTTGGTTCCTGTGCCCTTACCAAATACAGCTATAACACAAATATAACTGGAAAAACACGCCGACGCTTGCCGGAAGCCCACGCGATATTTCATGATGTTTTGTTATTGCCCAACCAATTGTGAACCATCGTCGTTTACCCAGGCTCGTTTTCCACCCAAACAACTATGGATAAAATATACCACGTAGACTAAACCCACATTGATAAAACTGCAAACGAAAATGGGCATTCTAGGTGAACCGTTGGATAAAACGGAAATAATAAATTGTTAGGCCAAGTAATTAAGACGATTGCAAAAAGACACTAGCCAAACCACACCTTGTAACCTAAAAACAAACTAATGATACGACCAACAAGTTTAAGGCCTAAAGCCTATAACCTAAACATATGGTATTGGAACCTTTTCAGCGATAAAATCCCACCATAATGTTTTGACCTTGCAGCCGCATACTATTGCAGATCCCAAAAGCCACCATCTTCTTCAATTTATTCAGCAACAATATCCATGTTTAGATCGCTGATCACCATCTCTCATAAAATTCAAAAATTCTCACCACTCATTCTCTAGGGTATCACCCCCAAAAATTCCATCGGCATTCCTCATTCTCTGCTCACTCAGGGCATGCCCAATTGAATAATCACCACGGCTCAGTCTAAAAACGCCAGTTCCGTAAAAGAATGATCTAAAGCCACCATTCATTATTTCGGAAGCCCAATAGCTAGAATAGGCGTTTGTTTCCATTGCTTGTGCATACGCCGAAAATAACATCACCCGCCATCAATATTACAATGATCCCCACACATTCTACAAATCCCAATATAGATGTCAAGACATCATTGATATTCCTAAAGGCGAACGTTCAAAGCAACGGCCCTCGCCAGCCTTTCTGTATTGCGGCCAACCTAATGGAACGACGCGCCCGCTCTTGCTCTGTTAAACACAACAACAGACTTAAAATATTACCACACTGTAAAAACAACCTAGGAAAAACCTACCAACAAAAAGCATTAGTTAACTATCTGAAAAATGTTGGAATTATAAATATTGGCTAAGAAATGAAAGACGATTGCCAAAAGACACGATCCAACACAACCTTTGAAACCTTAAAACATACTAACACTGACCATAAGTAAGACCCCAAACCATAACGCCCCCAACACGGAAAGCAGAAAAACTTTGGCCAGCCAGTAGGTTTTCCGATTGACTTGTTTGGTTAGGTTACCTACCACGGAACACCCATTTATCCTCCCAAAAACACACCTAATAGAAACATACACCCAAAAGTTCAGGTCGCTAACTTTAGTTGGTGATAGTGCCCATCTTAACCAATAAAATAATTATGAAAAAAGCAATCGCATGGTAAAAAACCATGAATGCAACAAATAACTCTCATGCCGTAAATCTGCGTCGAAAGAACATATCGATTAGAGAATTAAAGCGCAACAGAAGCATTACATCAAAACAAAACACTCAGAATAATTAAGTAAAAATTTAACCCTTCACAAAATCTCTCGTAAACCTAACGCTTACAATTAACGGAAAAACCACTTTGCACAAGTTCAACGAAGGCTCTTTCCCCATACGAAGCATGTATGTCTGATTGCAAATGCTTATAGCACACGTGCCACCAGAAATCCTCTGAACCAAAACAAACCAAAGCCAAAACAGACTACAGACATTGATTTATTTGACCCCTCATTTGTATGAGTCTAACCAGCTGTTGTATGCTAACACTCTTTTTTCCCTTCTGTAAACTTAGGTCTGAACGGCTACACCCAAAAACAGGCACTTATCAAAAAACATTTTATATCTTTCCCGGCAAGACCCAACTTCCTCCTTCATTTCTAACAACCTTGAATATAACGCTTAACATATGCAATCTTTGGAGGCCTTCCAGCAGTAAATTCCCACCATGGTTTGTTAGCCTAACCGCATACTGATGCAGATTCCAAAACCACATTTTCTCTTAATTTTATCAGCAACCATACCTCATTATTTTCAGATATCGCTTATCACCATTCTCTCATTCAAAATTTGTCAATAATATCTTCACGCAACTGGCATCTCTAGAATTCATCCCCAAAAAATTTCATCGCTATCCGATTCTTCTGCGCACTCAACATGGCCAATTGATAAATCACCACCTCATGCTAACGCCAGTGGTTAAAAAGAATTACTAAGCCACCATTCATTTATTTCGGATTTAGCCAATAGCTGAAATAGCGTTTGTTGCTTCCATTGCTTTTGCAACTGCTCGAATAACATTCACCCACATATACTAATATCCCACACATTCTACAAATCCCCATATAGATAACATCGATGATATGCCTAAAGCTAACGCTGAATTTTAACGGAAAAACGGAGTGCTTACAGCGATAGTTTTCCCGTTGATGTTTTTTTATGGTCCAATTTAACCAAAAAACCAGAGATCTTGGGGACAAAATTACTAACATAGTGACTTTAGATACCTTAACACAAAACCGATTCCAATAATCGCATATTTGAGAGTCGCACTTGATCAATGTTAGTTCCTAACTTCATTACCTTTTTGCATGTAATTGAGCAAAATCGCCACAGCTGTAAAATGTTGACGACTTCTTCGTCAGCATAAAACATCAAATTCCTTTTCAGCCCCAAAGCACAATTCTACAGTGTTCTAATCCCAGCATGAATTCCAATAGCACATAACGTCCCCAGACGTATTTAGATGTTGTCAGCGAATAAAATCCCGCTACTGCTTTTAACCCACTGCATCTCACCTCCTTTTACCTATGCTAAGCCTTTTAAGCAACCATAAGTAAACTACATTAAAAACGAAAATAAAAAAAATGCGAAATTATAATGAACCAAAAAGATACTCTAACACCAAACCAGTTACCGCCCCAATCAAAACTATAAGAAGATAAAACACACAAAAATAGGTAAAAGGAGAAGAAGCAAAAAGTATCTCTTTTGAACAGTACCCAATAATCCTTTCATAAACTTAACGCTTATTTCAAATCAATATTATAAACGCTTCCCAAGCAAAATGCGAACGTTGGCTGGCCCAGTGATATTTGCCCAGCCCGCGTTGCGCAAAACTAGCAACTGTTATGCGCTACACGAGTACATCTCAATTTCAAACTGTAAATTTATATGCGCAACTTCTATACCTATAATGATGTAAAATAGGGCATTATAGAATCTATTTTTCTAGCCATTAGCTGCTCAATACCATAAAACTCTAACTTCTGATGAATATAGCTGCTTAAGTACATTGCATACAAATGATTTAATCTATGTATGACATATTAAGTTTTTCTACATAAACTTCAAACGAAAAACTACCCTTTAGACCAGGTAACTAAAGAACTCTACTTTAGAAACGGCCGATAAATCAATTTTAAACTATTTATATGCAAGCAATAACCTCTAGTTGAACAGATTCAATTACCTTATTCTTTTCATCACAATAAAAGCCAAGGCTTCGAGAAACCCAGACTGCAAAGGTAAGATATTCGTCCTAAAACCCGAAAGACATCTGTAAGCCTCAGGCAAATACGTTGCTTGCATACAAACCGAAAACTCATCATCCATTCTCCTTAAGATAAAGGACGTACCGATTCCATTTCATCTTCTAATCCGAATTAATCATCATCTCTATCGCAAACGCTCAGAAAACGCCCTTTTCAAGCGTCCGAATTACTTAACGTTATGTTCTTGCTCTTATACCACGAAGATATATAGGGCAATAAAAAAATGAAAAACAATTCCATATAAAAATACCGAACCACTACCTAAGAATTAGGGAGTTAAAAATTATAATTAGATTTCCTATCAATCAAAAGATAGTGTATGTGACGGGTAATGGATGACGTAAAACAAATAAAATGATAAATACCCCCACCCACCCAGAGATAAAACTATAAATTTTCACCACAACCAACATAATTGGCTTAAACAAATACATATGCACCAAACTAGCAAATCAATAATACCCCACCAAAATGAATGGATAAAATTTAAACATGTTTACAGAGTTTAACATATTCACCTAGAAACATAACCCCCAACATGATTTATGAGGCGTTTTCAGCGATAAAATTCCCGGCGGTGGTAGTTTTCATTACCCAAAAGCAGTTCTTGTTCAAAAAATTTTCCAACACTCTCTTTAGCCGTCATCCTGATATGATTTTCATTGATAGTTAAAAAGGCACTACTACTTTATATCCCCATACATTTCCAATCATGGTAAAACCCCACATCTCACCATTAATGTTTTTAACTACTAGATTTTGAATAACTCTTCGCCTTAAGTCGGCCCAGTGTTTACATGACTTCTGACCAAGTTGGTCAAAGGAGTTAAACCCCAGTCTGTTCTTGTCATTACTGTCATATAATCCATAATAAATAGTAAAGATGAAAAATAACTACTCACATTCTCCTGTGAAAAAAACTAACGCCCCCAATCAGCATTTTAGGAGTTTTCACATTTAAAATTCCCCGCGGGCTTGCTTGTTTAAATCATTAACATCATCCTGTACTATAGATTTGAAAATGCTTCCAAGCCAAAACTATTAAACAACTGTGAGTAAGTTCAAAAAGGACTCCAATAATAAATAAACTCCGACATCCCCCCTCCATCAATTGCTATAGCCGCAATATCCCTGATCCAAAATCGATAAAAATTCCAATCCAATATTGAAATCACTAACAAGCTCCAACAAAAAACCTTGCCAATACCATCCTCGACTATTCTTGCCTCATCCGTTGCTCTTAACGGTTAACATTTGATTTAAGCCTGTCAGCATAAAAAATCCCACCATGATTTTTTTTATACGTCGCTAAACTCAACATCCCAGCCTGTCATACGATTAAATGTAGGATACAAAAAACTATAAAAAAGGACCAAATACCAACACACACAAACCAAACTGAATCAATTTGATATCCTACCCCTACATACACCTAAAATCCAAAGCACATCCTAAAAATAGTGGATGTTCACAGGTGTTAATACGTCTGTAATTTTTATAATGCTGCCTGATTTTTTAGAGTCACTGTTACCTTCAGGCAAATCTTTACTTCGAACTCAACATTATTCATACACTTTCGATTGAAAAATGATGACTTCCAGTTTGAAATTTGACTGAATTACAATTTCACCGTTTACAAAAACAAGCTTCTTTTCCAGAACTAACTATCATTATACTATTGTCCATCTATTCAAAAAAAATGAGTCCTCACAAAATATATTCTATCAACTTATCTTAATCTTCATTCAACACCTTAACGATAACCCCCAACAGGGATTTATAGGCTCACGAGTAAAATTCCCCTACTTGTTTTAGATAATTAACCACTAAAATATTCCTTTAAAACATTTGTAAATGAGGACCCAGCTTTAGCACAATAAAGCTGTCTATGATTCGTTGACTTTGTCCGCATTTGAAGACCTGATGAACAAGATACACCCGCATACTCCAACACAACTCGAATAGTCTACGTCCTAAAACCCGCATTATGGCAACAAAGAGGCTATTATGAAAATAAAACAGAGCAAAACATTAACTGTTCGATACTGAAAATTTCAACTCGACTATTATATTCGTCCTTTGGGTATCTATTCACGTAACGAACGAGAAAAAAGTATCAAAGAGCTATTAAAAAATAAAAAACTATGCACCAATGCCATTTCATAATCCACGGAAGACTTTAAATGCCTCACATAGCGTGGCTGACGGCTTACTTTTGTTAATGCCAATCCTATTCACATTAAAACCTTCGGCTTCATTGTCAGGGCTGCCAAAAGATAACTAGCCAAGTTATTTCATATGCTGAAAGCCCTCAACCCCAGTTATCACACTAAAGCCGAAATAAAAGAATGGGAGTATTATCCAGAAAAATCAATTACGCAGGCATGCAAAACAATGAAAAAAATCTATCAATACTACCCAAAAATCTCACAATGACATTTAAAACCTTCTTACGCTATTCAAACAGCAAATACTTAGAATAAGCAAAAATACTCTCATGATGAAAAGTTGTCCTGATTACCAAACAAAAAAGTCATTCTACAAAGAGGCCTGGCCATCGTAAAATTCCTGCTTCATCAATCATAGCAACCTGCCTAATTAGACATCAACAGTAAAAGCTATGCATTGATTTGATTCCCCCCATAACAGAGAAAGTTTGCCTATTAAAGTCAAAAATCAATGGGAAGTCCCGCAAATTAGACATGTAACATGCATAGCGCCATAACAAGTAACCCCGTCAAGACCACTCATCAACGACTCGTGCCTGGGAAACCTAAAAAAAAGTAGCAATTATTGCCTGTATCAGAAAGATATAGTAAGAAATTCATGCTAAGAGAGGAGTGATGTGGGAATCCCAAACTTTAAATTAGCATTGACGCCATAGTCTCTAGGACATGTATCCTTATTTTCAAAAGAATATAAACAAAGGCAAAAGTAAACACTTAGAATGCCAGAACCAGTAATGAAAAAAAAGAAATTAACCCACCCATAGTGCATCTGCACAACGTTGGTTGCAATAAAAACAATAAAAAATCTACGATGACAGTCGTAAGATCTCATTGCCCAATAATACAGAGTAAGCCAATTAGTCTCTTTGTATTAGAGAACTAAGCAACAATTAAAACGACGGAACTGCGACCATAAAAATGGGTCATCGTACGCTCCTTGTTGATTTGCAGCTAACAGGCTTTAGAAAAAAGTCGTTTGACATCATTTTCTACTACCCTTCTTATTTAACTTATGCTACTTGCTAACATCGATTGTTCAATTTTATTGATGATTTGGATAATTTCTTTTCGCGTTTATTATTAGTTATCCTAATTTAGAGGCTTTCAAAGGAGCTTATAACCCTTCATGTGAGTTAGTCATGCTCGCTACTGTCCACATCTTGGAGTTCTCAATATTTTATTCAAAAACAAACAAAAACCACTGGCCATGCAACTTTTGAGCCTCAGCAGGCTAACTTTCAGATTCTTTTGTCTATGTCAACACAGTTCAACCTCACATGCGTGACTTAAAGGGTCCTTGGACATCAACCGCATGCTGCACCAGTCGTTAAATGGCGTCCGTCAAATAAAAAAACGAACTATCCTGTCCCATTCCTTACTTTATCGGGATCAGGGTGCTAAAATTCTCTTTTCACAACCTCGCACGGCTTATTTCCTCAAAGCCTATCCGTTGCACCAAGGTCCAGTGCGACCCAGTCCCCACATACTCACCCATGGGCAAACCATATCATGTTTTAAATTCGAAATTAATTCATTTAGCAGATAACCAACCTACTCACTATACTTGAGACGGTTACGCTATTTCTGTCTCATTAAACTTGAGTAAGTCCCTTTCTAAATCTTTCATAAGTAGCAATTAATGTCATATATGCAATATGTCATGGGTTCAATCGTTCGCAAAACCCGTGTCTGCGTGAAACGGTTGGCTCGTAAGATTCCTTAAAGCAAACGCTAAACGCGCTGAATACTTCAACATACGCTCAAAGTTGTTGCCGCACCCAAAACACTCGATGGAGGCATTCAACATAAATTTGTTTTATCCACCGCTGCCAACCCCGTTGTAGCCTAATCGGTGCCCTTACTGGGTCCATCTGGCTGATCATTATTCACTAATGCTCTCACTATTGCCTTTTACCTGCCCCATCCCGGCTCAAGCCTCTAAAAAGTTCTATCCGTCATGCGCTATCAAAGTATCATGGTTTTGTCATACGGTTACCACACATCGCAAGACTCATACTTATTTCAACTTCTCATCTCGCCATTATATGATTGCTAAGCTTCGCCACGGTCTTCATCTCTGTAAAAATGTTGCCAAACCATTCTTGCGGCTTTCATGGATTAACATGCCCTATGGCAAAAACAATTCATGCCCAATAAAACCCTTGGGTATGCATATAACAAAAGCCACCTTCTCAATACGCTCTCAATCTCTTTTAACGTCACTTGTACAAAGCCTGCAATGTCGTGTAAAATCGGCCACAGGAATCACAACGACCCAAGGCTTTAAAAAAGTATTCACATTGTTTCACAACACACTGAGATTCCACGGGGGCTTGAAGTTAAAATGGCCCTGGGAATAGGGCAAAACAAAAAAAAATGATTTTTTCAAAATAAAAAACCGCTTGCTGGAGTTCCCATTTTACGGGGCCCCCCAAGGGGAACGGGCCCAGGTGTATGGCATTTTCTTTTTTTTTTTTTTTTTTCCCCAAATTTTTTTTCTACTTCCGATCTCTCTCT
>Ga0163217_1113500_pt1 | contig 16978 bp, 26 predicted proteins | sample SynspAceP_FD_185933 | JGI IMG/M metagenome (GOLD analysis project Ga0163217, IMG submission 185933) | Saline lake microbial communities from Ace Lake in Antarctica - Synechococcus sp. Ace-P (PacBio error correction) | ecosystem: Environmental > Aquatic > Non-marine Saline and Alkaline > Saline ... | reverse complement strand
GGAAGAAGTACCCCATGCGCGGGTTCCATTTGATGCTCCGGGAATGAAATCAGCAGCGGCCTGGGCAGGCGGTGCTATGACGAAAGCCAGTTCAAGCCCCATCATCCACGTGGGACCTTGCAGAACGGGCGGGCCTGCGGCAGGGTCATCGAGCAGGTCATGGGGGTTTGGCCCTCCCGACTGATTCTCGATGAACATTGCGCGCGCAATGCACGTTTGCCAACGCTCGTGATTACAGGGAGCACGGTGCGGGATCAGGTCCAACGCTTCGCAATGGATGCGGCTAGCGAGCTCCTCCTCGGCCAGCCCCGCAGATCATTTCAAGGTGTGCTCAAACGTTCCGGTGCGCCCTCGCACCTGCAGCCGCACGCAGCAGCGCCGCTGCAGCGTAGGCAGAGTTCCATCAAGCGGGCTCGGGTGAGCAGGCCAAAGACAGCTCTCACCCAAAGGGCCGAGCAGCAGGCCGGCCATCAGCAAGCGGCCACAGCAAAGCTCCCCGCCCAATTCGCTCGCCGACTGAGGCAGCCAGTCGGGTGCGGCCATGCCAGAGCGGGCCACGATCTGGACAGCATGAGCCACTGCAGGGCGAGGGCGCCCACTGGCGCAGATCGCCAGCTGACCAGCTGGGCCCGACTGCGCATGGTCCGCCCGCCGGAACCGCAGCGACCGCCGCGACCACCGCCCGCGACGAATCAGGCGGACCTCGCTGTAGTCGTCGAGCGGTTGGGGCCACACACAAGCTGGCCGGAGGCCAAGCACAGGCCAGGCCCTGTGGTTGTCCCCAGCGCCTGGGCGAGCAGCAAAGGTGGGCGGCACCAGCAGAGGCCAGGGGGCTGGCGGTGTGCCGAGCCAGGAGCTGAAGCCCTGAACCACCCAGAACATGCCAAGCACCAGCAGGGGGTGGGCGAACGGCTCGAGGATTGCTGCGCCCAGCGACGGCATGATCAGGACCGTCACAGGCAGGCGGCCAAGGCTATCGAGGAAATGGACCACCCAGGCCCTCAACAAGGGCCTGCGATCCACCCATACCGAAAGGTAATCGACGCACTCGTAGGCCTGGGGCTGATCGCGCCCCCTGCTGGGTGAATCAGGGTCCCCCTTGCTTCAACCCTGATGCGCGGAATCCCTTCTTTGGTTGAGCAGCCTTCGATCAAGCGCTGCTGAGGTCCGGCCATCGTTGCGCAGGTTTGGTGCGTCCCTGCAGAGTGTGACCGGCCAGCAGGCGGCTGCCCAGGGTTTTGGACCCGTCTCCGGCAATGGGGCCAGGCTTGGCAGGGAGCTGGCGGCTGCTCCAGTTGCTGTTTCGCCACGCTTCCCACCCACCCCCTGGCTGAGCATTTGCGCTGCTGGGGCCTGGCGCAAGGCCTGATTCCAGGCCGCGCGTTTGCCTCTGTGGTTCTTTGGGCCATCAGCCAGTCCTGTTCAGGCGGCGCCAGTCCAGCGGGGCCCACCCGGTCTGGGGGCCTGCGGCCACCTGGGCCAGTTCCGGAGCTGGCGCTCCAGCGTTGCTGCAGTTCGACGTTGTGCCTGGGCGATCCACAACCTGCACGTTGGTGCGGGGTTCCAGCTGGGAGCGGCGTCGTTCCAGGGCGTCAGTGTCGACACGGTGGCTTCCCGCTCGGTGCCACAGCCCTTGACGGGGCCGGACTGCCGGCCGCAGATCGGGCCTCCACCAGCCAGGCGCCAGGCTCGAGACCAGGGCCACCAGGGCGCCGACCAGGCAGCACAGCCAAGCCCACATCCCTGATCTCTCCCGCAATACAAGCCTGACGCGGCGATTCCCGCCGCAGCCATTGGCCGCCAGGTTCGCTATTTGCCGCGAGCAGTGGCACAACCATCTCCGCCGGCCGGTCCACCACGCTAGCGAGGCGCTTGCCGCGCGGCCGGGATGTTCATGCTGGTACAACCTGAAGGGCACGCCGGCGATGCTCTTGTCCCTCCGATGGTCGTTCAAATGGCGGCGGAGCTGGAACAGCGCCTCAGCGCCGCTGATCGCCCGCCAATCTCCAGAAGAGCCGGTCGCCGCCGGACTTGGCGGTGTTGAGGAGTCGGCCGAAGACACCCGCAGCGGTGGTTTACGTGGCAACAAGAAAAGGCTTGTCTGCGGGTTGGGAATTCGCACCTCGGCGCCCCATCTGCAGTGGGACACCACCGCCCCCGATCAGGTGTGGCCGTGATCCGACGAATTGAACGAGATCCAGAGGGTGGACGGCATCCTGCTGCAAGCTTCCCTTCCCCCCGGGCCCTGCCCGAGGGCGAGCTTGCTGGCGGCGATTGATCCGGAGAAGGACGCGATGGGGCTCCACAGTCTTCAACTCGGTTCGTTTGCTCAAGGGGGAGCCCGGTCTCGCAGTTGACCCCAGCCGGAGGTGATGGCCCTGCTGCGGCGCGCCGGGCATCGCTTTAGAAGCGCCCCAGAGGCTGTATTGGTCTCGGCCGCGAGCATTCCTGGTGGGCAAGCCGATGGCCTGATGTCAGGCTGCCAATGCACGGTTGACCGTGGTCCCCATTCCCGCAGCCCGAAGGATCTGGCCGCACTCACGCGCGGGCCAGAGGTGTTGGTGGTGGCCGCCGGACAGCGTGCTGAGTGGGTGACGGTGCTGAGCACGTCAGAGGCCGGGGCCGCGGGTAGTGGATGTCGGCCATCCACGCCTGGCTCCAGGACCCAGCGGCCGGCCGGCGGCCCGCGGCGGCTTTTGCAGGTTGACGTCGCTTTGCGGAGGTGGAGCCGATCGCCGCGGCGATTTCACGCCAGTTGCCCAGGTGTGGTGTCGCCGATGGACGGTGACGATGTTGGTGCTGCTCATACGGTGGACCAGTTGGTGGAAAGCGCAGCTCAGCTTGGCGCAGCCGGGAGTTGAACATTCGTTGGCGGATCTTCTTTTTGCAGTGCCTGCCGTTTGCGATGGCCTGAGAGAATTCCGGCCAAACGCGCTGGCTACGATGGCGTGGCGGTGGAGCACGGGGTGTTTTACTTTCAGCTGCCTACCTGGAGGGCCTCGCGCTTGCCGTGTCGATTTTGCGGCCCTTGATTGGCGCCCTTCGGAACCGGAGCGAGCCGGAGTCACTGCGGGAGGGCGCAGCCGCTACTCCCTGGCTGGCCGCGGCAAAGCGCCTGCGCACCGTCTCTGCCTGGCCAGCTTTGAAACTGGCTGGCGGAGACAGTGCCCTTGGCCCTGCCACCGCCGTGGCCCATGGAGATGGTCCACACACCATGTCGCTTGATCCATGACGGACCATTACCCCCATGGACAACGACGACCTAGCGCGCGCGTCGCCCCCACCAATCACAAGGTGTTCGGCGAAGCCACGCCATCCTTGCCGGTGCTGCCTGCTTCACCGCGCCTTCGAGATGGTGGCTGGCGCGACGGCAGCCCCGGCGGTGCCGGCGAGCGCTTGCTAGAAGGGTTGGTTGGTAGAGCTCTCTCTGGCCGGCCGGTGCTCCTGGACTGTTCGGCGCCAGGTGTCGCGATCCTGAATCGGAGGCCAAGCCGGATGGGATCTGGCACGCATTCGAGTACTCCCATCTGCCATAAAAAACAGGAGGCGCTGCTGCGGGGCCTCGGTGCTGAGCGTGCCTGATTGCCGGCGCCCCGGGAAAGCCCCTATCGATGCCCTTGGACCGGTTTTCGCACCGCGGCAATCGGCCTGGCTTCCAGGATCATCCGATGACATCCGCGAATCTGACGCCAGCAGGAGGTTGTCGAGGCAAGACCGCCGGCAGGATCTGACGGCCGACAAAACCCACCTTATCCCAAGCCTGGCTTGGGCTGGACAAGGGAATTCCGCACACGGGCTGATTTGCTGGTGACAGAAGCAGAGGCCACTTCTTTCCCCTGGCAGGCAAGGCCCAAGCCCCTGCTCGCTCTGGCTGACTACATCACGAGTCCGGAGATCGATGAGCGTGCTCTCTGCGGGAGGCTCGATCCCAGCAGCTGCTGGGCAACGGCGTGCTGGGCTGGGCCCTGGCGGCCTGTGGCCTGGCACCAGCTCCGCCAACAGTTGCTGGTCGGAAACTCGTGCTGTCATCAACGCTGGCGGCCGGCGGTCCTGCTCGAACCGGCGGAATGACCGTCGAGTCCACTCGCCCTGGTCACCGGCGCAGCCGCCGGCACCGGCATGGCCAGCTGGAGCTTTGATGAACCCCCTCTTTGCCCTGGCCTGCGCCCGTTGCCTTTGTCGGTTGATGTACGACGCAACCGGTGTGCGCTACGGCGCCGCCGTGCAGGCCAAACACGCTCAACCAGCCTTCCTGCGGCGCTCTGGCCAGGAGGCCAGCGTGAATCAACCACACAGGACCTCCCAGCAGACCAACGGCAGATCTAATACGCGACAAGCTTCCGGATCACGCTGCGGCAACGGCGCTCTCAAGGAAAAACCCTTGGCCAACACCCGCCTCGAGGTTGCTCGTCAGGCCAAGCCTGATCGGTTCCGGGCGATCGCCCTCTGTGGCCTCCTGCCTTTGGCCGCTCCCCCCTGCAGATCGCCCGGGGCTGGGGCTGGCTCCTCGGTGGAGTGGCTCGGATCGGTTGAGGGGCCCCGGTTCCGGCCGCAGCGGTTTGCAGCTCACCGCCGGCCAGCAAACGGGCCGTTAGGGCCTTCGTCGCTGCGCTGGCCAGGCCTGCGCGATGGCACCCCTTCGTGACTCCGTGGCTATTGCCGCAACCGGGCCAAGACCTTTCCTTGTCGATGGCGTTTCTGGCCCATGGATGAGCAAGCTTGCCTCTGCTGGACGGTGGTGGCCCCGACCCACAAGGCGGTCAGCGTGCTGGCGCCATTACCTTCGACCTCAGGCGGCTTGCGGGCCACCTGGCATCCTCCACCCTGCACCGCTGCTGCGGCTGAAGTTGCGGCGCCCAGGGTGGCCGCGAGTCTGCGAGGCCACCAGCAGGCACGGCTGTGGCCTCGAACAACCTGGCCTGGTGCTGATCGATGAGGCCTCAGATTGGGGATGGCCAGCTGCGGAGATCGCCCTGCAAGGCGCCCATTCCCTTTGCCACCCGCCTGGTGTTTGTGGGTGCATCCGGCCCAGTTTGCCCCCCGTTGGCGCCCCCTCCAGTCCGGTGTTTGAGATCGCGCGGGCCCACCGCTGCGCCCTGAGGCGAGGGTGGTTATTGGCCGCACAGGGCCGCGAATGCTTCGGCTCGCCACTGGCCTGCGCGAGCAAGCGCTGCCTTGCCGGCTCCCGCCCCTGCTTCGGTGATGCGCCAGCGGGAAGGGGCTGGTGGCGTTGCTGGCAGCGTCGCCCTGGCTGGAGCGGCCCAGGCGCCCTGCGCCGGGCCGCGAAATGTGACAACCACCGATCAGGCCCGGAATCCTCTGGACACCACCGCTTCGCTGAGCAGCTGGTTGCCCTGGCCCGTCGCGCATCCATGCGCCATGGGCTGATCAGTTGCCGGTGCGCCCGGCGAAAGTGCTGCTCACCCGCAGGGCGGTATGATAGGCACCGGCTGCCGCAGCAGTGACGGGGTGGAGCGAAGAAACCCGACTGGTGTGGCTCGGATCGGGAGCTGGTGGTGCGCGTTCACTCCGGAGCGCTGTGACTGCCGGCTTCGGCGCTCAGTGGCGCGCCCGTGATCGGACACCCAGGTGCGTGGCTTTGGAGAGCAGCGAGGCGCCACTCTCGCTGCGGCGGCCTTCCCCCGCCTGCGATCGTTGGGAGGCGCCGGGCGCTTGAGGCAGGTGCTGGCCGCCTGGCGGCGGAAGCCGCGAGGCGGGCAAAAAAGAAGGCCGCAGGGCCTCTGGCGGCGGCTACTTCCTGGTGCGCGATTTCCTTCGCCTTCACTGGGTCCTGCTGCTCGTGCATGACCGGCCACCGCAGCCAGGGGCAGCAGTTTCTCCGAAAGTGTTCATCGATGCCGATGTCTTCTGCCCCGCGATCCCCTTTGCTCCGCCGTCAGTTGATCTATCGTGCGGCGGTCAGCGGGCCCGATACGGCGGTCTGGAATGGTGGGCTCCAAAGGCAGCGAAGCCGCACGGGACCACTGAGCGGCGCTGGTTGGAGGCGGAGCGAAAACAGGCGATGGCGTAAGGGCGATCAACCTCAGCGGTCAGCCGAACTCAGGCCTCAGGACTCCAGCCGCAGGACCCTCGTCCCTTTGCCAGCCCAGGTAGCCGGCCAGCAGCCAGGCTGAGGCCGCCCACCACCCAGGCTCGCTTGGCGTGCCAGCAGCAGGGCCTTGCCCGCTCCAGCAGCAGGCAGGATCCCCGCCGGTTCAGCACCACAGAGCCAGGTTATGGCCAGCAGCAACAGCAGGCTGGCGGCCACGGTGGAACAGGCGCCGCGAGGTAGGATCCACTCCTGCGCCAGGGGCCAAGGCCCGGCGAGCGAGCCGGGCGGCGCCGCCTGGCCACCAGAAACGACAATCGCTCGGGGCTGATCCACTTTCGAGGCCCGCCTGGACGCCGATCAGCAGCCGGCAACGGCAAGCTGCTGAGGCGATCGAGCTGTTTGGACCAGGCCCGGCGGCTCCTTAGACCTGCTTTGCTCGGCCAGCAGTTCGCGCAAGCCCGAGGGCAGCAGGGGCACCGGCACCGAGGCAGGTCCAGGCGGTGCGGTGGCTGGTGCCCTGCTCCATGCTCAGCAGAAAACCGGGCCCACGGTAGCACGAAGGCCCCACCATCAGCGCGATTGTCACCATCCAACCGAGCACGACACAGTCCTCCCGCCGGCAACGGTTTGGCACGAGCCGCACAGGAAACCAGCAGGCCGATGTGGATCGGCTTGAGGCTGGACGCCGCTGCCCATAGGCGATCAGCTCGCCCCAGAGACCGACCTGGTATTCATCGGCTTCAGCTCGGGGTTGGGGCATTCCAGCGCAAGATTCACCGTTGTTCCCGTTTCGTGAACGAGGCACGCTGACCGTACCGTGGCAGTGCGACAGCAGGCCGCCGCCGGCGGCCCCAGGCCCAGGCCAGCAACCCCCCAGGGCCGCAGGATTGTGTCCGTGGGCAACATTCGCCAACCCGTTGGCCGGGGAGCCGGCACAGGCCAGGGCCAAGGCGATCACCCGCTGCAGCGCTGATCCAACCTGGGGCCACACTCTCGCCGCCTGGGACAACCATGGGCTCCAGGCACTCCAAACCGGGATCTGCTGGCGAATTTCGGCGGTGGTCTGATGCCCTCGGTAAGTCGCCGTAGTCCCACTCGCCGCAGATCCTCACGGGCAGGGGGGCGCCGGCCAGCCCGCCAGCTGCCGCACGGTTCTGAACGGGCCCGCAGCAGCGGGCTGCAGCAGCACCGCTGCGAAGCTGAAGGGGAGAGCAGGCACCGGTAAGCCAGGCGCGCGGCCTCGTCTTCGCCATTCGGGCAAACTAAGGCCAGTCGGTTAGTCGGGCTGTGGCGCCCTGGCGGGCCCAAGGTGGTGCGCACGTGGACGTACAAACCCGCTCCGGAACGTGAGGTGTTGCGTGGGAAGGTCGTCAAGGAGTCGATTGGGTGAAAAACGAACGGCGTGCCGGCTTCAGGTTGCGCAATGGCGGGGGCCAGCGGCTGGGCGGCGGCGGCGGCGGCCCCCAGGGGCGATGGCAGATCTGGGCGCAGCCGCTTCCAGTGCAGGTGCAGCCAGCTTGGCATGCCAGGTTCAGGCCGGCTCCAGCCCTCCGGCCGTTGCGGCCGCCCCAGCCTTCGAGCTGCCCAGAGCGCTGGTCCGCCCAGCCCGGGCCTCTGAGCCCGCTGGCTGCCAGCTCCAGCGGTGGAATTCGTCGGCCCGCAGAGGCTCTCCCATGGCGGACCAGCAGGCGTCGGCCAGGGGGCTGGCCTAGGCGACTTAGCCCAGACTTAGCAGGCGCGCCGGCCGGGCTGAGAACGCAAGCACCCGCCATGGCGTGCGGCCCGCCGCGGTTTGTCGTCCACCAGCTGCTCGCCGAGCAGCAGCAGCCGCCGCACTCGGCATAAGATGCGGCAATCCGGCCGCGGCGGCACGGCGCAATTACACGCAAGGCTGCGGCCACTGGCTGCAGAGCGGCGGCGTGCAGTTCTGGGTAGCCCCCAGCAGGATCACGCCCTGGAGCCGGCTGGCAGAGGGCTCATCGGCCAGCGGCTTGCCACGGGCAGCAGGCCAGGCCGAGGCCCGGCAGCGCTCACTGGCTTCGGCGGTAGCGGAAGTGGAAAGGGGCATCGCTGGCGATACGCAGGCGCACCGGCTGGACCTTTGCGTTGGCCTGGGACTGGGCCCGCGGCTGAGGCTGCGGGCTGGGCCTGTTCAGCACCCAGCGGAATCGGACTCCTGGCTGGGCCCGCAGGGGGCCTGGGTTGGGCGGCGTCTCAAGCAGCGGCAGCAGGCCGGCCGAGATCGACAGGTGGCGCCGTCAGCCAGATCGGACCAGGCCTCCAGGCTGGACTCGAGGTCTTTCGCGGCTCGTGGGCGGGAGCAACCCAGGTGCCGTGAGGGCAAGTTGAGGCTTGAGGGTGGCGGCGCACCCCCAACAGCGGCATGGCGATGGCCGCCAGGGCCTTCGCTTTGAGCAGGGCCTGAATGTCGCTCGGTTGCGTGACGCCGTTGAGCACGGACCCCAGGCACGTGGAGGCTGGCGAGATTGGTCCCCCGGGCGAGAAGCGCTCACCAGGGCGGCCACGGTCCCAGCCTGGCGGCTGGCCTCACCACCAGCACCAGCAGGCAGCTCAAGGCTCAAGGCCAGTTCAGCCGAGCTTGACCCTCCAGGGCCAGTCCCCGGCCATCGAGAGGGCCATCACCCCTTCCACCAGGCAGGTGATCGGCCTGCCGCCCCCACCAGGAGGAAGCTGCGGCTGCACCCAGTCGAGCCACAGAGCAGTTTGTCGAGGTTGCGGCAGGCCGGGCGCTGGCCAGGCTGAGCAGCTGTGGGATCGAGGGTATTTCCGGTCCACCTTGAAGGTCTGGACTCGTCTCGCCCCGCTGGCGCACCATGCCGTCAGGCAGGGGCTGAGCAGGTTTTGCCGCTGCCGCTCAGGGGGGCGCATCACACAGGCCATTGCGGCGAGGTCGTCGGACGCGGATCTCAAGAGGCAGCAGCTTGGCAGCCAGGGCGCGGCGGCGGCGAGCAGGATTGGTTGGAGTTGGTCCACCGTGAGCCAAAAGCGGGCCATCTCCATCTTCCTGCTGTCCCCGAAGACGCTCACCCACCTCCTCGGCCAGTTCCATCGTCGCCAGCCCCCGGCTTCGAGGCGCATGGCAGCCGCCCGATCGGAGCAGAGGATGACGCACAGCGTTTTTTTCCCTGCGTGGCAACAGATCAGCCGCAGACCAACGAGGCACCGGGAGGCTGTTGGGAATCCCCACGGGAACGGACATTCAGACCGCACCCTGGACGCTCTCGCCATCGGAGCGCTGGAATCAGCTCCGATGCCCACATTCCAGGCGTCGGCGGGTCTGGTAGCTGTTCAGGAAGATCCAACCGAGCCGATCGGCGATCCAGGCCGCCAGCAGCAGCCTTGACCGGTGCGTTCCTTCCACGTCGATGTCGAGCTGCACCACCTTGTTGAGGGCCTCACGGCGGCCGGGCGGATCGAACAACCATCCGCAGGGATTCGGTCCCAGCGCGCTGGCGCACCAGTTGAGTCGTTCACCGCTCGTCGGTGGCGATCATGGTCCACCAAGCATCGAGGCAGCGCGGGGATTCCCGATCGAAGCTGTCGGCACAAACCGCCGGGTTGGGCCAGATAGCCAGGGCTTCGAGCAGATCGGGGAATTCATCGACAGAGATTCCGTTCCACCACACCAGGCAAGGAGCTCCTCCGCCACCAGCGGGACCCACAAGGGCCGGCCTTGCTCGCATGGCGCCTTGCCGCCGCGCAGTACGGACCACGTCGCACAGGCCTTGTGGGTGCCACTGCTCTCTCCGGTAGGGGCAGTTAGGCGGCACCAGGCGTTTTCAGCGGTGTCTTCGCGCAGGGTCGGCGGCCAGGGTGATCAGCCGGCGCGGCGGTGGGCACTGATCGCTGGCACAACTGACCGCGCAGATCCTCCGGCCTTGTGTTTCACCCGGTTGCTCACCCGGCCGTGGGACAGGCTCGGGGGGCCATCGGAGCGGTGCAGCGCGCAAGCCCGCAATCCGCTGCTGGACCGAGCGGGCGGCGGCGAAGAGCTTCTCTGTGAGCAGGCCGTTGATCGGCCCCGCGATTGTGGCCGGTGCGGATATCAGCTGCTCTGCAGCCACGGACGGCTCCAGACACCAGGGTGGAAAGGTGGAGGGCTCCGGTGGAAAGCGTCGAGTTCGCTGACCCCACAGAATGCTCGAGATAATTCGGCACCTCTCAGGGGAGAGTTCTAGCGGGGCCTGTAAGGGTGAGCTGGGGGACATCGGGGCGAGCGCAGGGAGGTCGGCGGTTGGTCAGGTGCTGTAGCTCACGGACGGCGCCACATCAGGCCGGTCGGAAGGCCAGCAGGCTGTCGGCGCACCGGGGGTCCCCAGTGCCGGCCTCGTAGGGTCTGAACGGCAACTGCCAGGGCTGTCCTCGATCAGCTCCAGCAGCGGCGTGTTACAGCCGCCAGGCGGCCTTTCCACTTCATCGGCGCGGGGTAGAGGGTGGGGTCACCCGCATTGGGGCCCCGTTTTTTTCCGGCCGCAGGCGCACGTAGCCTCGTTTCAGACGGTCCCCGAAAGATTTCGTCGTAGAAAAGTGCATGTCGACCGGATCGGCTGCGCATGCCCTGAACCCGGCGCCCTTCCACAGGTCAAAAACAAAGCCAGCGCCTTCATCGGGCTGGAGCGCAGTAATCAGCTGGTTGGGCGTTGGGCTTGCCGCCGGCGGCATCGAAGAGGTGGAGGGAGCTTCCCGGAAGGTGAGCACCCCTCGGAGAGCCCTTCCGGCAGGCGTTTTTGCCCGTGCGCAGATATTTAAGGGAGCACGCCTTGCCAGCGCCAGTTGTCGATGAACAGCTTCATCGCCACATAGGTGTTCGGTGGTGCTGTTCGCGGTTCACGCCCGCTCGTTCGCGGAGGCCTTGAACGGGTCGCTGGGGCTGCCGCCCGGCGCTGTCCTGCCCGCGCACGCAGCATTTCCAGGGTCCGTGTAATTTGGCCAGGCGGGCGGGCCTGCCAGCACTTGGCCTTTTCGTTGCGGATCGCTTGGGGTCAAACGGCCTGCGGCGCTTCCATCGTGGTTGAGCGCCGCATTCTGGGTGCGGTGTTCTGGACCATGGTCGGCGCAGGGCGCCGGAACTCTCGTTAGTAGCCCGGCCCTTTCCGCCACCCGACGCGTTTCAGCGGGCGGTATCTGCCGCTGAGATGAAATTCGGTTCAGATTCGGCTCAAAGATCGTCGTTGGCGAAAAGCGCAGCCCAGGAATGTTCTGGACCGTCTCCTTTTGCCCAGGTAGTGGCGTATTCGGAGACCTGCTTTCTCCTGGGCGCAGGGCCCGCACGATTTCGGTGAGCTTCTCCGGCGCTGCCGTTAATCGCGGCCGATGGTTTTTCGATCACCACGGGCTGGCGCTTCGGGTCGATCGCAGGCCGGCGTCGGCGAGGGCGCGCAGCCGCTGCCGTAAAAATAGTGAAACGAGAGATGGAAGGTTGCGGTTGCCGCGTGGCCCGCAGGCGGTCGAGGCCATGAAGGCGATCGGCCAGCGCAGAAGTGCTCGCTTCTGCTGCAAAGTCGGACCGGTTCGTTTAGTAGAGGTTTCCAGCGATTGCTCGTCGCGGGTGGTGATTACGGATTCCGTTTCAGCCAGCGCCTCGGGCCATCTTGCCGCGGAAGTCGTCTCGTCACTCCAGGGGCGTCGAGCACAGCGAGGATGGACGGAACTCGCTGGGCAACCGCCTTCTGGCGAACAGCTCGAACAGCGGCAGCACAGCTTGCCGGTGGGTTGAGATCGCGCTGGCACCGAAGAATTCACCAAGGCACTGGGGGCGAGATCACGCGCCTCCTGGCGCAACCCGACCCGAGTGATTTGGTGAGGGTGTGGTCATGGAGAGGGCGTCATTCAGGCTGATCTACCCACAAAAGCTGGCAGGACGGACACCTGCGCCAGCGTTGCGGCAGATTCTGTGCTGGTTTCGGCAAAAAAATGGACTGGCCGTAGGCAAGGCCAAGAGCGTCAAACCCAGCGGCTGAAACCCGGTTTCAGTAGTCTCGACGTGCAGCGGTCAGCCTTCTTGTAGCTGGGGACGGAGCACGCTCCAATTCCGCCCCTTGGCGTGGCAAGCGGCGTCATGGCTTCGTCGATGCCTGGCTCCATGCCCCTGAGTCACACATGTAGACGTGGTCTTGCGGATCTCGTCAGATTGAGCATCCTCGCCGTGTCGCGACCCGGTCCTGGCATATTACATCCGCCACCGGAAGGATTTTTCTGGCTCACGGCTGATCGCTTGGCTGTAGCGGACAGTGGTCAGGGAATCGGTGAGAATTAGGGACTGGAGATCCTTCTTCGTAGAGCAGGTGGGGGTGATGGGCACACACTGAAAAACGTCAGGCCAGGCCTTGCCGGCGGACTGTAGCCAGGATTCTTGGCACGTTCACCCGGATCGAACATTTGCGGGCGCAGGTAGGCCGCGCTCGGGGCGATGCCGGTGCCGGTGGCCAGCATGATGACATTGGGCCTCCTCTCGGAGGCAGCAGCATTTCCTTGCCCACTGGGCAGTGATTTTCAACCTTGCTGCCTGGACTCATGTCGCAGAGGAAGGCTGGAGCAGACCCCGTAGATGGTTCTTCCCATCTTTTTCGTATGGAGCTGGCGGACGCAGAGGAACCGTCTTTGTTTCAGGCCGTCGCATGCGGGTGCTGCGATGAATTAGAGCCGCCGTTTGTTGCGGCTTGCGGTTTGGCGTCTTCGCCGTCGGGAATGATGCCGGAATGCTCTGGCCTTTCCACTATGGAGATTGCCTTCGGAGAGGTCGAAGTTGATGTGGGTTTCACCCGGCCGATCGCCCCTTTCGGCCACCAAGGGATGTTGCAGCACGGTTGCCGAGGTAGGGGCCTTCCGGCTTGAGAGGTCTGGACGGGTGGTGCTCGTGCGCGCTCGGTGGTGGGTCCAGTTGGGGAGGTGGTGGGAACTGGGGGGGAGGCTTCAGCCCTCGGGAGTCCCCGATCGGCGTGACCGAAGAAGGCGAGCCCCTTGCTTGGTTGATCAACGCAGGGTGGCTTGCATTCTGGCTGAAGCAGACGCTGAGGGTTCGCTCGGGCGGTTCGTTGCTAGACCGCCAGTCCCTGAACCACCAAGGGTGACATGCGGGAATCGCTCTGGCCAGCGCTTGCTGTCGAGGTGCGCATTCAGCACCGTTCCTGAAAATGCGCCAAATCATAGGGCAAAGCCGGATCAGGCAGGGCAATTCGGCCTTTGCCCACCAGCGGCCAGTCGGCAGGGTTAGGTTTGGGTTCTGAACATCGGGGTGTAGCGGCCCTTCACTCCAACCCCCCGAGTTCGGCGTTTCTCTCTTGGCGCAACTTTTCGGCCTTCGTATTGTGCCCCGCTCGACTGGGATCCCGACACCCGCCGGCCTGTGACTCGACACGATCAGCAGGACATGGAGGGGCCTTCCCGGGTGTGCGCCGCCTGGCCGTGCAGCTGCGCCTGGTCTGCAACATTTTCCCTGGTCTGGGACGGTCATCCCGATTCGAGAACTAGCCGCTTCATTCCCAACCTCGCTTACTCCCGCCTGCTCTGGCGCCGCGGCGCCCGGGTTGGGGCTTTGGAGCAGGTCGGTTGCCAGGAGTTCTGCGGTTGTGGCGCTCAAGCGCCGGTTGAGCTCGGTTGACCGAAAAGGCCCGAGGAAGGCTGCTTCACTTCGCGATGACCCGGAGGTGATTTCCGAGCGCTCGAGGGGCTGGCGTGGAGCGGTGATCGCCTGGGCTCCAGGCTTCTCTACGAATGGACGGTTCCAGGGGCGCCAGGGCATGCCGATCGGGGCCTGATCGAGCAGGCGACTGCGTGAGGATTCTGGCGCCAATTCTGGCGGGCCGTGCAGCGGGAGGCCCAACGTCGGGCCAGCAAGGCCTGCCGCGCAATTCTGAGCCTGAACGAGGCCTTCTGAATCAGGTTTGATCGCGAACGCAGGTCAGCCGTTGTTCGCTGCCCCTAGCAGCGCTTGATCATCAGAGCCAGTCAGCACTGATTAACCCTTTCTAACTGCGAGTTTGTTTTGCACAAACAAGAGCAAGAAGGAACCTCGAAAACTAACCATTTAAATCAGAAATAGCTAAACGCTCGTTGGTGGCAATCGCTGTAAACAGCGAATGCCGTTAATAGCCAATGGTTGTCATCGAAAAGTGCAGCAAAAACGCTTCGACTCTTCGATTGATTACCCAAGGGGATTCGAACCCCTGTCGCCTCCGTGAAAGGGAGGTGTCCTAGCCTCTAGACGATGGGGGCAAGGCCACGGGCCACAGCGTTTAAGCCAGGGCGGACCGTGGTTTGGAAACTACGTTTGGATGGCCCTTCGTCAGGCGGACTCTGGCCAGGGCTGCTGGCCTTTCCGGTCGGGACGTGAAGTGAAAGGCAAGGCTCCCTCGCCTGGCTCCGAGACAACCAATGCGCCGCCGTGGGCCTCGGTGATTCGCCGGCACACCGACAGACCCCCCCGAATCCCGATGTGGTTGGCAGCGGTCTGGGGGAGGCGACCGCAGGTCGAGGAAAATCCGTTCCTGTTCTTCCCTCGGGATCAGGGCCGGTCTGTCGCAGATGGCCTGGAACCCACTGGCTGGTTCCCGGTGCAGGATTCTCAGCGTTCACTGCCCCCCTTCAGGGGTGATTTAGGGCGTTTTCGAGCAGGTTCAGCAGGACCTGGTCGCATTGCTGCCGTCGGTCGGCGAAGACTCAGGCAGGTCGGCGGGAACATCGGCACGAGTGTGAGTTCCCGGCCCACCCAGAGTTTTTCGAGCTTCGCAGGGCTCCGCTGCCACTGAGCCGAGATCCAGGCGGCTGGGATTGAACAGGGCACTTCCCATCGGGTCGTTGCCCTCTCCAGAGGATCTTGGAGAGATGCTCGAGTCGTGCAGGCGGCGATTAGCACGTCTGCAGCGGCTGTTGTCGAATCTGTCCAAGCTTGCAGGCTTGCAGGGCCGTTTCCGGCGGGTCCAGGGTGCGGTGCGCAGTTCAGGGCGACATCCGCAGCCGCCGTTCTTGCACCCCGAGCCGATTAATCAGTGTTTCATTCCTGGCGCAGGCACAGCAGCTGGTTTCGAGCTGGAGTTCCCGCTGGCTGCGGGCTGGCCATCGTTCTCGGACCGGGCGCAGGCTCATTCCCAGGCGCTCACCATCTCCAGCTGCTTGCCAACGGGGCAACCGCCTTGAGTTGCTCGAGGGATGTGTTGCCGGGAACACTGACGAGATGCGCTGGGTGGAGTTGACCCGGCGGGGTGGCCACAGGCGATAGAGCTCCAGCAAACTCGGGGCGTTTGGCTGGGAATCGGCGATCTGAAGATTTCAGCTCGAGCCATAGTCATGACTTCTTCCAGAAATTGTGAGACCCCGCGCAGGCCCGGCGCGAGCTCAGGTGCTGGGAGGTCGCGACATCAGCCAAGCGGTCAGGGCTTGACGGGTTGCAGGAGCTGCTTCCTGATCCAGGGTGATGGGGGCCATGTCCCTGAGCCGGGCACAGCACAGAACACCTTGGATTCCAGCCTATGGCTTTATTGGGGCAGTCCTGGTCCAGTCCAGTTCAGCCACCCATGGCTGCATCCTGGTGGATTGATGTCCGCTTTGATCTGGTTCAGCATGGGGTTCGATTGATCACTCTCTTTGCGACTTCCTCGCGTTTGGAGCAGCCGTCTGTTGCGGCCCCCTGTGATTGTCCCCCTGACGCTCTGGTTCCCGAGGCCCAGGCGCGCCGGCCACGAAGCGAGATGTCGCTTTACCCAGGATTGCGGCTGTCCACGTCTGCATTTCACGCAGCGCCAAGGTTGAATTCGTACAGCGGTTGGCATCGGCCGTCGAACCTCGGCCAGGTTTTCAGGGGCTGCATGGGCTTGATCCAGAGGTGGGCACCAAGGCCGACTCACGATGAGGAGATCTGGCGTGGGTCACAAACTCCGCAGTGATCGGAGCGTCGAGATCTGCCCAGCGGAGGTCCTGCGATGTGGTCAGCGGCGTGCAGGGACGCGATTCAGCAACGGGTGCTGCGGCAGGCCGCAGCTCCAGCTTCCGAGTGGCGGTTGCATTTCAGACGTGCTGGAGGCCTTTCTAGTTGCACTTTTGTCGGGGACTGGGGCTTTTGCTGATGGCATTCCCTTCGGGATCTCACACGCTACACGCCATGGTCTTTCACGCTCTCGCTTCGCTCTCAGGCACGGCCGCCTTGGCCGCCGCTGTTCTTGGTCTGGTGCTGGCTGTCCTCGCCGAACCCTCGCCGGCTCGAGGTCTTGCAGATCAGGGCCCCGTCTCCTTGCGAGAAACTTTCCCGGCCCCTTTCCAGGATGTACCCAGCCAACGCATCAACTCGGCCCCTATCAGCGGGCCCAGAGCTGGCAGACGCCAAGAATTTTCAGCAAAGACTGCTCGGATCGGCCGCTTAGGTCGGCGGTGTTCTCGGCGCGGCTCGGTTACGGCCGCCTTCGCGCCAGGGACGGTCGAAACCCTGGGCCGTGCTTCTTGGGCCCTGCTGGGTTTCCCAGGGTGGCTGCAGCCGGCCAGGGCCGGCGGGAAAAAAAAAAAAAAAAAAAACCCCTGCCTGGTGAGGGCCCGAACGGGGGCGCCAGGATTCAAGGAAGGTTGCTTTCCAGGGACCCCGATTTGAGCCTGGCTCCCCACTGCGTGAACCCCGGGCTTGGCCGACTACCAAGCCGTTTTCCTATTCGGCCCTCGATCGCCACGGACCTGACCGTGCGCCTGTTCTCGGACCAGGCCGCCTGGTGGGGCGGCCCTGGCCTTTGCCCAGCGCATCAGGGGCCCCGTCACCATCGCCCGCCTGCTTGGAACTGGCGCACGCGGGCGTGGACCTCGACTGCTGGACGTGGCATCGTGGCGAAAACCCTGCCGCCGGCGCTTAACCAGCGCCAGGGAGACCGTGCTGGTGATCTGGCGACACCGCCAGGCCTTCCGATCACCGCTTGGGTATCTCTCTCC
>Ga0163217_1063069_pt1 | contig 16979 bp, 24 predicted proteins | sample SynspAceP_FD_185933 | JGI IMG/M metagenome (GOLD analysis project Ga0163217, IMG submission 185933) | Saline lake microbial communities from Ace Lake in Antarctica - Synechococcus sp. Ace-P (PacBio error correction) | ecosystem: Environmental > Aquatic > Non-marine Saline and Alkaline > Saline ... | reverse complement strand
GGACACGGACAGCACACACCAGATTGGCACCGAAACGGGCACCAAGCTCAACAAGCAACAGACCGTGCGCCGAGGCCCTGCCGCGACGCCATGCCGGAAGAGAATTGCCGCCGCGACACGACGTGTTCCTCCATTGGGTGAAGGGAAGTCGCACCGAATCCAAGGTGCCTATTAAAATCTCGCAAGGGTTGCTGGCACGACTTCGTGTTGCCGCAAACCGGTCATCGAACCCCACCCCATCACCAGAACACGGGTTTGCCGGGATCGGTGTAGCGGTGCCGCCTTTGGCGGGCGCGACCCCATCGTCGAATTCATGAACTTTTGGAACTTTTGCGAATGCAAGGCCATCGGACCACATTCTGAACTCTTGCGCCGAAAACACATGTTACATGCCGGCGGCCAAGCTGGCGCCCAATGGTTTTTCCGCGGTCCAACGGTGCCGCCGTTCCGCGTCGGTGCTGCAGCACAAGCCAGGACTTACGCTCGCAGTGGTATATGCAGAATCCCCGGCACTTAAGGATGGTAATATGCCCTAATTCGGCCTCAGACGGCCCAATAAGGTTGATTGAAAAACGCGCATCCGCGGACCCCAACCCGTCGTCTTCTGAAAATGAAATCATGTACGGCAATCTTCGAGTGGCCGGAGTCGAAGATTACACTGTAACCCTTTGCAAGGCCCGTATCTGGCGTTGAAAGGGCAAAATGTCACCATCGTCAGCTTCGGCATCGGCATTGACCATATGCACTGGAAGCCCGCCTGAAAAGCTTGCGAAGGAAGAGCATCGGACGCCGAAGTCATCGACCTGCCGCACCCTTTGCCGCCGATGGACACTGCCAAGCACATCAAACGGATGATGAAAACCAAACCGCTGTGTCACCGTCGAAAGAAAGGCTTGGCCGCAAGGGTCGCGTCCGGCAACTTACATACTCGAGCCGTGATCATGGAAAGAAGCCTTTGACTATCTGACGCTCCGGTGATCAACTGCACGGGCAAAGAGTGCCATGCCCTATGCTGCAAACCTCAGAACGTCTTGGCGCTGGTCACCACCGGACGGAGTCATCGCCGGGCGTCAAAAAAGTCACCGACAAGTAAGGAGCGGTCACAATGCCCGACCATAGGAAATCCTCAATGCCCGCCCCTCAGCCCACAAATGGAAGAAGGCACGCCTCGCGAAATGGGCTCGTCTCACCGAAGGGCGATACCATCCCTCGGCGATTATCCTGTGCGAAGATCGAAACCGACAAGGCGACGATTGTAGTTCGAAGCCGTGCGACGGAAAGGCACCATCGGCAACGATCCTGATCCAGGACGGCACTGAAGGTTCAAGGTGAATGCCCCCACTCGCCGTGCGCTGGAAGAGGGCGAAAGCCGCACGCATGACATCGACGCCAGCGCCCCTGCCCCCAAGGCAAAGGACACCAGCGCCAAAGAAGACGCGCCAGATTCAGGACGCCACGCACCGAAAAAAAGGGTTATGGGGCCGCGGCGAAAGGCCGACGCCAATGACAACTGACAATGCGGGCACCTGATTTCACCCAAAGACAAAGCGACGGAAACGGCTCTTGTGACCCGCTGGCCCGCCGCCATCGCGGCAGACAAAGTCTGTGGATCTGACCGCCCTCTCCGCGCGTCCGGCCCGCACGGCGCGCATATCCAAGGCAGAGTTTGGAAGCGGCCTCACGCCTCCGACAGCCCCAAGGCAAATCAGCCGAAGCGCGGCAGAACGTCTCAGGCGCTCCGGCCGCGAAAGCCTGCCCTTGCGACTGGGCCCCTCTGCCGATGCTTCGTCATTCAACAATGTTACGAAGGCCGGATTTGGAAGGCAAATCTCTCTTCAACGGGAATGCGCAAAACCATCGCCGCGCGCCCTGACCGAGCCCAAACAGTTCTATCCCGCATGTTCTACCTGCGCCGGGATATACGAACTCGACGCAATTTGTTGAAATATCCGGGTGCGAGCTGAATAACAATCGAAAGCCCGTTGATTGTGAAGCGTTTCGCTTGTTAACGATTGTTATTATCAAGGCCTGTGCATTGGCGTTGCAAACGTCTCTGACAGCCAACGCAGTTTGGGCCGGCGAACCCCGCATTCTCAAAGCTAAAACCATCGGATGTCGCGGTTGCTGTGGCCATGAAGGCGGCCTGTTACCCGGTATTGAAAAGACGCCGAGATGAAGATCGCATTCATACACACCCTCTCGGCAGAGATGAAACAGACTCCTCCGCTGCCCGCCGCCCGCGACCGCAACGCTCGAGTCGCAATGAATATCAAGGGGGGCAGCCTTCGCATCTCGAACCTCGGCATGTTCGGCATCGGACAATTCCGACGCGGTTCATCAACCCACCGCATGGTTCGCGATTTTGGCCGTCGGGGCTGGAACATCAAGAAACCCGTACTGTTTTGGCAAGGACGGCGAACTTGCCGTTTGCCACAGTCATGTCGGTCACCCTGATCTGTCGATCACCGCGTCAATCTTTGACGGCGCTTTGGGCGCGGCAACTGGACTTAGGCGCGATAAGACAACTCGAAAACCCCATGATGCATGCTGGCCTGACGCCACGCTACCAAATGGGTCTAAATCCCTCAGGCGTCGCGGGGCAGACAGCCCCCGCCTACACAAAAAAGTCGTTTACCGCGTTTAAACGGTCCGACCTTTTTCCACATCGAAACTAAGCGCGCCGCGGCCCAAGCCCCAAGCACCCAAAGCCCCAAAGAAACTGTACATCATTAATGTTCGCCCCTGCGGCCCAAGCATTGTGGATCCATCAGAACCGACGGTTGATCGCAGCCGCCTCGCCCCACCACACGTGCGGGGATGCGCCACGGTCTTGCACGGCGCACGGATTCCAGCACCGACAGACCCCGCACGCGATGCGACGAGCAATGCCCGATACGAGATATTCCCACAACCTTTGCCCCGCGACCAGATCAACACCACCATTGCCCAAATCTTAGGTGCCCGGTCCTGTTCTTCCTTGCCCGGTCCCGCCCAGAGTGGACCGAGTGGCAGCATTAGACACCGTTGTCGCCCACCACCGCCGATTTCGACCGATCACGACGGAAGTGCGCCCGTGGTCGATTTCATGATTCCCTGCCGATCAGGATGGCCCGGCAGGAGTGGGATATCGACGCCGCAAATCTCTCGCTCACCCGCATCTGCACAAAATTAGGCACGATCCCGTTTTAGCCCTGCTTCACACGGTAATGGCCCACACGGTACGGGGGGGGGGGCACCCTTGCCCACCCCGGCACTGATAGGCCTTTGAAATAAAGGGATCGGCTGGCAACAGCCGGTGCAAGCACGGGTCACGTTCATAGATCGCCACCAGATCAGCCGCGCGGAACCTTGGATCAAGGTCGGTGATCGCTGGACCAAAGGCTGTTCGACCATTTCGTTGCACACCATCAATCGACACTTCTCGTTCACCGGCCGCTTGCCGCGACTTGCGGGGTTACGACAGTTCGCTTTTTCAATTGCGATTTATGATGCCGGATTCCGAATAGCACGTGGACAAAGCCCGCCCCGATCAAGCGCTCGTCGCGTACCGCGTTTTGCGGCTTCTTGTCCTGCGATTTGATCCCAAACCGGAATCAACCGGAGGCTATATTTGTGCGTGGATTTGCCATGAACACCATCCTTCTTTGACACACGCTATAAGCATTCCACCAAGTGCAAACGCCAAAGCCGCGAACGTTATTACCGACAGGTTCTCACAATTGATTCTCAGCCCAACACATAAGTGGCACTGGACGCCCCATACAATGCGGGATATACTGCGCGATTTACTGGATTCCAAAGCTGGCCCGCCCCCCCCATGCCTTGACCGCTCGACCGCGGTTAGCTCCACTACGGGGTGTTATCCGACGATTTCCTTACGCGCATTCACCGCGCCGTTTTGCATGATAACGCACTTTGATCTTGTTCGCTTTTCCTCCCCAATGGCAGCCAGATCGAACCGCCGACAACTTGGTCGCCTTAAGACCCGTCCGTGCCGCACCCGTTAAAGGTCATTATCCACCCCGCATCGACCTCGACCCCGCAAATGACAGGCGGCGGTAGGGACGCAGCCGTTGCCATTAAAAGCTCTCGTTTTTTTGAACGTAAGCTCGGGCATCATCCAGCGGGCGGGCTGCGGGGCAATGCGATTAGGTCTGGGGGCGATCCGCAGAAGGTTCGGGCAAAGCTCGCATACTACGCACCCCGGTACCGAGTTTGAGCAGGAACAAACTTTGCCGAGCCGTAGCACACCTCGGCATTAGCCATCCGATCCCGCCTTTGCCCCGCAGCCGGGATCGCGCAGCAGATATGTCTGCCCGGTGCGAATCAACTCCGGGCAAGTGCGTTGAACTGGAAACACCTCCCACCGGTCGGGCGTTTACCGTCTCCGATCGCAAGCCAGATTGCCCTCCGCCCAGCAGATCGTCGGGCTCGTACTCTCTAGCCCGCGCTCGACAGCGTTACCGCAAAGACCCCCCCCCGATCCAGACCCGAGGCGCGCAGCCGCAAGCAAATCCTTATGCCGGTCACACCCATCGTCGCACGCAAAAGGCGCACCACCGTGTTCACCTGAAATTCGATGCCCCACGAGAACTTTGTGCCCGGCCATTGCCGCGCTGTCGCGGCACAACATAGGGCGCGTGTGGCACCTCGTCGCGCGCAGCACGGCAGGTCCAGAACACCGCATGCACCGCACAGGCCGTCGGAACCAAACGCTTTGGAGCGCGACCAGATCATCATCGAAACGGCGCGGGGAGCGTACACCTCCGGACTCGATGCGTACAGCATCGATTCAGGTTAACTTCTCCCATTTCGACCCGGGATCCCACACGTACAGGCGCATCGCTTTCCCCCTCATCAGGCGGACAGCGGATCACTTCCCCCCGCACCGACCATCCATCATGGACGGGCAGGCCAGCGCAACGCACAACTTACCGCGGCACACACGTGCCTCTGTAGCCAGCGTTCGCTGTCTGTGCCCCTTCCGCCGCGGTAAGCGCCCATATTCAACTCCCGCCGTCGCCACCGCAATTGGGGTCGCATCGTTTCAGGCAAGACCCGCATCTTCGGCGATCGCACGTAATCTCATCGCCTCTCCTCTCTCTCTCGGCCTCGGCCTCACGGTTTGTTCCAACGATAACCTCCAGATCGCCAGAGAACAGCAAAACATTTTCACGGGCCAGCGGTACGGCATCAATCCATCTCGCATGGATGAAACGCAAACACGCCCGTCGCGCTTCAAACGGCATCAACAGCAAAGCGCAGCACAGCGGCTTGCAATTGCCGCACGCGCATCGGCGATTGTCGTTCCACCACATAGCCGCGCACATAGCCATATAGCCCAGACGGTATCAAAAACCGTTAATGCCAGCCACGACGACACGATCGAGGACCACACCCGACAGCGCAGCGCGCTGCGTCTCGTTCAAACACAATGCCCGCGTGGCATTATTGTGCACCATCGTCCACAAGGTCATCTGGTTATTGGGAAAAAAACGGATAGGGCCGCGTGTCCCATGCCACAACAAAGGGCGCGGGCATATCCCACCCATTGCGCCACACATATTTCTGCCGGACAGAGGGTTTTTTCTGCATCCTCCAATGACGGGGCCATCGCCCGCAGGATTATTGGCATCTGCATCAACTCATCCGCGCGCCGGTCGAATTTACCGCGGGCAGGGGGCTTGCTTTCCGAGCTTTTGAGGTCGAGAAAACTTGTTGTTTGTTTTGTCCCTTGTCCACCGCAGCACAAGCCGTATTCCGTGACCCAGATCGGCTTGGATCGGGTTTTCCAGCCAGTCCGGTTCCCGCCGCGCGCGTACGCCACAATTCCGGTTCGTGATGCAGGTTTTCCACCAGCCGCGCAGGTCCTTCTACCGGTTAGACCCCAAGGTTTCCCCATAGGCACCGTGGTGATCGGCGTTGCGGACTCTGCCGGCCGGCGCGCTTCGTCTTGAAATGGTAGAACCAGTCAAACCCCCTCCGCCCGCCCGCCAATTGCCCCACAGATAGCTCAACGCGTAGATGCTATCGCTGTTGCTGTTCGCGTCCAGATGATCCCTACCGTCGGCGCCATTCGGACAACGGGCATGTACGGTGTCCGATACCCGATGAAAATTCGATTGTTGTCATCGGCCCACAAATGGATCAAGGTGAAAGAAACACATCGCCGCTGCCATCTGCGGATGATAGCCAAATATTCTGACCAATCAGCGGCATAGCTGATGTTAGTGTCGACCCCAACAGGGTACGTGCCTCTGCCGGCCAAGGCGCGAAAACGCCTGCACCGCGACAAAGCGTTTACCTGCCCCCCTGATTTGCGTCAGCCCGCGCATCTCTGTGCCGATACAAAACGCGTCCGACCCCACCAGCGGCTTTGACACAGCGCCGCGTAATGCAGAACGAACCGCGACATCGGACCATTCCTGTGGCCGGTTTATAGACCACGTCCCCAACCTGAGACCGAGAAAATCCAGCGCGGCGTGGGGGGGGGGGGAAAACAAGTTTTCCCGGGGGAAAAACTGCGCACACCTCGTTGTGCGCTGCCAGACTGTCCCAATCCGTGCTGCCCGCCCGCCCCGGAGCCTGTCCAGCGTGATCCGCCCGCGCCACGGCAGTTTGGCTGTTGTGGCCGCGTCGTATGGGGATCGGGGCAGCGTTACCGTCCAGCTCGTCCATTCAGAATGAACGGGTTAGAAACATCCACTGCTTCCCCGCCCGTGTCCATCGCGTGGATCGCCTCATCACAAGGCCTCGTCGGTCACGCCGTGCCACCATCGCGAGGACGGTGTCGTCCTCGCCGCGGCGTCACATCGGGCGTCGCCCGGGCAGCCCCGCCACTGCCATTGGGCATTATTTCTCCTTCGATGACCGCCGCTTTCCTACCATTTGGGCCGCAAGGCATTCCCGCAGCCGCAGGGTCATTGCGAACCACGACACAACAAGCGACCGCGGCGCAGTCTGCGGTAGCTCCTGTGGTCACGTCCTCCGCGAGACAGCGACGGAAATCCGTGCGCCGTCAGGGTGAGGCATTGGCGCTCCACGGCCCGCTTTACCGTTCGCTATGTAATGTGCCAGGCGTCGTGGCCAAGGGCGTATTCACCGTACGGGGATCAGCGGACCCTGTCGCGCCTGTGTGTGAACGCTATCTCGGATCGTCTCGGCCTCGCGCCGGGTTCTTCGAGAGCGCGCAGCACCTCGAACGAGAAATTGCTCGGCACACGGTTGCCGAACCTCGCTCAGCGCGAGGTTCTCCATCACACATAGGCCGTCCCCGTAGGGCCGGTACCATCATCCGCGCCTCGATCTGCGGCAATCGTCTGGGATCGCGGCAACTGGTCTTGCGGCCCACGAAAACGGCGCATGTTCAGCGCTTGGCCCGAGTTTTCCTCCCCATCGGCCCAATCCGGCACCGCTGTGCTGGTAATTTTCACCCTCGCCACAGCCAATCGCTAAGGCTGACGCGGATAGCTGTCTTCGGTTCGTTTGGGGTGTCGAAGGGCCCCTTTGCCGCCGACACCGCCGTTACCGTCGTCGTTTCGGAAAAGTCAGCGGCCCAGTATCACTGCCCCCCGACCCGCATCGGCCAAAGGACCTGCGGTTTCACAGCGCGCCCTCGGGGCCCCCCCCGCTCTGCGTCAGCGAACGGTCGACCTTGCCGTCTCTACGCCTGCGCCCCTTGTCCCACAGCGCTGGTTCGATCACAGCGCCAAAGGGCCGCACCACCGCCACGCCCACGCGACCGAGGGAGCCCGCGAGCGTCCCCCCGACCGATTCCGCACAATCGCGCACGCCGTTTGAAAGAAGTATTCGTCGCAATCAGTCGCCCTCCGCCGGAAATTCAAAAACGTGCTACAATTGCGCCTTGCTGCCACGGCTGATGCTCAGGGGGCTTTCAGAACCCCGGGACCGCTGTAGGCTGATTAAGCGGCGCCTGCGGGCGACCTTTGTCGGCATTGCCAAATGTTTCGGCCACCGCACCGCTGCGATCGAAACAGGCAGCGACGTCGCGGGGGCTTCATCGGTCAGGGATTTCGCCGACAGGTCTGGCGCAATTGCGGGACTGCACAATAGCGCTCCTCGCTTCCTGCGGCTCGGACCATCCATTCGAATAGCAGGATCTGCCTCGGGCAACCTGCCCGACGACTCTAGCCAGGACGCGCGCAGGCAGGCCAGGCAGTCGCAGCCCGCCCCCTTTGCGCGGCCGCCTGATTTGCACATTAGGGTGTACCGATCCATCCCGCGTGTTCAACCACGGATGCCCCTTCGGCTGCCGATCATCGCAGGTGATCCCCGCGGTATTGCTGCCCGAGGATTTCGGCACCGCATCATCCAATCCGGTCGGCAGATCGGGAAAGCCTTGGAAAGTTCAGCAAGTTGTTGAATTTCAACGGCAGGATCGCTTGCGTTGTTCGCAATCCAGCGAATCAGTCGAACGCTGTTGCCCGTGGCGACAATACCGGCGTATCGGCTCCACAGTTCGACTCGCGCTGACCGCTTTTACTCACGCGGTCGTGTTGATGATCCCCCACAGCCCTGTCGCAGGGCCGTCTAGCCCTCAAAGCCGCCCTCTGCGGCGAAACCACCCTCTCAAACCGCGCTGCCATCCGCGAAACACCCGCCCGTCGTGGTTGGTCCTCGGCGGCAAGTGGACCGATATATCCGGCAGTCGCATAGATCGAACCCGCAGGCGCCTTCCCCAGCATCCGCCGTGCAGGGCTTCTGAAACCACCCGCCCCAATAGGGCCGGTTCAGCGCCTCGGTTCAGCCGCGCAGCTCCGCCCAAAGGACCACCGGGCGCTGATCTCCGATACTGCCCGCCGAAAGGATATTCGCGCGGTCACATCGGCCCAAGTTCACCGCCAGCACCGCACGTCCGCCCCATCAAGCGCCCCTGCTCGATCTCGTCTTCGCGGATTGCGTCATCGCTCGCGCGCCCAGCGCCTCGTTTATCCACGACAACCCCCGTGCTCTGCGCCAAAGCCGCGACGCTAGCCCGCTGTCTGCCGGAAATTCCAGCCACGTTCAAGGCAGCGGCGGTTCGTGATCGGTGAAAGCCAAAGTCACCACCGTTGTCCGCTCTGGATCGCCCAAGGCTAGCACAGGCGTTCGCTTGACCCGTCCCGCCTTGGGTCAACAACGCGGCTCTTATTTCCGCGCCCGTTCTACGCACCTCGAGCACGGGCACATCAGCACTGCCCGCTTGAAAGCTTGCGACACTGACAGATGCGGTCCGGTGTTCAAACCGCCGGGCACGTCGATTTCATAGCCGGCAGAGACCTGCATATCGATGTCCGGCGCATGGGCAAATTGAATGACACCTTGTGCTTAGATTCGATCCTGATATCGCTCCCCTTCTTGTTAGGGCTCCTTGCTCTATCCCACCCGCCACTCGTTTTCCGGCAAACAGGCTTGATACGGTGATTGGGACGCGCAGTAGCTGCTGATTCACCATAGGCATAGGTCATTCACCAACTGGTTTCGTTCCTACCATCCCGTACCCGACGGGTCTGATCCTCGAACGCCAGACCACGAAGACGGCGCACAGATTTCAAGTCAGGGCCAGTCCTTCGCGAACTCGTAACATCCCTCGTCCATTACGTGCTTCAAAGACAGAACTCCCGTAAGCGCACTTGGACTCATCCGAAATATGACCGCACATCCCATACCTACCCCGCATCACTAGACACGACGGAATGGCCTCCAGGGCCGCTGTTGCGTCCTCGTCTACCGTTGGCAAGGGTCACAAAATCTGTTTACGTCGTTGTGGCCCCCTAAGATCCAAAGCCTAAGGCCGGCGGAACTGGGACTACGCTGCGACTAACTTCATAGTTTGCCCCTTTTAAGCCGGTTTCGAATTGCCACTGCTTTTAATTGCACGGTCAGCGGAGCGGCGATCTGGCTTTGACTGCGCTTGGAACCCCTGAATCGGGGGTGGCTCGATAGTTCATGGACCACGGTCGGCCCTCCGCCCCGCCACCTTTGACACCCGCTTGGCCGTCCGGCCCCCCGTTGCCAGTGCATGATTGCTTCGGCCCCGCTTCGCCATCGCCCACCCCCCGCGATGCAAAACCGTGGCGGTGAATGACATTCCCCCTTGGGCAAAGGGCGTCACCCCGCCCCTGCGAGAGACGGCGCTCCGTCCGCAAAAGGGCAATATCCCCTTGTGCATCAGCGATCCCACCCCTGACTGATCACCCCCAATGATCTCTGACCGGTTTTCATCGCCGCGCTATAGGTCGTTGGTCAACCATGGACCCGTGCCACCGTCGACAAGCGTTCGGACAGCTTCATCCGTTCAAAGGCCAACGCCGTCAACTGGCCTTGCGCAAAGCCCGCGGCTCAGCCCTTTCCAGGCGTGCGACATCCTTGCCCACGTCGCGGCCAAAGCACTCCGCATGCGCCGCAGACTCGGTATCGAAACGCAACAGCGGGGACTGAGTTTAGGTCAAGCGTGCTGGTTCAACCGTTTCCGCTCCGTCCTCCAGGCGTCGAATGTTATCATTCCTGTTGCCATCAGTCTTCCTGCTCTCTCCCTATCGGGATAGCGCCATCAGGCCGCAGCCCTTCCCCAGCAGCGGTTGCCTGCGCCGTCTACCGCTACCCAGCATTCGCTGAAGCTCTTGCTGGGGTAGCGCCCAAAAAGCATCGGCGTGAGATGCAGCTCTTCAGCCCGCGGCATCAAGGGCGGGCCAGTCATGCCCTTGCGCTGGTCTCTATCCCCGCATTCACAGCCCTTAGACTCATTACCGGACCAAAAACTGCGCGAGCCCAAAAGGCTCGCCGCCGCTGTTGCAGCGATCACCGGTCGCCTCGATCTCGGCCTCGTGCCAGCGTTTCGGCGCTGACTCGGCCCCCCCTGCCACGCCAGCCCTGCGGCAAAGCAGCAACAGCACGTCCGACTGCTGAAACCCTTCCCCTCGAAACGTCCGGCCGCCCAGGCCGTGCGGCTGCTCTCCAGCGCGGATTCCTTCAGCTCGGCATGACCAAGGCAACCGCTGCCACGCGCGCTGCCTGTTCACACCAGCACCACATCTCCTCGCACCGTTCACTCCCCTAGTTTACCACCTGCCGGTTGCCTCCTCCAGTATCGCGGGTAAAGCTCAATTGGCCCCGCCGATTGAGGTCAGTCATCAGGTCGCTTCCCCATTGACGGAGAACCTTTTTAATCGCATCGCTGGCACATCCTGAACGGTGCCTCCGATTTCGATACCGCACAACTGGGAGATCACGATCTCTGACAAGTCCCGGCGTCAGCCTCTCGTTCAAAGAACAGCTGCCGCGCCCGTTCGTTCGTCCGGCATCGCGAAACCACGCCCGCCGATAATCGCCGCAGGATCGCCCACCGGCCCCGCCAGCAGCTCTCGCAGCTCCCCCCGTCTATCTTCAAAGCGATTCACCTCATGGTCTCCGCATTTGAAACTCCACCCGCGTCGGCACGCAGGCGGCGATCGTCTCGAACTTTGACCATCGCTTGTCATTGTCCACCTTAATCCAAAAGGTCTTTTCCGCTTGAACGCATATCCACTTTCTCCCTAGGATAATTTCCTGATACTCCGGCTCAGCCGTCGTGAACCCGTTGCCTTTGAACCGCATCTCTATCTGTCGACGTGCATCCGCCTCCACCTGACGCCGCACCGCCCGCTCGAACTGGCCTGACAAAATGCCCCCGGCTCAGGCAAACGCCCGCGGACCAGCGCATCACTCACCGCGTTCGCGACCTGTTTTGCTGTGGCAAACCCCGCGTGATGCGTCCACCACGCAACCGTAAACCTGATTGCTCGGCCGCGCCGTGTCCCTGTCAGAGGCATTCGCGCACCGCTTTTGCCTAACTGCACATAAAGGCAGGCACCTCACCCCGGAGCCGCGTCAAAACGCATCGCGCTCGCGCTCGACTGTGCGCCAGCGACACAAAGACGCTGCTGTTGTGCAAACCCCATGCCATAGCTCATACCGCACCTCCTTCATGGGTCAGGCAGGACAGGGATACCGCCCTTTTGCGGTCCTTGTTCCGGGCCACAGACTGGATTTCTGATAGACCCGCGCCCTCGGCGAAACCGTGCTGGGCAAGGGGCGGGGCGGATCGCCCCAGGGCACCGCGTACGTCACCACAATAAACCCGCGACTGCCGCGTTACCGCCTTGCCATCGCGCCCCGCCTCGTGCTGTGACATCGCCACAGTTTCACCCACCCCGGCACCCATTCGGGCTCTCTCCGTGCCCGCCCGTCCGGCTGTGCGCACCTGCGCTCCCTGCCCAGCGGCGGTTCAACGTCAGCCGGGCTATGCGCGTGCCCCAGCCGATCCGCGCGGGGCGGTAGCGTTAATCAGACCTTTGCTTACGCCAAAGGGGCATTACAGCCGTGTCTGCCCACCGCGTTTTCGTTGGCGTCTATCTCATAGTATATGCGCCGGCCAGCATCAGCACGGCTTAGTCTGCAATCTCGCAGGCACGCGTCCCAGCTCTTGACCAAGCCCTGGCCTCAAAAAACGTCTCGACCGATCTGTGGTGGAATGGAAGGCAGCATTGCCCCCGACGGTTCAACGCGGGCACCTGGCATGTCCCGCACCAACAATCCGCTGCGCTCGATCACCGTCGCCTTAGCGCATCCCGCGGGACCACCACCGTAAGACGCCCCCCGCACTCAACAAGTCTCCGGACGGTGCATGGCAAGCTGCGCTGTCGTGCGTTTTCCACTCGCTGCAAATGGAGTCGCGCGCGAACTGTCGCGTGATCAGAGCCTTTGCCCGTTTGCGCCTGCCGTGTGTGCGCTTTGTGCGCGCAAAAAGATCCCGCCCAGCACGGGCTTCTTACTTCTCCGTCTCAGTGCAAGCCGTCTGCGCCCATCCGCAATCGCCGCCTGAACGGCTCTAGCGGCAGATCGGCTCCGCCCACCCCTGTCTCTTTCGTCAATTCCTCATCGCTCCATTCTAGCCGCCAGCCCTCCGGCACCCGACGCACCCGACTGCATCGCTTCGGTCGGAACGCGCAGCAGCTAGGCATGCCACCCGCGCATCGTCGCGCGCCCGGGGGTGAGGGGTCCCCCGTGTCGACCCCGCGCTTTGAACTCTTCAGCACTTGAATCGCGGCGAAATCGCTCACGTCGCCACCCACCCGTTTGTGTTGCGTAGACCACACATGCGTTTTGGCGTAAAGGGATCGCAGAATAACGCAGGTCTGGCGCTCCGCACGGTGTAACCGCAGCAAAAATCCGAACGCGACGAAAATGACTCGCTGCCAATCGGGCATTGGTCCCGGCACCAGCACGGATAGCCATCAGCTCGCGGCGGGCTTGGCCCATTGCCGTCATGCCGTCCGACCACAAGAACCGCCCGGTCAGGATCCTTGAGCTTGCGCACTCGGATAACCGGCCGTGCTCGGCTCATGGACAAAGCTCCCGCCTGCGCGCGGTACTGCGCCCCAAGCGCAATTGACCAGACAACCAACGGCATCCGCCGTGATTTCCCCGCCGCACGACGGTGGGCACATCGCCCAGGTTGGCCCATTCCCGATACAATTGTCGACCGTGGCTGGCGAGACCTTGGGCTTGTCGATCCGTCGCGGGATAAAGGCCGCAGCTCGGGCCCGCGAGAATTTGTCGGCAATTCGTCCGGCCAGAGGCCTCGGATGTCGAACGCACTGTATCCAGCAACGCTGGACGCTTTGGCAGCGCGCTTAACTCGTGCAACGGGATGGTTGATCCGGTCGATTCTGCGGCGTTGTACGGTCTCTGACACGGCACCCGTCTTTGTTTGCCCAAACCGGCCCCCACGTCGGCATGGTCCACCGCACATCGTAGGACGTCGCCTCCACCTGCAGACCGACGCGTAGCGCGGATCGGACGCCGTGGGCATTCCACACCGCTTTCACCCGATCCGACGTCTGTGGATCCACAGAAGCCGCCATCCGAATTCACCGCCGCGACAGCGCCTTGCTCTTCCAGTTCAAGGCGCCCCGAAACCTTCGTCTCGCCATTGTCGGATATTAGGCCTGCAACGCTTTCTGATGCGGCGCGCCCGTTCTACAGCCCTCGCCAAGGGGTTCCGCGCGGCAAGTATCTTTCGACCACTAGTCATCTCGCTCTTCTGTATGTTGCAACTTGGTCGTCATTCTCGTCTTTGAACCTTGAAATTCTGCAAAAACCTCACCGCGCGGAGCATTGCTCACTGCCGCCGTTTGTCAGCATCCGTGTCATCACTGTCTGGCATTCCGCTACCTCGTTCGCGTTTAAATTCTTGCCGTTTGCTCGTCTTGCGCGCAGACCTCTCGACGGCCGATGAATCCCCTTCGCCCGAACCGCGCGGTGGGGAGCATGGAAACGTCACCAGCGAAACTCCCCAGTCAAGCGTCTGAGACGGCGTTTGGCCGCGTATTCTTGGCCGCTAGCAGGGTGCGATAGCGTGCTCAGCCGTTCAATCGCCCGCCTCGATCAGAGCGCCGCCTCGGGTCCGTGCCACACTGTCCGCGCCGCCCCTGACCCAGAGGCCGGGCGCGTCTTCGCGCAGTTCGTCCCACACCCCAATGGGCTGGGCCGGACTGCTGCCCAAAGATCTTGTCGCGACCCGGCTTTCCCGGCAGCCGCCAGGCGGACGCGCACGTAAGCCCGCGCACCAGATCGCGCCTCTGATCGACGGGTGCCGAAAAGGCTGCATTAGCGCTGATCTCGAAGCCGCCCTCCACACAAAGCCCTGTCAAAACCGCGCGAACTTATGCTCAACCCCGCCGCCATGTGGGGGCAAACCTTCCCCGTTTCTCCGACCCTAGGTCCGAGCGATGCCATCTTCCATGAACCCTTCCCTGCGTTCACAATTGCTATCGGCGCGACCACCAGAAAACGACTGCACCGCCTGCGCCAAATCACTGCGACCACCGTAGACGGTCAACCACAACCGCCGCTTCAGCCGCTCCAATCTCTTCCATCCGGGTCCAACCGCTGCAAAAGTTCGGGTCGTGGTGGATTCGCACTCACCCTCTCATTGCGCCTTGCACCGCTAAGTCCGGCGCACATTCAAACCGGTTCAAAGATTTCCTCAACCATCCGGCCGCACCGCTGGCAGCCCAACAAAGACCATATTTCGCCTGCGTCAGAAATCGGCCCCCGCCACCCGCCGCCCCTTGGGCATCGCCGCTCTGCGCCAGGCCGACACCTGATTCAGATCGGGCTTTCAATGTCACCGCCTCTTCGTGATCCGCAGCCAGCCCCAGTGCGGGCGCAAACGGCGTGGCCAATGGCAACACGTCAACGATAGAACGCCCGATGCGCCTCTTGGTTAATTGGCATAGGTCGCATTTCGCGATCCCCCAAGGCGTCGGGGCACACCAACGCCAACGCCACTTCCCGACGCCGCGGCCTCTTTTTTTGTGCGGTTGAAATTCATATCCGAACGGCGAGAAACATCGGTGTTTCCAATCAGCCCGCCTTCCAGGAACTCGGTCGCCCCGCATGTCGGCGCCCTGATGGTGACTCTCATCTCGCTCACAACGGTTCGTACTGGTCGCGCTTCAGCTTTGGCCCTGCCTTCGGCCCCGCCGGCGTACACATCGCCCGGGGGCGCGCTGCGTTGTTCCAACGCGCCTGCTCCAGCGCGGACGCCGGCCGCGTGCACGTCCAACGCATTGCCGCCGCCTGCATTCGGCTTAAGCATATATGGATGTCCGGGGGTTGAAATTCTTTGATGTGACAGATCGGGCGGGCCGTATCCTGGGACGGTCAACCGGTGCTTTGCGCCCGCGACGGCTATTCATAGGCACGGCCAGCCTCCGCCCCTGGCACCACCGAATTGGATCCGACGCAAAACATGCAAGCTCCGATGGCACGGGGCCAGCCCCAACCGCCTCGATATACCCGTTCCCGGTCAACAGCTGCTGGCATAGAGCGCTCAGCGGCTCTTGCCCGCCCCTGCGCTCCGTTCCGTGACGCTCCGCAGTGGGTGGTCTCGAACCGTTGCTCTGCATTTCTGCACGCGCAAAGCCGCGCGGCCTCGGCATCAGCTTGACCGAACCGAAGCCGACAGGGTTGCCGCAAAGCCGGTTGCGCGGTCGCTGGACGACGGGTCGCGCGGGTCAGGCCACGCGCGGCTGTTGACTCGCGCGCCGCAAACGACAGGGCCCGCGGCAGAGGCTTTGTCTGCGACCGCTCTAACCGCCCCCCGTTTGAGAATCAAAACCATTTGCCGCTGCTCTCCCTGCTCATTGACCGCCCTGAAATCTCACAATCCTTAACGCGCCCGACCGACCCGAACGCGTCTCGCACACCGCTTCATGTTTTGCGTGTTAAACTCTCCCGACGCGGCCCGTTCTTTCCTTCCGCGAACGCTCAACACCGCGCACCCCGGGATTCGCCACGCGCGGCAGGCTCGATTCATTCAAGCTCGTGGCAGCGCCAGACCAGCGCATCCACGCCGGTCCGGCGATCCGGCCGGGGCCCTCGTACCCGCGCCGTTTCATCCGGCCACATCTGGTCTCCAAGCGCGTCAATCCCGGCGACATGGCCCACGCGCGCCCTTGCTTCGCTACAACGCAAAGCCACCAGGCTCTGCCCCGCGCGACCTTTTCCGCGGCTGGCCGTGAAACGGATTTTGACGGCCACCAGCGGATCGACTGCCGCAAAGACCTTCACACCATCTGCCCGCGTGATTGACTCCGGCGACAAGCGGTCCCGCGGCCGAACTGCTCCATCGCGCTTGATTCGGCGGGCCCGCGCCCAGCGCCGGGGTCGCCCCCTGACCGTGCAATCGGGGCAGCACCACGCAGCAGCCCTTGCGGGGCCGGCCTGCGTCTTGGGCGCGCCACACACAATTCCCGCCATTCTTCCGGACTTTTGCTCGGCGGTCGTGGGCAGGGTTCCAGGGGGACCCACGACAATTTTTGCGGGTCAGCAACCGGGGCACATTTCCCGCACCCGCCGCTTTCGATCATTTTCCGAGGTCCAAAAAAAAAAGGCCCGGGCCCTTTTTCATTTTCCTCTTTTTTTCCAAACAA
>Ga0163217_1062439_pt1 | contig 16980 bp, 10 predicted proteins | sample SynspAceP_FD_185933 | JGI IMG/M metagenome (GOLD analysis project Ga0163217, IMG submission 185933) | Saline lake microbial communities from Ace Lake in Antarctica - Synechococcus sp. Ace-P (PacBio error correction) | ecosystem: Environmental > Aquatic > Non-marine Saline and Alkaline > Saline ... | reverse complement strand
AGAGCCCCTCAAATATAGTGGCCCCGAGATCGCTGTTATATGAAACCTCATTTGGTGGACCTGCTTTTTAACCTGCTTGACACCAAAACATTAATACTTTCAGCGAACTATTATATGACGAGTTCAAACTGGCTCTTCTATTGCTCACCTAAAATTAGTCATAAAAAAAGCGGCGAAAACTCATCGCCACCCAATTCGCGTCAAAAAAACAATATTATTCGTGATAAGAGAAGAAAGTTGTGAGCCACACAACACAGGTAGCTGGATCACCCTACATTATGCCCCAGTGAATCATTAATCGTCTTAAAATCTATCGAGATCCAAAAACAACCGCAGAAGAGCTTGGAACTGTACTTGCTTGCGCTGTAAGCGGCTTCACGAAAGTTTAGTCTTGCTAGATATTGACGGTTAGGCAGTTCGTGGACTGAATCGTAATACGCCAAATAATGGATATGTGCTTCTGTTCTTTCGTTCAGAAACCATCACGTATGAGCATCAAAAACTTCTATTTCTTGTATTTTGTACTTTGCTAACCGTATTTCGACAGGTATTCAATATTTTGTATTTGATAAAGCCGTTTCAACCGTACGAGGAGTGTCTATTTGAAGTGAATTCAAAGGCTTCTGAAAATACGCCCCAAGATGAAGAGGCATTGCAAGGTTTCCAAAGAAAGTGACTTAAGTGTCTCGCTCTTCATTTTCAACATAAATTCCAGCTGCGGTATTAAACCAGGCTTATTTAATTGTTTTCATTCACAACAAAATGCCATTCTGCCGCGTGCTCTATCATCGCTTTTGTATGGCTAATCACTGCGCTCTAGAATCACTAAGCGCCGATATTAATTTGTTCCAAAGTAAAGAAAAAGGGGAATGCAAATGCCCTAATTCATCCGATTTAGTCGTCGATAAAATGATTTTGGCTAAAGTAGCTTTTCATTGTAGCCTACCGTCGACAAGGACTGCTGTCAAACGGCCTTAAAGGGTTTGTGTTTAAACTAAAAAGTAAGAAGAAGCATGGAAATCAAGAGGCCAATAGAACGTCTTGTGAATAAGATATAAAATCAGTATGGAAAAGTTGACTTCTCTTAATATTCTATCGAGCAAATAACGCCTTCTCTTGCCCAAGACTAGCAAATACCAGCTTGAAAAAACCGTCTTTCTAAGCGGCAATTCGCGCTGTATAATTCGTAAGTCAGGTAAAAATAATCAGCCAAGAAGGGAAACGGAAAAACGACGTTTTCAGCGGTTGCTTGAACAAAACAATACTCCGGCTTCGTCCTTCGAACTTCCACATAGGCAATAGAGGGAGCTCAACAGCAAACTTGTCAAATCTGGTGTTGAGCAAAAGTAACGTCTAGCGCGAAAACAGCCTCAGACAGCGGTTTTTCGACAACACAGCAACGTCATCAAAGCTTAGAATCTATCTGTTGCTTCTGATATCGAATACCATTCAATAAATTGAATACCGCTTACTGGACCAAACTTTAAAAACAATCGCAAGCGCTAAGGTTAAAACCGCTGCTTTATAAAATAGTGATTTAGAAAGTAACGGGACGCCCATTACTACTCACTTAAATTTTTCATATCCTGCCGAGCACTCTATCCACGAACCCTATTAAATAGCAAAAACTAACTAGGATGGTCGAAAGTAAGTAATAAATTATAAAGAAAAAAAATAATTATGTACCTTTGCCCAAGGAAAACTAAGAACTGACATTTTATCTATAATAAGCAAGATGTCATAAGTTAAACTTTATTACACTTAATGACATAAAGTCATGTCCATAACACGATTAGGAAATAAAAAGGTCGATTCAGGAACTAAGCATTATACAAAGAGTCTACGAGCAATAAAAAACAGTATGAATGTCATACTGTTTTTTTCATCAGTGAAAACTCTTAAACCTATTTACTGCGCCATTCTTTACGAGAAATCGCAACCTACACTGAGCGAGAACAGACTGTCCCGCCGTCAGGCCAATGATGGAATTTCCTTTCTTCCCAGGGGTTGAACATAATAAACATAATGGTTCGTTGCAGCGTTCCAAAGCAAGACCCTGGTAATTCACAACTCATTTGCCCGAACTAAAGAGAAACGACGAATTTCACCGGTTCTGCGGCGTCGCCCACCAACATCCTGATATTACCTTTGACCTTGGAAGCTTGGCATTTGAATAATTACCGTCTGTTTGAATCCACAACCAACCCTTGGTCGGAATTTCAGGGCCATTCTGGCGAGTGTAAACATATTATCTGGTTGATGTTTGAAGAGCCCGCATTAGGCATCGTCATTAAACCGCCGGATGCCGCCAGAGACAAACAAGTCCACTTAAACTCACTACTGGTATGGTCTCATTCATAGGAACCCAAACGAAACGATCTGACCAAAATTATTTTCTACTCGAGGGTTAGGCCATTGGGGGGTCGCATCGCACCCCATTTGGTTTACACCACGGTTTTATTGTTCTCAAAGCCCAGAAGACTTCCACTTATTTGGGTTTGCTGCCACCATTTCAGGCGAATCCATCCGTTGCCTCCCACTTAGAGGCAGCCATACGAAGTATGATCGAAAATTTCGGCGTCTGTCATCCCTGTTGTTTTGTGTGGTAAAGCAAGCCATTCACCACGATTTGGTTACGTGGAAATTTGGCAACAAACAATGGTGTCCCTTCTTCCCAGCAAAGTCACGATTATGACCACCCCTAAATACTTATGCTAGACACAAAACGATACCAAAAACTTCCGCGCGTTCGTCATCGCCAAGATAGGACCACAACACATGGCATTTGAAGTCGATGGTCAATTCGCATTTTTCGTGCTAAAGCGGACCCAGCGCCAGTGCTTTTTTGTGGACGAGATGTTGGGCATTTTTTCTAACGGATTCATTCTCAACCAACATCCGAACCAAAACGGTTGGCTCATTGGGCCCTTTGATTAAATCCCAAAACGCGCATCACCATAGCCCAATTGTAGCGCCCCTTCTGTTGTAAGCCGTAACGTTTAAACGCTTTCAAGCATTTTGTAGTTTTTTATCATTGGCAGTAAAAATAGCCGTGAAGTTCTCTTCACAAGTAAGATAAGTGCCCCATGTGTTTGTTCCATTACCACAGTTTATCCAAGTGCCTTTGGCAACCAAGGCCTTTAGGATCTTCTGCAGGTCTGCCATCCATTGTAATGGACCTCGAGCTGGACCGGTAACGTCCCATTCGGTATCAGCGGTAATACGGCGATTATATACAGAGTCTGACAATCCCCCAGTTACCACCACGTTGAGCACCTCACAATAGAGACACCATGCGCGCTTTAATTTTTACGAACATCGTCTGCCGTTTCAGGCATTACCTCAGCCGATTTCGCATGAAGCGTTTTTCCATCGGTGTATTCGGTTGTTACATTGGCCAATTGATCTGCTTGCCATCTTCGAGAAAAAAGCCATAGCATCGTTATGATCACCAAAAGCCAACTTTTGAGAGCGCCTTTACCACCTGGTAGTGGTATCTAACGCTAGGGGCATTACTAACAATGTTTCACCCAAAGAAAACAACCACTTCCCACTTTAGGCCTTCAGGGCACCGTTATAGTATCAAGACCATTTGCCTTGACCATTTTAACGCAAGACGGGACTCGTCTGTACCAGCCGCCAATGCTTTTCCTGCTGATAACGTAGTGGAGCCCATTACAAATTGCACCCAAGCAGCCAAAACAGCCAACACCACTGCCCAAAAAACCACGGCGAGAAACCATTTTATGGCCACTCTATCGAACTCTACGACGCGGGCGCCCAGTCGCGCAATTCTCATCTATTTCATCAAAAACTTAAATTGTGTTTTGTTCAATTTTCATAATATTTGCCCTACTATTAAATCATATTTATTCCCCAATTTGCGACCTAGTCCAATAATGCGGTGACCAAAAATTGACCTCCCCGCAAAAGGAAGTTAATATTAATTTATAGCCAAAAGATTTACATAGAAATGACAGAGGGCTTAGCATTATGGTTTAAGGCTGAAAGGGTGAGGCATTAAATGCGTAAAATCCAGGGGCATATGAACGCAATTTAAAGAAAGAAAATCATCAAACAGCAGTTTGGCAGCGACTCATTAAGTATGGTGACTAAAAACAGGATTAAACAATTTCAACCTCCCTTAGATATTATTAAAAATAAAACTAAAAATACCTATGAGGGACGACGTAATGATAAATACGCTTCGCCAAAATCCAATCAACTACGCCTAACCAGCTTGGTTTTTTCTTTTTCTTAGCGGACCTATTACTCTTAGTCAATTTAATTTAACTTCTCACGTCAATAAACAATCGCTCTGATGAAAAAAATATCTCAAAGAAGCATGTTGTTGAAACAGCAACAGGCTCCTAAACACTATTACAAACTTCAACATCTGGTGGCTTACTAAAGCCGACGCCCAACGCCATGCCAATGGAAACCATTTAAAGACATTCGTTACGCAGAATCACGAGGTATTTTTGATTAATGGACTATAATGCCATCATGGTTAATGCACTCGTCAAACCGGCAATTAGATGAAAAACCCTTTACCAATTAGAAGATCCCAAATGGCCAAAAAACTTTCTTTTTCAGATTCGTTAATCGTCAAGCGAAAAGAAGCGTGGATTCGTTGACTACTTGTGGCCAAAGCCTGGCAGCAAAAAACGTAGAGAAAATTTCCTATGTACAAGGCCTTTAAGCCTTGGGGCATGATCATCGGTTGCCGGAATTACTTAGATGATGTGGATTCTCAATTCAAACAAGGAAGCCATAAGGCTGGCGTACAGTCAGTAGTATCATCATATTAATATCTCTGCTTATACCTTTTAATTGTACGTTCAAATTTCTACCCATGGTCAAATACAAACCGCCTTGCACAACATTATCAGCGGCGATGGCGGACTTTAAAAAACCGCGTCACCAGGATCAGAAGACCATTGACCGAGATTGCAATCTATTACAACTACTTTTGTAGAGCGCTTTTCAAAAACCTTAACTAAAGCGGATCCGCTTAATAAAGAAGTTGATGAAAGCAAAGCCAAGAATTTAAAATCCGTGCACAAAAACAAAAACGATCACCCAAACAGCGTGAAGCATGTTAGCGGAAATGGCAAAAAACCATCAAAGAAGTTGATACGTTTAAAAATGAAGTCCATTGAAGGCAACTCAGTCCAAACCTTACCTCTGCACAAATTAACGCAGAAAAAACACAAACAGGACAAGTTCTCTATTAAACAAACGTAGAATCTCTTGAAAAAGCTCTCTGAGATTGGAAGCGGTCTAAACCCGTCGTACAACTAAGCAGAACAATCACAAACCATAGGTCAAGTTACTAGACGTCATTAGGCCAGTCGCCGAACAAACTAACCTATTAGCCTCAACGCAGCGGATAGAAGCGGCCAGGCAGGGTGAGCAGGGAAGAGGTTTGCCGTTGTAGCAGATGAATACGCGGCTTGGCAAGTAGAACTCAAGGCGATCCACGATGAAAATATCAAAACATGATCAGTAAAGCTTCAAGTGGTGCGAAAGAAGCGAAAGCTCGTATCACCGGAGCCATTCAGCAATCAACAAAAAAACCACAGAAGAAATCACCTCTCCACAACAATATCTACAAGTATCTCCCCCATATCAGTAAGGTGAAATAAACAGAGCTAGTAACAAAGTTAATGAAAGTGTCACCATGCAGCGAAGCGGTGCAGCAACTTACCATTTTAAATTCAAAAAAGGTTTTCTGAACTCTTCCGCCCAAGCAGGGCTTGGCAGGTCCAAACAAAACAGCGCTACCAGCGAATCTTTAGCAAAAACAGCCAAAGACACCCAGAAGTCATGTCTATTTTTAAACCTAGAATTTGCGTTTACATGCATAGAAACTTGAACAAAAAAACCGCTTACTGAATATCAGTAAGCGGTTTTTTAATACTTGTAATCTAAATGAAATTAGCTGTGAGCGAGATATTCATCTAAGTACCTTGGAAATCAATAATCTGTTGACCTTTGATTCAAATTCATCGGTTGCCAAAGACGAGACAAACGCTCTATCGTGACTGACGAAAAGTAAGTTGCCATCAAAGTCGATCAAGCATTGTTTAAGGGCTCAATCGCTTCCATATCCAATGGTTGGGTTGGCTCGTCCTGATAAGAACGTTTAAGTCCCCTTCATCATTAACTTACCAAAACAATAGACGGTTCTTCTCACCACCAGAGCAAACTCGGACTTTCTTATTAAAGTCATCGGCCGTAAACAATAACAGACCCAGCATAGCGCGAACTTGTTAAGTCATCATGTTTACCGTACGCCATTTGACATCCAATCAAACAAAGTCAGATCAGAATGAAAAATCTTTCTGTGGCTGTCCTGCGGGCAATAACCAAATACAGCATTATCTTCCCATTTGATTTCGCCCTGTTTGGCTTCTATTCATTAATCAAGCACGAAGAAAGGTTGTTTTACCCGCACCGTTCTCACCGATAATCGCAAAAGCCTAGCACAGCATCAAGAATAATACTGCCCCATCTGTAATAATAGTTCTTCCTCGTAGCCGTGCCAAGCCTTCAAGAATCAATGCTGACGGTGAAGTTTTTTATCTTGTTGAAGTTTAGCGATGGCGTCATCCGCTTGACTGTGTGTACTTCTGACAATTCCATTTTCATCTAATTTTTAGCACGAGAGCTGGGTTTGCTTCGCTTTCGAAGGCATTCGCAGAAGAATCGATTTACAAACGCTTCGCAAATTCTTCCATTTCGCACTTTTTCGAATCTCGGTTAAAAGCTGGCTCACGAATAAGAGGACGACGCTTTCCATAAGTATCGTAGTACCCGGGTAAATACGCAACTACCCAAATCAATGTCGGCCATGGCGTACATACAGATTCAAAAAAGTGACGATCGTGGAAATGATAATCATGGTGCATTACGTTGATTCAATACATCAGCCAACCAGTTGATTGGTATGAATATCCAAGTTGTTGGTTGGTTCGTCTAACAGCAATATGTCTGGTTGGCAAACCAAGCTTGGCGCAAGTAATACTCGAAGTTTCCAACCTGTGCGGACTGGCTCATTAGACTTAAGTGATGATTTTCTTCAATCCCGGGGCTTCTAATAAAATGTCACCTGCACCGGCTTCGGCGCTGTAGCCATCCATTTTCTGCAAACTCTGCTTCTATAGCCTCCACCGGCACGCAACCGTCTTCTTCACTTCCATTTCTAGACTTGAGTAAATCGCATCCGCTCTTGTTTAATTCCACAGCGCCACATCGCCCGATAATACGGCATCAACAAACGGAGTATTCTTCGAAGGAACTGATCCTGAACTCAAGTACCGACTGTTTTCAACCCGGGTAAAGACAAACTGCTTTCCAGAAGTCAGTATCAGTGCCCCGCTGAGAATTTTCATGAAGTGACTTACCGCAACGTTAGCGCCAATTAGGGCCATACGATTGCCTTACCAAAATTCGCTGAGATGTTTCAAAACAATGGTCGTTGCGCCAAAATTGCATGTTTGATATTAGCCGTTGGAAATCAAAAGAAAGTCTGAAAAAAAAGAATAGAAGCCGTTTACGCTTGTAATAATCAAGACGTACAAATATAAACACACCAGGGGGCGAATATAGTGATTTAATGCAACTAAAGTCGAGGACTAAGCCGATGTTTTTGAATAAAAACCATTATTAAGAAGAGCCGCCTAATAGCCGCGGGATAGTTTCTTCACCGATTGCTGATCCGTGTTCTTCTTCGAAAGGTACTGTTGGATCTTGAGCAGAGGCATTGCGGAAGGGCTGATAGACAGAGGTATTCTCTCGTCGCGGCGTTTGCGGCTTTTCTGTGCCATGTTAAGCATCACTTGTGTTGATAAAAAAAACCACACATCTCGACTGGCACCATTTAATAGGGCTCTCCGAATTTTCTTTGTGATATCCAGTTGCGTACTCGCGCCTAAAGCAAAGCTTGCAATCAACCCTGCGACTGGTCGCTTGTCTAGAACATCATCAAATGGCCATTCACGAGTATAGTTTGGCACGTATTCCAGTCGTGAGGCTTCGTTACAAGTGTTTCGTTGTCTATGCAACGCTTAAGACAAAACTAATTCTCTTTCCGTTGAATAATAGCGGCCAACGTGCGGTAAAAATCATGTTTTTCAATGTAATTCCAAAGCCAAATAGAGCAAGACAGCCGCACTGACAAAAGTCCTCAAAGTGGCAACTTCAATAAAATACCAACCAGTGAAAAGCCATAACTCCAAGCATGGCACCGCTGTCTGGAAATAAGCAAAACAACCACGTAGGATAACAAGAAAAATGGACACCGCACAATTTAAGGCTGAGAGCTGGCGCTCGAAGTCACCCACATTTTAGCTTCTAGTTGCGCCTAACCCTAATACGCTCTTCAACAACTTTGTGTGAGATGATAACCTCATCAAAAGCCGACGTCTCATTCGGAGTGAGTCCGGTCGTTCGATGCGAGTCTGAATGCGGCCCGGTGTTCCATTGAAGTTTATTTACCTTGCACAAGAAACTAGGCAGCCATGACCGCTAAAAAGGGCGATTCCGATGTTTTGGACATGGATTTCTTTGGCGTATTCACCCACGCAGAAGATACTTTCTGATGGCTTTTCGCTGTTTCCGCCATTTTATGGCTTGTTCGCTGATTTGATGAGCACTTCTTCGATACGTTCTTGGCTTTTTTCGTGTCACTTCAGCCGCGCGGTTCTTTACCCCCTTTATGGCCCACTTCAGGCCGCCTATTCTTACTTTTTCATGCTTTTACTTGGGTCGTGTTTTTGGATTCCGGTAGCCATTCTTTATTTATCCTTCTTAAAAATGAACTGAGTTTGTAACGCGCCCTCAATTGAAGTCCGAAGTGCGACAAAAAACAAACAAGTAATGCATGATACGGATCAGGCAAGATATCAATTTTATTCCCCAGATTTCTCTTCAACGATATTCTCAAATATTCACCGAGAAAGAAATAACCGAACCAAAGAGCGTTTAACTTCGACCTTTTATTCTAGACCACGGTTTATATGTTGTCGTCCAAATGTACACGGAGAAACGCGGCTCACTTTTCCTTTTTTATATGGTCGGATCTTAAAAAAAGAGAACCTTTTGCACAAAAATAGTTAGAGCAATATGCAATCGATTCGATGAATTGTCTCATGGTTTTCTAACTGGTATATTTAAGTAAGCGATCGCGTCACTACTTTTTAAATATCAAACCCAAGCGTCCCAGCTTTCATTCATACTCATCCATTCCGCTTTCTGTCTCCAGTCGCTTTTGAAGTACCTTAACGACGGGTGAATACATGTACATTACAATTTTTATGAAAACGAGCCATTCTTGGCTTTCCTCCACCTTCATGAATTTAGTTAATGTCATGCAGGCATTGCAAAAAAAGCAGATTATATGTCAGCCTTTTTAAAGAAGAAACGCCATTTTCCCCATTATGCGAAAATCGCTGAATTTCTTGACGAGTGTGCTTAATTAAGACAAAACGCCAACCTTCTCGTGCAACAAAACAACACAATCTAAGCAACTTAAGGAGGCATGTGTTGTTAGTTTAAGAAGACCACTGGCTGACAGCGTAAATCGCCTCTCTAACGACGGGCCAAGGAGCCACGTACAACAATTTCCCAATAGTAAGACGGGCACGCTAAGCCTTAGCTGGAGAATACTTTAATATCTCGGCTTATAGTCTTCTTTGTCTAAAGTAATCTAATATTATTATTGAAGTCCCGCCAGTCGACCAACAAAATATAAGCCCCAACCCCGTAATGTCCAAGTAGATAGCCTCCTAGCAAACTAACTTAATATTATGTTCTCCACGCCTACTTCACAAAACATCTCGATGAACCGATGCGCTATTTTTCTTTATTCAAACGTGTTACCAAGACCGTTCAACACGAACACCTCAAGGGTCCAATACTCAACTTATAATCTGCATAGACAAAAAAAAATCTGTTACGCTTTGGCAATCGCTTTAAACTATAAGTCATAAAAACCACCCAGGGTTTTCATATTGGCTACGATCTGGAATTTTCTATAATAAGACTTCGCATAACATCACTGATTAGGCGTCAATCCCTCTATTAACCAAAATTCGCGTCACGCTGTACGATTTGTTTCTTCGTCATGAGCAGTTAACAACCCCCCCATGAAGCCGCCAAGTAAGTCTTTTCACCGTTAATCAATGCAACAATTGTCGCGTATTCATTGACGATAACAGCAAACGCTTGTGGCGCCATTCTGAACCGCATTTAACGCTTTCCGAAAGCTTTAGTGTTTCTGAGTTAAATAAAAGACATTCTTGTATCCAACTTGCTCTGGTTGATTTGCCGCTGGTTCCCTTTAGAGCACCAATCGCTAATATTTCTTTGACTCAATAATGCCCTCAATTTTATCTTAAAACTACCATTGCAAACTTAAGAATCATTATGGGAATGATCAATGAATTTTCTGGCTAATGACTCGCTGCTTCGTCAAATCGAAGTAGGATATCTGATCACGCGGAGTCATCGCAACTGGAAGACTTGCGCGTTTCTAGTTCCAAACACATTACCAATAAGCTTGATATTCCTGATCTTCTGCAAACTGGCCATCTTTCCGCACCGGCTTCCATCTGGCTACAATATCTTCTGTAGTAAACAATTTCTTTCAGCTCAATTGCACAATAAACAAGCGCAGAAATTCGTATTGGTTATACCATAAACAAAAAAACCACGGGCGTTAACATAAAGGTTTACCCAAAGCATTGGTAACCATACGAATAGCCACCGCTTCCGGCCATAATGATCGCCAAACGCTTTGGCAGCAAATCTGCAAATAAAATAAACAGCGACGTCAAACGCATCAGAAAGAAAGGACAAAACTACTTATCCAATAAACGGGCCGGGAATACATTAGGTCACAACCTGAAGTAATGTAAAGGGGTCAGTGCTTGCTCTCCGATAATACCGCCCAAAATTAGCAGATGCATTCAAAGGCAATTTGAATCCTGCAAAAAAAGCACCGGGCTTTTGCTGTACTTAAGCACGGCAAAGCGGCTTTACCGTTGCCCTCATCGGCGAGCACTCGTAGCTTTATTTTTCTCGCGGCGGCCATCCCCATTTCGAGACATAGCAAAATCAATTGCACCGGCAATTAATTCACGTAACCAATTTACTTCAACACATCACTTCATTTTTCTCATCACTCATCACCGGAAGATAACCTAAAAAAGCAGGTAAATAGACTGAAAATGATATTGTCTCAGCCAATTTTATTACATAAATGTAGCCGCATTAAATAAAGGAAGTTGGGACATCATGCTTATTTTCTATACTTTCGGAGAATTTAATTGGATATAAAATATTTCTAGTGAAGACGTAAATAAAACGACCAATCACGCTTACAAACACCAGCATAAACACGACAAAGTTCTCAATTACCAATAAGTCCCACTATGGATTATCACACATAACCACGCCCGCGATGTTGTTTCCGCGGTCCGTTATTGTACTGGCTTACACAACCGCTTTGTGACGCTCGCTTCTATTATGTTCGTACCTTTTGACCCTAAAGTTGAAGACAGAGAATATTACTGAGCCAAAATTACTAACTTACGCTAAACGTATATACTTAATTCGACGGCATGCAGGAAGCAGGCGTCGGGTAAGCTTTTTTCTGTGCGTTGTTTATCAATGATGGCCATTTATTTAGAATACCAACCAAATCGGCAGCTACATTTGGCAGCGAGCCTTATTTCTGCCCTGATTTACTCTTGTATTTGTCAAGTTCGCGAAATCACCATTTCATTGTTGATGCACTTGGTTACACCTACAGTATTTCCAGTACGAACTTTAAAACAGCGAAACAATAAAAAGTAGCTATAAATAAAAAAATAGAAAAACGAAATATAAAGCGTGGTTAATGCTTCAAGCTTTGAACGTTTAAACCCTTTTTCAAAGGCGAGGACGCTGAATAACCGGAGAGAAGTAAATCGACAAAGTTCACTAAGACTTTTTGTGCTACAACACTGCATTGCCGAAGAAATTAACGTGCCATTTTTTCGGATGGCATAACCTGATGTGACACGCTTCAATTAGTTCCAATTCCATTGTTTTAATTGGCCAGTCGGGAGGCGAACCATTTATCCACACACATGCCAGAAGGAATTGATCTAATATAAGGCTTGATATGCGGCTTAGCCTCACCAAAAGAAAACAAATCGCGTTCAAAGGAATATAGATAGAAACGGCAGGCTCAGGATCAAACGCATCACCCTCTCCCTGTAACCGAGTCAACAAACGTTAGACAATCGCTCGACGTGCACACCAATCGCAATGAATAACATCGTCGCCCAATATGGCTGATACCACGCCGTTTTATTATTATGTCTTTGCCTTGAAACAGCGGCCGCCTGCAAACGGTTGATGTGAGATCAACTAACTTATCTGATTATTAGGTAAAGCCAGTCTAGACTAGGGAAAATGATTGCGCGACACGAAGGATACATCCCTCATTCTATAAGCGGCAGATTCGGCATTGGATTCTGGTCAATAATTCATCAGAAGAGCGACCATAGCACCCGCCAATATTGTTCAAACATACGTTGTGCAATCCAAATAACATCAAAACTACTAAAGGGTCTTTATCATAAATCCCTTTCTTCACCTTCGACCCACACTGCCACCAACATCACAGAGCCTACAAAAACCTGACTCCAATTGCTCTAGTTTTTGAGTATGCCAGCAGAACGAGTACCCGCTTGACTCTTCGGTTATCACTTAATACAAAAGCGCCTATTAGCAAATCAATAGCATTAATGTCCATCGCAGGTGATAAGAAAAACTAAGCACCGCAGATAGGCAGGATCTTCTTCAAACCAACCCGTCACTCTCTCCTTCGGTGAACTACAAACATCTTAATGAATGGCAATTTTCAATACTCAACATAAAAAAAAACATTCCATTGTTCAAATAACAGACAATTAATGATACTATTAGTAAATACTTTAAAGAGAAGCAGCCAATGCAAATCACAAACTCTTCATTTCCCATATGCGTCAGCAACGTTCTACAGCGCAGCACAAGAAAAACTAGAACCAAGCCAGCCAAAAAGTAGCGAGGCCATTCAACCCAAGAACGCTAAGCCAAAAGCCACCATAAAAAATTCGGGCATTACGTTTTCCTATTCAAGAATGGCTTAATCGAGCCTAAAAGCAGTTGAATTAGAAAAAGCTTCAAGCCAAGCCAAGGTGAGTCGACCATCGGATAAACCATTGGCAGACTGCATGAACATAACAGCAAAAAACGCCGTCTTAACAGTGGCGGCTTCGATTAGCCAGCACTCAAATATTTAGTCAGTACTCAAACCGCTTTGGCTCATCAATTCTCGTACTTCATTGCTGTTGTAAAAACGAACAACATCGCCCAACTTCTTTCCCGTCGCTGCAGCAAATTAAGGTTGGCCAAAAGCGTCACACTAAACTGCCCCTACCAAGCCGTTTCCTTGCCGTCAACACCTTGATATGCGCTAAGTTTGGGAAACGCCAACATAACCTCTTCGATCCGCCGAACGTGATCCCTGACATGCCCACACCAAGCGTACCAAATTCCAAGTAACGCGCTGCCAACTAAGCGGCTAAGCTCATCGAGGCTCGGGGCATCTTCAGAACTATTCTGGATTAAAACCCTATTTGAGTCGCTTGCATCCGAACACCTCTTTTAAAGCTACAGACGCCAGTTTTCCACGATATACACATGGTCAAAACAACAACCAAATGATTAATAGGAAAACAACAAGGTTAGAATAATTGGCAATAGGTCTTGCTCTAAAAAAACATGAGGAAATACGCGAGCCGCGTTGTATGGCTTACCTAATGACGTTAAAATTCTTCCCGACACTGCATCCGATCCATTTCAAACTTCTCGGCAAATCCAAAGCCGATTTTCGTAAATCGTACAAAGGTAGCGTCTCTATCTTACTGCGGAGCACCAAACCATCGTCAGTCTCAACATCGCTTTCTTCCGCCCCATTCATTTCAACGGAAATAGCTTATCGGGCACGCCAGTACGCTGATGATCATGACTTCCAACGACAAACAACAAGCTTGGCCGTTTAAGGCAAGTTACATTCAGATTCAGCGATATTTTTAAAGAAATATTCATAAAATAACAAGCGAAAACATCAAAAAAATTATTGTACCAGACGCAAGTCAGTACAGAAAAAAAAAGCAAGATAACCTGATCCTATTTGGAAGTATTAACCCGACTGCTGAGATCCAAAACTACAAATTTATAAAAATTCGATCTAGATCATCAGACTTGCAATGGTGATATTGAGCGGATTATGGTAGCTGGAAAGCCACTCTTCAAAATGCACTCTAGAAAGAGGACGTGCTACAAAAAAATACCCTGGGCATACCTCATTTTTAACCCATTTCTTTCAAAAGAAAAACTTGCGACTCTGGTTTCTGACACTTCTGCGATCGAGGAACCGCCCCTAATTTTCTGGACTAATGCCAACACGTTTTCACTAAAGATCTTTTGAAATAGTTTCTGTGGCAACCCCTCACAAAAGAACGGTCTAGCGTCAATGGTGATACGGGGATTTTAGTAATCGTTTTAAGTTTGAAATACCCGACTCCAAATCCATCCAATGAGTATTGAATAGCCCATTAAATACAGATCATGAATGAATCTGCAGATGATAAGCAGAAACAACTCTTGTTTTCCGTACCTCCCAAATTACCAAATCAGATGCAACAGATTATTCTCTTTTAAGGTCGTTTGAATCGTAATTTTTTAAATCAGGAGAAATCGAAGGTGGCAGGAGGAAAAATTAACCGCGATTAAGAGAACCTTATATTGCGCTTACGCCAGTCGCGAGCTGTCTGGATGCTTTGACGCAAGACCCATAAAATCCATTTGCTATAAGTCCAAAAACCTTCCCTATGGCAATAAACTCGTCTGGGGAACACAACAAAACGCTTTACTCGCCACCTTGATAACACCCTACACCATAAAGACGACAGTCTAGCGCATTTATTTGGCTGGTAGATGTAAACTCTAACAGTGCTATTGCTTCAAATCCTCACTCAACGCGCCTTCGCCATCAAACTGGGTTTACTGAAACAGCGTCTTCGGAAAACCATCAGCGCTAATCTGAGCTCTACTTTTTTTGAATAGTAGACGTAAAAGTGATTGATTCCAGAAAAGAAAACACGCTTCAACGCAGACATCTACACGATAATATTCTCGATCGATCGAACGTAATAAAAAAAGCGGTTGATTGTTTTGCCCTTACCAATGCTTCTAAAAACTCACTCAATAAAAAACTCGCTTCTCGCCCTCAACCAAAAGCTGCAAAGAGAAATGTAACCTCTGTGTAATTATTCGCGTTGAATAGCGTTCTTTATGAGCAGTGTGGGTTCATTACAAGAAACAAATCTAAATCCCTACCATCTAACAACAATTAAACTGTCATTCGTTTCTTGTAACTGCCCCAATCACGCCCAAAATTCAAAACTGTCATGTTAATTCACAAGTCAATCCCTTTACTGCAGTCTCGATAACGCTTACACATCACCCACATTGTCTATAGAACAAAAAGATTCAATCAATATTGCCATTAGCAATTTCTTGTCAAGTAAATTGCCTGACAGGTTTTTCCATATAGGCAAAAATTAAACGGATAATCTTCCGAATGATATTGGCCACGTTATTAAAATTTTTGCGCTTCAACGTAATGACACAAGAGCAAAATCGACTGGAAGGCCGGACGATGGCCACCGGTAACGTTTCCACGTATTGAAAAAGGGACTTAAGAACAACCCTCTCAGAAGGGCTTCAACGATGCTATCGCACCCAATTACCAAGAACCATCCGATTTTGTATGCTGGCTAGCGACGCGACCAATCACAGAACATATCAGAATTTTCTTGAAAAAGAAGGCGATGAAGAAAAAAAATTAGAAGAAAGAAGAAGAAGAAAGAGATGAGCCAGTTACAGTAACCAAGCTAACTGGCTCAGGCACGGAAACACAGAGTGTACTACAAAGCTTATTCAGTGAACAACGCCTTCATTAACAAAAACATTGATCTAGAACAGCTTTAAAAAAACCACTGCAGTAGATGGCAAAATAGAGTCGGTTCGAATAACGATAATTTTCAGTGTTACATTAAGCGCCGTAAATAAAAAATCGAAAAATAAGGACTCACTGTCCCCACCCACAAACAAAAATAAATGCCAAACCCAAATGGCCCATAGCGCAGACGTGAATCAATCACAAAAAAAACACCAACACCAAGTGTATAAAGTACGCCACAGAAGCACCTGGAGTAATTCCATTGGTTTCCCATTAAGGGCAAACAAAGGCGGCTTAATCGCAATCAATATAAGCAGCCCAAAATTAACATAGAAGCGTAGTGGATACAGGCAGGATGAGAGGCCTTCGCCAAGATTGCTTTAAGACCCACTCAACCATTGCTAATGTCCCAAACGGCTGCAAGCAAAGACCATGCCCCAAAACAACCTTCCAACCCCACACCAACGATGAAAGGGTGTATAGAGGTTCCCGCCAAATCAATAAATATACAGCAGAGTGGATCCGAATCACCTTGAAAGGACCATATTTTCGCCTCTGCCTGTGGCAATCGCATGATAAAAACCGTCGATTGCCAAAAAAAATACAGCAACAAAATCATGTGGCTGAAAAAATACCTTACTCGGGACAATAAAAACTTCAGTATCGGCCGTTTAATCAAATGGCACTTCAAAATAAGAAAACGAGAGTTACCAAACCAAATTCGCAGCGGACCAACCCCAACCCATGGGGGGACTGATTACTTGTTTTTCGGGCCACTTTCCTTCCCCCTAAGATTGGACCAACCGGTTTAGAAGCGCTGGAAAAATTACTTTACCCATTTACAACAGGCGTTCTTTTCCCTTTCCGAGTTTTGGGGAAAATTTTACTTTAAATTCCTCTGGGCTTCTGGAAGTGTG
>Ga0163217_1115180_pt1 | contig 16984 bp, 8 predicted proteins | sample SynspAceP_FD_185933 | JGI IMG/M metagenome (GOLD analysis project Ga0163217, IMG submission 185933) | Saline lake microbial communities from Ace Lake in Antarctica - Synechococcus sp. Ace-P (PacBio error correction) | ecosystem: Environmental > Aquatic > Non-marine Saline and Alkaline > Saline ... | reverse complement strand
ATTCTTTAGTTTATTAGGGAATCAGTACCGTTTATGCTAGAATCTGACAAGATTAAAATACCTTTTTTAGCCGTAGTTTCTTTTATCCCTAATTGCTCTGGCCAGAACAGACCATTACCAGTGACTGTTCTCCTCTTAGTTCTCATCCAAGATAGTCGTTCCATCGGTCTTCATTGCCCCAACCTTTAGCCACTACAACTTTTTGTCCAATATGCAATGTTAAGAGGGCCCGCATACAATCTGAACAACTTTCTTGATTATCTATTTCTATGTTGAGTGATTAGATAAGTGGATCGAATTAGGATGTAAGACACATTCTTTTTTACATATCCAACGACACAAATTTAGGTGCTTTATCTATTTTCAGTTGGTCAGTAAACCCTCTTTTATGAAAGAAGGGTATTGACAACTCTAATTTGCTCAGCGTCTAATGTTAGTGGTCCATTTCCGTTTATTTATGTATTATGATTAGAAACATTTCAAAAAAATTAATTACCCCCCCATACTGTTTCTTTGCTTACGTTATTAAACATCACGCGTTTTGATTTCTCTTTTGTCTCAAAATCTTGATCTTTGGGTATTACTATATTTTTGGTCATAACCAAAAGCACATCTCCAAATCACCATCTTTATTTGTTAACAGCTAATTATTCATATTCTAACTCATCCTTCTTTTTGTATCCTTACTATCAAAACCGTCACAACTCGCTTCTCGAAATAATATTATTCACTAACACTTGCCAACCATCCAACGCTCAATCATATAAGACCCGTACTGCCTTACAACAAATTAAATCTGTTCTGGAATTTTTTGAATTTCGGAAAGATAATAAATCGCTTAAGGAGATCCTTTAGTCAAATTCGGTCTTAACCGATTTTATTCCAGCTTCTTAGCTTCGTTCGCTGTACTCTTCTAATAGTGCTTCCATCTCCTGTCTGCATCAATCTCGATAGGCATTGAAGGTAGAATTTTGGACTCCCATATTTATAAAAACTGAGTTCAATTACATGTTACCAATTGATTATTTCAGAATCATTTACGTTTAGCAATTTAGAAATAGCTTTTTCAAAAGCTGCTTTCTCGCGGAATCACTTCCATTTCAATAGCAATTAAAATACGAGCGTTATTTGTTGTTTCTCATGTTCCCATTTGTCTCCATCTCCTAATTCACCAATTATTTTTCTAATCAAATCATCTTTATTAAGGTTGAATAATGCTCTATTTTCTTCTTTTGTTTTACGATATTTTAGCTACACAAGACCTTCCCGCTTTTCCTCACCATTCTCATTAAGCAAGAAAACTTGGTATTGCCGGACAATGGATAATTCTTCGATAAATCGATAACTCATCACGATCTACTTTAACAAATTGAATTTCTGGATGAGGCTTCTTAAATTTCTGGCATTTTTGGTTTAAATAAAGATGCAATCACCACACCAAATCTGTTTTAAATAGAAAATGACCTTTTTTACTTTTACTTAATGTTTGAAAACTTCTTCTACTGAAGTTAAGTTTTGCTTACCATAAACTCCCTTTTCCAAATTATTTAATTATTTCTTTTGGATTGTTTCAAGCGTGCTTCGTTCTAATGGTACGTGAAATTTGTACGACCCATTTCTTAGCTTAATGCCGCATAATTCCAATAATGAAAGACGGTTGATGAGGATGGATTAACGTGCAACACTACAACAATACTTGCAACTTGGGTTACCATTATTCATAACTTGAAGCTGCTCAGCATCTGTCCCACCTTAGAAACAAAATACTTGATATGGTATATGAATTGCTTTCAGCCGTGTCAGTAAAAATTCACGCATCCCTTTTAATGTAATCATACTGGATATCCTTGACGATTCTAAACAGTAAGGAAATCCTTCACTAAGTGTCCAAAATTAGATTTATCCCGGTTTAAAATCAATCGGCAGAGAAACAATTCACCAGCAAAAATAAATCTGGCTTAAAATTGATGAACTGCTCCTTTAGTACCTCGTATCCAACTTCTTCCTGGATACATTGGCACCTGCAATTTGCGTATTTGGAAACTCTTCATTGGCCAATTCTTTGTTAAAGCCTCAAATTACTACTGTTGTACCATTACGCGATTATCCCAGATTTCCCCAAGATTTTTTTGCCAATTTTTGCCATCTTTATCGTTTTCTAATCCGGCTTACCAATTGTATCTCTGGACGGGACTCCAAAAGACTCTGCCTCTTCTTTTGAATCAAAACCGGCATCAAAAAAGAATGCTCACTAATTTCAAGTTTTGATATTGCATCCCATCTTTGCCCCTAAAAGATGTGGAGGTACAGATGACGAAACACAAGGTAATCACCTTTAGCTGTTGCAAGCGTAAAATCGGTGCTGCTGAAAAACGTAGGGTTCCATTCCTCCTAAAGGTACAAACGTTGTAAGTCCTTGTTTTGTATATACGAGCAAGCATAAAACCAACTTCGTCCATCATGAGCAGGCTACCATAATTTTAGGGGGACACTTTTTAATTTTGCTTTTCGGAATACCAAAAAATCCCTCCTAAACCATCTTGCCTGACTTCATCTACTAAAAGGAGTCAATTGATTTCTCATCCTTTCTTGACCTTATGTTCAACCGCTAGTTTCCCTTGTTTCGTCATTTTCTTAATTAATTCAAATGTTTTTTCTTTCCATAATTTATGATACCATAAAAGTCCTTATTTACTACTTTATGTTCTCCCTTTCTATTTTTATAACTTTTTTATAACTTTCCTTTACATTTATACCTTACTTATACACTAAATTTAAGTTAGAAGACTTTTTTTTCAATAAGGTAGTATACTTAATAAAAGATATGAACTGTTTGAAAGGTTGGGAACTCGTGCAAAACAAAAAAAATACGAAGCAGTAACCGATTAAAGTAGCTGCCGGTTTTGCTCTTGGTGGAGCAGGTGTAGTCATGTGGCTATTTCCTTGTTCGTCGTGATTTACAAAAAAAATGTTGGCTATCCATAGGTTGAACTTATTTTATTCATCCGTTAAAAAAACAATTTTTAGCTGAAGGTCCTATTGAAGGGATCACTGGATTGAATTAAAAAAAAATACCTTTACGAAAAATTCACACTTAAGACAAGATGTTACTATGGCGGAATATTCACGAATAGGAAGAAGAAGAAGCCAAAAACTCGTTCAATATGAGATTTATTGGCAGATGCTTACTCTGGCACGTATCTTGATATTTATCGTATTTAATTTCATAAAAAAAACCAAAAATTGTGATCCACTCAGTTATAAATGAGCGGACCACATTTTTATATTTCTTTTAGGAAAATTTGCTAACAGTTCGCGTTAAAATTCGTGTCGCAGATTTGAAAATTTCTCTTTCATACTCAGTCATAATATTATCTTCAAAAACTACTTCATGTAAGTTTAGCCAAACTTGAACTAACAATCATTTCCATATTAGCAAAAACTACTTAATGAATATCAAAAGAGTCCTTGATTATCGTTTTGAAATGCGATCTTCACCATTCTGGAATCAACCACTTCTTCATAGTTTTTTAAAAAACTAGAAAAAGTAACCGTCTTTTCATGGCGGCTTTTCGGCCATGGATCAGAAAAGGTCAAATAGACTCTATTCGACTTCTCCGCTTAGCAAAATATTGTGCTTAATGAATTCACCGTTAACATTGGAAGTAGTTGCAAAAAATTAGGTAATTTTTCCTTCGATTAGTTTACAAAGCGACAACCCACTATGACACTTTTCTTGTAATTCTATTACCCTATGTAATTGATTTAGTGATGAATTGTTTGCCCCATTTCAGTAATAAAACGACCTTTTCCAGTTCACTTCAATAGAATGGGGGTGGTATTTCGTTTTTTTTAAAGCGATCATTACCACTTACCAATCCAATTCCTCAGGAGAGTGTTAGCAATATATGTGAGTATTCAGCTATTTTTGCCGGTGCTCCCCGGGTTCTTTCTTAACGCAATTCATTCTCCTTTTTATAACATTTTCTACTATCAGCAAAAAACATTAAAAATTAAAACCCTCTTCGAAACGTCGAAGAAGTTCTACTCTTCTTCCCATCTTGGTGCTACTGAGTGAATAGTTTTGATAATTTCAAGATTTCTTTGTTCATTTTGTAAAAACCTAGGACTCATTGATGTTGACGTTTGTCTGTTGTCAAATAATCATGAGGCATACCATAATTATACGTATCAATCAATTCGTTTAGTAGCAACAACTCCATAGTATTCAGCCAATCAATCAATTTTCGCGTTGTACATATTGAAAGAGCACATACTTAAAATCCATTGCTGGATCTGCCAACATGGCAGAGTCCCAATCAAAACAAGTATAAACGATTTTTGCATCTGATTAATAACAAATTTTTTTTGATAGATATCTCCCATTGACAAAACTTTTAGGGAGTAACAGATTTCATTAGTGGCTGCTTCTACTTCAAGTTTTGTTACAATATGCTATTCAAAATGGATGATTTTGTAAATCATTTGGTAACTCCTTTTCATAATTTTTGAAGTAATTATTTCAGGGGGTTATTTTTTTCCACCCACTCGTGATAACATACTTCTCAATGGCTCTTGAAGTGTGAATACCGGACCTCAGCAAACTGAGCAACTGCAGAGGAGGAACATTCTTCCCCTCAAGGGTACGACCATTTAACCATTTCTGGGCTGTCAACACATCCTCATTTCCGATGCGCTTTGTCCAGGACTAGCCTTGAGGTAATACCTTCAAACTGAAAGTGCAGCTAAAAAAGGCGAAGAATTTCGCTTTAAAAAAGCTTTTCTTCTGCTTTGGATTCCCATTATAAGCTTAAACCTGGTCCACCACCGACTGCGATGTAAACTTCCATCCAGAATCTATTTCAAAATTTCATTTTACCCTATCATTCACTTGTTTTAATTAACTTACTTTTCTACGGAGGACAAAAAATGACAGATATCACAAAATGACATCTATCATTCTATTCATTCCTATTTTATAAGAGGAAGAAAATTGATTAATTACGTCAAGCGCATATACGTTCTTTTTTTCTAATATTTTTTTTATACTTATTTATTCAGCTTTTAAAGTAAAATAGCATTTTTTTCCTAATAAAAAACTGGGCCAATTCATTACATATTGGCCAGTACACTTTAATTCTCAATCTAATTTATTATTTTTTAAGGAGTTATTATTCTCGTTCTCATTGTATCATTCTTTCATGCAAAACGTGTCCACTGCACAAAGTTACAAATGAAAAACCTTCCCACAAGTAAAAAATTACTGGGCCTGAAAAACCAGCTAGATTTAGCTACATTGAACTGAGTTAAAGCTTTTTACAGCGACTGTATTGGGGAGGCTAACAGTCATAAACAACTACAAATAAAGCAGTCCCATTGACCCAGCTAGTTGACGTGAGTTATTAACATGCTGAAGGTCTGGCGCCATTGGATAATGGTTAAAGCATTGTACGCTCCTGTTTGTAGTGGCTCAATGTCAATGAAAAATCCTATGAACGAATCATTTGTAAAATTTCACAACTCGTTTCTAATTTGGGCGTTTCCAATCGATAAAACCAATCATCCACTGTCATTGTTGTAAATAAGATCAAAACCTATATAGCCAATTTTTTACCGCCATATTTATCAAAAAGACGCTCCGGTTATGGACTCATGACCGGGCAAGTACAGTGCTCCCTTAGTAACAATATCATCCCTGATTGCATCGGAGATAAAACCGCGAATAGTCTGGAAGTAAAATAGGCAACAAATAAATTGCCACCGATATAAACCAGCAGTAATAATAAAAGAAATCATAAATTCCAGACGATATCCTTGGTATTTAAATACCCTTGAATCTAATAGCGGGTTTTTTTTTAATTGTTTGCTTCGCTTTACTAACAATATGATAGATGAAATACCCACGAAAATTGATAAGGCAACGATTTATACTGAAGACGGATGTGATGACTGCATTACTAAAAACCAAATAAAAAACCTCCAAATCTATGGTTGAATAAATAACACTAAGCAATCTAAGTTTCGTGGCGGCCAATTGGTCTCCTACATTTTTTAAAACAAAAAAAGCAACGAGACATCTAACACTGCGAAAGGTAAACGAAATAAATTATCCTGTTCCATTCATAGTTTTGTACAAAACCCATCCTGAAAATATGTTAGGTCCTATCGCTTGGCGCAAAAATTCATAGCCTAAACCCTCAGTCAACCCATTGCCGCTCCCCTTTTTTCAATCGGAAAACAAAAAATTAATATAACAATCATTTGGAAGTGCAAGACAATTTCCAGCACGATTGCTTGAAATCATTCGACCCAACATAAGAAGACTATAAATTTTAGAAGTAGCTGCAACTAGAGTCCAACTTGAAAAAGTTGACATTAGCAAATAAATAAAGTTGTTCTTGTTGTAAAACCTGTTTACATAAATAGGCAGTAATAGTACCATAATTCCGTTAATTAACATATAAGCCGTTGTCAACCATTGTCCTTGAGTTGGTATGTAATCGGAAACTCTTTCTAATGGCTAGGCGCTGGATACTTCATTAAAAAAAACGTTGATTTAGTACGTAACGCAAAGTTCCATAATAAATAAAAACACCTTAAAAATAGATGCTATTTGTTTTGTTTCTTTCGGTTCCCTCCTTAACTGATCGTTCCATAAAATGACCCCTTTCTTAATTAAACATCTAAAGACGGCAACTTTTTTTAGAAGTTCCGTCTTCACTCTAAATTATTCATCTTTATTTAATTTCAGCTTAATTAACCACACTCTGTTTCAATTTTCGGTAACATAAAGGCTCTGTAACAGACTTAACAACATGGCCCACAGTGCCACCGCCAACAAGCTCACCATCAATCTCTATAAACAGGCATTGCTCCATTGTCGTACAGATGCAAATACTTCATCTGTTCTTTTAATTCTTTGAGTGTAAAGGTTTCTTCTTTAACTTTTTATTCCAGCTTGTCTAAGCAACTTTAAAACAGTACTGATTTTGTTTACCCAGGTTAAAATTAAATTACCATCAGGATGAGTATAAATAATGTTGTCCTATTATTATTGAAGTGTTAGAATGTAGAGCATTCTGTGACGCGATTATAAACTATACAAGATTGCTTCATATCTTTACTTTTGGTCTTGGCTTCCATGCTAAGCCCATAATTATTCTAAAAGGGAACTGATGGGATTTAATATCACAATGTAGCCATCTCATATCTGGTAACGTAATAACTTTATTACCATCGTCATATTTTCAATTACGTGTGGAACACTTGTTGTGAAGCTGTGAAAACAGTTGAAGTACATTCAGTTTCTGTGGTAAAGCATGATTTTCTTGGGCTTTGAACTGCCTCTGGTCACTTGTAAATTAAATATTACCAGTTTCAATTGATTCCCCTTTCAATTAATTCACTTAACCAGCCCTTTATTAATTTTTTCTCTTGTATAACTCGGCTGAAGTACGGACCAGGCCAGGCCGTCGATTATCAGACCCACAATGGCCATCTAGTCAGGTCCCGCCCTGACAGTGGCTTTTCTGACGCAGCTTGGTGGACTCAAAAGACGTGGTTGCTGATAAGAACATCAGACGCCGTGCTTGTATGGCATTGACAACAGTTAGGCTCGGAAGTTGCGTATTGTCGTTACAGAACTTACAACAAAGTAACACCCCTATTATAAGGGACCTCTGCACGCACCAACCATGTGCGCTCGCCTGTTAGACACTTACTATTATAATACTCATTAAATGTACCATTCCATGCGTCGCTCCCGAGCGCACCGATACAAGCGGTTCCTGTCTATATGGACCCCTCTATCTTAGCCACATACTATCCGATCAGTCAATGTTCCTAGACAGCATGCGACTTATTTCCCGTTCCGACAAGTTGGATTATTCCAAAAATAAAGCTCTTTCAGATGTTCACTTTTCTCCTCTTCCTTGCTCCCTACACACGTGATTATTCCCGTAATTATATGAAGGCTGACACATATCACTTGACCCTCTTTGGTATGTGGAGATGAGCCTAATAGACTTATTCTACTACAACCTGTCCGGAATATATTACTCTCAAAAGGTAAATCTCACACTCTGGGAGCCGGAATTATATGATTCGTGGCAAGAGTGTCGGATAAGTTAAGTCGTGTATTACCAAATTAAAAAAAGCCTGCGTGCGTGTGCGTGTCGTAGTCTTGATAATTGTTCCCCATATCTCCACTCATCTTATCAGCTAAAAAACACGCTCTCTCCCACGAATGACCTAATTACCGCTCCAGCTTGCGCTCTAACCCCATGGATTGATGAAAACTCTCAGGAACGTGCAGACTCCGTGCGCCCAGAGGTCGGATTATAAGAGAAAAGGTTTTTGAGATGTATACCCCTGCCAACGGGCATTTCGACCAAGGTTTCGCGTAAAATAATTGGAAGGCGTGTGCGTGTGTGTGTGTATCGTCGGTATACAGTCTGTGTGGAAACCTCTCCCGTGGGCACTCAGACTCGCATATATAGAGATATATATCAGAGAATATCCTGATCAAGCGAACAAGCGGTCCTAGGCGCTATTGGACCAGCGTGTACCGCCGTCGCGCCTTACTCTTTTAAACCGCCAACCTAGGTCTTAAGGGATGACACACAAGCCCAAGAACGAAGCCTGCGCCGTCTGTGGAGCGTGGAACCCGCCCCGAAATCAGTCTGATTCCGCAGGATTTACCAAGAAGAGATATCAATCAAAGGCATCAGGTTACCACATATTTTAACTCTAGAGGTGAATGAGGTTCGCTCTCGGCGGCGAAAACCGGTGAAGTCAACGCCTCGTGGATTAACGAACGCTAGGCGCACCGGCAGATTCTGGCCCCTTGGAAATTCTCCCATTTATTTATGGCCGGCCCCCTCCGCCAGCCTTGAGGTTCGACACTGCATAAAGATGATCTCAACGCTGGATGTCCGTTCCCAAACGAATAGGCTCGAACAATATTTTGATACCACACGCAATTCTCTCGTAAAGATGAGAGAACTACTAACATATACCGATGATAAGCTAGCCTCCTGATCCTTCGTCCGCCAGTTTGAACTCAAGAAGGTGGGCAACAGAATAAGATAGACAACGTCGCCGTTAGCATGACGCCGCGACCATCATATGTAAACGGCCTTCCTAGATGATTCTGCAAGACGGCCCAGAGATGTGCACGCGCTGAATGCCCTGTTCGATACGAACCATCGGAAATTCGTGAAACACATAGTCCTCTGAATAAGGGCCATGAATTAGATCTAAAACGTGCCCCCAACCACTGTGTAAGTTATGAATGTCGGTGCACAGCTATAAGTATTGAGCGACGCCTGGAAAAAGCCACCGTTGGCCACGCCCCTGCACGCAAGATGCGTATTCATTCTAGATAGCGGTGTCCCGCGCCAATTCGCACAAGAAACGAGCAACGCCAGCTGGATCCAAACATGGCGCTGCTGGATTCATTGTCCTAGAGTTAGCGACGCGCAACTCTCATTGATGCGCCGACCGTATGTCTAGACCTGCTAACAGCCAAAGGGGCGTAAAGCCTGCCACGCTCACGTGGGTCTATGTAATGGTCCAGGCATTACGCTCTCTGCCGCTCTCCGAATACATCAACCACCAACAGAAAAATAGTGACATTCCAATATACTGCCCTCGGCACCTCTCACTTTGCTGCATGCTTCGGACTTAGGCATCCTATCCAACCGCACCTAATGGGAAATTCGGTTCTCGCACAACCTAGTTAGCAATGATCTCTCGGCGTAACGTTACCATTCGCTTTGATCTCCCGTCCGCGGATAACGCCCATTCAGCCCATGCGTGATAGTTCCTCGCGTTTAGAACGGCAGTAGTGAGGTAGTATACGTCAATCGGGCTCCTTACTCGAACTTAAGTGCATGATGGAGCGATTGGACCACAGAAACATGGAATTCTCAACGGAGCGCTGTATCCATGGCAGGCGTTTCGTTCGTCTGTTGCACCCACCGAGAGCGTTATAATCTCATAATTCACTCCCTGAGACGTAAGGACGTGTCTATTAATATTAACCTCGACTTCTTCACATGGAAGTTTTATGAGCTCCTCGTGGATGTGACCGAATACTCTCTCTGTGTATTGGTGTGCTTGTAATAGTTGTGATGCAAATCAGAATTGCATTTATTCTTTAACAAATCACTTAATATCGTATGCATTTTTTTAATTCTTAGTTGGCAAATAAAAATAACTTGATAAACAGACTAAACCATTTAAAGTAGCCATCAATGAATGGAGTTCAAATAAGATAAAACAACTAATACACAAGGATATTCCAAAAACTTCTGTATTAGAAGTATTTTAAATAAAATTGCTTTTATCCGCTCTTTAGTTTTTGTTGATTGATTATTAATTGGATTTTAAAAACGCCATCGCCATATTATCAAATGAAAATATAGTGAATTAACTGAAATCCCGTCAAATACAAAAAAAGCAAGTTGCTACTAACAAATTGAAGCAAAAAATGGTTCTACAACTAACATAAGTCCCCATGAGCAATCCAAAGAAAGCGGATAAATAGACCACCTATACTCAGTACCTTCTGAGAAACGCTCGTGTATATTAAATAATTAAATGTTTTTTTCAGATTCTTTTTTATTTTATTTAAGAAAACATCTAAGTATTTAACGTCTTCTGACCGTACTTTTTAAAATAGTACATCTGTAAAAAAATTGATTAAATTGATAATTGCGTTGTACACGATTTCCGTTCTTGTTTTATCAAGCTTGGCCATTGATATTGAGATTTATAGCGATTACTTAACTCCATACTTTAAACATATCGTCATATATAAAGCATTACGCAATTCCTACCAGCCGGTGACAAAAAAATTACTAATTAGAATCTACTTCCAGCAAATATTGAACTAAAAAAATATAAGTCTAATTTTATTTCTTTTATGTGAGGATGAAAACTTTCATACCCAAATGTTTGTATTCTCAATTCTAAATTTTTTTATCATTATTAAGTATATATACAAAAAAGGGAACATATCGGTAAATTTAAACGACAGACGTTGCGACCAATAATGCATAATTATACTTGTCCCTAGTGTATTATAAACAGCTGGCAAATAATACTCCGTTTTTGGCTAATTGAAGATTAATTTTTAATTCTTTTTCTTTTGGTAATAAAAAAACAAATCTGCTTCTTTCAATAAAAGTTGCTAGGTTTTCCGGATTAGATTAAACCTGTAAAAACACAACCGCTATTACGCGTCCATAGTTAAACGAATTCTGTTTTTAAACTTTTAAGTAGCTTCTGAATAAAGGCATACCCTAAGGCTCCAAAAAGAAATTAAAATACATAAACAAAATGATCTTCATAACATATTTTAATAGTGCATCATTTTTTCTGATGGTGAGCAGATCTGTTTTTCCAAATTATCATTTATCATTTTGCTCATCCTCTTCTTTAGTCAGTTGAATAGATAAATCTATCAATGTTGCAGAATGGCATACCGAATGTTTCTTCTTAGATCAGCCAAAGTTCCATCTTGCTCGTACTTTCCTCATGGAGTTAAACAAATACGGTCACATTCTCTTTCTGCTGTAGCTAATATATGAGTGGACATCAAATAGGAAGCTTTCCTTGTTGCTTCATTTCATTCATCCAAATCTAATAATGCATTAAGTTCCTAATGGCATCTAAACAACAAATGGTCATCAATAAATATATAAACTAGGTTCAAATTAAAAAACGCACAGAGAATCATAACTTTTGTTGAATCCCTTTAGAAAAATATGAGGGAACCAATCAAGTTATTTTTCTAATCGAAAGTTTTAAGTAATTTCCCAGGCTCTTTTTAAATGCAATTTCAGAGGGATATCATAGCCATTTCCAGTATTTCAATATGCTCCACGCAATGTTAATTCTTCATATAAACTGGACATTTTCAGGGAACATAACAATCTTTTTTTGCGATTAACTAGGTGATTTCTTGTTTTATGTCTTGGCCATTCTAGTATTATTTCTCTTTTATCGGCCTCCATCAACGATAATATTGCTTAATAATTGTACTTTTCCCAGCTCCATTAAAGGCAATTAAACCCAATTAATTCTCATCATTTACTTCAAAGGATACATCTTTTAATACAGGAACTGAGTTATAGCCGCCTTGTAACATTTTATACTTTTAAGACTCATTTTTTTGTTTCCTCTCTTTCTTAAAATTTTTTTAATTGTACCATAAGATACTCAAAGTTGCTTACTTCAGTTTATTTTTAGTTAGCGTTTCACTTTATTTAAATTTTTGTGCTACATTTAAGATGAAGATGACTACTTATGTTATCTTTTTAGTTATTGTCTCGTAAAGTCAAACTATGAGAAGAAGGTTAGCTTGTATGTCAGAGTGTTGTTTTTTGCAAAATCGATTTAACAATGAAATTCCAAGCAGAAAGAATTTATGAGGATGAAGATATCAATTTGCATTCTTGATTTACTCAAAGTTTACACCCGGTTCACACATAGTTCTTCCAAAAACACGTGTTGAATATTTTTGATTAGTGATAAAGAATTAGCTGCGACTGTATTTTCGCGTATTCCAAAAATCGCGCGTCTGCGATTAAACAATCGGATTTAACTATAAACTTTGGTATTGAATATTGTAAATTAATAATGGCCTTGTTGGCTTATCAATCTGTATTTCATAGTCATGTTCAATCTGATTCCTCGCTCACGAAACAGGGATGTTTCAGTAATGTCTTGGTTGGTGATAACTCAAATAAGCTATACTGCATGAAGAATTAGATTAAAGATTGTCACATCAATAAAGAAAAAATGGAGTATAATCATGGCAAACCGATTTTTTAAGGGAACTTATCTTTTGCTCTCTTAGCAGGAGGTATTTATACACTATTAAAACTCCAGATCAGGTGAAAGAGAATCGTGAATTTTTTACTCGATTATTATAGATGATACCACTCTTTTAGTAGATTGATGTAAACTAAAAAAGGTATGAATGAACTAAAAGAAGCTTTTCAAACAACTTTTCCAAATGAAAGGGAAAAGCTTTAGCAGATGAATTTCCTCAGAGATAACTGTATCATTCGAAAAGACTTACAATCCAAACAGAACACGTATCGGAAGGAATTCAAGAACAAACCGGAAAAACTTTCAAAAGATGTGAGTTTAAAAATCAGCAAGTTCCAACGGCCATAAAAATAAACAATATGAGAAAGGAAGCGTCCCAAAAAAGTGTGCGGCAATAAAACATTGTGTTTTTTACTTTTTGGAACCTTTTTTATTTTTTTTCCTATTTGTGTTTCTTTTTGTGAGTTTAGTAGACTTCTATTTATGTTTTGCCCGATTTTGTTTTTTTATTTAAGTGAATGTGGTATAATTCATTACTTGTGACTGGAAATGTTAAGTATGTTAAATTAAAGAAATGGAGTTGTCTACTTTATTAATGAAAAAAATATTTTAACAACTGCAACTATTTTAGCTGGTTTAACTATTCGGATGTGCAGACAAAATACAGTTGGCCTCTTCAACTGCTGTAAAAATTTCACAAGATGAACTTTATGCAAGCCATTGAAAACAAATGTTGGTCTATCTACTCTACAAACAATATTATTAAGATGTTTTACAGAAAATATTGGTGATGAAACAATCACAGGACAAAAAAAGTAATGATGAGTATACAAACTCAAGAAGAATCTTATGGTGGCTCTGACGCACTTTAAAAATGTTTCTTGCTTCTTCAGGATTTACAGATGGCTTCATACAAGAACTATACGTTTAAACTTGCTAATTGAAGAAGCCTTATTTCTGAATTTACTGATAAAGAAGTGAAAAGCAGCATATGGATGCTTTTTACGCCTCCAATGACTTGTTTTCTTTCATATCTGTTGAAGAGAAGCAAAGCAAAAGGAATTGATTACTGAATTAAATGATGGTGCTGATTTTGCTACTCTTGCAAAAGAAAACTCTGGACAGATAACACAAATACTGCTAAAAGGGATGGAGAATTAACTTTTTCAACAGGAGAATGGGTTCCAGAATTTGAAGAAGCAGCTAACAAGCTAGAAGAAGGTAAAATGACTACTGAAACGGGTAAAATCTGAATATGGTTACCATATCATAAAAAATGGATTAAAAAATCTGAAAAGGTTCAGTTAGAAGGAGAAACGTTTTAAAACAATAGAAGAACAATTGTTACAGATTAAATTAGCAGACAGTTGCTGCTGGTCCAATCTTATTCTTTTCTAAAAATTCATGCAAGATGCTAATGTCGTAATTAATGATTCTTGATTTATCTAACTGGCAATGACACTATCTTAAAAAAAAAAAAAAGGGCTGACACATCTGCTAAGAATCAGAAAAGACAAGAACCTGCAGCTGATTCTGAAAGAAATGCTAAATAATCATTAGTTTAACTATTTTTCTTTTTAATTTTTTTGCTTACTATCAAAAAATAACTCGCTAAACAAAAAAAAAGACGCTATTTTTCTTTTCCATAAGAAACTAGCTCTTTTTTTAGATTCTTAAAAACTTTATTCAATAAAGTAATCAAAAAAAAAGTGTAGCTGAGAAAAATTTCAGCATACACCATAAAAAATATTCTTCTTCAATCTTCTCATTATCCACTACCTAGGGTTTGTAAAGAACCCGATTATCTAATGTCCGAATAGTCGTTCAGTAAATTTCTCGGGTTCTGTTCTACTTAAACTGCTATTCAACATAGTGATTGTAGCATCTTTAGTTATCTATTCATAAATAGAATTTCTGATCCCTCAATTTAGGGTCTTACAGGCGATTCCTTAGTCTAATTTTCCGTTTGATGAGACAAGACCATATAGTTTTAATAAAAGAACATCTTCACTTTTTTATTTCGTCTTATTTTAATGATTTTGACAAGCTTTAGTGATAAGCTCATTCAACAATAACGATATGGCCTAATAAATTTCCTTCTAATGTTATTCATTGTTTGAATTAGGTCCGGATAATTCAATAACTTCCTAACATTTACATAATGGTTTTATTGATTTTCCTTCATATTGATCCCGCAATGTTTTAAGCCATCCTTAACATTGATATGGTGTGGAAAGCTAGTTCCTCCACAAAAGCATAGGTGAAATCTTTTAGGCTGCTGGAAATTGAAGAAGTCTTTTTGATAGTGGTTCACAAATAACGAACAATTCTATTCATATTCAGCATTTGTTATTGTCAAAAAAAGTTTCGTTTAGTTCTTCCATTCATTTGACTTCTTTCTTTAAGGGCGCCCGCCTCAATAAATAATTCAGGACTATTGGGTTCTCACCTTTTTGTCGCTTTAATTTAAAAATTTTATTGAGGATTACCTTGATACAACTCTCTTTTCCAGATATATTGATTACTTTTCAGCCAGTCAATGAAGCAATCTCTGCTTCTTGATTGCCATCCCAAAATTTCCATCCATTTGTCCGCGCTTGTGTCTTGAAAAAGTAAATGCAATAAATTTTTGCCGTTTTTTGCTACACGTATATCTGCGGATTAAATTAATAAGTATAGTTCACAAAAGCTTCATCTACACTTATTCAATAATTTCTTTTCCATATACTCCCCCGCTCTATATAACTATCTCTATTATAACTCTTCTAATCTGTTCTTTTTCGAAATTTAGTTAAGAATTGTGATTCCAAAATGTGAAAATAAAAAACTTGGGTCTGTTTGCTCTCTGCTGAAATCAATTCTAATCATTGCAATCTGCCGCGATTGATCAAAAATTTACAAAATCCATCATTCAATCATAATCGTGTAATGGTTACAATGTCATTCGCATTTTTAACAAAAGCAAATTTAGAGCCAACATACAAACTGTTCAGCTGTACCTATGAGAAGCTTGAAGTATCAAAAAATGGCTCCGTCCTGTCTTTGAACTTTCTATTTTTTTTCTTCTTTTAATAGGACTTTATTTATATTGCCTTTAGTTTAAACAGTCAAAAAATTTTGTTTGTATCTTGGATTGTTTCAGGAAACGATTTTTACGTGCATGTGTCATCGCACGCTCAATTAAATTCAGCGGCAATTTGTACGTACTCCATTATCTACTTAATTCTTGTAACTCACTTTTGAGATTTGCATACTCTGTAGCAAGATAGGAATACTCTCACCTTTTTTCTATGTTTTTTCAAAGCCCAATTTCTTTCTTAATTCTTTTTATTTAATTAGATGTTCTTCACTTACTCTATGAAAGTTGAATAGCTTTTTTTTATTTTTTTCAATTTGTCCCAATAGATCTTCTTTGGTCTTCGGAACTGTTTAAATAACTGTTATAAGTATCTTCTGAAAAATCTTGTTGTCCAATAACTGCAAACGAGCCTTTTTTCGCTTCCATTCATCCACAAAGAACAAATTTTTTTGCGAAATGGTCCTCTTCATTTTTTGCCTCAAAACAGATTCGAATAAACACTACTCTTTGCTTTTCCAAAATTTCTTTCTGTCGTATACTATTTTTTTCATTTTGCTCTTTGTCTTAGACTTCTCTTCTTTTTGTATGACTTTAAAAAGGTCTGTTCATCCACTAGAAGAATCTTGGTAAAAATTATTAATACCTGAATAAGAAACAGATGGAAAGTGTCTTCCCAATCAACTTAAAATTTACCGGACCTCCAGAAAAAAAAATTTGCCCACCTGTTTTTTTCCGATTGTGAACAACTGTTTCAAGATATATTTTTCTAACCAAATTCCTCTTTTTTATCAACCAGCTTGGACTCGCTTCACGTGTTAAAGAATCAAAAAAAGAATCTTCTTGATTTTTCACTTTAAAAACTTTCTAATCGTCATATTTTAGGGTAACCCCATTACTTCACTATTTTTGATTTTGGCTCAAAAACTTGGTTCGTTAAAAATTCTTTAATTTTGAATTTGGATATTTTTTTCTATCGTTTTTTCTTTGTTGTTGCTTTGGGAAACTCCCAATTTTAAAACCCACCCTTTTTTTGGATCATTATTTTTCTCTCCTTTTTTTTATGCC
>Ga0163217_1108144_pt1 | contig 16985 bp, 9 predicted proteins | sample SynspAceP_FD_185933 | JGI IMG/M metagenome (GOLD analysis project Ga0163217, IMG submission 185933) | Saline lake microbial communities from Ace Lake in Antarctica - Synechococcus sp. Ace-P (PacBio error correction) | ecosystem: Environmental > Aquatic > Non-marine Saline and Alkaline > Saline ... | reverse complement strand
TATAGGGAATCATTGTTTCACCACTGTTAGGCGGGCAACTGTGCTGTACACGCCTAACGAAAAATCTAGTTTGTTAGCAGTTGGTCTTCCCAGCTTTTGTTTTTTCTGTTCAAAATATCTTACAATTTCCTCTGGATTGAAAATTCATAATATTCTTTTTGAGAATTTCTGTCTCTTTGCTCGCGCATAAATTTTACGGCATCAAGGCTTTTTCAATATTTTTTCCTTAGTCTTCAAATTCATTAATTTCTCTTGCGTGAACGAATATCTATTGGTTTATAACCTTTCCGCAATATTTACGGAATTATAACCTAACAATTCTTACTACGTTACGATATGTTTTAAATTTCAGCCTTATTAAAATAGTTCGCATTATGAATAGTGCCAAGCAATGTGCAAACAATATCTGCCATATGATGTTGACCCAACAACCCCTTCGTCGATATAGCTTTTGCTAAAAATTGCGTGATTCGATATTCTTGATTTCACCGTATTTAGTTGATTTTTGGAAGCAAGGCCACTGTGCTTTATTCGGTCAGGCGCATTTTCCAATTCCCATTTCAGTTAACATGGGTAGATTATTTCAACTCAGATTTTTAATCCGCAGCTCAAATAACAGGCTCTGCTAAAGTCCTTAAACTCTTCGTTCGTGCAATCCGCCAAAAATTGCAGTGTCCAATAAATTAGCTGTTTTTTCATTTTCGGAATTTACGAAATTAAGCGAGATGCTTAAATTGCTGACGGATTTTTATGCATATATACCTAACCTTTATCAAGGTGAGCGCGCGTGTTTAAGTACGGACCTTTTCCAATGACAAAACTTACTTCGAGGAATCCAAAAAAATTTCCCAAATGCGGCACAGATCAAGCCCTTAGCTTACACTCGATAAGTTACTTTGAATGTGTGAATACAGACCAAATAGATAGGTCACTCCAACGGGGGGCAAACAAAAAATTAAAAAAAGGGCCCATGACGGATTGAAAACACACCCTAGCTCATGAATCATCGACTTACTGCCTTTACAAAAAAAGAAACAAAGACATCAGGCCAGATGAATCCAAGAGCTTGTAGAAGAACGAAATACCTTATCCGCTCTCATCCAAAAATGCAAGAGTACATTGGTATGCGCGTGCAGCGGCATCCTTGAAAGCTCAGCCCAAAGCGATGTCAATTCCATTGATCCACCAACAACTAGTAATCCCACTTCCAGAGAAAGAAGCCGAGTACTGCGAGGTCTATAATCCAGGTATTGTGCTTGCTGTGACAAAGAAACCATGGTTCAGCATCCAGGCGAAATACCCAAACGCGGGGCCACAAAGGCAGTTTTTTCTTCTGTCCCAACACCAAATTTAATTCCTGATAAGATCTGGCCTAGGAAACCTATGCCTGTCTGCCGCCTAGGCAGATCCAATCCACAAAAAAAGGCCCTCCTAAGCCATTGCTGGTTGCGAAGGCAAAGAAATTATTCAAACACTGCTTTTTTGAAGTAAATCAGATATACCTCTGACTTTTTGGGTTTATACTACCCTGCTAAAAAATTCCTGAAAATCTCGACTCATCCCCATAAGAACCTCTCCGGTTCCGTTTGCAAGCAGCGGTTTCATTGTTGTGCTACGCCACGCGCAACGAAAACCTAGTTGTTTGTAAAAACAGTGTTTCCATCGTTATATTGCTTATTCTTAACTTAAAATTCTCCAAACTTATAAACTAGGAATAAAGTGTTCCATTGACAGCAATACTAAATTTAATATGACAAATATAAAACGTTTTAAATTACTTAATTCAAAAGCCCTTTGAATTCCATCATTATTATTAAAATACTGAAAATGGATGTAACAGAATTATTCAATTTTAGTTACGTTCATTTAATGCTTAAACTTTAAATGATGATAATGGAAAAAAAAAAGAAAAGAATTATCCAATTAGCTAACATTATAAACATTCATAATAAAATGCCCTCAAATATATTTTTTCTGAATTGTATATAAATTATACTCTCGAAAAATTAACAGGAAAATATTAGTAAATAATTACACAATTGTGATGAAATATTACTGGGATAACTACTATATCCTAAAAAATCTTTTCCGATAGAATTAGTCTAATAAAAGAAACAACAAGCGTTATTGCTAAAAAATTTTCCTGCTGACTAAGAATAGATTACTTTCTAAATCCATTCCAATAAATTAGTAGTATGTTTCGTTGTGTTACACGCTATTTTAACTATTTCGAAAAAAGAGATTTTTCTAGAGAAAAAACACTATCAAAAATATCCGAAAATATATTTCGAAATGTAACTCTCTTATCTTTGAAATATTGTCCACAATTCGAGCAATAATTATCTTCAATTTCCTTTAAGCATACAGAACATTCATAGATTTTTTCGATTGTTTTGAACTTTCGTGCTGACATTGTTTAGCAACGGTTAGTATATGAAAAGTAGGCGATTTCGAAGCCACTAAAACTTATCGGTTAAGCAACAAAGTTTGATACGAGCCAAACCCTTGAATTCCAGTACCAACTCGCGCTATTTTTTATATACATTGTGTGCTGCCTTGAATGGTGAATATAGACCCCAAAAAAGACTGGTCGTCCAAGGGTGAAAGTGCCTTACAGCGCGGAGTCGTTACCCGAGCCAAGCCAAGTGGCCAAGGTTGGTTTACCTGAGATGCCACTGATTAAGCCAGACTGCGGTTGTCGCTACTGACCAGACATGAACCATATACTGAGGCATTGAGGTGGATGAGGTAACACATGCTGCGAAGTCCCAACTTCCCGAAAGGGAGGGAAGTACCAAAATAGTAATGTGGCAGCGATAGGCCATCAAGATATTCACCTTACGAGAGAGATCTCTAGTATGTCGAGAACATCACGAGAAGTCAGCAGGGTCAATAGTAGCTATGAGGACGAGCCATAAGAACTATGAGGACTCACAGTAAATAGTGAAGGACTGAACTTATTGTGAAGTGAAAACCTGCCTGCCGGCAGGCGAGGTATCGATAAGAGCCTTTGTGTAGCCTTATCTCTTAAAAGTAGCGGAAAGAGGAAACTACTCGTACGCGGTGTAAAGAGCGTCCTCGCCCATTTTGCTTTACGAAAACCGCCGTATACGAGACCCGTTACGTACGGTGTAGTGATGAGGCGCACCTCGTCAGTTTACACGGCGAGGCCGTCTACTCGATTAGCCTGCCTCGTTTTTTCTTCTCATTGTCAATAGTTATGTCTTTCTGTCTTGTTTCTTAATTGTGGTCCTTCATTTTTTCACCAATCAAACCATTATTCTTATCGTCATGTCCGAATGAACCTACACCGTCCTGCCTTTAAATGTTTTGGATTTTGCGTCTCTTTACTATTGTAGTCTTGAAAAAAACATCTGTATGGTCTTTTATATTAATATGGCTTATTATTTCTGCCTGTGTTAGTCCAAAGAGTCAACCCTTAAATTATATGATAATAGTAAAAAGCTATTGTGCTTTGCCCCAATCTTCGTCAAGGGCAATAAATTTTCGTTGGATTTACATTTAGTAATTGGTCAAACTTATAATAAACGCCTACTCTTGTCATTTTGCTTCCAATGATAGTTTTTGGTTTTGATAAACTTTAATGTTTGTGGGTCTGCATTTTTTATTCTACAGTCGGTGTCGCCCAAATTGAATTAGTGAACATTGCTTTTGTCCTTCCAATAATATTCTTTCACTTGCTCAAATGTCTTTCAGGATCGGGCATGTTCTAATTACTGAAGCGTCTTTGTAAACATGATTTTGTCTTTTGCCATAATGAAACGTTATGTCATTGTCTATGGTTCAAATGTTCAGCGTCAGCGTCTTATTACAAGGTGTGCTTTCCTTTGCTCCAATTACCACCATGTATCCATTTGTAGTAAATCTTACCGTCCTGTTTTCTTCATAACCTGAATGGCAAGAAGTCACCCCCTATGCAAACACAGGAGTGTCAGCATTAAGAAAGGTGTGTAAAATTATTTTCATTTCTAAAGTGGCTGACCTCCTTCTCCTCTCTGCCGTAAGTGTTCGTCACAACAATAGCAGTAACGTTTGGCGCCTGCGTGAGAGAGGTGGCAGATTTTCCCACAAAGTTGATGCGGGAACAAACTTTGATTTAACCACAAAAACAGTCCGGAGCACTGAACGCCACTTTTGCCAAACGCCTTGTGTGTGCCCAGCATGGGCATCTGGTATCTAAGGATATCATTTTCCAGGGGTGAAAGTCCCTTATGTGCGGGGGTAACGCCCCGAAAGCATTAGCAAGTCGCAAGGTGGTTTTGTCGTGCAGACATGCACTGAAGCAGCAGGACTTGCAAACTTTGGTTCCAACAGCAACAGGAACTGGATACCGAGTCTATTTACGTCGGATGAGGTAGCACAGCATACTTGACGTCCAAAGGTTGCGTAACCAACAAGTGCTAGTGGTAGATCCAGTGATATTGGAGGAAGGATATGCTCTTACCTGGGAGATTCTTGGTAAGACTTGTTTTCTATGTGCCAAGAAGTCACAGAGGTCATAGTAGCTATGAGGATACGAGCCTAAGAACTAATGGAGGTCTCACAGAAATAGTGAAGGACGAACATTGGATTGACGTCCAAACTGCCTGCGGTAGCAGGTTTCGATAGGGAGTACTGTTTGGTACATCCTTATCTAGCGGACAAGGTTGCCAAATTGATTTATGATAGAAAAATACTTAACCGTAAGAACCTCTACAAAGCCTACCGACAGGTAGTGAAGACAAGGGTTCGGCTGGAATGGACAGATGCCTGTTTACGGAGACCGTTCTCCTATCTGGAGAGGTAACACACAGGACATGTATTTTTTTCCATTCTCACCACACGTATGTACCCAAACCTTCAAGGGAGTGCAAATTCCCAAGATAATGGAAAAAACCAGATTATTGGGAGCCCCACAGTAGTGCGACAGGTTGGCTTCAACAAGCGGTAAGCAAGTTGCGACTTGGACCAAATACGAACTCACGCTTTCGAGGAACTCAGCTATGGATTCCGCCCTGAAAAAACATCCATAAGGCGGTACACAAGCCCTGAAAAACATCCCGCCTGCCGGCACAGGCAGAATGGATGTTATCAGGATATTGTGGACATCGACCTGAAAGGATTCTTTGACGAAAGTTGACCATTCGACGCTACTCCAACTGATTCTACCAACGGGTAAAATGTCCCGCACAACTCTCCGCCTCCTCCGAAAGTGGCTTACGGCACCAATGCAGATCAACGGAAAACTGCACAGGCGTAGGAAAGGTGTACCACAGGATCTCCTATCAGTCCGCTTTCTATCCCAAACATCCCCCCATTCTGGATTTATTGGATAAGGAGCTGAAAGGAGAAACCTTAAGCTATGTCCGATATGCCGGTGATGACTTCAGCATCTACACCAAGTCAAAGAAGGAAGCCAGAAGGTGGGGAACGAGATTTATCTTTTTTCTAAAAGACAGCTCAGACTGCCTATATAACAAGAGAAAAGCGGCATCCGCAGACCTCTAACTTCGAAATGTTTGGGAATTTCATTTGTCCGACATACCGAAAGGGCGTGTGAAAGGAGGAAAAATACCGTTGGCAGTGAAAAAGAATCGCTCTGCGCGTATTATTCACTCCAAAACGTAAGCTCAAGCAGATTCACCAAGAAATAAAACCATACGCTCTTGAGGAAACGAGGATTGAAAAAGCTGGCTGAAGTCTGCGTGCGATTGGTAAAACCAATTATCGTTCCGCCAGTATTACAGCCCAAGCTGAAATCACTCGAATTGAGATATGAGAAAACCGCTCGATATTTGCAGTCTGCGTCCGCGCGGCGAACAGAGTCCGATTCTGAACACTTCAAACTCTTGTCTCGTCTCAGGAAGAAAAGGATTACGAATCGATGCTTTCCTACTACCTCAAACGCCAACCTTACAACTCCCAGTTGACCGCCTCGTATACGAGACCCGTACGTACAGGTGACTGTGAGAGGCGCACTCGTCAGTTCAACTGGCGAGGCGCCGTCTACTCGATTGGGCATAGTTTGGTGTTTAATAACTAGTATCATCCAATTTTACTTTACCATAAGAATGTTCTTACTATAAAAATAAGAAAGACCACTAAAAGAGGTGCCCCCACAATTAAAGAACGATGTGTGAGCATAATACCTTTAAAGATTTTTAGATGATGCTGCGTTATAAATAGATAACACTATAGTTTTGGATCCTTATAGAAGATGGTCAGCTAAAACTGGCGCTATATAATTGAATCGCCACTAACATCAACAGAAACGCCATTGCTTTAATGAAGAAAAAATTAAGGCAATTCCATATTGTTTTCTTTGACACCAATTCTTGGCAGTTTGCAACTGCCCTAAAAATGGCTAACACAGGAAATTATGACGAGTACTCGGATATTCTTAAACCTATCTGTTATCTCCGCGTAAAAAATAGTTAATGCTATTACAAAGATGCTTGCAGCAACCGCTAACATGAAAAAAATTTCATACTCTTTTTAAGCAAAAAGGCTTAATCTAGCGTTGCCAACGACTTCGTGTCTTTAATAATAAAAGGATAGAACATTGTGTTTCATAAATAAGGATCACAGTAGTCAGGCCAACTACAATAGCATAAGGATTTAAAAATGTAAAGAACAATCCTCCTTTTATAGCTTAGTTTTCACCTATTCAAGACCCTGCTAAAAACATTAGCTACAACAACTGCCTATTAAAAACGAGATTACCAAGTTGGACACAAAATAACATAATATCCCAAGTTTTACGCACCACACATTTCCTTCGGCACCTTTCTAAATTTAATAGCAGAAGAGCGCAGACTAGTAACATTAGGAAAAAAGCTAAATGGCACATACATTGACGACAGCAATGTTGCATACATTTACCGGAAAACAGCAAATAATGCACCACCACCTATAATTAACCATACTTGATTAGCATCCCATAAAGGCCCAATAGGCTAATTAATAGCAATACGTACTTACTTAAGCTTTTTTTGAAAAATAAATGCAACGACCCAGCACCATAATCAAGCCTCTAAATGCGTAGCCAAGAGAACAATAAACCTACAACTAAAAACCAAATTGTGGGTAATTCAATACCGTTAAGAGACAGTTGCATATTTCATTGTATTAAATTTTTTTACGGATTTTCAGCTTCATCATATGGACCCGGTTTATCTTTTGGTTTTACTGAATAGTGAATAAGAGGAAAAGGTATCGTTGTAAAACTACCAAAAACGATCATTAATGAAGAATAAAATCTATTTTGGATGATACTTTCCTGTGAAAAGCCTTCACTAGTTCCAAGTGACCATATAACCTTATCCAAGCTGTCTTGCCCATTTCTGCAGCCAACCAGCCCTACTTGATTGCTATTTGAGGCAAAAAGCACAGAGAATGCCCAAAAATTTGGCGCAGCCATTTTTTATCAATAACGTATACCTCTCCACCATAAAAAACTGGCATATAGTGTAAGTCCTATGGCAACATGCAGGATACGAAACCATGATATGATAAATATAGAAAATACGGCATTTACTTGCCCTGGTCTGTCATTCTTTTGAAAGCCATTTAGTCCAGTAATAGGATTCATCAAAATCCTGATGTACAAAAAAGACAAGCCGCCAGGTAATTTTAACACCTGTTTACTCTTGGGTTCATTATTACCCCCCCCCCCAACCGAAAAGATATAAATCTGCTGGTGCCCAGACTTCTCATAGTGGCCTTCCATTGCAGCAAGTTTAGCAGGTTGGTTAAACCGCAACACCACTGCCCAGAGCTGACCTTGAAATTAGTTGGGTTAAAGAAAAAATTAGTTGCATATTACCTTACGCCACATCTTAAATGCTTTTTTTTGAAATATCGATATACCTTCCTTGAGAAGAATATATGCATTGAACACTCAAAACTAAAATGCTCCTGCGAGTATGGCTCCCTTGCCAACGTGTATGATTCTATCTACACTTAGACGGATTAAAAACCATGCCAGAAATCTGTAACATTCTGCTTTGCCACGATTAAAGCCTTCTCCTACTATGTTTTTTTTTTTTTTTATGGTAACCAGCTGGTGTTTGCTGCCAACTATTTTGCGACTACAATCCACACAGCCGAAAACATCGAGCCTTTAAAAACCTACACCCTATTGTATAGAAATAAAATGGGACTCTGGCGAAACTCTATTCCAGCCGAAAAGTAATACTCCTAAAAAGGCACTTTTAGACCAAATGCAACATAAACCTTCGGCAGCTAGCGCCGCTTCCAAAAATATTCCCAACGTACCTTGAATATACAGCCCCACATTAGTGCGAATTCAAACTCATTATAATACCCCGGGCAACTCCAATGCCAAAGTGATAGCAAATATTTTAACCAAAACGTTGTGAGTAGAGCTACTTCGTAATGTTTGTTTCCAGTTTTAAATACATTCCCTCCATTATTAACCATTATTAGACCTATACCGATACTTATGCGGGGGTAGATTGTTAATGAAATGCTATTGTAACGCCCCAAATTGGATTCTAGCTAAATCTCTACTTCCATATTTTTGTAAAAATCTTGTTTTTTTGTTAATTATGCCAACGTTTTTCAGCTACCCACGAAGGGCGGGGCTTTTCCACAAAACTTGAATCGAAAAACTAAAAACTTCCTACTAAACCCACTAAACTGCTATTTGGACACGAACCCCCGCCCTTGCGGTAGGTGCTGTATTGCCTTTCGTTGTTTTTTTCTGTCTGCGTTTGGCTGTGAAGGGTTGGTATCATCATTTAAGCATTCTTTTCTTTGGGTCAATTTTGTAATTACCAAGTCCTTAATTAATGTCAACAATTAGCAAAACGCATAACGGCAGAAGGTATATGCTTGTATTATAAAAACTATGAGCAATATTGTTTCTTAAGTTCATTCCTTGTGAAGTGAATAAAAAATCTTGAAATACGCAATGTTCTCTTCTGGAATCAATGCTTTTAATTTTTTCATTATCCAATAATTGTCAAAATTAATTCGTTCCTCAGTTCCGTTTTCTTTAACTTTCTATTGTCTGATAGCACCAATCATCTGGGAAAATCCCTTTCATTAAGCCTTCAAATTCTTAACACATAAACTATCAATTGCTTAAAGTATACCCTTGCTGAATTATTTTGCTCGTTCTTAATATCTAATTTCCGTTTAACGAAAGATGGCTTTTAACGATGGCTGAAAGACATTCAATCCAATTAAAACCTTGTGTTTCGTTATTCGTAGTCCAAATAAGTAAAATCTGACACTTATTACCAAGAATGGTTTTAAATTTACTCAATAGTATCATCCGACGTAAATTTTTTGGCAGGGTCAAATAAAGGCATTTTCTGGCTGTTAGGGTCGATTTTTCATTTTTGCCCCAAAATCACCTCTCCTGCCCTTATTCTGAAAATATCCAAATTGTATTATTTAAATAGATTTCTTCTTCCTATGTGAGATGGTATTTTACTGTCTCAAAACAGATGCTAAGAAATTAATTTTTGTTTGGCCATTGAAACCAAGGTGCGTAAACTGTTCTGCCTCTTTGATCCTTTTTGGATGACGCTGAATATCAAATTGGCGATCAACACCATCCAAACCTGGTTTTGATGCCCCTCTCGGCTTTGTCCGAGAAAAAGGTTTAGCCCAGCTCGAACGTCTGTTTGATTTTCTTGAAAAAGGGCTCCAATTTCCCAGCGGTTCTTGCGTAGAGCAATACGATAGTTATTGCGGATTGAAACCAAAACAGATTCGGTCCACAACGGAATTAGCTTACTGTCAAGGATCTTTGTAAGTGACTTAAACGAGCTTTAGTGGGCTTTCACTGCCTTGGAGGGTAACGAGCTGGTTCTAAAATTGTGCCTGCGTAGAGGAAACTATGGGCATCTTGGCGGGAGCTCCGCCTGATTACCTCCATTTACTTCGCGTTTTCGTTGAGTCGGCAGGGTAACATAGAATGCATCCTTTGGTCTGTCCATTTTTTATAAACCGTATAGTTAACATAGCCTTTGCTCAGACATAAAGGGCGGGATGCCTTTCTCAGGGTTGAGCTGTTCCGAGGAAAATTTCTTTCTGTCATTGGTACTCGCGGCGGGTTAGCCAGACTAGTTCTGGGACCCATGTTATCAAGTGGAAGACCGATGTTGCTTAACCCGCCCTTTCTTTCTTGCCAGAGATGGGTTACGTCCTGCCCCTTTGAATACATCTTGAATAAGACTTAAGGTGTTAGGTCCACCAGCTTTATCTTCAACATTGCCTCTTTATTAATAGGAAACTCAGATTAACCTTCTGATATCTTCCTTTTTGGTTAATGTGCCGAAGAGCAAGTAATTATATATAGCCATAACACTTCATTGGGACGCTGCCAGTTGCATGGACAGCGATGCTGCTGGCGGGGAGTTTATAGATACCCAAGTTAGGTATTGTTCCAGAATAGTAAAACACTCTGCAGCCACGACTATTGAGTGAACATTGTTTTGGACACCATCACCCCGCTTTAAAGCCCATGAAAACAAGCTGTTTCCCATGTAGTCATGGTCTTCCACTAATAGCTGATCTGATTTTGAAAGTTTGCGTTGTATCTATACTGCGAGGTATAAAAGAAAGCAATTGGGCAGATAATCGGCTGTCCAAGGATAATTTTGTTAAGTTGCATTGGGTTGCGTTCGATGTGTCCGGTAACAACAACTTCCATAAAAAGCGGGATTACAAATTGGTGTTCCGCTTTTCCTATTTTGCCCACTATTCTGAGAATCCTGAATTTAACAATGGGATTTTTACTCGGATGCCCACTAATACTCACATTAGACTTTCAAAAGAAATCTCTCTCGCCCCTTTTAATTCCCTTTGAAAAAGAAGCCAAATGTGTTGAACAGAAAAATTGTCTGATTGTAAACCGTATGGATTTATTCCGCTTGTCTTTTTTCTTGCCTAACGATTTTTAATTAATGTCAAACGCCATTGTGTACTGAAAATCAAGAAAAGGCGTACTAACTTCTTCTGTTGAATTTATCTGCATTAGGAAAGATAATTTTTCTAAAAATTAAATAACTATAAATGTCTTTATTCATTCCGATTTATACGATTCAGTCTGAGTGGTTTTTTTCCTTTAACTAGAATCCCACCATTGATTTAAACTGTATTAAATTTTCATCTTTCAATCTCAAAGGAAACCTTTTTTAAAGATCAATGCCTTTTTTTGCTTGTCTAATAACCCGCAGTTTGCTCAAGTTTTTCTTTGTTGTTTGCCTTTTTTGTTATTCTTCCAATGCGTTTTGCATAATAATGTATCAGCAATTTAAAACACCTTGATTTTTTTCTTGTTTTTAGTTGGAAATATGATCAATCACCTAATTTTCGTGAAATGTCATTTGGTTGATAACTTCTAGTTTTGACTAGATAACCCACAGATTCAGATACTTTCTAAAACCCTTGCTTCTAAATTCTCAATAGATTTTGCAATAATCATAAAATGTTTCGTGTTATCAACCATGAATCGCTCTTATTTTCTCTACCGTTTTCAAGAATGAAATCCAATCACAAAGAATATTCTCGGTGAAATTCACTTTAGCTTCTCACCTTCGTCTTAAGAAGACGCAGCCTGATGACAAAACATTGCGGATAAAATCTTCACTTTGTTTCTTAGTTCTGACTTTGTGTGACAATTACATAAAAGCGATTATTCAAAATAATTTACGCAAACGAATAGCCATTTGACAGGATCATATCTATTCTATCGATCTGACACGACAGAGTTTGCAAGAGCAAACAGATAACTTCGCATTGCTCTCATTGTTTGGCAACAATCAATGTGTTTGAGGCACTATACCACCATATCTAGCTAATATGAACGTGTAACTTTAGCACTACTCCTGATACCATTCTATCGAGTGTTACGCTGTTTGCTCGCGGTTTTGAATGTAATCAAAATTATCGTCAAATAGTTCTGGAATGTTGGAATAAACGTTTAGCAACCACTTTCAAATTTGAAAGTACGCCGTTTTGTCTATGTGAAAAGTGAGCAAAAAAAGAACAAGGATTCATATGAACAAATTTCTTTAAGGTTATCGTCATCTGTTTTGTGTCTCTTAAAGCAGTGATATATTTAACGTGTTTAAATCTAATACTTAAATTTAGTATCGTTTTTCCAAGGTATAGTATGTAATATTCATCTTAAATTCTGAAAGTCCATCTTGTCGTAAGTATTTTTAGACTGATATTAAATTTTTCAATCTCCTTGCGTCGATCTGTTCGGGTCGGCTGTCTTTTGTACGATGAGGGCATAACGGGACATTCAGCTTGAGACGATGGCGGGCATTGGAACTTCCCTGTCCAGCCTATACTAATTCTTATGCAAGATAGTTAAACGTTCCTATTTACTCCGCGAACTCGCAAGCCGCTGGATTCCAAGGGTGGATGTAGTGGGGTACGATGTATTTTATTAATCCTCCCTCTAGTTGAATCTCTATTAAATAAATATTGGTGTGCCTCGCACTTAGACTCACGATAAAAGGCACAAAAACATTTTAGTTTATCCCTTCAGATGTCATCAGTACTACTGGAGCTCCCACTTTTGCAAATTTGGGGTTAGTGCGAGAGAATGTACTGTCCAAGGTTTTAACTCAATTATTATATGTAAAAACCACGAAGTCCAAAATTAATTTGCCAATTCCTCTTGATTCATGAATGATTTATATTCAGCGTTTCAATAGAGATTGTTGAGCATTGCCAAGTTTCCGTATCAACCGAACACTTACTGATTTTGTTTTTACATGCCTTGCCATTTATTTTTTCAACGGATCTGATGAAATATTTCAGTGTCTTTTTTACACACATATAAAAATCAAGCTCAAAAATTTCAGAATTGTTCGTTTTCAAGGCTAAACGATAAGGGTCATCATTTCCCTTTATAATTACAATTCATATCAAAGTGTTTGGTCGAAAATGTTAGAAGTAAGTTCTTTGGTTCATCAGATTCTCTGCGTCCACGAGGGAATCCTATCTCTACTGATTCTTCAATTCCACTGGTTCAGACTGATTGAATCGTACAATAGTACTGGTGAATTTAAGCTGAAATCGATACTGTCCCCGATTGTATAAGGTATCACTGTCAGATATATTTTTATTTGATATTCACCAAACTGTAACAACTGTTTTCAGTTCCGCAAACGTTCATCATTCATCTGATGACACGAGTATATTACAGGAGGTTGAAAAAAATTGTTATACTTAAAGAAATTAACTTGCTTCATCTTTTGTTTATTTTGCCACTACGTTTTGCTATCACCTATTTAAGCTGATATTGCCCGATTCGGCAAGGCTATCAGGTATTATTATTAGGTGATATCTATTTATCAAGTTAGTCAACGCAGTAGAGATCCAGCAGTCCAGTGCGACTTTATATGATCGAATGCCTTAGTCGTGATTATGGGTATAGATTTGATAGGTCTTGGACTCTCATGACCCAACAAGACCTGGATATATCTAATGTCTGTTCCTCTGCTCTTAGGAGATGAGTTAGCAATGAATGTCCTCAAGGTATGCGACAGTGTATTTCTTTTTGATTGTGTCTTGATATCGCGGTTTTATAGGAGTGGCACTGAATGCCTGAGTGTGTAACGAATACCTCATCGGTTTTTCGCAGGTAGTACTACTGCCCTTCAATCATAGTATATTCGTGTGGTCTTTCTTTTTGGATTGCTAGTCGCTGTCTAAGCCATCATGTAAAAGTCCTTGTTGAAGCAAGGTTATACTGTCTTTTTTCCCTTTCGCTGTTCGAATCGTTATTTGCCCATTCGTTTGGAAGTCTATGATTCTTGATCTTGAAGTGGACTAATTCACTGCGATTCTAGGCCGGTGCCCGAATAAATTGCTCATTATAATTGCTTGTGCTTTAGATTGTCTATTACGGTCTACAGTTGATTCTATATTTCTGCCGCACTGCAAACGTCTGCAGTATCTTTTCACGAATTGGCCTATCTACATGGTGTATTTTCGGTTCGGTCCTGTGCGCGTTTGACCTTTTCATGAATATTTCTAATGGACATTTAATCGGTTTTGATTTTGATGGACTCGTACGACTGTCCGGTCGTTAACAAGAATCTGAAAACCTCCATAATTGTGTCCTCCTTTTTTTCTTCCGAGGTATGCTGATATTCAGAATCTGGGAAGTGGTGGATACAATTCGTCGAACAAAGGGAACGTAGGATGCTGATAGTGCTGTGACTATATCTCCTTTCCTCCCAACTTATTGAACATATGCTTCGGGCACTTTTGTAATTTGAAGAAGGAGAGCCGGACTACCTTGTGGAACCACCTTCCTTTTTTCCCTCTTGTTCGATAGCAGGTTAACCCAATGTCCAATTTTCATTGTTTAATTCGGCCTCAAACTGCTCAGAATTAGGAATCGCTCCCCATTAATAGTTGTTTACCATCCCATGATGGTGATATTGGAATAGTTTTGATGTGCTTGATCAGTCAGTGATAAGGTAGCCAAAGAATTAGTTTAATCCGGCCGAATTGGTCGCGAATCATCAAAGATCTGATCTTTTGAAGGGCGGAATGGTCCCTAATGAATGACTTGGGTTATTTCGGACTGATTTCTCAAGGAGTCACACGAGTCTCGAAATAGCTGTTTATTCTCTATAGGTTGCCGGGATAGATTGGGGGATTTTCCCAATTTAACGCCGGACCTGATGCCAAGCCGAACATAAGCGTATTGATCTAATAAATTGGGATTGGTCGCTGTCATTCTGGGATTTTTGAGTAGTAGGATTTCTCCGACCAATTACTCGGATCTCTACTAGGGCCCGATTTCAGATCTTTATAAAAAGAAAAATTGCATTTTATATTTTTTACATAGAATAAATTATGCGAATTATTTTTCTTGATTTTAGACCACAAAAAAAATCCATACAGATATATACATACAAGGATTTAATGATTTAAATGATTTTTTCATGCTGTTCTTTATTCTTTCCGAAGGGCCCCCCTTTTTTTTTTCATGAAAAAAATCGGATTTTTTTTTTTCCGCCCACCCCCCAAAAAAAAAAACCCTCGCATTCACAAAAGCCTCCATCCAAGGAGTAAAGTCATCAGATCTACAGGCAGAAAACGTGCGCCCAGTTCCAAGGTTTTCAGCTGTCGCCGATGCTGTGCGTATGATCCCTAGAGTTTGACAGGCGTCTGCCGAAGCGATACCTTGCAGTAGCATATCCGAACCGTTGGGGATTTGCCGAGGATAGGCTTCAATGCTGTATTTCATGGAGAAATGTGTCTGACTTGCTAGCATAGGCAGTTGGAATTTGCCCTCGCCATGTTGCTGGACCGCATTACGCCTAATCGCCTGCAGCCTGAGAGGGAACCTAGCATCACGGAGGTATTTCGAGGAAATAGTCACATCACAAAAGCCGACTTCAAACGTTATGACTGGCAATTATGCGAGCGATTTTTGCTTTTTGAGGATGGCTTTGGGTTGATTCAAATCTTAATATCGATCATCAGCTGACACCCGTTAACAGACGCCCAAGTCAGAGTATCTTCACGAAGCATTAGAATTATTCCAGCGCTCTGCGTCTTGCCTGTTCCGAATATAAGGAATGCGCGGGCTATGCCCAGGCCGTTTTGCGGGAGCCAAGCCAGCATCCGGAATTAAAATCCACCACGAAGGACGCATTTAGCTGCACATCTTCCAGGTTTTCTCGGCCAGCGATGGAGAAATCGGTCATAGTGGACGTCCTCACGCTCAAATCCTGCCAAGGCCAAAGTGAATAGGCCATCTCTCGATTCCACCATCACGCCTTTTTTCTCGGATGATTGCTGCTTGTCGCCTTACGCTTTTTGGTACGGAGAGATTCAAGTCCAGAGCTGTTCAAAAGACTGCCGTTCCAAGTCTGGAGATACGGTGTAAGTAAGAGGCTGTTTTTTTAATTGTCATAATCGAGCTTCGGCTAGTTCTTACCGCTTTGCTCTTGCGGTCCTTGTCCAATAGGTAAGAAGACGTGTAGTGTAGCCATAACGTCTCGCATTAGCCACATCGGAGGGCTTAAGTTTTTTCCTTCGAAAATTCGAATTTGCCTGAGATCAGTGCACAGTTAGCAAGCTTCCACAATAATCGACAATTGCCGTCGACAAGTAAACTTATCTACTCATTGTATCTTCCACCTGAATCCGGATTCCTGGTTCTCAGCGAAAAGTGCTTATTGACCGCAAATCGTGTCTCTTCAATCGACCCATTTGACATTCAAACCAATTCTGAGTAGAGGGAAAGCCCCACATTTCCAATAAGGCCGTCACAGTCCCGTTAAGAGAATACAATGTTCCGCGAAAGGAGCCAAGTCTGATCGATCAGATCTGACAAGCGCCCATAAATGCTTGCCCCAAAATAGGCGAGTTGTCTTTGACGTCAGGATTTTCGGCTGCCGACTTTATTTATTGTCTGCATAAAGCATCGGATCCTGCAGTTTCGACAATTGTTTTGGAAACAATCAATGTATAAGATACTCCGAAACGGTTCAATGCAAGTTTTGAACACTGTCTTTTTCACATCGCTGCCATTTCTCCTACAGTCGGGAAATAATCACTGTTCCCGGAGCGTTTAAATACCTTTCCGTCCCGATATTTTGAGTCATGTCGAAGCGAGTGAATCTTTCGGTTAGGGATGATTCCTCCAAGTTCAATGGGCAAATTTAGAAACGGCTTTACGGCTCGATAAAACGCGTTCTTCACCTTTCGTTTTTTTGCTGGCCACTATTCCAGTGGCTGAAAGGGAGATTCCGCTGAATCCATCGCTTGTAATCGGAGCAAAACAAGATTTGGTGCACTCGCTTCGGCGTATTGCCAACGGGCTTCCTGCCCTTCAGATCTGCCAACAGCTGCCAGCAGGAGCATGGCCGATGGGAGGTGCAATATCCGTTGTGATTTCCGAGAATAAAATACTACCAGGGCCATTACAGCCAGACATGCGTTTAGAGGCCATTGGCATTTCAGCCCAG
>Ga0163217_1003392_pt1 | contig 16985 bp, 10 predicted proteins | sample SynspAceP_FD_185933 | JGI IMG/M metagenome (GOLD analysis project Ga0163217, IMG submission 185933) | Saline lake microbial communities from Ace Lake in Antarctica - Synechococcus sp. Ace-P (PacBio error correction) | ecosystem: Environmental > Aquatic > Non-marine Saline and Alkaline > Saline ... | reverse complement strand
ACACTCCGGAGGCTAATTGATCATTGACAAGCATGCATAATGATACGCATCGGACTAGTGGAGTTTGCGCGTTGGGGTGCAACCAAAGTACAGGTAAGTATCTACAAGGCGATGGAACCTCGCAATTAGAGACTCGACAGATCAAGTCCTACTGAACTGTTATCGTCCTAACTCCGTTAGAAGTCCTCACAATAGCTCACACGTTTATCCTTGAAGCGCGCGAGTAGTACCGTATAGCGACGTCAAGCAGTGTAACCTGACTCTTTAGGTCTTCTAGTTGTGAGCGAATGCCCTATGCTGCTGATGATGTTATTTAGTTTGTTGGGCTATCCAATTTCCCTCCGTTCTCTACCTATTCTCACCGTCTATGATCGACGCGCAGCTGATCAAGCCACCCTCCTGGATTGATTACCGCAAAATTTATTCTGGTGATCTCACAGCACTTTCCTATCTCTCTCCCATCCTCTTGGTCGCACTCTGTTCGCAGAAAATCCTCACAGTGTTATCTATCGTCGGGGTCATAAATCAATCGGTGCCTCTTTATGTACAAGCTGATCAAGCTGATGAGTGTGTAGGCGACATGTCAGATAGAGGTTGGTAAAATGCAGATGACAACGATATAAGATACCTGTATTCGGGGTCGTCTGCAGTTTGCCGTGTGCTTCTTTTTTTGTTGCTGCCGCATTTCCGCATGGTCGCTAGAACTGTGGCCCACGGGCCTATGCATCGCGTAGTCTACAGAGATGCGCATGTAGATAAGTTTGGTTCGATTCGTGCCTCTCGGATTCGTCAATTGAACACTGCCTGCTGTCGACTATGAAAATATACTCAGTTATCAGCTCGTGCGGTACTTGCATTCGTTTAGTATGCTTACAATGAGCTTCTGCAGACTGCAAGAATACTAGGAATGGGACCCAAAAGCGCGACTTTGAAGACAATCATCTTTTTGATTGTCAGACGAGCTTGCGCGGCTACGTATTAGGTTGCAATAGGTGTCGGATACATTCTGGATGGCTGGGTATCGCAGTTCGTTATGCGACAGTTTGGGTACAGGCGCTTGGCTCTGGCTGTCTCGGCAAGCTTTCTGGCGGTGGAGTTGGATACTTCGGGCAAGCTTTTCTTTTCCTACGGCAGAAGTGACTGGAAACAGCGATTTATTATGATCACGATGTTAGGATTTAGGGCTTGATATTTTACCCGTGTAGTACGGTATAGTCGTTTTGAGGTTGAGTCTGTTAGGTATATATATTCTCTCTTGCTCTGCTGCTTTATAACAGAGTTCCAAGCGATGCTGAAACGTAAGCCCAACGAAATGTGACTATGCAGATGTCGGATTATCGACGCCATAAGAGTACAGATCCTCAAGAAGCTAACTACGCTAGCTATGATGATTACCTTACAAAAGCCAGGCACTCCCAACGTACATTGGGCGTTGTAGCAATGAGGCGGTCAATAGCTGACGCGCGCTACGCCACTTCATGGACATGATTCACGTCGGTCGTAGTAGTACCTGCCGCATCAGAGAATCGTGCGCCGGCGCCTAACCCCACGCCATATCCCGTGCGCCGCGCATCGTGGAGGTGCTGCCATGCCCCAGGCGCCCCGTCGCCTCTACCCACTCCTCTCTCTGTGGCCGCGGCGGGGGCGGGCGCCGGGCGGCGGCGGGGGGGCGTCCGCGAGCCCGTTCCGGGTTGCCGCGGGCTTGTCTTCACGAGCCGTTTGATGAGCCTTCGTAGCGAGAGAGCGTGGCGCATGCAGGTAAGCACTAGGGGTCAGTAGAGTTACGCATTGCCCGCTTGCCCGTTCGATTTTTTTCGCGCTGTATGGAGACCCAGTAAAAGTTCGTCGCCGAACATGATCAGTTACTGACTATAGTCGCCATGCTGTGCACAAGTGTGCGATGTACGTGTGATCAGGCGAAGTCCCGTACCGAGTGCGCTCGGGTGAAACTACGTCTCGGTATAACAGTGGTCTTCTTGGCAGTTCATGAGTTTCCTATTCGATATCTGCTGCTCTCAAGTACGGTAGAGATTCTAGGGAGCTCTATACTGACTATGCTAGAATCGATGGTAGTCGTATCGTGACTGTGATGATACTATTTCGTGAGTTGAGATACGACTTTCGGCATATCGCTGTGGCCGTATGCGTCAGGCGAGAACAAAGTAGATAGCGAAAGGATGTTTTTATTAACGCTTTGTTGCCCGATTTGTAAATGATGATAAAGCTCACGGACGCATTTCGCGACACCAATACCGAATAGTGATACAACGCAGCCGGACTGAGCATCGTCTGGCGCCAACGCATGATCGCCTTCAAAACCACACAACTTTGGCCCGATGTATTCCAATAACTCGCTCACCAAAATAGGAAGGATTTCTTGTCCCACTGTTATCTTGAATACTGCGTCCGACATAACTGATGTAGAAAAACAATCGCGCGGCGGACATAAGCGCTTCAAGGAACAAGTATTTACCTAGCGACTCTTGCTCGTCGTCGACTTCTCGCGTTTGCACTGACTCACTGTTAATTTGGATCGCGCAACCGCACTGAAAATAGTCAAACAAAGAGACGCATCGGCTTACCCCGCACACAGACTGAAGCCGCGGCATTAATCTCTCTCCTCTTATGTTCGGTTACAGTAGGCGGGACCGCAACCGCCCAATACGAACCCCGAAAGGCAAACGGATTTTGAACTTATTACTGTCTTTTACCAAAAGACCTCTTGAAATATCATTAAGTCTTATGTACGTGTATTTAAGTCGCTATAACGAGACTGACTAGACTACAAATTCTTGACTAGAGTATCAAACTAGGTGTGCCATAAGAAGAATGTCTCACGCTGGCCTCTCGGTTTAGCAAAAATAACGGAGCGTTTAGCGACCAGAGTTTAGGCATATCCTCGTCCTCTCTAGAGTAGAATATCCTCATAGTACATCTCTTATAACGCTGCGCTCTCTAACGAGTGAATGACAGTCGCATGATACGACTTAAAGCGCAAGCTCTTACTGGTAGTCGCTCAGAATCGCGAAGATTACGAAGAATCGGAAAGTGTTGCTCTCCAGCCAGCTCGCGGATATACGCCTCCTCGTTCTAAGGATCTCCAGTTGAACCTCACGATCAACAAGGCACGGGAAAAACTCAAGTGGTCACTATGGCATTCAGCATATTTTCACGCTATAAGAAAAAAATTTACATGAAAGATAATATGTAAATAAAATGTAATATAATTGTTATAGTGTGTTTTATTCAATAAGTTTTTATGATAGCATAGAGTCCAAAGAAAAATACCAACATACATACTTCAGCAGCTAAAGATGGCATAGATCGAGTTTGATAGCAATCTCATATTGAATAGTGACTAAACAGATAACATTTTCAAATTTTATCATTTCTCCAAGTGTCTTTAACACATGTCGAAATCGTGATATTTTCACACTAAAAAAATACACGGCGATTTAATTGTTGTCACGCTCACATGAACTCTATCTGTTCACGAGTAAAAACAATATTTCATTGAAACCTATGATTTTAAACTCAAGGGATATGCGCTGCGAATATCTTTATAGACCAGAATAAAAAGATCGTGGACCACATCAATTAAGAAACAAATGAACTCGATAATCCTCAATTAAACATCGCACACGCGCTAAAATCTGCGTGTGCAAAAGTTGTGACGCAAGTAGATCTATTTCCATGTATGTGAGTGTATGAATAATGACTTCTGCATAGTGAGCAAGCAAATTACCAAACGTTGTTTCACGTAGAATTTCGGACACGAGAGAAGTGACGTGAGTTGTACACCAGCTTCATTTTCTCAAATAGCCCACTAGGCGCTTGAATACAGCAAGACATACTATAATGTATTATTCTTCTGAATCAGTTCATAGTTACTGGGCGATTGAAAGTACTCGGTCGTGACTTGAAATATTTCATAGGCATGCGATTTCTCATGTATTAAGAAAATAACACATTTCGGCGCTTCCAGAGCATCACCGAAAGTGGAGTCTCATATGTATCAGAAAACTCGATCATGAATTACTTTCGCTGAATATCGGTAGACAGTACTCGACGGCCAGGGAAACATACTTCGGACATGGATACAGATAGTATGGTGCCTTTCAAGTGTCTCACGAATTAGTTAACATGCTCTCACTCTCGTTAACAATTTGCCTAGAAATTAGGACAGACGAAGTTAGGAACATATATCGAGTGGATGATTACTTTGTATTTATCTACATAGTTTATAAAAGTTGACTTTTGAGTACATACATCTCTCTCTCTCAGATAACATCTGCTGAATTTAGCGACTCATCTAGTATCACTAGAGGTTATCAGATTCTATTTGTAATATGAAAATAATTTACATTACAAATACTCATTCATATAATATGACAGATTCGTGCCACTATTTCATACATATAAACAAAGAAAGGACTTATTGCTCAGGAGACGGCGTCTAGAGACGTTACGTCTATCTAATTGCGGGAATACAGTGAGTAATTCGGTTGAACGCATGATTGATGTAGAAACATTTGGTTATTAGTCTAGTACTTAGCACAGCGAGCGCATACTTGTATAGTTTGACAGATTATGTCAATTCGCTCAATGGATTAGAATTAAAAAGCCTATTCGTCAATAATGTATCTTATACTTAGATTATTTGATGACTAGTAGCGCCAGATCCATTATCAGAAGCTTTCCTGAATTTATTTCAACGTTTTTTATAATTTCAAGCTGCGCTCATATAGAGCTTTTTTCAGTAGCAGTAACACAATAACCCCTAAGTCTTACACGCAATATTATCTCAGTAATGGGATCACGACCCACTCGCTGCCTTTTTCTGTATTCTCTTCATTGCTTTTTTTATATCTGATATTGCCGAATCGAACTCCAAATATGGTGAACTGTAATTTATATTGCAAGTGTATGAATCTCGCTCTGTAGGTTCCTCCTCACTAATCGTAACTTGATTTTCTCCGGACAATATGACGATGTGTAATAAATTTAATTTAGACGTATAGATATAAGAGATAGAACAGCATTAGTGTTCCAGCGTTCTCACTCTTGGTTATAGAATCTCTGGTAAACACAACAACAGGATCTGTAGACACTCGCGAGAAACAACAATCAATACAGAATTGTATTTATGATATGAAATAATTTAGTTCATAGGTACATTCATAAACATCGACTGTCTACCATCTGATATTAAGACTAGACACTTCATATAATATTACTAATACGCGTCCACGATAAAGACAACTCCTGATGAAAGACCTCTCGCGGAAGTTTTTTAGATTATTCGATTATGATGAATAATAGGAATAAAGGCTTAAAAAGTGTTTATGTGATATACAAGAAGAGGCATTCTTTAAAAGTATTAAAAATGCTCGCTTATTATAAGTATGAAATCATGTTAAATCAGAGCTCGCACAATAGTAGCAAATGATAAGATAAATCATTAACATGATGAATGGAGTAGTCAAAAAGATCAAAGATTTTTTATGGAAGTCAGGGAATGTAAAGCTTTCTATAGAATTGTCTGTTCCATAATACACGTGATAAAATATTCATGCGTAACAGGCTCGGGAAATACATAGACTATTTTTTCCTTAAAACATGAAGCAACGACAATTAGACAATTAAAAAAAGTTGTCCAAATCAAATAGTCGAATAATTAAAGCTCCGCGCTTAAAACAATTTCGTACTAGAATCTAGGTTTACTCCTTCAAGATATCTTTACTAATAGTGTGTCTGATTGAGTTCAGGAGTTACATACGGCTCGAAAGAGAATATACCAGCTACGTAAGAATGTCAACTTATCTCATATATCAGTCATAGACCTGCGTAATTCATCAGAGCTATCTAAACAATTCACGTCAAAAGCATACCGATAGACTCGAGGCTTTCTCTAATATCGATTTTACAAATGAGATTGATGAAAGACTAGAAGTCTTATGAGCTATACGCTTTAAGGAATCTAGCAATAAACAACAGCTAAAAATAACGATCCATATAAATCGTTTGCAGAGGAAACAGCGACTCTAGCAATATGGCCGCAGATCGACAGCGGGACAGTTACATGTTCACATCGTCGAGAGAGCGCGATATCTAGACGCACGGGCGTGGCTATACTTACATAGGCACATATGCAATAATTCAAGCCTAAAAAGATCTACGTCCAGCCAGACGCAAAAAGTAGTGAACGAAGAGATCAGCATATAACCTTGTATTACATACGCGTATACAAAAATGGACCTCTCACAGAGACTTATGTATGCGCAAAAATCTCGACCGTTTCGAGACTCACAAATAAAAGAAAAAATGGTGAATAGTGTCCCTAATTTTCCGATGGATGGATTGCTATAACAAGAAGCATCGTTAAAAGATAAAGCAATTGATTATGATTGTAAGTGACGAATTGTGCTATAATTAGAGAATATCCTTGTGAAAAAAAAAGAAAACGCAAATTTAATGTAGACTTATAATAGTTAACTAATAAAAATATCATACAAATAATAAAGAACTAGTTAATAATAGACACATCAAGAGTGCTAATATTTGAAAAAAATTTACGGAATTAGAAAAACCTATCAAATACAGTGTCTTTAAAGAAAGTTCAAAATTCCTAACAGTTTCTGTGATCAAGTGTTCAAATTGACACAATACTCGAATATAAAGAAGTTACTGAAATGTGACGAATAAAACTAGACAGCTTCAAACCTATCATAAAGTGAAAATGATTATAAAAGACTAGTGAATACAAAGAGCATATGCATATCATCATTGACAATTAGCTCTGGATAAAAAATTATTTATGAAATGAAAATTAATGTTATCTAGCTAATGAAGAAAAAAAATATTAGCATCAAGGAAAAGATGATCTTTTTCACAATGATGAGTGATGTTTTTTCTAATGCTTTAAATAAATACGTCTAGATATACAACTAATGCACTAGCAGCTTGAAGTTACATTAATAACGCATCACACAGATTATCGATAATACTCAAATGACTCAATAAGATAGAGAACGGATATATGCTAAACTAAAGATAGAACAACGGAGCAGGCGCATACAACATTATACATCGTTCACAATTGCGCAAGACTCTCTATTGACTGCTGCGAAAAATTAACTTCGTATTTGACTCTTTGGCTAATAAATTTAAAAAGAATGACTGCTAGATTTATTCTCTAATACTTAAACTTGCGCGAATAACAAGCTTTAAAGAGATGATGAAAAAATTAGAGTTTAAGTAATGATTTCGATGTTTAAAAATATAATCTAAGCTATTAACTAAGCAAATTAAGAATATAGATGGTTCCATTGTCAATTCTTTGAGCAATATAAAAAAGATGAAGGAAAAGAAAAAGACCTAATAACTATAATTTAAAAATAAGCCCGTATGATATGACACAACAAAACAACACATAAAACTTGAATGCCCAAAAGTTCAGAGAATGGCGCTAATCGATAATTAAGGAACATTCGGACTCGGCAATTGAAGAGATTAGTCGACACGCAGAGAAACGGACTGGCACATTTGCTTAGATATCACCAATTGAGAATCACATACGCACCTTAGCGCTTTGATAATTATCTATGGCAGCTACTGCCTATAAAAGAGTATGAAAGGATGATCTATATATTACTTATTCTCTCCACAAAGGTATTGATGCGGAGGTGAAAGAGCACCATTAACATTTTCCTATTACGTCCCTCACGGTGTGAACACTAGCTAAATGATCCTCCTTATGAAAACGTCGTGTTGTATCCTTTGTATGGCTCAAGAGAGGTAATGAAGCAATTGCAAATTTAATTCTCAATCTTTCATGTAATAAGCATTAACTCAATAATTAGTAAGATGAGCAAAAGACAGAATTTGTCATTATCAAAATTTGAATAATAAATATTAGATACAGATTATGTCCTCAAAATAGATGATTATAAAGCAAGTAGATCTCAGCGTGAAAAGAAGTGATATTAGTTCGTTATACAGATCGAGTGTGATATTAGGTATAAGGATAGATCATAATAGCATCTAAGCAATAATAATGTCTAACATCAATTGAGAAATACTCAAATAAAAAAATAGAGAGAGCCCTGAGCATTAAATTCTTTTTTTACAAAAATTTTTTCTTTTAATAGAGATAAAATTCTTCATTTAAGTGTTTTCTTCTATCAATACTGGTGCGTTTTGCAATATGGCTGTGATAATTTAATACTCAAAATTGTACATTTTATGCTTTTGAAGCGGGTGTTGTATATGTGCTTTATACCTGTTCTTTGTCTTGTATGTTTTATACTTGGCACTCGTTCTAAGACAGTTGTGCTGAATGAGCAATATAGTCTTAGAGTGGTAAATAGCCCTTTTTAGTGCCGAATCTTCTCAGTAATAGAGAACGTCTCAACTGTTCAGTCTTTAATGGCATCTGCTCCTGACAAGACTCTCTCGCTCTCTTCAATCTCCGCATAAGTTCATTAGAGAATCCAGTAATGTAGTCTCTCCCATCAAAATCATCGCTTCTGACGCTCGAATGGTATTTAGTAGCGACAAGAGTCGTTCACAAGTGGAGACTTCTGATCTCGAGATTTTACTGCATTTCAATACTACTCTCGAATTGAATAGATTTTGAAGAGAAAAACTGAGTCGGGAGAATCTTAAAACCTCGGAGACTGTATCTTATGAATTGTCTCTCAGCTTGTCCATGACGAAGAGATTCCAGTCTCTCCTTGATCTGGCCAGGTGACATAGAGCCTATTATAAGCAGCCTAGCCAACCCCATCTATAGAGAAGAGTTCTGTATGTGATTATCGTACTTTATTTTTTTTGTACGATAGTTGTTGACTTATGCAAAGTAGTTGACTAATAAACATAGCTAATCTAAATCTTACTTGTTCTTGCAACAACTCCAAATTATGTATCATAAGTAATTCATTACTTTGCGATATGTACATAAATAATTCTTTAAGTTAGTCGATGGACAACATATTAATTCGTCATTAGCCTCATTATTTTCCTTTTACTTATAAGTTTAAAAATCTGTCTGATTTTCTCGGAAGTTGATAAGTTTTACAAATAATATTTGTTATGATACAAATTTAATATTTGTTATGAGGATAATTACTTTTTAACTTATATTCATCAGTTGAGAGCATAATAGGCAAAGAGATCTTTTTGAATTAAATCGAATATAACTCGAGTGGAAAACAATGATGAAACTCCGCGATAATTTTTTACTCTCATGTTTCTCAATGATGTTCAATTATAACAGTAATATGTGATTAACTAATGTCAAATATTAAGCAATGATGGCGAACTGATGCCACTAAACCCAGACGCGCCAATGAATACCCCTCTAAAGCCGAAATGAATTAGCTCCACCCCACAGATGAGACCGCACTGAAATAGAACAACCTTCGGGTATGAGTCATTTAAGCTATTTTCCGTAACTGAGGAAGACAGTTTTGAATACACGCTATAACTAATGTCAAACAGAGTGGAGTGACTTTAACTTACTTGTGCTTTGTTAGTTTTCTCGTCAAAAAGTAGACGAAAAAACAAATACAGTAGAGAGAAGTGACAATGTATTCAATGGGTGTCCAATATAGTAGATTAAAGGGATAGCCCTCGGGCGTTTCTTGGAAGTGCCAAAGAGCGGAATGCGATAGAGGGCATATAAGGTGTGAGATCAGAATTCTATTATCTCGGAGTAGTTTTATAAAGGCATTTACTATATTAAGAGTAAGGATTTTGGCGGGAATATATTATTAAACGCCCGAGGCGGACTTAAGTTATAGAGTATATATTGTTTGCTTGATCGCAATGTGATGCGGACTCGCAATGAGCCGCCGCATTTACGTGTAGATGACATATTCTTGAACGAATACAGATTTTACTTTAATGATTTAATAAACATCCGAATTAGACCAAGATATGTCTATATTAAGGAAAACACAGAAAAGCACAAAAAAAACTAGAACCCTGAGTCTTACGGCCTTAGAAAAGTAGGCGTTCCGCTGGCTATCGATTTGCTTAGACATTATCAATTGATGCGCTTATGAAGCCTTATGCCATGGTACTCATTGTCAAAGTTGACTTCTTGCAACGCACCCTGAAAAAATACTCAAAAAAAAATTATGGACCTCAAAGCCAGAGGGCTTATCTTACCGCTGAAAAGGGAGACTTAGGATGTTTGAACTTTGTAAAAAGCTTGGATTCGACCGTCTCAGGCTATTTTCTACAACGTCCAGAAAATCATTAACACGGCAAAAAAACAAAAGACTCTGCAACGCACGGCCCATAGAACTGGTTAATGCGCTGCAAAACAAAGACGTTAGTATAGAAACCATTACAACCTAGCGGTAAAAATCCAAAATGTCTTATTCAACTATTACGCATCTTAAATAGCCAGTGTGCGGCCTACCTAAAACCGTTTATCGATCAAACGAAGCTGCGCTTTTAGGTCTGTAAATAAAAAAATGGCGTACTACACCTAACGGATAACACAACAGATGCGCTCCAAAAAGGATACCTAACTCGACCATGATAGACCCAACGCTATGCATCATGACATGCTGGAATATTATCTGAATTTCCACCAATGTTCTTAGGAAGTTAAAAAGTGAGTCCTCAACTCTCGTGTCACCGAGCCTCATCATTTGCCTGTATAACTCCACATAGAAGAATGGACCAATACTGTTTCGTGATCGACGATGACGACAAGATATTGACGCCGCCAGCCATATCTTGAACCATTGCTTAACATGATTGATAACGTATCTTTTTGTTATTAACGATGAACCACCAGCTTCTGAAGGTAATACACTGTCTCTTAGGATATATATTTAATGCGGAAGTCTACGGACCTTAGACCTAGACTTCTCAACTGCTAGCATTAAAATCCGAGAGAATTGGGCCGCTTATTTGACCCAAACCTATAAAAACATGCAGAAAAGATGACTTTGTAATACTGTTAGATTCCTGGTTTTTTTTGGTTTAATTATTGAATGTCTATCTCTATGTGTTAATGCCTGAAAATTACAAGCAATACGAATCGCCTGTAAATGCAGTGTAATTCAGATATATAGCAGCCGATGTTTCAATATTTTACAGTTTTCAGAGATGTCGGAAATGTTCCAAAAATTCGAAACGAAAGGTGCCTCCTCTTTCACGCGTGTAATATATGGATACGTCCTGTTGTATTGACTAATGATTTGAGCCGCACCGTCATCTAGCATCTATTTCTGATGCAACTAAACCACCTACAATTCTCCATAAATTGGAATATTCGTCAGCAGCTAAATGCCAGTGCCTTACATCATCTAATTTGATAGATAATTGCGATGTAAAACGATTGAACACAACTCACTATTATTATCAATTATACAAAATCCTTATATTTACATAAATTAGTTTTTTATTAAGCGAATAAGGTGCATTTATCATCTTCATATTCTGTGCGCGGGGAGAGGCGCAGTGTGGTGGAATATCTATGTCCATTAGAATACTCAACTCGAATATGGCGGTATATACATGCTCACTCCAACATTTTATACTCACATGGTCGTCTTCACTTTCTTGTAAGTTTGTTATGTAAAAAATGATAACAAGTGTACATAATTACTGATGGATCAATGACTCGTAATGTCCACTAGAGTAGAATTACTATGTCATATTAAAATCGATCATGTTCTTATGATAATATGTTGCGAGTGTGATTATTAGGCCTTATCTTTGTGCTCGTTACTGTGAGAATATAGCGATATGGATTGATCAATGACACGTGAAGGTTTGTTAAAAGCGTGCTTAGTACTCTAGACGAAATAAAAAAGCTCTCCCTAACAAGAGGAGCTCCTATTCTTTATGATAATATGGTGTCGAGAATGGAGGTGGGAATCGAAAACTGCCGAGTCTTCCGCGAATTAAAAAAAATGCTCCCGCATTTTGCAAAATCGCCACCGCCCGCTATTTATAAAATTGAACAAGCTCTCTAATGTAGGCGCTCAATTCCTGGCTCCCCTAACTACGAACATTAACATATCAAAAAAAAAGCCCTACTAAACAACAATATCATAACAATCTGTATTTGATAGTTTATTATTTTTCAAGTCATGATTTTAGTATGAATATTTTCTTAAAACTCAATAGACGCGATTAATTTTGATAGCCGTCGTGTCTACTAATTCCACCACACTGGCCTTGAAAAAGGGTGAAACGTATTTCTAGTTTTTTGTATAGGGTCAATCGTTTACCTAAAATAAAAATTATTTTTATTTAGTTAATAGACTTTCATCTACTTCATCTGACCACAACATTAGCGTCCAGAAATGCTCGATTTAAAGGTCGCTTCTTCTGTTGCTGCATTAGATTCAATATTACCCCAGTTTTGTTCTTTCGCAGTTTAAGGTTCTTGGTCAAATAAGCGCCCAATTCTCCGGATTGATCATGATGGCGGCAAGTGTAGTACTTATCTTAGCGCGATTATGCTCTATACAACGGGTACTTTTCTACGTTGAATACGGCGTCTATGCCGCGACATCAAACCCACCCATGAAAGCAGAATCGGGTCAAGTTGGACTTTTTACTTTCAGCAAGCAGTTGGCAGCAGCGTCCACGAGTTACAGTACTTTGAGGCAAAGCCATCGGTTGGTTGGTTGATGACGTTAGTGTGATAAGTAAGCGGCCCCATTTTTTTATTTGACAAGACCTAAAAAGACGACAGCTTCTTTGATCGATACAACGGTTTTTAGGTACGCCGCCACACTGGCTATTAAGAATGCGTAATATTTGTGATAAGGACAATTTTGGATTTTACCCGACTAGGTTTGGTAAGGTTTCTGATACTAACGTCTTTGTTTTGCAGCGCATTAACCAGTTCTATGGCGCCGCTGCGTTGCAGAGTCTATTTTTTTTGCCTTTAATGATTTCTGGACGTTTGTAGAAAATAGCTTGGGAAACAGGTCGAATCCAAGCTTTTTACAAAGTTCAACATCGCGTAAGTCTTCCACTTTCAGCGAGTAAGATAAGCCCTCTGGCTTGAGCGTCAGTAATTTTTTTAAGTATTTTTCAGGGTGCTTGCAAGAACGTCAACTTGACAATGGATACCCATGGCAATAAGGCTTCATAAGCCCAGCCATCAAATGATAATCGTCTAAAGCAAAATCGATAGCCAGCGGAACGCCACTTTTCCTAAGGCCGTAAAGAACTCAGGGGTCAGTTTTTGGCTTTACGAGTATTTCAATATAAGACAGAATCTGGCACGGTTCAATCGGAAAAAATGCGTCAGATAGCAATCAGCTCCGTTCGTCATATTGATAAAAAAAGGCTTTCTTAATTGTTGATCTAATTTTGTGATTTTGCCAATACATAGATTTAACCAGAAACTTGGACTGGTAGCGGCTTCGCCATCAGAAATTGTTGGCGTTATAGGGCATTCCTTTCCACGCGAATAAAAGGCTCAACCAAAAATTTCTTTTGTTCTTTTGAGTATTAGGATTGTTGAGCCATTCATTAGGATCATCTTTAATTACCGTTGGAAATTTCGGATCATATGTTTACCCATTTTTAATTTTCATGATTCTGTATTATCTAAATAATAGCAGGGTTATAAAAAACATTTATATTTCTTCCTCGTGGCAATGAGTAAAGTTATTGATGCCGGTTTTTTTGTCGTTTTGATAAAATTTGAAATGGGTGTCAAAAAGGTTGACCAGTAATTACTAGTGTCCATAGAATTCATCCTGTTTTGGGGCCTTAGCCTCGGCTGGGAGAGCGGTTCCCTGGCAGCGAACAGGGTCAGCGGTTCGATCCCGCCTAGGCTCCACCAAATTTCAATGAGACTATTGAAAGCGGTAAAAACAATCTCAGGACACTCTGTCCACTGACGCTACGCCGTTTGTGGGGCTGGGCTATAGCCTCGCTGGAGAGCGCTTTGCCATGGCATTGCAAGAGGTCTGCCGGTTCGATTCCCGCATAGCTCCACCATTAGCGATTCAATACTAAACAACTCAAATCCATTCTTTTTTTTTACCTTGTCCAAGGTTAGGCTTGTTGTAGTTTCATTTATTGGTCGAGGTTTTGCTTAACTGTTCCCTTTTCATGAATGGCGACCTGTTTTCTAAACTGTTTTATTGATCTTTTTTCTTTAAAGCGTAGGGCTCGTGCATGTTTCAACTTTACACAGGTAACCGTCTAGAGGATTTAGCTGTGTTACTGGCTAAGATTTTGGGCTCTTTTTCACCGCCAGAAAATCCTTTTGATGATTGAGTGTACTTGGTGCAAAACCCAGGGATGCGCTTCAGATGGTTAAAAATGTTTTTGCACCAATCTCATTCTATTGCCGCGGCGTTTGGTTTTTCCTCTTCCCTCGACGTTTGTTTGGCAAACCTTTTTCAGCAGACGCTTGACGAATATTCCGGCGCCCAAAGTTGAGTTCAATAAGCCGTTTTTGGTGTGGGCGTTTTGATGCGTTTATTGGAAATTCGCGTTGGGTGATGATGAATCCAAAGCGCTAGCTGGTTATTTTAGAAGAAGATTGATTCAACAGTTCGGCGCTTTCAAGCTATGTGCAGCAGCATTTGCCGTTATTTATGACCAATATTTGCGTGTATCGTCCTGATTGGGATCAAAAGTTTGGGAAGCGAGGCGGCGCTTTTGACAAAGGTACGGACAAAGCCTCAGGAGAAGCCTTGTTTGAGGCAACAGCCATGCAAGCCATTTTATGGCGAGATTTTTGGTGGCCTGTGTGAGCGAACCAAGGGTACGTCTTGTATCATCGTGGTAATTTGATTGAAGCTGAAAGACGGCCGCGCAGTCGTTCGGACTCGTCCGGGTTGACGTTCCTGAACGTATTTTATTTTTTGGCGTTTCTTCTTTGCCACTAATACGCTTGAATCCTACGAGTACTCGCGGCATCAGGTTGGATATTGTGCATCTTTTTCCTACAGAACCCCTGTCGCTTTTATTGCGGCGGACGTCGTTGACAAGCCATTACCTTGGACGAGAAATTTAAAGCGCCAAACCCTCAAGCCTGGATTGAGCCACCGGACCACGTACACCTGATGCCAATCCGCCTACTGGCAGCTTGGGGACCATTGGACGAGATTATATAGCGCAGCTTCAAGAGATGGCAGAACAGTGAGTTAGAAGTCTTTTGAAAATTTATCAAACCCAACCAATCGAGTGGTTTGCTGCAGTGGGTTCAGCAAGATGCTTGCTGACCTTAGAAAACACGGATCTCAAGAAGAAAGAGATTCAAACCATTTGCCAGCGCCGAATATCGGAATCGTATCGCGGAGAGGGTCATCAAAGTATTCGTGTGCAATCTTTCCACAGCCCATTGCGTGAAGTGGAAGTAAAATTGCACGATCAATTGCTTGCAATGTTCGCAGCAAAACCCCAGTCGACACCAAAAGACATCATCGCCTGTTGATGTTGCCGACGTCAACGCCCTACAGCCCTTTTGTGAAACGCCGTCTGTTGGTGCGTGTTAAAAGCCAGCGGACTGAAAAAACAAGCTGGCGGTGGCGGAAGCTAGACAAGCCACAAAGCCAGAAAACGTATCCCGTTGCCTTAATCGACCAATCTGGTGGCAATGGAAAAATCCAATCGTCGAGCCTATTTGTATTGCAGGTTCTGGCCGAAAGTCGTTTTACCTATATCGGAGTAATCAGTGTGTTGGAAGTTGCCCGCGGTGCTGCGCGATTTGAGTTAACGTCAGATGAATTTAGAACGTAATTTCGCCAATGCGTCACGGAAGTTGGCGTGCGCTGGGGGATTGGATGGACACACCGCGAGCAACACGATTCTGCCCATGCAGGAATCTTCATTACTGGCTAAACGGCGTGCGCCGCATGTTGTTAGGTTATTGCCAGGGCACGATCACATTTGGCAAGGCACCTTGAGTTATGGCGACGTAGAAGGATGGAAGCGTCGGTGGCGGGTAAGTTGGCTGAAGTTTTGGTTCCATCAATTGATGCTCAAGCCTCGACTAATGCAATCTTTATCGCCGAAAGGAGTGGATTTCGACCTTGCTCTATTTGTCCGAGCAGTTTTTCTTGGTCGATGAAGACGATGGTTTCCTTGCCTTGTTGAGTAAGCAATTGGATGCCTTGACACTTGCCAATGGCAACAAGCGCATTTTAACGCGCCATTGAATTCAGCAAGTGTTGCGACAAGCTGTTATCGCCTTTGTTGCAAGAATTCTCAGGGCGGTCAAACGTTTCTTAAGCGGTCCGAGTGAATTTTCTGCCACCTTTGATCCAATGCGCTCTGTGGCACGTTTAAAGTGGATTTGTGGTGCTTGGGCTCAACGATAGGGGATTATTCCGCGCCAGTGTGGCTGGCGCCCATGGGCTTTGATCTCATGGTTGGGGCAATACCGTAGTGCGTGACCGAAGTCGACGAGAAGACGATAAAATATTTGTTCCTTTGAAAGCGCTTATGTCCGCCGCGCATTGTTTTACATCAGTTATGTCGGGACGCAGTATTCAAGATAACAGAGTGACAAGAATCCTTCTATTTTGGTGAGCGAGTTATTGGAATACATCGCCAAAGTTTTGTGTGTTATGAATGCCGATCATTGCGTTGGGCGCCAGGGGACGATGCTCAGTCGGCCTTGGTTTGAATACGCTGATTTTCGAGCATCCATTACAGCCGTTCTAATCCTGCCTTTATTATGTGTTCTCATTGATAAAAAAAATGAGGTGACGAATTCACTTTGATAAACGTCATATTTTACAGTTATGATGAGCCCAAATGGCTTGCCGGCTGTACTGGAAGCCGCAAAAAACGTTTGAAGAAGAAAAAACCGCGAGTTTTTTCAACGCCGCTTTGCGGACGCGATTTAGAGCAATTCTCGCTTTTGACATGGCGCTTGACGAAGCTGTCACGTTTTTTAATTGCCTCCCATTATTCCGGGGGCGCGGGGATACCTTTTTTACTCAAGCATTTTTCCTTCTCCTTTTTTTTTTTCCTTTTTT
>Ga0163217_1083591_pt1 | contig 16989 bp, 10 predicted proteins | sample SynspAceP_FD_185933 | JGI IMG/M metagenome (GOLD analysis project Ga0163217, IMG submission 185933) | Saline lake microbial communities from Ace Lake in Antarctica - Synechococcus sp. Ace-P (PacBio error correction) | ecosystem: Environmental > Aquatic > Non-marine Saline and Alkaline > Saline ... | reverse complement strand
TTGATTAAAACGAAGTATTACGTTCAGTTTCCAAATTCCTAATGCATGGGAAATCGTAAAATACGTTGTGAAGATGATCAGGAAAGGGAGTGGGTCACATTTCCTTCAGATAAAAGATCCTATTATCAAAAACCAAGGGTAATCAGATTGGGTGTCGCATGTAGGTGAGTATTTCTAATTTAGATGCGGACTTTTTTACGGACCTGGGAGGCGCTCCCTTCTGACGTCTTGAGTAGATGCATTAGCCAAGAAATTCAACAGACCTTCAAGTCATGCGTTGTTTCTACGAGATCCGCAAACTTTGCGCATTCTGAAAAGTAAACGAGGAAAGAGCAATTACCTTGTATTCAATGGATTTAGTTCTAGCAATAAGTTTCTTTACCAAACTTTTTTTGATTGAAAAAGGTCATCATCTTCATTTAGCCTATTGAAACCAGATTTCTTCTGAACTTTTTAACTGGCATTTTTAGATCGATCATTTAGTTTTGCAGCAATCCTGAAAATCTCGCCGAGAAGCTGTAACTTGCTGAGACCATTCTAGGCGAGTCTTCTTGCTACAAGTTGCATGGTTCGGTTGCCGCTAGATACCAAAGACTGGGAGGGCTTATATTATTCGATTCTGGTATAGGAAGAGCGAATGGAAATTCCTCTCAAACCGACTTTCACCTATTTATCATCGTTTCGGATCATTGCCTCTGCGCCGCGCGTCTCTTCAGTTGGTGAGCCTTGGCGTTAGGTATTGTTGAAAAAAATACAAAAAGGAATCTTGTGAGTCCTTTTGAAGGGGTATTTCATTTTTATCAGCGAGGAACCTGCAGTACAATTTCCCACTTTGTACTTTTATTCCATTGGATCAGCAATGACTTCAAAAAAGATTGTTTGAACTGGAGAAAAATCACGGATCAAGCTTTTTTGCTGAAGACTTATCAGGCGATCACTTAGATGCTTTTCAGAGGCCACGTGTTCGTTGTTTCAAGAAATTAAATTGTTTTTCTTTGAGGGAATATTTCTTATGTGAAAAGCTAGTAATTTCTGGAAAAATTTTTTTTTTTCCTTTTTTTGAAAATTATTTTAACCTCTTCCAATAAAAAAACCCCTTTTCTCGCTGGCCATACTTAATGTTTGGAGCTTCGAGGAATTTATAGGCCATTTCCATAGTCGGTTCCAGTGCTTTTGCTCAACACAATCGCTCGAACATTGGATAAGTATCTGCCAGCTCCCATCTTACACTCTGTTCCGGATTTCCTCCAAACCCGTGAATCCGAACCAAGATTCCCAGGCTTCAAAACCGATCTATTTCCTTTTTTGGGGTAATTTCTCGAAGTTGTCCTCATTTTTGCAAATGAAGCACTGTGGCATATGATCAAAGCTCAGGTGGAAGGGGATCTCGAGCTGGCCTTACTGAAAATCGATGGAATTCATAGCTTTGATTTAGCTTTTAGCCAAATTAGTATGATAGCCACTCTCTTGATCCGATTTCCAACAATCTGAAAGCCCGATTTCAGAAAAATAAAAATGCTTTCTACTTCCCCCATCCTGATCCCAGATTTTCATGGTGGTGGAAAAAAGGGTTTTTAGGAATGAGTCAGTAGTAAAGATCAATATTTCGAGAGTCGGTTCAGTTCAATTGGCTGTCTCAAGTTGTTTAGTGCGTTGTCTCTTATTTGCCAATCTCTACCAATTCAGCCGCGATAAATCATGTACGACTTTGCTTCTTACTGATTTCGATGAGAATAGCCGCCAGGATGCTTTTCAGTGTAAATTTCATACTCGTCATGGAGAATCATGGATCGATTCAAGTCTAAGGACCTAAGCTTTTCTTTTTGGAGATTTTCATCGCTCTCAAAATACGCTCATTCTTTTTTTGTATCCTTCATGGATTCCGGCATTTTTATCAGGCTTTTGTCCATCATGTCTTTCTTGGCGGGTCGAGATAGCTATCGCAGGCTTGAGATTGACGGCAATCACCAGATTTCTTTGGGTTTTTTTTAGAAGATCCAATGCAATGGATTGAGGCCGCCACCTCGATATTCGATCGAATCTATAACCGCTGGCTGCCCAAAGTAGAATACTGATGAGGCTCGAATGCAGCGGATACATTCCTCGCTAATTCGCTTTTTCCTTCGAGTAATCGACTGGCATTGCAGCGAACGGGAGTTCAATCGTCAATGAACATTTTCCTATGATTTTTTTGAGCTCCAAAAAGACTTTCCCTTTGATTAAATCCCTTCAGAAAATGACAAATCCATCAACCCAAACATCACACGTCCCCAATCACCAAATCAATCTTTGATTGAGGGCAAATTTCCTTGGCTATATCCGACTACCAGTGCCCCAACCGAGCTTTCGTGCAGATTCATCGATAGCGGTATCCTCGCGCACAGACTTTCGATCACACGTATGCGCCATTCTTCTGCGCCACATGCTTATACCAGTGAACAGTTTTTTTGAGTCTTTTATGATCTTTTTAATGCGGTAATTTGGTAGCATTAATCCCACTATTAGCATATTGAGCGATTTAAACCTTTTCCTTGGCTTTCCCTATTCGAGAGATCGAATGAGATAGAGCATTCGACGGCGATTTTATTAGGCTGGATATCGGAAGAAGTACCATAAGATGGATCGTTTCAACTTATTTGGACACACTATCCGCCCAATTCAAAGCCCGACGAATTGGCGCTCCGAGGACCAACGCGAGTGGATGGAAAGATGTGCCCGTCGGTCTTTGGAGCAATCTACTGGGAGAATGGACGGACTTGGCTGATAGTTAAGCACATTGGACAGTTTGTGATGAACATTATATTCGATCAAGCGGGTTAGCGAAGGCAGGCACATTGTTTTCTTAGAATCTTGCGGCAACGACTTGAGTTTCAAATCATTTCCAGATCCATCACCGATCTTCGCAAGTAATTCACCCTCCTTGAACATTTCAATTGGAGGCAAATCGATCGATTATTCTTTACCACGGAGCGTTCGCTACTTCGGGCGGAATTTTATTGGAGGGGATGGATCTGGTTTCAGGAAAGGTTATTGAGTGGTCAGACGCTATGGTTTGAATCTGGCAAAGCGCGGAAAAATGTTCGAATTTTGGCAGTCATATGATGAATTTGAACATTTTTTGCAAATTCTGCAGTCAGGCGCTTGGGTCCAGAGTTTGGTATTGGCTGGTTTTATGCGCCTTTGGAATTTGCGCGGATGGCCTTGATTTGGATTGCACCAATACTCATCCGGCCATTCTACAAAGATGTTAGCCCCCGATCCGAGGCAAAGTTTTGAAGATTGAGGGATCATGTCTTGAAAGAGTAAGCTTATCCCACAAGATTCTATCTTAGGAATCAGTAAACCCACTTCGAGCCGATCCATGACTTCTTGGTTGGACTGAAATTGGCCAAAAATGAATTAAGCTTTTGATGATGACAGTCATGCTTTGGGGTCATAGGGAATGGGCTTTTGGACCTATGCGAACTTGAAAAGCTTCCTGCTAATTACTGTGTCAGGATCATCGGAAAAGGACTTGGACTGCGGCCGGGATTTTTCTGTAAATCGACAAAGCCAGAATTCTTACAATGCCGAATTTATGGCGGGTGCTTCCTTGTCCTCGGAGTTTTGAGTTTCTTAAGGCAAGACATTTATTGGATCAAAAGAAGAGTTATCACAACTGTAATCTTCAATCATCTGATAGCTGATTTTTAGGAATTCAGGAAATGGCGCCTTTCCGTGTTCACTATGGGTCAGCATGACTCTTGGTGGAAAATTGGAGCTAAACCGGTTTATTTCCTCATTTCCCTATCAGGCAATGATCCCGCAGTAAACGGATTATTATTTCGGGTTTTCATTTGGAAGCGACCTAGACTTCTTGCGAATTAATTGATGTCCATCTTGCTAAATCCTAAAATTGCGCTCAATTCTTTACCTCATTTTTGTGCTTTTATTTTTTCCGTTGCAACCAGAGACATTATCCCTTTTGAGGATGGGTTTGGAAGATTTTCCGATTTCTGAAGGAGTGCTGGAAACAGGATAAATATCAATTTACGATCTCTATACAGATGAGGCGCAATCACATGGAAATCCGCTGATAAGATTATGGCTGTTACCTAAATGATGAGAGTATTTCTATCGGCAAGAACTGTAATTGCCCGTTGCCGTATCTTGGCGTTGGAATGGCTGGAGAGCAAATATTCCAGGTTTTGGATGAGATACATCTGTTGGAGGGATTCGATTATCAATTTCAGGTGCCGGCATTTGTGGTATAATCAGTATTGATTCCTTCAAGATTGCTCAGTACATCAAATCTGCTCGTGTCTGATATGGACGTTCAACAGACTTATGAATTGCTGGTCAGACACATTATCAGAAGCTTGCAACCAAAGAGATGAGTCATACGTAATTATCTCGTTGAGTTTCCCTTAACATGCGAGAAACCGAAGGTTTAACCAATTCGATTTTGTGGATAAGTCGGAAATGTGATTTATGAAATCCTTCAGACTCCAATCGGTTTTCTCTGAAATCCAGTAATGGAATCTTTATTACTGGCGATTCATGATTTGAGAGGGAATGACTTTACTTTAAAACAAGTTGCATTTCTATCTGGCCATGAGTGGTCAGCGATACTTTTCCGATGGGCATTTTCCAGTTGCTGAAACGATTTAATTGATGGGGCCCCAAAATCTGATTCTGATCATGAGTTGCTTCCTGGAGAGAGTGATTTTCGGTATCCATCGATACTGGGATTCCTATTCGAAGTTTTTATCTCGACGGGAATGATAAAGGTTACCGGGAAGCTACGCCTCTTTCATAAAGGTGAAGCTATGGATTTTGTTAGAGGAAGTTATTATGTGGAATTTCGAGAGTTGGGTGAGTTTTTTGTGCGCATAATCTATGTCATGTTGGCGAACAATCAATTGATGAATGATTACGGGGAATATGACTCGATTGGCTTCTTTATGCTCGTGGAGTATTTGTACCGATCGAATCAAGAGAAAATTGATTCCAGTTTTGAGAAGTGTCGTTTAAATACTATTGTTTTTTGGCGCCGATTTTCGCAGATTTAAAAGCGCGATCTCACAGAACAACTCTATGTATTTTGATTTGACATGATATAAGAACTAATCAGAGTTATTGACCTTTCGAATAGTTCTGATATTGCAGTGTTGAAATTTATAGTATGCTAATTTAACCCGACAATCTTATTAGGTCAAATCTGTTTATGATAAACATCTGCTAATTCTCCACAGATTTATTTAAATCACCTTGTTCTCCAACAAGTAGATCATCCGATGCATCTAATTTTAACGTCATTATTAAGGTAACACTGATGCTTCATATCATCTTCTTTGTAAGCTCATGCCTAATGTAGCTTTACTGGTTCTAAAGTCTGGCCCAGAGCATATAAATCTTAAAATTGTCTCGGTGATAGGTTATTTCATTTTCGGTCATAAAATTGTATTTTTAATTAAATATATTTGAAAAAATTGAATGAATTTACTTTATAAGATGTAACTAAAAATTTTTCATTTTATAAATCATGTGTTGGTATTTTTCTGCTTTGATATCTCCGGGAAAATTAATTAACGAAAATGAACTTGTGAGCCGAAATATTTTGGAACTGTTTGTGGTCATCATTCTGTATGATAGGTCGGTGATCATGTCGTTGATATTTGTGGATTAAAGCAGGATTTGATTGGAGTTTATTGGTGAGCAGGGTCACTTCAATGGATATGGATATTACTTGGGTCGCGTTTTTTACTTTATTTTCTGGCGATGAGAACATAGTTTTGAGAGTTAAATTGATGGAAAATTCGAAAAGAAAATTGATTTTTCCCTCCAAGTCAATTCTTGGTAAAATTCTTGTGCTGGGTTGGTTCTTACATTACTTTTTTAATTAAAAATCGTTTCGTTCTCAAGAACGTTTGGTAAAGATTAAGAAAACTGTTCTGAAAAAAATTATATTTCAGCGTTTGTGGAGACACGACGAGGGCAAAGTGTCTCATGATTCTGGGACAAAAGTAAAAAGACTTGTGAGAGTCATAATGTCGTTGCGTGAGGGACAGAACCGGGCAAAGTTTCTGAATTTAGACTTGGCGTACCTCCGGTTAACCTTGGGCACCTTGGCTTAAAAAAAGCTCTAAACCACTTTCATGTCCAACATTGAATTGTGGATAGTCTGCCTATGCATTTTTAACTCTTTGAGTTTGCTGGGTAACTCTAGGCTGATGGTATCAAAGCTTTATGTTGCTTGCTAACTCAGAATCAGCCCGAAGTAATCCCATTTTGTCGTATTTTTTACCTGACGACAAGAATATTGAAATACCGGGTTTTCTCTCGGATTGATTTCCTACCGCCACCCATAATCATTTCCCCAGTTGGAGCATGTATCGATCAATTTGCTTTCAAATAACTGGCACCCAGTAATCGTCAATCTTCACCAGACTTGCACTTTGCCGATCTCTATTTGACAAAACCGTGCGGTTCACTCGGCATATTGGACATCAAAAAGGACTCTGTCTCCCTCACACCGCGCTGAAAAATCTTGCACTATCTGCGCAGGAGTCCATTTGATTTTTGATGCGGGCGATGTGGAAACTGTTTGCCATGTTTTTTACGATAAACCTGATATCTCTCCAGATCAATTCGAGATTAGCCTACGTTATGGCTCTTCGTTTTTTCTTCCGCTCTTTTCGTAGCGTTTACTTTTCGTAGATCATTCTTGGGCGAAGACCATCTAATGCGGCAAGCAGAAAGATTTGAGCTTATAAATCCAGCAATCATTTCTGGTTTCTTTATATATTTTTTAGTAGATCTCTAGTCCCGAAATAGACTGAATTTGCCTGGACAGTCTTCAACACCAACAATCAAATAACCAGCGTGGCTCGGGCTCGTTCCAATCCATATTGTTCTAATCCGGGATTTGTCATGCTTAAAAATTTTAGTTGTACGATATTATTTTTTATCGGAAACTGGAAAAGTTGCCCTGAGTTTGAACCATTTTTTCCACTTTCTAATGCGTAAATACTTCAGGAACTGGTGATCGAAAAGATAACTCATCGATGGTGGTAGAGCGTACTTGCCACAACCTTTCTGTTCCTATCCCTTGGCCAGCGCACTCTCCACTAATTTTCCACGGTTTCGCTTCTGCTGAAGTTACTTCCTGACTAAAGAAATGCTTGAACTTGTGGTTTTGCCAATCAATCAGTTCCTCTTCGGGCTTCCCTACTCGATTAAATCAGCGCCTGTCTCTTAGGGATCTTTCTCATACACGGACTGAATTCTTAGATTTGGCTCCGATAAAGTCCTGTTTCTTGAAATCCAAGTTCATCTTCGCAACTTCTCGACAAAGCAATAATGGCAATCGTCGCAGATTGGGTTGCTTTCCACCAAGTTCTCTTGTCATGAAGCCGGAGATCATTTGACCATAGATTGACGTTTAAATTTATATTGCTAGGTGTTGAATTCAGTTTTGAGGGATTAGAAAAAATTTTCTTCAGAAATTGCCCTTACTTTTGAATTGCAAATTGCCCTTCCATGAAAGAGTATTTCTCATTCTATATTTTTTATCATTATCCTGATTTTGTTTTTTCCCCAAACCTAGTGAAGCTTGTGTTCCCAAAAGATCCAGCTTCTTATTTCATCACGAGACGATTGGCCCGTCTCACATTCACAGACAGCGACTTTTGATGCCATTGAAAAAGGCTTTATTACCTATACGAGCATGATGGTACCTATGGCATGGTCTGGGGGAAGTAGGGATGGCTAGATGCCAATGCAAGGATATTGGAATTCATAATTACCCTGACAAATGAAATGGCTGATTTTCATGGGGACTGAGAGGTTAACTGCTGTTTCCCGTTTGGCAAATTGAAGGCACATGTTTTGATTGTGCCAGGTGGCCGTTAATGCAATCCTGAGGACGTGAAGGAATTCGTGCACAGATCCAAGCGGCATCAAATGGTACCCCACGCATTTAGATTTTATTAGGGTGCATTCTTTATTGGTCCAGAATACTTTCGTTTATCTGAAAAATTTGCCCAAGAGCTCAAAATCCTGCTATGGGTCAACACACAGATGTGGAGGCCTATAAGCAATCGGTTTTTTGAAAGAAATTGATTCGCTAGAATTCCTGTGATCGATGAGTGTTCATTGGCAATCCAGAGGATACGAAAAGGGATGGATTCAATTTCTTACACTAACACAATTCAAAATTTAAAGCCTGGTTTGCATGTTCCTTTTATCATCGGAATTTGTATGAAGAATGAAGGCAGTCAAAAGGATGCATTGACACCTACATGCCCATTGGAGAAGGCTGATTACGATTTTTCACGAGCCGAAAGCAAAGACCTTATCAAAATAAATCATTGTTACTGGAGAGAATCGGGCAAATCTTCAATAGTAACCATTTATGTTAAATCCTACACAGCTTTCCCTCTTATGCGCAAGTTAATTTTTCTTGCTCAAGTCAATCTCAATGATCGCTTGGGAAGCCTTAATGAATTCTACTTCGTAATCCGGCTTTATTTGAAAAGTCATTTTACAGACAGGCAGGAGTCGCCTGTATCTATCGGTAATCAAGACCCGGAGTTTCAATTTGGGTGGCATGCTGGGAAGGTGAATGGTGGGAATCTGGATGGCATGCCTCAAATTGATGGAGGATTTACGGTTATCTTAGCTCAAGGAAAATCTGCCTGATCAAGGCACTTCCTTTCGAATTATTCTTATGCTGCGGATCAAATTGAGGTAGCGAATGGGATTGGAAGTCGATCGACTCCATTTTCCGGATGGAATCTGGATAGTCCATTTTTATGAGTCAAAATGTGATAAGTCCGGAAATCGATCCATTCGTGTTTATGCTTATGTGTTTGTTGCCGTTTGTTGGAGAGCAAGTGGGAAGTCGATAGCACGAGATGTATTTCTTATTGTGCGCAAACCCAAACTTTACCGGAAGACTGGGGATAATTGGGTTTACGGTCTGGGAGCAGCATTGAGTTTCCTTGTCCTATGAAATCAGTTGCAATGAAGTCCAAAAGGTAAAGGAGCTGCGCAGGGTTCGGCAATTGACTGATAATTCCCGGCCGGGCATCAGTTCGATCCCATTTTTATCGCAGGCTTCAGTAGGCATCTGGAACAACTGGAGGACTTTGCAGATTTAAAGTTACTATGTGGAGCTTCTTTTCGAAAAAATCTCGATTTGAGGAAACTGCAGCAACGCCAGATTCAAATTCTGATCAGCCTTGCAAACAGCTTATGAGTGGATTTTATACACGATTTGGCTAGTCCTGACGTTCGGATGAGACGTGGTTTTGGGCTTTGGATTGCAGGATTACCTTGGTAGGTTGGTGTGGATAGCGAGTACCATTCAGGACTTGATCGCTACGGTGCCGAGATTGTGTATTCTACTATCGCTTGATTCATTCCCTTTCAGGAAAAGAAAATGAAATGTTCGGATCGTTCATTGAATAATCACTAATTGGTGTCGTCTTCATCGACGGTAATTTAATGAAACTTCCTCATGGGCCTCACAATTTGGGAAAGTTTCGCTGGATGGAGATCGGGGCAATTTCTAAAAAAACCTATTTTCACGGAATCAAAGATTGATTTGGCTACTCGCTGGAAAACGACAAAGATGAAATCTCTTACGGATGGGGGTTATGGCATGATGGAGATTCATGGCTTGGAATCAGAGATGATCGATGGGCTGGCTACAGTCAAAGCGTTTGCGATGCTGCTCAGATGGTGAATACTAGGGGAAATTGAGTTGCAAAGTTAGTCAACAGACGGCGATGCCTTGGCAGAAAGATCATACGATTTTTTGGGTTCCCGAATTCGGTTCATATGCCCGATTTTTAGGGACAGCAGAAGAAGCCCTTCACTTTAATTGATGTGCAATAATCCGGGTGTACCTTGAACAAACAATTTGAGGGAGATGGCGGAAATCAGGCACCAAAGCAAGTTATCCAATGCCAAGACAGAACGGGTTTTGTACTCTATCCAAATGGGTAGTCAAACACGCATGGAAACAGGATTGTCTGATCGAAGAGAAGGCAATGCTGTTGGCCACCGGGCAAAAATTACTACCGTTTGGAGGTTTTTGGTGACTGGAATCGTCGGGACATGGAAGGCAGCCAATGAGGATGGTATATTTCTGAAGCAAATCTTCTACCTACACCGGGCGGTGATGACTTGCGAATGGCGTTGCAGCCTCGCAGAAATAAAGTATGGGAAAGATATGCAGGCTGTGGATTACATTGAAGCGGATGACCCGAAGTTTGGTTTATGCCTTACAGGTTCGATTTATGAGGTTTCTCCGGACATACGGATGTTTACAAGTGTGGGAAATGATACGTTTTGCCAGTGCCCATCATCACTCAGTTTTTTTGGCATTCAGCCTGATGTGGCAATGAGTAAATCTATTATTCGCCACAAGAGCTACGATTGGGAGAATGCAAGTATTCATGTACTCATTGGGACCAATGAAATATCGATGAGTATGAAAGCGGGCGATGAACTCTCATCGAAGTCAGTCAAAACGAGAAAAATGGCGGAATCTCGATCGAGATCCTGAGCTCCTATACAAGTGAGTCTTGGGTAAAGAGGTTGAGTTCGGATACCAAAGCTGGTATAGAAGGTCTTGCATGAACGGGGGCAAAAGCGGAGGGTGGGTGAAAGTTCGAAAACTAACCTTAGTTTGACGGTTACGTTTCTATGGAAAAGTTATCAAATGAGGAAATTTAGGCAACATATTGTTGTAGCCTAATTTTAGTTTTCCAGCTTGCTTGCCAAAGGTCTATTGGATGACAGTTGGCACAGAAGAACCGAAAAAGAGTGAGAGGATCGCAGCTCTTAAAGGGTTAAAAATACCTTTTTGACTTCCGATTTAATCGACAGGAAATTCAAATTACGGGTTTGACGGGCCAGGATTATTGCGCGTAGAAGTTAATTTAAAGGGACTAAGGATTGGATGAGCCGATATTTTTTTTCTGGATTGGCCGGTTCCCTTGGAATTAACTGGCAAATACAATTCTCTGAAAGCTGGAGAGTATAACGCAGCCTCCTTAAGCGAAATTTTTGATCAATTGACAAGGTCCCTCTACTATCTACAGAAAAAGAGATTAAAAACTTGATAATCAGTTGGTCTAGAGCGTCTCTTTATTTTCTACTTAGTTTGTATTTCTACAAAACTAACTCTTGAATGGATAAGCTAGCTCCTGATGTGCTGAAAGTCTTTGTGGAGTCGCTCGCAATTCAATGGCATTGCTACGAGGGTTATCATTTAGCCATAATAACCACGGCCACAATGTTGAAGGGAAAGGGCGGCTTTTTTGGATTTTGCTGCACCAATTAGAGAATAGGTCCCGGAAAGGTTTCACATTCTGATTATTCGGCAAATTTTATTTTCTGACTTTGCTCTAGTAGCATACTGTTTTCCCCTCTCGCTTTGCGCGCGCTTCCCACTAGCCTAGATTTATGCCCGAATTTGATCCCAAGTTAGAGATTGTTTCGATTGGTTTAGGCCAAATAAAAAGTATGCTCCGAGATTCTAAAAAATCTTCCCAAAGATAACGATTCATCGAGACGATCTTTAAGGTCCCCACTCGGAAAGATTCCCACAGCCATAATGGCGCAAGATTGCTTCTCTCCGTATCCTATCACCTTTCATTCCTCCCCGACATAGCGGGAGTCCACCTTAACAATTTGGCTCCGCAACTCCCTTATACGGCCGGCCTCGGAATTGATAGAACAGGTTTGCAAGATCCCTCTTCTTTATCCATACTGACCGCGAACTTTCATAAATTAAGATTCAACAATATATTCAACTCTCCAAGCACCTAAGCTAACGCTTGCTTTCGATTCCCAAAGTCTCCGGGAATAATTGTCCGTGTAGACTAAGAAAAAATTCTGAACTGGGACCCCGCCTCTCATTGCAGTCTTAATTCAGTTGCATCGCAACTTTGATACTCTGCTCTTGCTAAAGGACGTCCAAATCTCTGTGGTGAAGTGAAGTCATCCGTGGGCCGATTAGGAATACAATCAGCGTCGTTTGCAGGCTCGTAATTGCTATTTTGTTAGTAGCTGAAACTTATCATGGAAATTTGGCAGTGTTAACATCGGTTCCCATTTCTCCTGAACACTCGCTATGGAACCTGTAATAATTCCAACTGACCTTAAGTTCACCTTATGCTTTTCTCGAATTACTTTGACGGAATTCTACGGTATTATTATAGTAGTCAAGTCCCTGTAATATGGTTTCGCCACGTCTCTCTTACTTCTTTGTGATAGGATCAAGTCATTAACAATAGAGTGTTACTTGTTCTTCTGAGTATACAGTAAATTGAGCCAAAAAGATTGGAATTCTCACCTTCTTATCTGCACTGTACAAATCCCGATTGTATGTACCTAGCGTTTCATTCCATCGTATTTCGTCATTCAATCTTAGGTCCATGACGGTTGATTAGTTGCGATTTTGGAAAAAGCTAGTAAGCGATATTCAGGATGAGCCGCTTATATCACCTTGGAACGGATCCCACACAGGATGTAGCTTTCGCAACTAATCAATAGCTGACACTCATTTCCCATGCAGTCATTATAAAGGATGTAGCATGAAAGTTCCCGGTTTTTCCACAAGATCTTTCAAAGTCCGATTGAGTAATGCTTTCAGTCCATTACGGTATCGTGAAGCCATGTATTCAAATCCAAGGGCGATATGTATGCGTAGGTAAATAAATTTGGTAATTCACCAAAGCAAGGACTCGGATACAAAAGTCACCCGATATTGTGAGCGATTGAAGACCTTCCTTTTTGCAAGGCCAAAGCTAAGAGTTGTTTACCAGCAATTCCAGCTTCCTCATCTGAGGCTGTTGCTATTCTCATCCCCCGCGCCAGTCTCGGTGACTTTTCCGAAAGCTAGCTCCATAAATGGATTTTTTCTGAATATTTTGACCGGTATTCTCTCGGGATCCTACCCCGATTCTTTCGAGGAAAACGGCCTCGCAGCGGGTGTGCCGAAATGGCAAAGGTTTTCATTCTCGAGGAAGAACTGCCGGACGTTTCGAGCAAAGAAAATCTCCCCCAAAAACGAATCCCAGTGCGCTCTCCTTCATCTACTCTTACTCAGAGAGAGTCACGCAGGTTAACTCTTCAGGTCCAAATTCAACGCTGGGTCCATTTCCAATTTTTGCATCACTTCACACTGCGGGAGGTAAGATCTTCTTTCGTTCGCTCTAAAAAAATTTTTTACGTCCGACCGGGCGATATAGGGGATCAGGGATATTTGCTGAGTCTTTTTCGGGCTCCTCGATATCCGTGTTCTACTAAGGCAAGCGATATATCGACAAGATTACGTGGACTATAGGGACCGAAGTAATTCGTATCAGGCAAATGACTATCTATTCGGCTTAGAAATTTACATTCCAGTTTGGCGCATCTTGAAATCGAGTGTGGAAAGTGATATCGCAACTCCAGCGATCTTCGAGGGATAGTTCTCGCTCAGCAGCCATTATTTATCAAGCCAATCAGGTCTTCGGGTCTGATCTCCATTTTGGAAAGTAGCCTTCCCGGTTGCACACCATATGGATTTACTCAAAACTGAATGATCGTCTTGTCATTAAATGTATCAAAAACAGGTCACGTGCATTGCTCGCCTCGTAATCTCTCCGCAGAGAGGTAGAGATGTAATCCCGATCTCATGTTTTCCATGATTGAGCAGCCAAGTAAGATATTGTTGTCATCAAAGGCGATTCTTACTTTGGTTTTTATTTTTGTCTAGAAGTATCGACGGGAAATATGCATAAATCCCCCAATTCCATCCTTCTGTATTCCATCAAAGTGCTCATCCAGAACCCCGTAATTGATGCGGTTCTTTTAGCTGGAGGCAAATTGCATTAGGTGCTCAGAAACTGGCTTCTTTTGAGCAAGAGCGGATAAAATGAAAAAATAAGTATAAACTGGGTCTCATAGGTTGGGGGTACATCGCAAGTTATTCTCTCCTTACCATTCCCGACTTTATATATTCAATGGTCATTCTTGCTGATAATTCTCTACAATAATTGACTCTCAAATTCCATAGCAGTCAAATCAAAGTCCTGCCTTGCAGCTCGGCGAAATTCACACAAATAAATCTGCCAGATTCCAGATTAGGTTTTCACGGTTATGGATTTGAAGGCTGTCCAAAAAAATGTGCTTTATGTGCTGCGGATATCATCCGGACCCTCATCAGTGTGGATAAATCTGATAAGATTCTGGAATTAATTCATTTACAAAGTTTGAAGTCCTACGAACGGTACTGGATCCGCATTTTATTTTGGTAAGTGCGCTGGGTGGTGTGATGAAATCTTGAAGGAATCCGATTTTGATGGTTTATCGATCTCGGGAAAAATTGTATTAATTGGCGGGTACTTAGATGTCTGCCGTTGGAACGCTGCAAGCCTTGCGATTTTTGATAAATATTGGTCAATTGCAAGATAAATCAGAATCTTAAATAGGTCAAGATCTCCTTTGCTCTTTTGCGCCCAACGGGATATAAACGCAAAGTGAAGATCACCCAAACTCCAAATCCTTCTTCCCAATCATGCCTTCTGGATAATGAATACAAAGTCTTTCATGGGTCGGCCGGATAAATCCATATGGTCGAGCCTTCCTATTCTCGTGTTAAATTTTGAGGCTTCCTCTCCGATTCCGAAGCCATGAGTCCGATTCTTCATGTTGTTTCTATCTCTACTATGCAATACACATTTATCCATCTACATTAAAAAACACCAAGCCCCCCATCATGGTCTTTTGGTAAAAAGAGTGCTTTCGTCGAGATAAGTTCCGCCTCTATTCGCTCGGCAGGTTTAAGGTCGTAGGGCATGGAGATTTTGTTTATTTCTAAGGTGGGCTTATTTCTTTCACACCATGTACTATCCATTTTATTTTATCGGGTATTGATGGGGGGGGTCGCAAAGTTTTCAGCTACAAAGAAGTGGCAGATTTGAAGCACTTTTCTGTCGACCGAAAGAACTTTGATAAGAGTTAAATACCTAGTTGTTGCAGTAGTTTTACATAGAATATCTTAAATTACCTGGTTTAACTTTTCAAAAACAGTATATACTTATCAGCATACAGGTTTTTAAATCCTCCAGTGCCTTTGCAGTTCTTCAAATCATGTAATTAGGGAAACCGAAACCAACGCTGGTTTCTGTCATTATCTTTTCCTATCTGAAACATAAAATTTTCCGTCGCTTGATTTATCCTTGATTGGCCTTGTATCCTTTTATAGTCAGTGAAATAAGTCAATCTTTGCATTTCGCCTGACCATCATTTCAAATTACTATACAAGATAAGACAGATGGCCAGGCATTTTTGTCGGCAGGTTCAATGTATCGGACCGGAGTGTGTGACCATGGGATATTCTTCGGCTCATCATAGGCAGCAGGAGAATTGGATAGTTCTAATATTCTCCGTTATCGCTATTAACCAATAACCATCGTATTAATTTCCAGTTATTATAGTATATACAGAACGGTTACTTTAGGTTTCCGGCGGCAAACAACGGAAAAGACTTTGTGTTTCAAGACTGGCATGACTAGTGAAAGGTAATTGCTTTGAATCAAATCTCTCTTTTATTAGCTACATGGGTATTGCATCTTTGATAAATTATGTCGGCCATTAAACTTTGCCCTATTTTTTTCCACTCGGCTAATTGGCGATCTCGATGTGTCAGGCTTTCTCATCTATTTCTAGGGAAACAGGGCTGCTTCAGAGCAAAGGGATATTTAAAGGAACGGGGGTTTACCATTTATCATTACGTAAACCAGGTAAGGTTCACGTGCTTTCTCTTTTCTTATTAATTCAAGTAGGATCAAAAGCTCATTTGGTCCCGGAAGCAGAATGTTACCATTAGATAGAACATGGCTCTTGTAAAACCGTTATGATAAAATGGTCTGGATTTTTTGCCGTATAATTCCGTTGCCACTCTAACTCACACTTCACCCATCGGCTTATCTAAAAAAGTTAATTGACTTGCCCATTTGAGACCAATCGGGACGTGCTCCAAACCATACAGTATTATGTATGATGGTAAATAGGACTACCGTTTTTTAACAACTCTTGTTTTTACATTAACCTTGTCCAAAACACTATTGTCTGTAGCAGTATGTTAAAAGAAGTAGTTGTTCTTTTCGAATGCCTTTTTTAATTATTTTCGTATTTTAATGTGTATAAAAAACGTTCATAGATGAAATTTCGTCTGAATTACCTCCACATTTTGTTCACGCACTATCTGCGCTAGTATGCCCATATGGAGTCATTAGCGCAGCAATAGTTGCCGGACATATTTGAATTAAATTCTCCCCACCACATTCTCAAGCACCCCGATTCTCTCAATGACTGATCTTCACCTGATCGCCTTCTGCCAAAGTAAATCCACTCCGGATACGATTCTGTACCGGCATCATCACTACAAACCGATGAGGAAATGTATTGCTCCGGTAAGCCATTCGCACCAAATTCGGTTGCTTGACCGCATTTGAGTTGGAGTTCAGATCGGTACTCCACCGCTTGCGGCTATTTCCTCCAACGAATGAATTTCCGAGATTTATTTTTGGTTGCCGTCCGCTGAAAGTTTCATCTTGGAATCCCAGAATGCAGGGTATTGCCCCCGCACACCCTTCAATATACTTTCGCCCTGTGGTAAATAAGGTGGGTCTCCTCGATAAATTTGCCGGCTCATTAATTTAATGGTAGCATGAAATTTCCCTTTGGCGAATCAGTCGTCGGTTTCGACTTCATGGAGTCCCTTTAGGTATTTAGACTTCCTGGAGGCCGTGTGGTGGCCTTAAGGATACTCGGGGCGTCGCATTGTATATTAATAGTTTCTGAATTTGGACTTCATTGGGAGTGTTCGTGTGGTCAGAGGTCTGATTCCTAGAGCAGATGATTGATTAATTTTGAGCAAATCCATACTTTCTCGAGATTTCTTTTTAGAGGCTTAATGATTTCTTGGTCTAATCGTATATTGGC
>Ga0163217_1058185_pt1 | contig 16989 bp, 5 predicted proteins | sample SynspAceP_FD_185933 | JGI IMG/M metagenome (GOLD analysis project Ga0163217, IMG submission 185933) | Saline lake microbial communities from Ace Lake in Antarctica - Synechococcus sp. Ace-P (PacBio error correction) | ecosystem: Environmental > Aquatic > Non-marine Saline and Alkaline > Saline ... | reverse complement strand
ACGCTCCCCATTATCCCAGTTCGGGTAGCGCACGCATTTAATATGCAGCCAATACTAACTACCTTTAACGTATTCGTCTACCGGCGGATTTTTCCATCCTCGTCATCATTCGACGTGTATAATGTATGGATATTAACATTGTATCACGTACCCCTCGGTGTGAGTTAGGTCTCGACTAACCCGATCGATTAACGTTGATTTCAGGGAACCTGGGTTTACCGGTGGGCGGGTTTCGCCAGATTTGTTACATGCTAATTTGCTTTTCAAAAGTAGCAAGCTGCGCCATACCTTCACTTGCGTTGGAATTGCTCCCTACCCACTCGCTCAATAAATGGAGTCGAATTCCCTTCCCGCTTCAGTACGTAGATTTGATGTCGCCGTATTATTATCCGACGCCCTGTCGTCGACCAGTGAGGCTGTTAGCCAGTCCTTTGAAGGAGATAGCTGCTGTCAAGCTAACTTGGTTGTCTGACTGATGGACCCTTGGTTCAAAAATGAATCTAGATTTGGGGCCTTAGGGAAGGTCTGGGGTCTTTCCTTGGACTTGGACCTTTAGACCAAGGCTCACTGCCGATTTTATATGATGGCATTCCCCGGAGTTCGTTCAGATTTGGAGATTTGATCCGCTAGTCCTATCCCGTTTAGCTCTACCCATATACAATTCACGACGGCTTGTTCCTAAAAACATTTGGGGAGTACCGAGCATAAGTTTCCGTTTTGATTAGCCTGTCACCTACCCCACAGTAATCGGAGCTTTAACGGCTTATCGGTTCCCGTCCCTCATTGTGTGTTCCACAACTTCAACTTGGCCATGGGTAGATCATAGGGTGTTCGCGTACCCCACGATCCCAATCGACTTTTAGCTCGTTTCGCTCGGGTATCGGTCTGATACCTTACCCCTTTGCCCGTGAGGAGTGAACATCAGTAGGCTTCATTATGCAGAAAGGCCGCCCCCCGTCATCAATCGCGCCAGCCCGAACGCTTGGTAGCGGCACAGTTTCAGGTATCTATTACCCTCTATTCGGAGTACTTTACTTTCCCCTGACGTTACATAGTTCACTATGGTCTTCGGAGTATTTAGCCTTTACCCGGTGTGCCGGACCAGTTTTCAATCGGGATTTTCCCCCCACGTCCCGACTTACTAGGATCCGGTTCATACAATCCTTCAATTACGGGCTCTCACCCCATTTGGTTAGCTTTCCGTTTTGTCGGATTGACCTTTGATATTACAGTATACAACCGAATAGCCGTAAATGTGCCCCCGGTTTGGGTGTTCGGCGTTTCGTGCCATTACTTAGGAATCATTTAGTTTTCTTCCTCCTCATGCGGACTTAGATGTTTCGTCCCACGGTTCGCTTTTCTTGAGGAATGTCTTTAAAGGATTTGGGTTTGCCATTGGTACTTAGGAATTGTAACTCGCATTGGCCCAATCCCGTAGCTTTTGCAGTATCCAGTCTTCTTCGGCTCTGAGGCCTAGGCATCCCCGTCGCCTTATTCCCACTTATTCTATTTTTGAATCACTTATGATAGCTCTGTTTACAATTTCTGCTCATGTCCAATGACTTATATTCCCTTGACTTACCAAGGGTAATGTGTATGAAGTGTGTAGGCTCTGAGTAATACTCGGTTTTCCCACCCAGAAAGGAGTGTTCCCGGCGCACCTTTCCGGTACCCCGGCTACCTTGTTACGACTTAGCCCCAGTCCGGTCTACCCGCTAAACGTCTTTCGTTACTGTTCAGATCTTTACCAATTTCCATGACTTTGGGGGAGATGTGTACTGAAGGTCCGGGAACGTATTCAGCGCGCCATGGCTTTGATGCGCGAATTATAGCCCCCGATTCCAGCTTCACGGCGAGTGCAGGACCCCGATCGAACTGAGACGCATTTAAGCGGTTAGGATTTTCCTATTGCTTAGGGTTAGCGACCGACGCTGTATGCGCATTGATAGCAGGGTCGTTGGACGTAGGCCTGATGACTTGACGTTCGTCCTCCTGTCATATTGTTGGCAGGCAGTCTGTTAGAGTCCCCATTACGTGTGGCATAAAATTAGGGGTTGGCTCGTTGCGGGACTACCCAACAACATCAGGCCACGAGCTGACGACCAGCCATGCCCCGCACCTTGTTTTCGGTAATGTGACTGAGTCTATTCAATATTACTCACCTTCTAGCCAGGTAAAAGGTTCATCGCGTTAATTCATGAATTAAACCACGATCTCAACCGCTTGTGCGGAACCCCCCGTCAATTCCTTGGTGAGTTGCACTCTTGCGAGAACGTACTTCCAGGTGGTTAGTTAACGCTTTCGCTTGGCCGCTCACACAAGGGTACAGCGAGATACATTCATCGTTTACGGCTGGACTTACCGGTATTATCTGTTCGGCTACCCCATTGTTTGTGCATCAGCGTCAGTTATTGGCAGACAATGCCTTCGTTCCGGTTCCTGATGGCTATCTTATGCATTTCACGCTACACATCAATTCCATGTTACCTCCATAATCAGCTAATTGCCAGTTATCAATGGCAATTTCTGGGTTGAGCCCCAAACTTTCACCGTATTAAATAGGCGCTAGCACCTTCTAACCAATAATTCCGGAAACGCTTTTTGGCACCTGTATTACGCGGCTGTGGCACGAGTTAGGCCGTGCTTATTATTTGGTACCGGCCATTTTCCACGCATGGACTTTTTTTCCAGATAAAGAGTTTCCAAGAGAACGCCCCGTCTTCCTGCACGGCGGGATGGTGGGTCAGACTTCGTCATTTGCCAATTTCCTAGTGCTGCTGTCGGGGTCTGGCCCGTTATTTCCCAGTGCCAGTGTGGACCTTCCTTTCTCGGACCTATGTCGTCGCTTTGGTGTCGTTACACCCCGCAATAGCTAATCAGCGCATGCCATCTTACGTGATCTTAACTAAACAAAAAGGTATCTTGTACCATGGGTTTATTTAATCCAATTTTCGGGCTGTCCTGTATAGGGAGGTTGCATAGGTTAGCACCTGTGCTTAGGAGCTTCTATTGCTAAAACTCTTGCAGTTCGACTTCATGTATTTAGGCCCTGCGTAGCGTTCATCTGGCCCAGGATCAAAACTTCATTGTAAGTTACTATATTACGATATTTTTGATTGGACCCCCCGAAGAGCCCCATCTTCTTCTTCTTTATTCAGTGATTATTTTTTTCGCCTTACTATTTTCAACAGAACTTACCAACAAATTTTTTTTTGGTCATTGTAAAAAATTAGCTGATAGACCCGTGCCCCGTATTTTTTACTTGTAATTTCCGTTCATTCCGAACTGGATGCAATGTACTGAATGTTTTTCCCAAGCAAAAGAAACATTTTAAATAAATTGCTTACTTCCAAACTAATTCTTTCGTTTTTCCCGAGTTCCTTCTCTTAGCTTTTCCGATACCGTTGTAATCGTTTGGGAGTGCAGAATATTCTCTTTTTTTTTTCCCTGACAGGGCTGGTTAATCTTTTTCGTATATCCTCTACCATTGACGATAGGAGAAATTTTACCAATAATTCTATCTTTCAATGAGAATAGATGTAATGATAATAAATAGGCAACAGATAAATAGAGAATAATATTTTTATTATACCTCTTCGGCTTATATTAAGCTTGGATGGGGGCGATAATATTTTTAGAGGGTTCTTGGATAAAACATAACGATGGATTTTTTCATGTGCCCCACATGTACTTCGTGGCCCCAAACTAGATGTGAATTCGAAACTGTATCTATGTCTAACTGTCTAGCTATCCCCCATAGGGCTTATCGACTCATTATTTTGGCAAGTATTTGGTGGGGAAGCTTGTTCCAACAACCCAGGCTAAAGGTTTCGAAAAAAGCTCCCCGCTCGAATCTAATTGAGAAAATTGACCTGAGATTTATAATTAAATGCCAAAGCCATGATGCTTTGATCGGTATTATTGAAAAGTCATTAATCTCTCCAGGCGTAGAATCAAATTGATCCCCGCATGAGCAGTATTTGAGGGGAGCTGATTTACCATCTATAGAAGCGTTAACTGATTTGTGGGCGTCAATAATGAAAAGCTGAAGCCCAGACAAATTTCGCATTATAACAGTAAAAGCCGATCCAAGATTCAAATGCCGATTTGCTGTGCTCGCTTCAAATTCCTGACAGGTTCGCCGATATGGTCTACGATTAAAATATCTTAATTGCGTTCCAAGATACAATTTCACCAAAGTGCATTCGAGCGATATAATGCTGAGCACCGCATTCAGAAACTTTTCTCTGGCGAGTCTATAGTGATAGCTATAAGACAACAAGATCAAAAGTTGACTTTGCGCATAATGATTCTTTTTGCCACGCTGATTCAAAATGCCGAGCCAGAATTATAATGCTCTGAAAAATGATCTAAATAGGCGATAGCACTAAAGCTTTGATTCAATGATGGCCATTGTGTTCGAACTTAGCCCAACTCGCGTATCAGTAGCTCTGAAATTGCCAGGATTTAAGTAAAGTGTTTGATAGGTGAGAATATTGACTTTTGGACCAAGACCAAGGCGTTACAACAAAAGAAAGGGCATCAACAGAACTTTCGAATCATTACGGCTGTCCAGTTTAAATTTGCCCTTACTCCACTATTTTTTCATTTTAGGCATCGTTGATTTTGAAAGTAGAACTGAATCCCGGCGCTACCCGTTTGAGATTTTACATCCGCCGTCGAGTAGTTTAAGCTCATCCCCCCAGTGCGGAAAGCATTCCAGTTGCCCCAGATGAAAATCATAAACTTCCAATTGTGTCCTTTAATTTTGGTGCAAATGTTTGATTCAGGCAATCCCAGGGGTAAAACCCAGTAGAAAATGACTCGTAAATTCTGGTATTGATATGGTTGGTATTGTTTGTGTAAAATATTGATAGTTTGTCATTCGATTCAAATCGCCTTTTTTTCCCAAAAGACATTGGACTGGATTCTTCTATGAATTTTTTGTAACCGTCACTAAAATTCATCCCCCATTTCATGCTCTATCTGAATATTCCCCCCGTAAATTTGAATAGGATCGTCAGGAAATTATCCCGTTGTTCATCCTTTGATATCTGTTCCGGGACACGAAATTCAAAATTTTCAGCTTCCAATGTGTCGGTCGGAGAATCCACCTCATGTAATGGTTTCCGTAAATCCAAATTCTTTGTATTTGAAAAGTAGGTAATTACACTGGATACGCTGATGCTTGGCCCAATGCATCATTTCTATATTCCTGGTTCCTCTTAGTAAATTCCAAAAAAAAGTAATAAAACGCAATGGAAGTTGTACATCATTAGGTTGACCCCCCGAGTACAGGTATTGTTGGATTAGGAGATGGTAAAAAGACCGGTAATCCGGTAATCAAATTTATCGTATTGGATTGGGCAGGGCAATTTTTTCGTTATACCAAGATTGCGTTTCTGATCCGTGATGTGTTAGGTGTTTTGATCAGCCCTTCCACCATTCACCATTCTCGGGAACATTCGAAAACGGAATAGAGCTTCTTCTCAATGCCAATTAAAGAACCCGATTTTCACCTTTACCAAGTTCATATTTCATCATTTTTGATCTTGATTTCAAAACTCGATATTAATTGGCTCCCCCGGCCCGATTTCTTGAATCGTTGAGGGTCATTCGAATTTTCCTGAGGTTTTTGCCGTAGGATTGTCAAGGGTAGTAAACGGTTACTTTTTGGGTTGGTTGAAATCCAGGATTTGGAAAAAAAATAACTCTCCTCAATATCCCTGCTTTAAAAAGTGCTTTGGGGGAGTTCCATACTCTATTTTCTTCTCGACACTTCGCCTGAGAACAACATCTTATGACTTTCCTCAATATCTCCAGGGAAGCAGTTTAAACTGATAACCGAATCACACTACTTTTCAGTTTGGTAAACACATCTCATCCAGGGATGAAGGTAGGGTGTTTCTTGGCTTCGCAGAAGCATTTCTCAAATTCATCCCTTTGGATTGTCTAGGCTTATCATTTTTGAACAACATCCACTTAATGGTTTTTTGATTTATGGAAATTTGTAAATCCTCAGTAGGATGCAAGCAAATCTATTTTCAATTTTTCGGTGCGGGGAATATACGGCCGGTTTCAAAAATAGCAACCATTCGAGGCTGACCGGACAGCGTGTTCCAGCATTTGGCAAATCACAAAATAAACCTGTCCATAGATTTGGGTTGAGATTCAGAAACGTTTCGATATCGTGGCAGGTCGGTCAGTGATCGATGGTGCAGGACCTCTGACTTAATCGGAATTGGGCGCAGGATTCAACCATCTTTCCATCGTATTGTTTTCCTTACCTACGCAAAAAATCATACCCAGAGCTACACTTCCGGGCTCTAATGGAATAGGTTTGGGGTACGTAAGTCGTGGACCTACTACCTGAAATTCTTGCTTATTTTCAGCTATATTCCAAGAATCCCAAGAATATCAAAAACTATTCCGGAGTGATTCGCCTGGGTCCCGTTATTTGTCTTTGGGAAAGCAAGAGATCCTCCCAATCTCCTTAAGTAAAGACAGGAACATCTGCATCAAAAAGAAGAAAATGAAATTCATCTGCCTGTTGTGGTGTTTTGACTGCATCTCTCACATAGTGAAGTATTCAAAAGATGCTTTGATTCCAAAGTACAGAGGGAATGGGATTGCATATAGTACCCACGTTGGTTATTGTGTTTCGGTAAGTCGGTAAAACCATTCGAGTCAAATCTAGCATTCCCCCAAAACTGAGTCCTTGGATCGAAGAGCCATCAAAAGGCTCCAATAGGAATTCCTATTGGGCGGCGATGGAATTTTGAATGATTGAGATTGTAAGAAATATAAGCGACAGAGATCGCATCTTAAGGTTTTTTGGATTGTTGAAATTTCGAAAATATAATTGGAAATCTAAGTACACAAAAAAGCCTTTCAATTTTGTGTTGAAGGCTTTAATTTTTTTCAATATTGTTTGCTCTCGGTCGGCGGACGATGGAGCATTTAATTGGAACGCCAGCTCATTTTCCAAAATTAAGGGAGCTTTAATCTTGTTAATTCTAATTGGAAAGGCATATAATCTCTGATTATTTTAAGGAAGTATTTTCCAGCCTTTCATAGACTGATATTACTGGTTCACGTCCAAAAAGCAGAATCTTCAAACTCAAGCGATCATGCGCTACCTGGTGGGTAGTCGATAGTGGTAACAAATTTTAATTTTCCTCAAAATATTAGGTGTTACGATGCCCGTTCATCATGAATAACTGTATTGTGACCCATTTGATTCATAATTGAGTAACGCAAAGCTGGAAGATTAAACCAACCACATTGCGGGTCGGGCCAGTGGTACTTCAATTCAGTTTCCTTCCTGTTACGCGATTGGTCTGCCCGGTATCAGGTCGAAAGGCTCGGTTGGAAATAGGACCACTGCGACTCGGTGTACAATATGCTTTTGAAGGATGGCAACATTCCCTATTTTTGGTGGAAGTTACACTAATCCTGTACATGTTGCCCCACAGTCATGTGTGTAACTTGTCACAAATGGATACGAACCCCAAGTTCATATCTAAGTGAACCTTTAGCGAACCTTCAGCTAAGATTCTTTTTTTTGAGCTAAAGCATCGTTCATACATATTCACTATCCCCCCAATCGATTCCCCCCAGTGTTTTGAAAAATCAACGCAGCAAAAAATGCTCTCTTTATGCTTAATGCATCAGTCGGATGATTGTAAAACGAAGTGTTGTTTATGTTTTTCGACTAAAGTTCTTGATATTTCTCTTTAAATTGGATTTCAAGATATCATCCAACACTGGCAAGAGTTCTGCCCAATTTTTATCTTGGTAAGCGGTCAATTCTTTCAGGTAGATCATTTTTTTATTTGTCCTTTTGGCAGGGTTTTCCATAGTGCTCAAGAGCTTGATGAGTAGGTATTATGATTGTAGCCTTCTTAGAGATCACTAATTCTTCATGTAGTCAATGGAGGAATTTACTATTCATCGATTTCCTTTTTAGAACAATTGGGTCTATACTATTCCATTCCAATATATTTAGATTTGAGTCTAAATATCCCATGGAGTCTGATGAAGGACATGCTTTATCCCATCAATTCTAACGTATATGTCAGCATTTGGCCCGCCTTTGAATCGTGTACGATCTCTATTAGGCGGCGTAAAACATCTACAGATTTTTCCTTTTCATTCATCTCCCATGGAGACCAGAAGTACATCCTCTTCATTTTGATGTTCGGTCTCTAAACTGTTTTACTGAAAGTCTTTTTTGATTGAGCGTGAAAATTTTGCGATAAGCCCATAGAAACCAAGGGCATTGAAGATCTTTATTTTCAGAATCGGTTATGCCACCATTTCGAGGAATGTTGAGCGTGTGGCTATTGTTAGGGAGTCAATGCTTCTTAATTCTTTCCACAGAGTCAAAGACTGTAAAAATATTTTTCAGCTTGGTGAATGATTTAGGGTTTTTTTGACATTGCTTGAAGGTGCTGTAGGTAATTCACCTCCTACCATTTCGCATTTTGGTTAGCTGGTAATTAGTAGGCCGTATCCGCTTAATTTATTACCTTCACTTCGCCAAAGTCAACCACAAAGTTTTTTGTCTTCTTGGATTGCATCAGACACTATTTCAACCAATTTTTGCCCACTTATCTCCTATTCAAATCGCCTTGATAAAAGGTAATTTTTGATAAAATTGTCTTTAGAGGTGTAAATGATAGTTTCATGAGGTCTTGTTTAGTTTAATTGACAATTATCGTTGTTGCAAAACTCCCATAGAATCAAGGATGATGCAATACTTTGAAGTCAGTATTTTTCTACGGTATTTTGGATTGTTTGGATTCTTGATGTCGCAAGATGGGTGTCTGAGTGGGGTCAAGTCAACAGATTAGATGATCATGTTTTGTTTGTAGCTAGGGATTTTCAAAAACTGAGCTTTAGATTTTTACCAAAATGATGCTTCGTCACCAAATCACATTCTACGAGAAGATCAAGCGTATGTATATTACTGTAGGCCCTACTCACACGTATTTTATGTTTCATATTGATGTAAGTGATTCTACATTTCAATGACCTCCACGACTTTAAATCTCTTCAAGTAAGCGTAGACTCGGAGTTTTCTTTTAAGCTTTTTGAGTTTCGAGGTAAGCGGTGAAAAATTTTTTAACCTCTTTCGGAAGATGGGCAATATTTAAGGCATTTTATTGCGATTTTTTTTCAAAATATACTCTACTTAAAAGCTATTAATGATTCATTGGATCAAATCAAACCTGTAACCTTTAAAATTTACCCTCCTTTGTTAGGTTCGTAATTAATTTATCCAATGGACTCGTGTTTTTTAAATATATTTAAATCGTTCCTCGAAATCCCGATGGCATCAGAGTCAACAGTATGGACAGGCATATTTTTTAATTCATTTGAAATCGTTTGTCAGGTCATTAATTAAACCTACCCGATTCAGTTCCACGATCCGCAAACCTGCTAAAAAAGCTATTCTTTTTTGGCTAGTTCCATCGGGCTTTATTAACGATTGCAGTGATTTAAAGCAGCCTCTAAGGCATCGGGAGGAAGTTCATGGATCTGATGCTTCATTCACGGGTAACAATCAAAACGTCATTCCCAGGAATCGGATTGCAGCATTTTGCAGGAAAATGGCAACCAATCCATATCCTCCCTATAAGACTGATCATGATAGGACCTTTGAGGCTTTTTATTCTTTGGTAAATGAGATTAATCTTTTACTTTTCTGAGTTCCTCTGTTTATAAGTTTTTGAGATTCCTTAACTCTTGAATGATTTGATCGTGGTTGGTCAATTAAATCCCCTTCTAACCGATAATAAAAGTTATTTGCAGTTCCTCAAGTTAGCACGGAGTTTTCGAGTGTTTTTCAGAGTTAAACGTCATTTTCATTGCTTGATCTTTCGCTGAAACGGATTTCCTGCATCAAATTGTGACTTTTCTCCTCCCTGTGTCGCATTCCTTAATCTTGGCTTAGCCTAGAGGTGACGCAATCGACAACAATCTTTGTTGGTATTCTGTTATTGGAAGTAAGATTGTCAACCTTGATCTTTCCATTTTTAAGCTTTGCGAAATAGGGATGACGTCTGATTGACTTTTAGCAACAATACACTTGCAACTAGTTGGTGATGATTATCTCAAATGCAAATCTTAAAGCAGAAGTCGATCCAAATGGTAAACTTTTGGGTCGCCTTTGGGTGAATACAAGAGACTCCTCGTGAAAAAGGTTGCACGGAATCATCATGAATTCGATTGCATTGCCATCGTGTTTATTTTCTAACAAGCCCGAACTTGAGTAATCAATCATCTAGCCTTTTGGAGCTTTTGAGCCTCCTAATGTTCTTGTTATTTCCAATGTGCTGATAGCCCCGCTCAGGCATTTCATCATTTGTCGGTTCGGAGTTGACTTCGACATTTGGCGGTATTATTCATCACAGTGGTGTGGAGTGATTCGATATCCATTGACTCGGTTGATGATCCGTCCGGAGACATTGGATTTGGTCGATTAAAAATCTGTAACCGATGGATTAACTGCCAGCGTCGGGCCCCTTTTTTCATTTTTACTTCACTTTCCCAAAATATCGTACTGAAAAGATTATGACTCTTCAAAATGGGATACCTGCTATTTTCATTTTGTGAAAATTAGAAGTAGGACCGACTTCGGTCTTCCTTTGATTTCACAAAAACTTTAAACCCTTGAACGTACAGTGTCCTCTATAGCTGATAACTTTTGATTAACTTATTCCGGTAGGACTTGGATATTTTTTTGAATACTATTTTTGGAGTATTGGTGTTGTACCTTTAGGTATTAATCTTCCAATTCTGATTTGTCGTATAACTAATCCCAACGGTGATTAGCGGAGCCATTAGAATAAATGGTCTCGAGGCTATCTTTGAGACTGTTTTATGGCTAGGCATATACAAAAGAGGTCCCCTCATATTATTCAATCGATCCGCAATTTTTTCAAAATGGCTCGAACTCAATCATGAAAGAGTCAGAAGGATTTTTCGGAAGTTTCTCAGCTTGCTGCAGACTTCCATATCAAATCACCAGTATTTTGGTCAATCCATCAATGATCCGTTCATACTTTGTAGCCCACTCCGCTCAATATCTTCCACTCCATAATCCAGTGATCTTCGACACGTCGTATGAAGTATGATGCCAGAATAAGAGGTAAGTCCAGGCAATTTCTTCCACGCGCAAACGAGCCCGATACTTCCAAAGATGGATAGATATAGTTCGCCCTGACTTTCTTGCGCATATCCTTATGAAGTTCCATTTGGATATTGAAGCTTTTCTTATCAATTTAGGCATAATTCTCCCAATGAGGTTTTTGGCTTGCTTAGTAGCCTGCGCGGTATCGTTTTAAATATTTCTTTTCGCTCTTCTTCTAAATTACTTGGACTACGTTAGAAATATTAACTAATAAGGCGATAGCAAGCCTTTTTTATTTCTTATTTTTTTCTGTGATAGCTCTTGCAAATATATTTAGTACTTACATTTGAGATCCACAAGTTCACAAACGAGAGGAAGTCTTTTACAATTGTTTTGAGAATGTTACTGCGGATGTGGCGAAAAATTGGTAGACGCACTAGACTTAGGATCTAGGCCGCGAAGGCATGGGGGTTCGAGATCCCTCTATCGACGAATTACAAGAACCTCCAATCATAGAGTTTACGCATTGTTGGTTGGGGGTTTTTAGTTATACTTTATTAAATCTTTGAGGCATTGGAATCGACATAGAAAGCATTCTGTAATCAAGTTCATTAAAATTAAATTATTCAGAAGCAGATTTACACTAAGTAGAAGCAAACTTAAGGATCAGCACAAAAGCAAACATCAAAGGATTTAGACGGGAAGCCCCGATAGTCCTATGGTGAAAAATTGTATGCACTTCGGTTTTGGTTGAAGAGAATTAACAGCATTCTAGGTTGAGTCATTGAACGGTACTTTGAAAGAGCAAAACCTTTCCAAATCTTAGGGTGATTCACTTCCCAGTAGCAAAGGAAGACACCGATGACGGAAACCAAAAGAAATTGAGTGTTGAATACAAAGTCGGCTTGGTCGTGGTATAGGTTGCTTTGTGGACCAAAAATCAAGCAACTAAATTATGGTATTCTAAGGTCTCGCATCTAAAGTTGAATGGATGAGACCTTGGGAAAACTTGTTTCCCAGCTCGAGATAAGCTACAATCGAAGTAAGTGTAGATCGTCGCGCGCAAACCGACTCCTATATGGGTGACTTTAGCAGCAAGTCCACTTGAATTAGAAGAAATCAGTTTCTTAGATTGACTAAAGCACAAAAAGCTTGCTTGAAAAAATTTACAGGCAGCAGCAAAGAGCTGTAATCGGTTGTGAAAGACAAGGAAGTGAAGAAAGGATCAATGGGAAGAAGCTTTTCGGTTTGGAAACAGGGAGCTATCAGGTACTGCGCGATGACTTTTACAGTAAGAATATCAATAGAACTGAAAAGGCTTTTGAGAACAAGGAATTTTTTCGATGAATCTTCGGCCCAGAGTTTAGTTATCATCTGTAGGAGGAGTTTATGACTAAAGTAGAGGAAACTCTTCAGGTAACTACGGACCGCGAATCATGAAGTATTCAGTGAAGAGGATTGGAAGAAAGGAAATTACGTCTAAAAGCAAAATCGGATCGTTCCCTGAAAACTTGCCAAAAGAATGGTTGATTGAAGCAATAAGGGTAAAGTTATGTTGGGAGACGTAGAGAAAGATTTCACTTTACGCGAAGCAATTGAGTTGGTTCATTGCTGGGATTTCAAACATTTTGAACTGGAATAAAATACAGAGAACATTGAGGAAGTTTCTTGAGAGAACCAACAAATGTAGAGAGCAATTGCATCTTCGGCTAGGTCTCAGATGGAAGATAGCATGGACATGTTGTCGACAATTCTGAAAGGTGAGAAGGAAAGAACTATATGAACATGCTTACTTCAGTTTCAGAATGATAGGGTTTCTCTCTTTTGTAGGAAAATCAGGGTAACTGAGGAAAAAGAAATCGAGTTGATTTGGTTAGGAATTTGTAGGCACAGAAGTAATTTGCTTAAAACAAAGAAAAAAAGTTCTTTATTAATGGGCTTTTTAGTTTTTGCTAACTACAACTACTAGAAGATGATAACAAAGAGATTCAGGAAATACGCCATACACAATCAAGGTTGTATAAGTGGACAGGTTTTGACCAGTGATTACGCAAGATTATTGAACATATGACTCGTTCGGTAACGAGGAGCGTCCTTCAACTTTTAGGGAGAATCGAACGTATTTCTTCGTTAATCTGGATCGTATATATTCTAGAATGGAATGCGACATGTGCCCCCTATTATTTGTGGCCAATTGCTATTTTAGATCAGTAGAATTCTAAGAAGGATTTTTGTTGTGATGTTCATAGTCCAGGATGGATCGGTGTGCTGGATAGGAATCTATGTACCACAATGAATTGTCTGATGTGGCTACCCATCTGACAGGAATCGGCTTGCACTCCATGGGAGCGATTGGCTGTTGGGCGGCGCAAAGACAAGCGTTCTGATTAAACATGAACGAAGTGATGATTTCACCGGCCATCTGGAGGGATGCTGGACAATCTAGCGATATGGAAATTTCCTTAAATTGTTACTTTCAATGGCGTCGGATTGTACCCAGATTCTCGAGACACATTGGTAAACTACGAAGAATCGATAGAGGATTTGACAGAGATTATTTGGTTAAAAGCACAGGAGGCAAAGCATTGGTAATCGATGAGTTTTTAGTTTAAATTCGTTAATAAGGCAAGTTAAAACTGTTCGTTTTGCGGGTGAATAAGAAAGACGTTTGGTTTTGATGGTTGTTGGATAGGTGTGTGAGACACATTGAGTTTGCGAGCTCATTTGCATAGTATTGATATTCGGCATTTGTATTTAGGTTGAGGATGAGAAACCACAAAACCCAGGCATCAACTAAATTCAGGCTAAGAAACTAGGAATTGACGGAAATATCTAGGTCAATTATGTATTGGTCAAGATTGATGCGAAAAGTCCTTTACAGTCGTGTTTACATATTACAACGTTTTTCAAGATGAAAAGACCCCCGATTGTCAAGATCGAGATCAACAGGTCTTCATGGTGGGTGATATGGTACAGGAAACTTATTTAGGCTTAAACCTGCAAACACTGAGGTTACCTTGTTTTGTATTTGCTGATTGCCAACACGTACTTAGGAAGCCGTTATGTAGGAGAAATTTTGGAAAGTATTGCTTACAAACTATTACAAGCCGCGATACAATGTTAGAGCGCGCGAAGAGGTATAGATTGTTATGATGAATTAGATATTCGCTAGGAATCAACACCTTCTATTACGCCGACGTGGCCGGTGAGGGTGTGCAACCAAAGCACTACTCACTACTGAAGGTTAACAGTAGTTAAATGTACGCAACAGGTGGAAGGAAGAGTCTGTCAGAAATGATGCCCCGTTAAATTACGAAATATTTTTTATCTGTTGGTGGGCATTTGCATGGAGCACTAGACTACGGTAAGCGATTGAATAACAGCTATGGGGATTCAGCAAGATAAGTGATAGAATGCGGATCGTGAAACTACTTCAGTATGTAATGCTGAAGATTTTGAGGCTTTTTGATTAATTCCAGAATGGATCGGCAGGACTTCCCTGTACTCACTCATTTATCTTTAGACAAAGACACGCTTCGACTAACTACTGAGCAAAAATGCATAAGGTGAAGCAATATGACTAAACTGAGAAATGGAAGGATGTGACCTGACTTTGCCTTATAGTGAAGCGAATTGTCTCTAATATTCTCGCTCAGTATATCGACTCTTGAGAGATTTCGCTTATTATGCTGTCCAATGAAGCGGCTTAGAAATGTATCCATTCCTGCTGTCGAGACTTGCTATTGTCTCGCGCTAGTTTGTATCACTATTTTGATGCGTTAATGCTCTTCTATTGAACTCGCTAATTGATTGATGGGATATGCAAGGGGTAATTTTGATAATCAAGTTTAAACAAGCTTCAAGTTGCTAAGTAAACAACCCTGCCCTATAAGCAGGTTTATTTCAGGAGTATCTAAAATTAACCGGGCCGTATTGTTTGAAGTGGGTCCTCCCAAAGTCGTTCTTCAACGAGATCATACCTGAAAAATAGGCTCCTTTGCCAATTGATTTGAAAGAAATTTTAGGTTCACAACTCAACGCGAATTTTTAAGAGAAAAATCTTTTTGATCAATCCTTCACCACTTCCTTGTCTGCAATAAGGTTGAACCAGTGATATAAAAGGGAATCGGATCAGATTTTGCCATGGCATAGAATTTGGGCTTGTCCGATAAATACACTTGCGGCCATCGAATAGGGCAGTTTCCAAGGTTGCTGTGCGGATGTGATATAGCAGGCCCCAGATGAGTAAGAATCATAGTTGATTGAAGATGACCCGAATGCCAACATTTTTGCCGCTAGGTTAAGATTAAATCTAGATTTTTCAATCCCGCAATCACAATTGAATTGTGAAAAACTCCTTAAACCAGCTTATATGGGCTCCGCATGCTTCGAGCTCTTGCTTTTACTTCCCGGAGCCATGCCTATTATTGGCTGATAGCTTAGCTCATTTTTTTTGAGAAAAAACTATTGCGGTGTAAATTTTTTTAATTTTTCATCCGAAGTGTGTTTCTTACATAGGGTGACATCCCGAGCTCAATTTTTTAAAAAGCATGTTCAAATGGTAAAAATAGAATAAATATGGTCAGTATTGCTTTTTCAAACTTAATTGCTCTTTTTTGATGTCCAAAAGCATACTTTTGGAGGAATTTTAATAAGTGACAGAATTCCCTGGGCTTTTTGCAAAGGCTGCATCTTATTAAACCGCCCATAATTCCCAAATGATTGGCAGGCTTAAGGAGTTATATTCTGTTTGATCAATTTGAGATGTTTTAGACTTTTCTAAAGCTAGAACACCTCCAAAAGACCATTAAGATTCATCGTGTCTACTGCAAAGCTATCTTACTTCTGCTTGGGGAGGAAAATCCTGCCTCCCCGAAGAAAGTGAAGCATATAATTCTTTGAGCCCCAGTTAGTATTCAGTTTTGATGGCATGAAGATTCTCCCTTGATCCGGCTCCCTGAAATAAGGTATATTTTTTCTTTGAATTCAATCCCTTTGAAGTGTTTGAAGTGCAGGTGACTACCTTTATCAAAGTCTAGGCTAAGAACCTATGAAAGAGTAGGTTTGAAATACTCCATTCTTTCCAATTAGCTTTTTAATATTATCCCGTATCCAGATACTCTACCCAATTTTCGGCTCATTAAAGGGTCATTTGTGAAGCCCTCAATTTAGTTGATTTCTTCCTTTCACAGCTGGCTCAGATTTTTCAAAATTTCCATTGACAAGTTATCACAATAGCAATTCCCTCCATAAGTCCACATTCAGATTGAGGTTTTTATGATCAAACGGATCGATACCCAATGCTCGAATAATGTTTGGTTGAGTTACCTTAAATCTATACCAAATTCCAGTATAGGATCAGGGATTCTTTAAACCATTCACTATCCAATTTCAAATTATGGGACCCATGCCCAATTTTCAAATTGACCCCCAAAGGTCGAATTTTATTCTGAAAATTCTTTTCTGTCCCAGTCCCAAATTTGGATTCCAAAGTTTATGCGCGGCATTGAATGCTTCTTTTTCTACAAAAGGTAAAATTTACCTTTTTCCAATTAGGGCTGAAGTTATGGAAAAAGAAAATAGATTAAGGGACTTTTGTTGGTAGTAGGATGTTAAACAAAAAAAGGGCTGATAGGAAATCAGGCTTTAGGGAATAGGGCGTTTATTTTTTAGCTTTTTGAAAAAGGAAGATTCACCAAGTTGATCCTCTTCTTACTTCTAGATACGGTAAGATATCCCATAATAAGGGTTTTTTTATTTTTTTTCTTTGGAGGTGCAATCTTTTTTAGCTATTCTTGGATCTGACTCTTCAAGATTTAGAGATTATTGTTTCGTTTTACAGTAATTCTTTC
>Ga0163217_1096756_pt1 | contig 16994 bp, 19 predicted proteins | sample SynspAceP_FD_185933 | JGI IMG/M metagenome (GOLD analysis project Ga0163217, IMG submission 185933) | Saline lake microbial communities from Ace Lake in Antarctica - Synechococcus sp. Ace-P (PacBio error correction) | ecosystem: Environmental > Aquatic > Non-marine Saline and Alkaline > Saline ... | reverse complement strand
CAAGCGTGCCTCACCTCGGCGAGATATTGCGTCTTGCCTCTGCTTCCGACAGATGCTGCGTATTGATCGAGATGCCCGCGACCCAACCTGGGACATCCGGCATCCTGGGCGCCGCGTGCAAGCGTCTTCAGCGCCACGTTCGCGCACTTCTTCCAGCTGGGCAGCGTATAGTCGGGGCACCGCGCATGCTCTTGCGGGTTGCTCGTGGCACAGGATCAGCGCATCGGGTTGGCCGCCGTGGCATCAGCGCCATGTGACGCCGGAATAGGACACGTGGAACAGGCCTGCCCTGCCCTTCATGATTATCCAGTGGTCGTCATCATTGTCAGCGTCAGATTTACTCGATCGAACCCGGCCATGAAATCCGCATCACCGCGTCCAAGGGCACGCCTTCGCCCGGTGATCAGGATACCGGTCTGCCTGTTGGCGCGGAAGCTGCTTTTCAGCCCCTTTTCCTTCATTGCCGCGTCCAATGCCAGCGCGGTATACATCTTGCGACAGAACAATCCCCAGCTGCGCGACCCGCCAGCACCCCGCTTGCCGCTGCGTTTGACAACCGTTCGCGAGGATATTGGCAACCGACGGTATGCGCAATCATGCAAGGGCGGCCGTGTTTCTCGCGGCGGGCAACCATTTCTGGTTCGTTGCGCAGGCAGGGTTATGCAGCCGGATGCCAAATCAAAGCCGGCCTCCAGAAACGCTTCGACCAGCACGGCGCGCCCATGTGGCGCTGATGGCTGCCACCGCGCGTTTGCGACACCGATGACTAACGGTTCTTTGCGCCGCGTTCTTTCGCCCTGCGCTAGTCAATCGGGTCAGCCCAGATCCGCCTTACACCCGTCCAGCCGCATTGGCCGACAGGCATTAGCGGGACGCCAGTCCTTGATTGGCCTTGCGCCTACTTTAGCCAGCAAGATGATGCTTGGCGCGTTTCGCCCATTGAAAAGAAGAGCGGTATGGTGTTATTGATCATGATTCACATGCTTCCTGTAATTTTGGCTTTGGCTCAGTTTCGCAGCCTTTCGGCGCGATAAGGTGCAAATGAAATGGCCAGCGCAAGAGAGACCGCAGAATATTTTGCAAAGATTCGCCCATCAGCGCAAGGAATTGTTGCAAGAAAGTTTAGCGCCCGATGCTGCAGCTGGAGATCACTCTTGCAGGGCGCAGCGCAATTTAATACCATCCGAGGGGCAATCAAGTCGTAACTTTATTACTCAAGGAGTTCGCATTATGAGCTTTTCGCATCCAGCCCACAAGCCCCGGCACGCCCCAACCGCTGCCAATTGTTCGCCCCGTGTTCGCGCCCGGCAATCTTCGAGAAAATGCAAGCTCTGACGCAGATTTCATCAAACCCCGGATTTGGAAAGACAAGCGTGCCCCCTCGGACAAAGACAGCGCCCGCGCCATATCATCAAAGCGTATCAGCGACGTTTTTTAGGGACTGGGGCGACAAGACGGTCCGTACGGATCAACGGCCTCGACACCACCTTATGGTACCGTGATGTCGTCGACCTGCTGGAGCAAGCAGGCGAGCGTCTGACCAGAGTTATGATCCCCAAAGGTGGGTTGCCGCGGGGCAGACGTCTATACCGTTGACGCGCTGTTTACTGTTGCGATTGGAAACCGCAAAGGCCGAAGCAGAAGGATCTCGTTCGGGCATCATCGAATCGGCGGCGGCATCCCGCCCATGTCAAGAAATGCGGCTGCCAGCCCGCGCTTGCAATCGAGAGCCTTTGGCCCGGCCGGACTTTGCTGCCTCTATGGCGATGCAAGACACCGGCATCGGCGGCACACAAAGAGAACTATTACATGACTGCACGACGGACAAAGCCATTGTCCGATCCGTAGATTGGGCGCAGACCGCCATTGTAAGCTGCCTGCCGGACCACGTGTGCTGCCGGTCGACGGTCCATCGGATGATTTCTCGACGACGAAGGCTACCGCGCGCCAGGCCACCGCCGGCGCCACTTTGGGCATGCGGCAAATTGGGCCATCCACCCCAAACAAAATCGCCGTCGCCCAACGAGGGTCTTTACCCCCTCGACGAAGCCGTCGCCGAAAGCCCGCCGAAAAATTCTGCCGCGGATGGAAAACAGCCAAGGCCAACGGCGAAAGTCGACCGCTACAAAGGTCGTCTGGGTCGAGTATCGGCCAGCAGCAAAAGGCCCGAGGTCATCGTGCGCCAGTTCCGAGATGATCGCCTCGGCTAACCCAGCAATACGACACAAAGCGGCGGCGGCCTTGGTCCTGCGCCGCCTTGTTGCCCCCCCCGTAGCGAAGCGGGCTTGGCATTAGCCCCGGCGGCATTGGGCATCAAGGCGGCATTTCCATTGATGTCCTTTCCGCATCGCGCTTTTTCGCCCTCATCACCTCCTATCACGCCGGGCCGAACAAACCTGATGCTGATGGCGTCCCGGGCGAATTTCGGCTTTGCGGCACGGTAGCCGCAGTATGGGCTGGGATCCCACTCTTGGCCTATGGGTCATGCTGCTGCTTGTCTGGCTTTGGGTTGATCCGCGTGTCGACGCATTCCCCGTCATTATACGTTGCTCAAGCTGCTGAGGCCTGATCTATCTGGCTTCCTCGCCCTTCAGATCGCCACCCGCTGCGCCGCGTACAAACCGGCCGACCCGACGCCAAGCGCTCAGCTCTACAAGCCGCTGGTTCCAGGGGTCAATCCAAGGCCTGGGCTTTCGGGCTGAGCGCATCACCGATCTATGTGCCTTCCGCCGGCTTTGCCGCTGATCACGGCGCTTGTCGTGGCGTGATTGCGCTGCCTTCGGTAAAACGCTCTGGACCCTTTTCTGGCGGGCAGATGGCCCGTTCTGGACGATATCTCCCGACGTTGCGGGTGTTTAACGTGACCATGGGCCGCGCTGTTGTGCGCATCGCTGTTGGCTCGCCCTTTGGCGGCCAGCTGACAGTCACGTTGCAAAGACCGCAAATCAAACCGGGGCCATTTTTTATATTTTAAAAAAGGGGGGGCCCTGAAACAAAGCGCGGAGCAGGTGATGGACACAGTATCTGGATTTCGAAAAAAACCACTGGCCGAAGTTGAAGCAAAGCGGAAGAGTGCGCGCACTGGCGCGGACCGTCTGAAGGGGATGGACGTTTCAGCGCCGAAAGCCAAGACGTTGGACGAAAAAAGGCCCATCAAAATGCTGGACGATCTGTTTACAAGTCGTTGACGGCCGTGGGCGCAAATGTCAGTGGCACGTCACCCCGAACCGCCCCCACTGCAAAGACTACATCGAAGCCCTGTTCACCGAATTCACGGCCGCGGCGGGCGACCGGTAACTTTGCGATGATCGGCTGTCATGGGCGGTTCTGGGCGCCGTTCAATTGACACACCTGTCGTCGTGATCGGCACGAAAAGGGGCAACGACACCCCAAATCCCGCATCAAGAACGCAATTCGGCCATGGCCCGCCCCGAAGGCTACCGCAAGGGCCCGTGCGCCTGATGAGGCTGCGGCGGAAAATTCGCCTGCCCGTGATCACGGCTGGTCGACACCCCCGGTGCCTACCCCGGTTAAAGGTGCCGAAGAGCGCGGCCAGTCCGAAGCCATGTCGCCCGTGCGAACCCGAAAAATGTTTGCAAAGTCGGCGTGCCGCTCGTGTCGGTCATTATCGGCGGAAGGCGGACGGGCGGGGGCTGTGGCCTTTGCCAACGGCAAACCGTGTCGCCATGCTGGAAAACATTCCGCTATTCCGTTGATCTCGCCCGAGGGCTGTCCGCCGTCGATCTTGGAAAGACGCCGAAAAGATGCGCGGAAGCGCCGAGCGTTGCCGCCTGGACAGCGCAAAGATTTGAAACAGCTCGGCTAAGACCTGATATACCTGGTCCTAAACCGTTGAACGATCGCATCATCCCCGAACCCGTGGCGGCGCGCCAAATCGTGGACCCCAAAGCCGCCATCGCACGGTACGCCAGCGCGATTACGCGATGCTGGAGACTGTCCAGGCAAAGACGCCAAGCACTGGTCGCGGACCGCGCCAAAAAGTCCTCGGCCTCGGGGCCAAGGGACTGGCGGCGTAACTCTACGCCGCCCCGCAGGGCCTTACGACACCAGGCAATCCGCAAGCCTTGCGTCACCTCCGTACGCACACGCCAGACCGCACAACCGGTTCATCCCCGGCGCGCAGGGCTGCGATAATCAGCTTGAAAATGCGGCGGCTCTGTCCGTTCGCACCGGCCATAGAGGCGCGCGCATTCGCTCGGGGCCCATCTGCAAACCAGACGGTCTCTGCCATCGCGAGCATCGCGGGGCCTGCGCCCGCAGATAAACAACGTGCGGTGAAATTCGAAGCGTTCGATACGGATATAATTCACGCTCGCGCATTGTTCACCCGCGTCGAAATAGCATTGTTGATTCGCCCTGCATCCGGTCAAATCAACCGCGAGTGGGCACGGGGCAAGGCACGACTGCGAAGCTCTACCCTCGATCAGCGCCACGTAGCGCGGCCAGTTCCTCGATGCGTTCGTTGCTCAGCTCGGGTGTGGAAATCCGGCCCGACGCGACAATCGTCAGCGCCCCCTCTGCCGCCTCAGCCCGCCGGACGGCTTCGCGGCAGGGGTCATCGACACCTCGTATTGCCTTTGCCGATTCCCCGCAGGTCAAAGCCTGTTCCGGTGCGGCAGATCCCCGACATGAGACGGGTCCGCAACTTGCCGGTACACGCGGTCATGCGCCAATGGTTGCGCTATCAAAGAGGACGAGAGGGTTTCAGGTTCATATTCGCCGTTGTGATCACGAGGCGCCGGTGCGTCAATGTGGTAAACGCGCCGAGCGCTGCGCTACGCCGGTACAACTTGAACCGGTGCAGGTCGCTTGCCATGCCGCGCAACCAGCCACGCGCCTCTTGATAGGCCGTCGTAAATCGTCGACCTCGGCCCAGAGGCCGGAGAGTGGTTCATCTGCGCAAGATGTGCGACCTCGGGCGGCGACATAGTCCAGCACGTCGGCAGGGTCAGGATCAACCGCCACGAAAACTTCAGCCCCCGTCAGAGGGCAGGACCCCCACCGCGACCGCGTATCGCGCAGCTGTCACTCTGCATAAGGACGCCCCAAGGCAACGCGCTATAGTGTCCACAGGCCCCCGTCAGCCGTCGCGCGCAAGCTCCTTTAGATGGCAGCCAGCCGCACGGGCCCACGCGATCCGCCGACCGGGGACCACAGATCGTATTCGGGCTCCCCAGAACCCACCCGCCTGCCCTGCCCTGCCTCGACTCGAAGCTCCGCCCGCCCAAAGAAATTCTGCCCGATGCCCACCACCACACTCCTCACTGCGCGCGTCGAGATGCTGCCGAATCCACGCCCTCTTTCTCGGCGTGCAAAAGGCGATTCCCTCGGGCCTCTATTCAGACGTTTTGCATGGACAGGGTCACCGCCCCGTCCAGCTTGCGATATCCGCAGCGATATGCGCCCGCGCCCGCGCCAGAGCGGCGCAGGATCAGCGGGATAGTGGGTTTCGGCAGGACAGGATCAGCATTTCAGGGTTCCGGGTCGCGATGGGTGGCTGATTGCCTTTGACAGTGCCTATCTCATATGGCACTTTGGCCTGAATTCATCTATACGCAACAACACTTTCAAAAAAGGGGTCTTCGATGCCCAATGAAGAATGTGGAACCAAGCGCCTGTGCCCCACAAACGGGCAAAACGGGTTTTCTACGACCTGAACAAAGATCCGATCATCAGCCCATACTCCGGCGAAGTGGTCGAGTGATAACTCAATCCCGCATGATCGCCGCCGATAGAGAAAGACGGCCGTCACAGCCCAAATCCAAGAAAGGCAACTCTGTGATGATGAAGAGTCGCTGGTGGATGATGACGACGTTAGACGTAAGATCTGGACGACGACATTCTGGATGATGAGACGACGATGAGGCATACTGTTCCTCTCGGGAAAGAAATCGCGGGACGTGCCTCCGAAGACGAAGATTAATTGAATTTTTGCGATGGCGGATAGATTTTCCTCTTGATCCCGCCCTCGCGACCGGCCTTATTCAGCGTCGCATCGGCCTTACACGGTTGATACACTTCCCGGAAATCCCTGATCCACGATGGGGCCTTAGACCAAGCTGGAGAGCGCCTGCATGGCATGCAGGAGGCAGCGGTTATCGAATCCCGCTAGGCTCCACCATTACACCTACCAAAATATCCAGCATAAACGGTTTCGCACCCTTCGGGGGCTGGGACTGACGCGCGTCGCGCGAGGGCGTTACATGTGCTGCGCATCTTTAGCGCGGCTCGACGCTGACAAAGATATGTTCCCCCTGCACTAGGACGACCCGGTCTAATAGCACCTATCTCCCCTACCTATGACAGAGCAAAAGAAATCAGATCAAACGCGGCAGAAGATCCTGACCGCCGGACGATCGCTCATCAGCAAGCACGGGTTCGGCGCCGGTTCGGGCTGTGCGCGCATCCTTCAAGGAAAGCGACGTTCCCCAAGGGGTCGTTCTATTACTACTTTTCGTCAAGCGGACGGCTTTTGGTTTCCAGGCGCTATTGCATGATTATGTCAGCGACGTATCTGGCGCGCATCGATACGCTGTGCTCGGCCGGGGTCTGCGCATGACAAGCTGACCGGCCTTTTGGTCAGCATGGCCGGGACGCATGCGCACTCCTAAGGGATCGCCAACCAGTGCCTTGTGGTTCAAATTGGGGCCGAGGGTCGGGCCGATTGTCAGCATGGACATGGCGGCCGTATTCTGAATGACGGCGTGGCAGAACTTGTGACCCGTAATGCACGACCTGTTGGTTTGCCGAGCGAAGACGGCTCCGTTCCCGCCGAATCAGTGATCGCGCTGCGACCGCGCAGATGCTTTATGCCAAATTCCTTAGGGGCCGCGATTCCTGTCAAAACTCTCGCAGGATTCAAATCCCGCTACAGCAGGCTTGTCAGGGAACCACGATTTCTAGTTCCATACGATTAAAACACCAAAGAAAGCGAGACCCCTTATGAAAGCAGCAGTCCACAACAGCTTTGGCGAACCCATCGACGTCATTGAAAGCACCCAAGTCCGACACCCCTCACCGCAGGCGCGGGGCCAGAGGGGGTTCTGTCAAGATGAACCCTGTCCCCGGATCCACAACCACGAGCTGTGGACGATCCGCGGCAACTACGGCTACAAAAACCCGAGCTCCCGGTGCGGATTGCGGCGAGCGAAACGCTTGGCACGGAGAGCCGTTGGCCGAGGGGCGTGGATGAGCAGATGATCGCCAGCGCGTGGTCGTAGTTGCGGGCGTGCATGGGCACATGGGTGACTACTTTGTTGCACCCCGCCACTGGCGTTCTTCCCCTGCCCGACGCGATCTCTATGTCGCCGGTGCGCAGTTGATCGCCATGGCCGTTCAGCGCGATTTCCTTGCTGGATAACGCTGAGGCAAAGAAGGGCGACTGGATCGTCCAGGACCGCTGCGAACGGAGCCTGGGCAAGATCATGAACCACACTCGCCAAAAGCCCGCGGCAACATCAACCTGCTGAACCTCGTTCCGCCGCGAAGAGGCGGTGAAAGAGCTCACCGATCTGGCATCGACAATGTACTGTCGACCGTTCCGAAGACGGCTGGCAGACAAAGCCCCGCGCGATTCATCGGTGAAAAAGGGCCGCATCTGCAATTCGACTCTGTCGGTGGTACATCTCTGCCGTTCTGGTCATTTGCTGCGGACTGGACGGCGAGCCATGTCGTTTTCGGGACAGCCAGCGGGCCCGATGCCGCTGAATCGGGTGCGCTGACAGTGAAGCACCCATGCACGGTAAAAAGGCTTTCCTGGGGGTTCCCGCGTGAGCCGGCGAGATGGACCCCCGAAGAGCCGCAAGCGCCTGATCACAGACTGAGTGTACGCTGGTCGCAAAGGCGAGCTGGTGCTGGAGATGGCGGGGCAGTTGCGGGTGGGCACGATCTGCCCTGGCGCACTGAAAAGCGTCCCTGACACCGGGGGTCGCTCTGGTAAGTGATGATCCGCGGTCTAAACGCAGCTGCCACCGAAAACAAAGACGCGGCCCGCCCCCTGATCATTGCGTCAGAGGGCGGGGCCGTTTTCGATATCGCAGTTCGATCTCTAGGCCGCGATTTTAGAAACGGCCACCAGCCCTGTTATAATCTCGCCAGACCCGCCGCGCCGTTTTCGCTTTGTGCCAGATGGCAAGCGACGCCACGACCGCACTGATGTGCCAAAAGCCTAGTCTTCGCCCCTCGAAGCTGGCTTGCGCAGCATGGTCGTCATCTGCCCAAGCTGAACCGCATTTCGCCTTCCAATCCGCGCCAGCCGCATGTGGCCGAATAGCCATCAAATGACCGGCGCGTATCCCCTCTCTCTGAGCGGCCGGCCGCATCAACGCGTCGTGCAAATAGAACACAGTCCGACACCGCAAGGTTCAGCCCCTTGGCGCCGGTCGGGGGGACGATATGCGCAAGCGTCGCCCACCAGAAACAGATTGCCCCACCCAAACGGCTCGCTCACAAACGACGCCAGCGGCGCGATGGGATTTTTCGATCGACGGACCGGTATCCAATGCGCTGGCCACGGGACTGAGCAGCCGTTGCTTCAGCGCTCCCCAAAAACGCGTCAGCGCCTCCAGTCTGCGACGTTCTCTGAGGAGGCCCACTGAATGTAAACCCGGCTCAGACTTTCGCTGCGCATAGAGGCAAGGTGCGAAGCCGTGTTTCGGGAGCTGGCATCAGATCAATTTCGTCATTTCACCGGTTCGTACGCGACAGAACCCCCCAGCCAGCCAAAGGGGTAGAACCGCCGTTCGAATTCCTTGCGTTTGGCGGCAGGGATCGTCTGCGGCTGACACCGTGGAATCCCGTCACAGCTGCGACGTAGGCTGCAGGTAATCTCTTGGTGTTTTGACATGCCCTTGAGGAAGGAACCGTGGCGCTGTGGTGTCTGCGCCGGCAATGACCACTTCCTCGACCTCGTGGATGATCGGTCGCACCCTTTCTGATCTGAGCCTCGTATAGATCGCGGGTGACTCGGTTCTGGCCACTTTAGACCATGATCTGTTTCCCGATCAGCTTGTGGAAATCGATATGTAACCATCAGAATCGTTGTCCTGGTCAGATAGCCAGCCCTTGATCGCCAAGCCCTGCTGGCCATCGGCGCGGCCCACACACCGGTGCGTGGCGCAGCAGGTTCGTCGTACCGTCTATCAAACACACCCCGGCGCGGATTCGAGACAGAACATGCGGTCGCGGGTGCTGGTCCGGTTCAGAAACGACAGTGCTGACACCTGCATTACTTTCAGCCAGTTTGCGACAACAAACCCAGACCAGATGGTCCGCACCATTAATTGAACGACTTGAGTTTTCATGTTCTAGGTTCCCTGCCCGACTGTCGAATTAAACCTATTGTACGAAACGCCCGCAGGATGAAGGATCGCCGACTGCATTTCTGGTACTATTCGTGCATGACAAAAGGCTTTATCCCCGGATCCCAGCTATGCGCTTTTTGGTGAAACGAAAGGGTTTTCCCGATGTGCTTGCATTGCGAACGGATCAAGGACCGCGCACGGATCACGGCTTGGCAATATCGCGCCGCATCGCCACCGCTCGGCTCCGCGCAGGTGCTGTAATTCTGTCGGGCGGTGGCCACCGCAAATATCGAGGTGACGCTTTGCCCTGACACAGGGTTCGGTCGTGTTCCCTATGTCCCACCACGGACATGGTTGCATAGCTCTCTCGACGTTACCCCCACAAGCACCCCCAAGGCATGGTGCAGTCCTTTCCCCATCGCGATCCTGCACCAGCATAGCCGCTAAAATGCCAGAAACTGGCAAAGACGACTGTCCAAACCCACGTCGGGCGGGCGGCCGGCACCTTGGTGCGCTGATATCCACGCTTGAAACACTGACCGCCAGGACCGGCGCCCCGTTTCCGGGCGCAGATCGCTGTGGGAATGGGCAAGCGGTTTCTGCGCCAGCATCGCGGCATGGGGACGACGCAAAAGGACGGCAAGCGCCCCGCTCCGACGACCGGCTGTCGCGACTGGACAGTTGATCAGTGATCCCGTCCAGCGCGGGCTGGACGCCGCAAAGGATTTTTGCCGCAGCATGCGCGTCAGCACCGGACATCTGTCGCGCCTTGTGCCGTGCAGCCAAGGGCCAGTCCCGCCACGCTATATTCGAAGCCCGCCACTCGAAGAAGCCTGCCGCATGTTGGCATTCACGCGCCTTCAGTGCGAGGTGGGCTGAACCGTCTGGGCTTTTGCCGACCCGTCCTATTCTCGCGGCGATTTCGTACCGTTCAAGGCGTCACCCGGTCGCAATACCGCCATCAGTTCGCAAACCTGACCGCTGTTTCCCTGCACCACAGGGTTGAAGAGTCGGCCAATTCCGCGCCCCAAAAACTGACAAACGTCCAGATTTAGTAAACCGTAGCGCTAACAAGCCGTCTTGACCGTCCCCTGACGAGCCGTGGAAGGTTGACGTCAGGGAGCTGCGCAAATGCGTGGTGGCGGCCAGAATAAAAAGAAACCAAAAGTTAATCTGGGAGAAATCGAATGACTAAAGGCAATATGAAACCGACCGCCACCCATGCTGCGCGGGGCCGCTCTTGGCGCGCTGGCAACACCGGCCGCGCGTGGCAAGGCGTAATCGCACAAGCGTAAGGGAAAAACTGGCGGCGTGCAAAGCGCACTGTCCCAAGCAGGTCAGCTCTTTCAACGACAGCCTTGGTAAACTGGGCAGAAGTGCTTGAGGCGCGCACCGAAGGGCGCTTCAAGATGGATTTTGCTTGGCGTGCGGGCGAATTCGCAAAGGCCACCACACACAAACATTTCGTGCGCAAAGGCGTTGGCCCCATGGGGACGGATCAGCCCGTCCTATGTGCAGGATTTCAGGCGCAGGCGCGTCCTTCCTAGTCGCATCCCCGCACCTTCCGTCAGGCGTGGGCAAATGGAACACGCGATCAAGAACCTTGGCCTTGAGGCGCTGCGTGAACGAAAAGACCTGAACCCGACGGCGTGATGATGAAGATCGGAAAAAGTTACTGCCGTCGGAAATCGGCGTCTCGAAAAAAGATCGAATCCGCCCGAAGACTTCAAAGCGACCTCCAAAGCTGCGGTTCTCGGGGGACGATGCCTGGATTACCTGCAGTCCGGCCGGTTTGCCGCACCGCCAATACATCCGGGCGTCGGGAGCTTATAATCCAATCGCCAGCTCGGGCGTTGCTGGACATGGCGCGCACTGGGGCCGCCCGTGGGGGCGGCCAAATCCATGTCCCTGTGGGAGGTTCTGCAAATACCACTACAAAACCCGCGCTTGGTCAAACCACTGACGCCTTCAATCCTTAACATGGATGCACGTCGGACCGGCTGGAAGACGATCTGCGTAACCGCCCTGCTCGACACGCACTGGAGACGCGTTTCTTCCAACCGGCTCGGCCCGAATATCAACACGCCGAAAGCCATCCGCGGATTTCCGCAGGGGCGTTTGCCGAGAATGCGTAGAGGTGTTGCCAACTGCCCGACGATTGTGGCTGGCAATCCTTGGCGCGATGCGTCGTCCAAGATCCTCGATACAGAGGCGCAGGAAAGGGCGAACACGCGCGGCGAAGGCGGCAGACATCTACAAAACCTTGATTGACGACCTCGGTATCTTTAAGCGTCTGAAGTTCCCGGGGCGGCATTACCCCCCGGTAAGCCCGCGCCTGAAAATCATTGTAGCCGCCTGATATGCTTTGCATTTCTGGCGGCTCGTTTTTGTCCTGAGGGAGAAAGAACGTTTTGTTTAAACTTGCGCCGCTTCATCACGCAATTGAAACCGCATTATCGGCTATTGGATCAGCTTGGCGTGCTGATTATCTTTGCCCTGCTTCTTGGCCGATTGTTGGTCATGCGCTAATCTGATCGGACAGCCCGCGATCTGGGACTGGCCGAAACTGGCAACGCTGATCTTTGCGGTTCTATCGGATTATCTGCGGGCGCGTACCTGCGACCGAACCGCGGGTTCACGGAACGTCGATATTATATGGCCAGTCTTTCACCCAAGCGGCAAAGCGCTGCCGTCCTCGACATCGTAACATGGCCCGCTGTTCGGATCTTGTCGGTGTGCTGCTGGCAGGGCTATGAACATCGCGTCAGAAAGCCATCGGCCGATATGGAGCGCGTCGAATCCGTCTGGAAGGCCCCGCTGTGGCCGGACCAAATCCCTGATCCCCGTCGCGGCGCGCTGCTGCTGCTGCAGGGGTTCCGTACACGCCTTTGGCCGTATAGTGCGCACCCTGATGGGGTACTCGCCCAATGATCCCGCAATTTTGCGTCAAAACCCGCTACCGGTTGACACCGAAGCCGCCCAAAAGCCGCTGGAGGGCCACTCCATGAGCGTCGAAATTCTGACCATGCTATTCCTTTGGCGCGTGCTGCTGTTTGTGAGCTCGCACGCCGCTGCCTTTTGCCCTTGGGGGGATTTCGGTCATCTTTCCGTGTTACGCCGAAAATGGCGATCTAGGGTTCTATCTGCTCGCCATTCTAAAATGTGGAGACGATGCAATCACCCACCCTGATGCGATCCAACGCTGTTTGTCTTCATGGCGGATCCTGCCTCGAGAAATCGGGGGGTCTGCGAATGACCTTTACGAATATGGATGCAACGGATGGTTGGGGGCGGCCTTGCGTGGCCGGTCTGGGCCATCGGCAACGGTTACTGAATCTGACGTGATCTTTGCCGCCATGTCGGGCATCTCGGGTGCGGCGTTGTGACAAATGGGGACCATCCGCGCTGCCAAGATGCCTGCGAACGGGGCTATGACAAAAAGCTCGCCCTCGGGGCGTATCAACGCGGGCGGCGGCTGGGGCATCCTGATCCCGCCCTCGATCCTCATGGTGCTCATTCGCTGCTCACGAGGTTCGGTTCTGTCGGTCGGCTGTCGCCCACCGGGCATCGGGCCGGGGCTGCTTGCTGTTTTCCTCGTGTCCGTCTATATTCGGAGGGCGCTGCTGGATGCAGCCCGAACTTCGGTCCTGCCCTGCCAAAGGAAGGAACGCGCAAGTTGGGGCCAGGAAGTCCGCTCTCTCAAAGCGGTAATTTTGCCAATTCCTGATCTGGTTTATCGTACCTTGTGCCATCTTTGCGGTTTAAGCCACACGCACCGAAGCCGCTGCAATCGGTTGTTTTTGGGGCGATTCGAACCGCGCATCCAACCGGCAACTGTCGTGGGTCGTGATCCGCGACGCGTCGGGTTGCGACGCTAAGCTGACGGCGCTAATCATGGGATCCTGTTTGCGGCCACGCCTTTAGCACGGGCCTGATACGGCGTTGCGGACACAAAGGCCTGATCCAGGACATTGATAGAAAACTGTTGCCCGGTGGCGTTGGGGGTCGCTTGATCGTTTATGCTCGCGAAATCTGTTCATCCTTGGCATGGTGCTGGATCGGTGGCGGATCATGTGATCACCCTGCCCGTGTTCCTGCCGTGGTGCAGGAGCTATGGCTTTGATCCCGATCTGTTCGGCATTCGTTTCATCATCATTGATGGAGGTCGGGTATATGACCCCCGCCCTTCGGCTTTAACCTCTTTTAACCTCAAAGGGGTGCCCCGCCGGGATGTGACGATGAGGCGACAATCTATGCCTCTTGACGCCCTATGTGATCGTCACGCTGATCGGGGTCTTTGCTGAATCATCCTGATCCCGGAGATCCGCGACCTATCTGCCCAAGTACTTTCTACGGGGTAGGCCGACCGCAAAACTGCTTTGACCCGCGCCCAAGCTGCGGTTCAAACAGCCACTGACGGATATGCCCAAATTTATAGGCCATCCGTCGCGAAGCAGCCTCAAATTGCGCCAAAATGCCCCGTTTCGATCGCCACCCGACGGGGAAGATCACGCTATCCAGAGGGGAGTTATTTTCAACTGAGACGAGGCCACCCATCACATCGCCGCCCCATTTAACCATTCAGGCTTTCGCCGTGCCGATGCAACCCCGCGCCCGCGGGCGTGCGCACAGCAGCAAGACCTATGGCGAGAACGTCGGTGATCGACGATCTGTTTACCAGCAGGGCTGGCCTTCAAGGCGCTCTTCGCGGCGGCGGCGGGTGGTCACGGGGTTTCCTCAACACTCTGCTGGGATGACGGGCCGGCGACGAGCTGTCGATCACGCCACTGCCGGTGCGGTACAGCCGCCTGGACCTTGACCAGTCAGGCTGCCGAACGTGTCTATCTGGCGCAACCCGGCCCGATGGCGCAGGATGACGACGCGGCTGGTCGCAAAAGGCGGGCTCGGGTCGATTGGTTTGCCACAGAAACATCCCTGTTCAAACGGCTGCCCGTGCTCGCAAGCGGAGTAGATTTAGCTGACGATGGCCTGTTTCTTTTGGGTCGAACCGCATGGTCTTTTGGACGCGTGTCCACCTGGGCGAGACGCTAAAACTGACGGCGCGCTTTGCCGATTAACATCACGATCCGCCGCGACGGGCGTTCCTGTCTTGCCGACGACGGTGCGCCTGTCTGGCAATATCCACGCGGCAGCTGGCGGGCAACCGCCCACGGCGGGCGGAACTGCGCTATGGCCCAGCGTGATCTATGCCGCCCCCGATGCCGAGGCCTGCTTGCCCCCTGGCGCGCCCTGCTGCCGCCAGCGCCGTGCCAGGCCTGATTCGCGAAGGCATTCTTTATGCCGCATGCCTTCAGCGCCTGACAGGTACATTCTGCGCCAGTTCGCTGGTGCCGGTCATCGCCCGGCCTGCATGGGCGCGGCCCCTCCAAAACATGGATGCTTTGACATGCAGCTGACCCCCGTGAAAAGATAAACTGCTGATCGCCATGGCGCCGAGAGTCGCGCGCAAGCGCTTGGCCCGCGCGTCAAGCCTGAACCACCCCGAAGCGATTGCCCTGATTCACGATACCGTCGTCGAAGGCGCACGCGATGCCGCAGCGTGGCCGAGATGATGCAGGCCGGTGCCCAAGTCATCACCCGCGACGACTGTATGGAAGGCATCGCCGAGATGATCCACGAACGTGCAGGTCGAAGCCACTTTCCCCGACCGGGACCAAGCTGGGTCACCGTGCAAACCCCATCCGCTAGACCCCATTCGCAAGAAAGGCCCCCGTTATGAAATATCTGATGATCCTGCCCGCCGCCCTTTTGGCCGGCCGGCCTTGCCCACCCCGGTCGTGCACAATCCCCCCCCATGGTGCTGAAGGGATGCCTGTCTTTATTGGGCCTTGCCGTTCATCGCCACCGCCGCGCATCCGGCGCCCTGCGGCGGCGGACCAAAGGCCCCCCCAAGGCGCGCAAATGATCCCCGGCGAAGTGCTCTGGTGCCGCGGGGACATCACCCTGAACGCGGATCGCCACGGCCATCACCCTGATGTCGCCAATACGGCCGACCGTTCCGGTGCGCAGGTCGGCAGCCATTATCATTTCGCCGAAACCCAACCCCCGCGCTTGATTGGGACGCACCGCTGCACGCGGCCACCGTCTGGACATCGCCGCAGGCACCGCCGGGCGCTTTGAACCCGGTCAACGCCCGAGAGGTGCATCTGTCGCTGGCCGGTGACCGCAAGGAGTACGGGTTCAACGCTGGAAGTGATGGGCGCGCTCTAAGGCGCTTCGAGAAAGAGACACGGATACCACCACACTCCCCCGCTCTGGAATATGCAGCGATGTACGGCCCCACCACGGGCGAACCGGCTACGGCGGGCTGAACACCGATTCTGATCAATCGAGGTCGGAAACGTTGATCTGACGACCTATTGCGAAGAGTGAAGTTCGGCGGCGGCAGGTGATCCGTGACGGCATGGGGCCAGTCGCAGGTCACGCGCGCGAATGGTGCGGTGGATACCGTGATACAACGCGGCTGATCGTCGACCACTCCGGTATCTACAAGGCGGATGTGGCGCTGAAGGAACGGCCGCATCGCGGCGATTGGCAAGGCGGGCAAACCCCGACAAACCCAGCCCAACGTCGACATCATCATCGGACCAGGGAACCGAGATCTTTCCGGCGAAAAGGGCGCATCTGACCGGCCGGCGGGATTTCGACAGCCACATCCCACTTTATTCGCCGGCCCCAGCAAATGGAGGACGCGCTCCATTCCGGTGTGAGACACCTGCTTTGGCGGCGGCAAACCGGTCCGGCGCATGGGCACCGCTCGCCACCACCTGCACCCCCGGCCCCCATGGCATATCGGGCGCATGTTGCAGGGCGATGGACGGCGTGTGATGAACATCGGCCTCGCGGGCAAGGGCAAGCGCAAAGCCAGCCGCGTTTTGCGCTGATCGAAATGGTAACGGCGGGGCCTGTGCGCTGAAGGCTGCACCGAAGATTGGGGCCACCCACCCCCGGCCGCGATCGATTGCTGCCTGTTCGGTCGCGGACACCATGTACGTGCAGGTGATGATCCATACCGATACGTTGAATTGAATCCGGCTTTGTCGGAACATTACGCTCGGGCGCGGAATTAAGGGCCGGGGACATTCATGCCTCCCCCACACCGAGGCGCAGGCGCGGGGCCAACGCCCGCCACATCATCAAAGGATTTGCGGCGGCAAAGAAAAACAACGTTTGCTGCCGTCATCGACCAAACCCACGCGCCCGTTTAGCCGCGTTTGAACACGCTCGGAAAAAGACAATCTGGACATGCTGATTGGGTCCTTGTCACCACCCTCGATAAATTCCCATCCCGAGGACGTTCGCCTTTGCCGAAAGGGGGGCCGGAATTAGGGACGCGAGGGACGATTTGCCGGCCGAGGATTATCCCTGCAATGGGACATCCGGCGCCCGCGTTCTCGATCCAATCGCTTAGCGACCCAGGCCAGGGGCCCAGTCGGGAACGTTTTGTGGGGGCGACGGGTGCTGATCCGGCCCCCCAACGTTGGGCCCAAAAAAAAAACCCGGCAGGGGAAACAAGGGGATGCCCCCGCCAAGCAAAGGGCGGCGGGCGGGGGCTTTTGGGGGGCCCGGGAAAGAAAACCGGGCGACAACGTGACAAACTTCCGCGTCAAACGATATATCGCCGAAATTACACGATCAATCATCTCTCTC